>JACCDM011826495.1_pt1 | contig 107742 bp, 124 predicted proteins | sample 7445851 | NCBI WGS metagenome assembly JACCDM01 (sample SAMN15323438, study PRJNA562643) | freshwater metagenome | isolation source: river surface water | place: USA:Blue River Watershed | collected 2017-08-16
CCCCCACCCCCTAGGCATAGGCAGAGGCATACACAAAATGTTTTTTATTTCCAGCGCAGTTCCAGAAGTTGAAAAATGAAAAGCAAGACCCCCTCGATTTTAGGAAACAAATTGGAGAGGCGTCGAAAACAACGACTGCGTTCTCACCCGCCAAAAGCAGTTGACGCTAAGGTATCAAATATGCCGTCTACGTACACCCCCCCCTCTTTTTAAAAAACTCCCCTACCCCCCTATTTTCGGCGGACAAAAAAATTTCCAAAAATTTTTTCAAAAAAATTCGGCCCAATTTGACAGACGTCCCTATTTATGCCCTACAATGGAGAAATGTCTCGAATTTCAGCTCGCGGGCAGAAGCTTCCACCTCAAGAGGTTGAGCTTCTCAATTCGCTTACCGCGGATGTCCTCATCGAGCGAGTGAATGCCCTTTACACAGCAGGCTGGTCCTTGCAGTGTATAGGTGAAGCACTCTCGCCGAAGCGTCCACGAACTACGATACGCAGCTGGGTACTCAAGGCATCCTCTCAAGAGAAGAGCGGTACAGAAGTAATAGACGCCCCTATCCCGTCACCTAAAGTGATCGAGAAAGAGAGCGTTTACCAGACGAGACGTAATTCCCAAAGGATTCCCGCAGGAACTCTTGAGGATATTAAGACTCTGGCACCCCTTGCACGCACATTCCGATCGAGAATGGCTTCAACGTCTGCCCCAGCGGTAGCCAATGAGCGCCTAACGAGAATCTGCAAAGATCTCCACTCTAAGAATGTCTCAATCCGAGAGCTCGCCGAGGCTGCAGGCGTTACGTACCGAGCAATGTATAAACGGGTCATTCTCTAGGCCCCCAATTAGAAAGATAAGGAATAACTAAGTCAATTTGACACGTCTGTCGGGAGCAGGCTATTGTCATTGAATCACTAAACGGCTGAGAAATTACTCTCACTCAGGAAAGGTAGGCCGCCAAATGAAACAAGAAGCAACTGAAACCCACAGTGGACATAAAAGGCCAAAAGTTCTTATCCACTACGCGCTAGGAGCAGCAGTACTACTAACTGCGTCTAGCGGAATCTATCCAGAGCCACCTCACGCCTACGCGGCAAATGGTGAGGCAGGCATCGTTCAAGCTACTCAGACCGTGGAATCGTCTGATCCGCTAAACGTGATTCTCCCTCAGCCAGTGCTATCTCTAGAAGAGTACGCACTTCAAGCACAGGTGGACTCTCTGGAAGAACAACTTAATAGTGCAAATGATCGAGTTGACACAGAGATCGAAAAGATCGATGCGAAATTCGAAAAGTACGCCCAGGTTGATGACATCATCACAAAGCTGTACGGCTATGTAGGAAAGTCCCCGTATGTATTTTCGGGAATTGGTCCTTCTGGCTGGGATTGCTCTGGGTTGGTGGCGTGGTTCTACCACGAGTACCAGGGCGTATGGCTAGAGCACTCTGCTACCGACCAAATGAATGGCGGTACCAAAGTCTCTGATCCTGTACCAGGTGACGTAGTCGCCTTCTACTACAAGGGATCGAAGTCATCCTTCCACGTGGGTATTTATATCGGCGGCGGCATGATGATTCACGCGAAGAACTCCCGCGAGGACACAGTACTTGAGTCCGTAAAGGGTTTCGCTAAAGGTGAAAATAGCAAGGTTGCATTTATCCGCTACTAGTGCTATGCTGTTGATATGACAAATATTAACAACAGCCCTTACGCATGGGTTGTCTACCTGGTGATCGTTGGATTGATTTCTGGTCCGACTATATATCGCCTGGTAGGCAACCTTTTGCGTAGGTATAGAATCCGCCAGCACATCAAGAGCACCCCTGGTCCACTCCTAGGTGTTATCTACCCAGACCGTTTCGGAACTAAACCAACAGACGAGGATACAGGCCGATGAAACTTTATCTCTTCCTTCGTTCAATCATCTGGACGTCCGTTATTTCCGTTTTAGCCGCTACTGCCGCCATAGTATTGACGTTTATTGCACCGCCATTTTCTATTCCGCTAGCACTAATCTCAATCTCTTTCTCGATTCTTACTTCTGCATCGAGAAAGTCTTAACTCCGTGCCTCTACCTTTAACCCTAATTACGATTGCAGTTGCACTCATAGCCATATTTACGCTAATGTTAGGCGTTGCCGCAATGATAATTGCGTTTATTGGACCGCCACACGACATGTTTGATGTAGAGCTAGACTCTGCTGAACCAACAAAGAAAGATAAAACTACATATGCCAGCCGTTACAAGAACCGTAAACGTTAAAACTTACGACGAATTTCGAGATATGCTTCCATCTAGCGGGCTATTCGATATGGACGACTGCGTTCTAGAGATTTGGTGCCCAGAGGAATCAGACGTCGCTCAAATCGAGAAGATGGTTCACCTAGTCGAGTCAATGGTAAACGTTGTTGACGTACGAATCGGATCTCGCGTTGAAGATTTGCTGTCTGAGGACTACCACATCAACCTGATCGAAGAAAAGCCGAGCGTTCGCTCGAGATTTAAAAAGTAGCATAGAATAGACCTGGAGAGAAATGACAATCACTATGACTGAAAACGATAAGAACTACATCAAAAAGAATCAACGTCTGCCTGATGACATCAAGATGCAGTTCGAAGTAATCTCGGACAACATCCGTCGCGACAAGCTAATTAAGACGTTGGTTGACGCTAACTGGACGTACGAAGCGATTTCAAACGCTAGCGGCCTTACTCGCGAGCGCATTCGTCAAATTGCAAACGCAGTTGCCAAGCTTGCTGACGAGTTTGACTTCGATCTTGGTATTCAGATCCCTGAGCCACCCGTAAAGCCAATTAAAGAGGGCCCTAAGTATATCGAGCCATCACCAGAGACGTTAAAGCGTCTACTAGAACTTCAGCCTTACGCTCAGCAGGTGCGTGCAAACGGATCTAAGTATCGTAAGGAAGCAGAGGAGTACACTGCTCTGCTAAACCACGCCCACGAAGTGGAAGGCGTGACTCTCTACCGTTTAGCTAAGCGTTTGGGTGTAACACACGGCGCACTACGTTTCCGTCTTGTTCGCTACGGCTACAAGCAGCCTATTACCGCAAAGTCTAAAGTTTATGCACCGATTGTTAAAGACAATCGTGCACTAGAAGAGTAGAAAGTAGATTAAATGCAAGAACTAATCGATCAATACAACAAGGAACTCCAGCAGGAGAAGTTTGCAGCTCTAGTTGCAACTCGCGTTGGTGAAATCATGGACGGTACTGCCAAGGAGCTTAACTTTAAGCCGACTGGTGGCACGATGTACACCCATGCTCAGGAGACTTTGATGTACGCCGACGTTATCGCTCGCTCAGTTGTAAATTACCTAAATACACGGAATTAATTACTCACTAGACTTGGTTATACAAGCTAACCCCAAAAAAATTAGGAGAGAAATTATGCTCACTGTTGGCCAAAAGCTAGACGCATTTAGCGTAGTTGGCGTATCGCCAGAAGTACTTGAAGATGGAACCTACTTCCAGGAGATCAACGAGAAGTCATTCGCTGGTCAGTGGAAGGTTATTGTTTTCTACCCTAAGGACTTTACCTTCGTTTGCCCTACCGAGATCATCGAGTATGACAAACTAAACGACGAATTCAAAGCACGCAACGCGGTCCTCATGAGCGGTTCAACCGACAACGAGTTTTGCAAGCTTGCGTGGAAGGAAGCGCACCCAGACCTAGCTAAGCTAACCAGCTGGATGTTTGCTGACACCCGCGTTGGCCGTGGTTGGACATACGACGAGAACGACGAGCGTTACTCGGGTTCACTAGTTGACACCCTAGGCGTTCGTCACGAGTCAGGTGTTGCACTACGCGCAACCTTCCTTGTTGACCCAGAAAACGTTATCCAGCACGTGACCGTAAATGGTCTCGACACTGGACGTAACGCACAGGAAGCTCTACGAGTCTTGGACGCAATCCAGACTGGTGAGTTAACTGCTTGTGGTCGTGAGATCGGCGGGACTACCCTCTAATGCACGACGTAGTCATTGTAGGTTCTGGACCAGCTGGATTCACTGCTGCTATCTATGCAGCACGAGCTCAGCTGAAGCCGTTACTCATCGCCTCTAGCATTGCTATTGGCGGAGAGCTCATGAAGACCACCGAAGTCGAGAACTTTCCTGGTTTTCCTGAAGGTATTCAAGGTCCAGACCTCATGGCTAATCTCCAGGCTCAAGCCGAGCGCTTCGGAACTGAAATCCTGTATGATGACGTTGTCGAACTCGACCTAGATGGTGACATCAAGGTTGTAAAGACCGCCGAAAGTGGAAACTTCGAAACCAAGAGCGTCATCATTTCGACTGGTGCTCAATATCGGACGCTCGGCTTGGATCGGGAACAAGAACTAAGCGGACATGGCGTAAGCTGGTGCGCAACCTGTGATGGATTCTTCTTCAGAGACAAGATTGTCACTGTTGTTGGCGGTGGAGACTCTGCCCTCGAAGAGGCAGACTTCCTCACCAAGTTTGCGTCTAAGGTCTACTTAGTTCACCGCAAGGATGAATTCAAAGCTTCAAAGGCGATGCAACAGCGCGTCTTTGACAACCCAAAGATCGAGATTCTTTGGAACCAACGTGTGTCTACGCTGCACGGCATCAACGAGCTAACTGCCGTAACACTAGTCGATACAACTACCGACGCTGTAAGCGAGCTACCTACACATGGTCTGTTTATTGCAATTGGTTCCGACCCTCGAAGCGAACTTGTCGCTGGCAAGATTGATCTAGATGAAAATAAATTCATCAAGGTTCAGGGTCGTACTAGTAAAACAAATATCCCAGGCGTATTTGCCTGTGGCGATGTGATTGACCCAATCTACCGCCAGGCAATTACTGCCGCTGGATCAGGGTGTGTTGCTGCATTGGATGCAGAGCACTACATAACTACTTTGTGAGGTAAAAATGCTAAGAGATGTAACTCTTGATACTTTCGCCGAAGGAGTCCTAGAGGGTTCTCTTCGCAAGCCAGTCCTAGTCGAGTTCTACACCCCATGGTGTGGACCTTGCAAGATGATGAAACCAGTTCTCGAGGTTATCAACCGAGAAAAGGAAGAACTACTGAACGTATTCCTAGTTGATGTGTCAGTCCATGACTATCTAGGAAAGCAGTACGACGTAATCGGTACTCCAACGTTGATCTTGTTTAAGGATGGCGACATCGCCTTCCGCCACACTGGTGCTCTAACCAAGGCTCAGCTTCTTGAGAAGATTGACCCCCTGATCTAGAGCTATACTATAAGTGGCGAGAGCCAACTAGCTAGATAAACCGAAGACACCGTAAAATCTAGGAGGTCGGAAAACGTATCTAGTAGTGCGGGCCCCTGAGAATACTAGTACAGAGGGCCCGCACTTCTCGTCTCTAGGGAGAATCCATGTTGTATGAACGCCTGCGGGCTGCAACTCAGCCTTTGCATGATAGATCGCAGAACTCGCCGTTCATGTCACGGCTGATGAACGGTGGCATGGACCCAGAATCATTCTTTGACTATCTAGGGCAACTAAAGTATGTCTACGAAGTTTTAGAATCTACGCCAATAATTTCAAAGTCAGATTTCTATGACCGAAGACTAGAACGCCTGCCGCTAATCGTAGATGTTCTATACACACGTAAGCAGTACGTATCCGCCCTACCACCGACGTTAGAGTATGCTGACCGATTAAAGAGAATCATTCATGAGAATGACATCACTCTTTTTATTGCGCATCACTATGCAAGATATATGGGTGATCTAGCAGCAGGCCCGATGTTCAATTTCATCTCCAATAATCTTGGTGTTGACACTAAGTATTTACACTTCTATGACTTCAGCGCTATTGGAGATCCTGGAGCAGTCTATGAATACAGAAAAAACTATGCTCATTTGCTGGATACTTTGATTTCCGAGGCTGACTACGATAGGTTTATTGACGAAGTAGTCTGGATCTTCGACAAGACAGATGAAATAACTTCAGCACTAGCAGGCACCTGGGTCAGACCCAATACCTCCGAGATAGAATAGATTTATGGGCAGAAGCATTATGGAGCAGCTCGCGCTCCTACCAGAAGACGAGAGACTACTAGCACTTCAGGGTATGGACCCAGAGGCTCTAGTTTGGGACTGGTCTGTTTGGGCTAGACCAGAGCAGGTTTGTCCACCTGGTGTTGACTGGAATATTTGGCTTGTACTTGCAGGTCGTGGTTTTGGTAAGACAAGACTCGCATCCGAGTGGGTGAGAGAGCAGGCCAAATACACCAACACAGGGCAACGCCGTTTCGCACTTGTTGCGCGTACCGCAGCTGACGTGCGTGACGTTATCGTTGAAGGTGAGTCTGGAATTATTAACGTCTCGCCTCCGAGCGAGAAGCCACTTTATGAGCCTTCGAAGCGTCGTCTAACTTGGCCTAACGGAAATACGGCAACACTCTTTACCGCTGATGAGCCTGACTCCCTACGTGGTCCTCAGTTCACTCACGCATGGGGCGATGAGATCGCAGCCTGGCGTCAGACTCCAGATGCTGCAGGTATGACCGCGTTCGATAACTTGCGCGTTGGTACTCGTCTTGGCGCTAACCCACAGATGGTGGTCACTACTACCCCTAAGCGCGTACCACTTCTCTACAAACTTATTGAAGAATCTCGCACCGATCGTCCTGGTGGTGGAAAGCCTAACGTTGTAGTTACTCGTGGCTCCACACTTGACAACGCAGGTAACTTGTCGCAAGCTTATCTTGACACCATTACTGGCGTTTATGAGGGCACATCTCTAGCTCGTCAGGAACTTTATGGTGAAATGCTCGACGACGTAGAAGGAGCTCTCTGGAGTGAAGAAATGGTTGAGAGTGCTAGAGAATCTTATTATCCTCCTAGCACCCCACTTAGAGTCATCGGAGTCGACCCATCAGTCGCGGAGAACCCCAGGGATGAGTGCGGCATTGTTGTTTGTGCGTCAACTGCAGAAGCAGATCTCTACAAACGACAAGCGTGGATTCTTGAAGACGCTACTGTTCATGGTTCTCCAGATACTTGGGCTCGTAAAGTTGTGGAGATGGCTCGTAAATGGGGTTGCCCAGTTGTTGCTGAAGTCAATCAAGGTGGCGCGTTGGTCAAGAATGCGATACTCTCAATTGATCCAAGTATTAAAGTCCTAGAAGTACACTCAAAGTACGGTAAGGCCCTCCGTGCAGAGCCAATTGTGCTCGCCTATGAGCAAGGACGTGTCCACCACGTGGGGTATCACCAGGATTTGGAGTCTCAGATGTATTCTTGGATCCCAGAAAGTGCCTCAAAGTCTCCTGACCGAGTCGATGCATTGGTTCACGCACTGACTGCACTCCTAATTAAGCCACCAGCAGGCTTTTCGGGTGGTAAATTACGTGCAAAGAGCTTCGCTGACCGTAAAATGGGTGTAACTAACCCTAATACCAGTCGAGTTGGAAGGGTTTTTAGGGTCAGGTAATGAAAATTCTGCTTGATTTATTCCCTTGCCACCTAGTTGCAGCTGCTTCAGGGAAGTTTTCGGACGTTTCAGAGCTAAAAAGCTATGAACCGACCCCTGGAGCAACCTATTTAGAGATAACAAGGGTCATCGTCACCGATGAGGTCATAATGGTCGCAAAAGACAGTGATTCAGGCCCTCAAGTCGTATTTCAAGAGAAATATGATGTTTTTCAGCGCTCCGAGGACAACAAAAAGGACTCTAGGGTTGTCACTAAGAGTGGAAAGATGCTAGCATTCAAGAAAGACACTGGATGCGGATGTGGATCACGTCTCAGAGGGTGGAATCCGTACAATACAATCAACTCGATAAGGGACTAATGACTAATTTAATTACATATTTTGTAATAATCTCGCTAGCAGCATTCAGAGTGACTCGATTTATCACTACAGACGTAGTTTTCGAGCCAGTTCGCAATAAAATTTGGAAAAAGTTTCCACCAAACACGAAGATTGGATACCTGATCACCTGCGATTGGTGTACTGGATTCTGGGTGGCCGTGCTCTTTACAATTATGATGATAACTTTACCCCTAGTCACGCTTGTGGTATCATTAGTCTTGGCCTTAGCTGCGGTAATCGGGCTACTTTCAGCCTGGATTGAACGATAGAGGAGTCCCCGTTGGGAATTTTCAAGAAGAACAGCGATAAACCGTCAGAAGCACGTCCAAATCTTCGCGCCTCTGCTCCTAAAAACGCTACTCGTGTTGCTCCAGGCATCTCTATCGACTCTTTCGGTATTGTTTATGCCGAGCCTCAGGCTTTTGGTACCCCACGCCCACTAACTGCTGCCGCTGCACAAGTAAATCTTCAGGATAAAGGCGAAGCCGAGCTATTTAAAGCTCGTAAGCAATCTGCTGCAACCTCATGGCAGACCGAAGCTTGGGAATACTACGATGCGATTGGTGAAATCAAGTACGCATTCAACCTAGTTGCGTCTGTTGTGTCTCGCATTCGTCTTTATGCTGCAGCTATCCACAACCCAGCTGAAGCTCCAGGGCCAATTGAAGGCTCTACTGCAATCAACCCAGCGTTGGCTGCAGCTGCCCAGCGTGCATTGGACAGACTAAGTTCTGCTTTTGGAGGTCAGGCTGGTCTTCTTAAGGATGCAGCGCTAAACCTTCAGGTTACTGGCGAGTGCTATCTCGTTCAGGTCCCAGAGCGTATTGGCTCTGGACTACCAGAGACCTGGGACGTTCGTTCGATTGACGAGCTTCAGGTTGACCAAAAGGGTAACTACGTAATCAACCCTCGCCGTGATGCTAGCAATGGCAGCATGATGTCTCAGGGCAACAAGGATGCAATCGCATTGCCTAGAGGCTCATTCGTTGGTCGCATCTGGCGTGCGCACCCACGCTATACCCAAGAAGCTGACTCATCACTTCGCGGCCTCCTAGACCTATGTGCCGAGCTTCTGCTCTTGAACCGCACCTTCCGTGCAACCGCACGTTCCCGCCTCAACGCTGGTGCTCTCTACTTGCCAGACGGTCTTTCGGTTGCAGCTGGACCAGATCCTGACTATCCATACGACGAGGATGGCAACTACAACGAGACTTACACTCCAGAAGAAGCTGCTGACGACTTTGAAGACCAGCTGATCGATGCGATGACTACCCCGATCAAGGACGAGGACTCTGCGTCTGCTGTTGTTCCCCTGATTATTCGTGGCCCTGCTGAACTTGGCGACAAGATCAAGCAGTTCAAGTTTGAGCGTTCATTTGACCCAGCTCTTGCTCAGCGTGCAGACCGTGTACTAGAGCGCATCATGCAGGGTCTAGACGTCCCTAAGGACGTTGTGACGGGTCTAGCGAACGTTAAGTACTCTAACGCTCTTCAGATCGATGAGGCCCTCTACAAGGCGCACATCGAGCCTCTGATGCTTCTCATTGTTGACGCGTTCACTGTTATGTACTTGCGTCCATACCTAATCTCAAATGGATACGATGCAGAAGAAGTTAAGAACGTTTGCATTTGGTATGACCCATCGCTAGTTGCAACTCGCAACGACCGCGCTGCAGATGCAGACATGGGCTTTGACAAGCTCGCAGTTTCATTCGATGCATGGCGTCGAGCACATGGCTTCTCTGAAGCAGATGCGCCAGACCCAACTGAAGTTGCTCTACGTCTAGTAATCAACAAGGGTATGATCACCCCAGAGATGACTGAAGGTATGCTAGCTCAGGTTGCACCAGATCTGATGAAGAAGATTAGGTCTCAATCGTCTGCAGCTACTGGAGCTCCGATCCCACCAGAAGTTGATCAGCTACTTGGTGGCGAAGCACCTGCCCCCGAAGCTGCTCCCTCCAACCTAGCAGAGCCAGAGGCATAGTATGGAGCCATCAAAAGCAGAGCTTTCACAGGGATTAGCAGAACTACTGTCTGATGTAGTGACTGCTAAATTTATCCTGCATGGGTATCACTGGAATGTCATGAGTCCTAACTTCAGTCAGTATCATTCATTCTTCGGAATGCTGTACTCGGACTATGACTCTTCTGTCGATGACATCGCGGAGAATATCAGGAAGCTCGGACTTCAGGCTCCCTATCTTTTGACTGATTTTGTAGAGATGTCGCACATCCAGGAATCTAGAGTTGATGGATCTTCTGTTGAAGAGCTATTTCAATCTGCTCTACGAATCAACTCTCATTTAGTTGAATGCCACTATCGAATGTTTGCAGCCGCTAACGAAGCTAACCGTCAGGGATTAGCAGATTTCTTAGCTGGACGCATCGACATCCTAGAAAAGTGGAACTGGCAAATTAAGGCACACTTAGGAGTAAGTTAATGTCATCATATTTGAAAGATGTTTTACAAGTAGACGTTGCTGTAGAGAACGAGACAGTTTCTGTAGAAGCTGAACTTGCTGCAGAATCACAGATCGAAACTGAGCCCGTAGTGGCCTCGGGTCCTGAACTATCCAGACCATTCACTCTACCTGCCAATATAGAGCAGGATATCAGATCTCGCATGTCTGCGCACAATGCTTCATATAGAAATGATGCATCGAAGTTTGCCACAGCAAAAGCTCTATTTGCAGTCTACAGACGAGGTGCTAGCACATTTAATGTCATCTCTAGACCAGAGCTAACCAGACATGAATGGGCAATGGCTAGAGTGAACGCGCACCTAGGATTACTTGCCTCTGGAAGACCTAGCAACCCACTGTACAACACTGACAACGACTTACTCCCTACAACGCACCCGAAATCACCATATCGAAATACTGACACTAGATCAGAAGCAGTTGTCAAGGTTCGGGAAGCTATCACTGCTGCAGCTACAGTTACGGTACTTAGTGAAGATGCATATCTAACTCCAGAGCACGCAATTTTTGCATTAGCAGAATACTCTGGCCTCGGGTACCATGTGATCCCTAGCATTCGAGCAGCATGGTCTCGTGCAGAGTCTGCTGGACAGAATCCTTTTGCCAGAGCATTCGACTTGGCGTCTAACCTGTACGCTAGTAGTGATGCAGATCTACTGCCTACTAGAAGCGAGGAAAACTAATGGCTAAATGGCACGACTTCATCTCTCCAGACGAGCTTGCAGATACAGCTTCATACTTCAACGATAAGGTAGCTGACAGCCGAAAGATTTCTGCAGACTCTATCATCTCTGTAGCAAGCATGGCATGCGACTACTACGGCTATCTGGAGGACTCTGACGCTATTGCTGATGCAATTCGTTATGACGTCCAGAGTTTTGCTGAATATGCAACATTAGGCTACACCGAAACCACCGAGCTAGAGTTTGCTGATAGATATTCATCGCTACTAGCTGCTGGCCACCCACACAATGGATTCTCTGACATGGAGAACCTAGCTGTTTGGATTTCGGGTGCTCCAGAGCTTTCTAGAGAAGCTCGTCACGCGATTGTTGCAGCTCTAAGCCCTAAATCAAGCGAGGTAGAAGTCCTACACGCTAACACTAGACTTTTCTTGATTGCAAAAGATGGCGAACTGTCTGATGCAACCGCAGAATTGCTAGAGCTTGCACTAAGTCACACAGACTCTAACTAATTACCCTATTGGCTGATGGGATACAATTGTACTAGCTTTGTACCCTTTATAAGGACACTCAATGTTTGAAAACATATTACCGCTTACTGCCGATGGAAACTCTACCCTAGCTCGTAGAGCACGCGTTGCTCTTCAGCCGCGTGACAAGTACGGCCGCTGGGTCACCACTGGTGCCAGACTATTTGCTGGCCTAAAGTTCAAGGGCAGAAGCGTTAATATCAAGGGTAACGCGATCGGTGGTACAAACAAAAAAGGCCAAATCCGCATGCTCGTCGGTAAGGGCTACGAGCACTATGGTATCCAGCCAAATACAGTTCTAACTGTTGACTCAAAGAATGGCGAACTATTCTCTGGTGCAACCCTAGACAAGAACTACCTAAAGAGCAAGGGCATTGACCCCGACCTCAAGCACACTCTTGCTCCAGACGTAGCTAATCAGCCTCAGAGCTTGGACCAGATGGACCCTAAGCCTGCGGATGCTCTAGATATCGACCTAGCCACTAACGGTCTAACTCCAGAAGAGGATAAGTCGCTACGCGCCCAGCGTGACAAGCAGCCTCTAGCCGAGCTTCCACCTGCTATGGATGTAGCAACTGGTAGCGAAGTAAATGATCTTGTAAACGGAAAGTCGGACAGCCTTGGCTCTGACCCAGTTGATGCTGCAGTCTCGGACGCAATGGCCGATGTGTTCTATGGTGATGACGCACCATCTATTGATCAGCTGGTAGACAAAGCCAGTACACCTCCAACTAAGCCAGATGTTAAACTAACTGCTGTCCCGCTTAGGGATCTGAAGCCTGGAGATCTTGTAGTTCTACAGAATCGACCAATGAAGATTATCTCTACTAAGCAGAGAAACCTATCAGGCGGCTGGGACATCTATGTTGACGATGGCACTGGTAGAGGCCCAGTCAATGTTGCCAATCCTAAGAACTTCCCTAACGGTATTCCTGATGATAGAACTATCAGCAGAATCGATAAGCCCGCTCAGGCTGCGCCTGCTAAGCCTGCCACTCCAGCAGCCACCCCTGATGCAGCTGCGCCAGCTGCACCTGCTAAGCCTAAGACAGTAGCTAAGCCAACCGCTAAGCCTAAGAAGGCCACCCAACCTAAGGCCGCGATTCCGACCATCTCTAAGGATCGCCAGGATGACGGTCAGGATATCCCTCGTAATATCATGCCTCAGGACGAGCTACGTAACACTCCAATTGCTCAGCTATTCGACGAGAATGGTAAGCCGCTATTCACTAGAGATAACACTGGCAAGCGTGTACCACTAGAAGACCCTAATGCAATCTACAACGCACTGCTAGAGAGTAATCCTCAGGCTAAGGTAGACAAAACTGGTCACATAATTCTCGAGCGAACCACCTTCACTGACAAGGATGGAAAGAATTATAAGTACGAGGTTGCTGTAGCTAAAACTCACGGAAACCAGTACGTAGAGCGATACAGCTTCACCGACGAGGCTGGAAATACTCAATCTTTCTACCACCACGACTATAAAGACTCATTTGCATCGATCTATGGCGAGGCAAATGGTGTAAATGTATTCCGTGACATTATGCTTGGTGACCGTATGCCAGGCAAGCCTGGAAGTAAGATGACCCGCGAGAAGGCATACTACTTTGGCGACCAGTCAACTCTAGAAAAGCGCATCATGTACTACCGCGGTAAGCACGCTGCTGGTAAGACTATAACCGATGACATGCTAGATAATTCAAACTTCAAACTGCTAACTCCAGACGAGGTAGTCCGTAAGTACCTAAATGGTCGCGCAGAGAAGCTAAACATGTCTGAAGGTAAATCTAAGGGCACCAAGCTTCAGAGCTATGTCGGAAGTGCATGGGAGGCTATCGCCAACGATGACGCCGAGACCTTCCAAGCCAGAATGGTTGAGCTACTTGGACGCCTACCAGACAACGAAGAGTCACGTAACCTACTAATAGGAACTCTACGTGATCAGATAAAGTCTAAGTTCAACGGAACTCCACAGGGGCGTAAGCTAGCCCCGCTGGCTAACAACATTGAGAAAGCCATCATGTCTGACGGCCTAGATATTAGAGATATCCAGCGCCGCCCCTGGGCATCTAAGGATGGTAGAACTGTCCTTAAGGTTGGAGACAAGGTTCGCTATTGGAATAACGTTGGCGACTGGTCAATCGGTGAGGTAGTCGCTCTACGCGAGCCTAAGAAGGGCTACGACGATATCGTATCCGTGAAGTTCGCTGACACCACTCAGAGAGTACTTCGTGCTAAGTATATGGATGTTCTAGGTGACAGCCTGGATATCGACCTAAACATGCACGATAAGGACTCAGCTCCTACTAACTACAAGGCATCACTAAAGAACGACGACCTCCGCGAGGCCCGCAACATTAGTGCGCTTGACTTTGGTGACGCAGCTCGACTAGCTGAAGATAACCAAAACGTTCCTGCTGGAGCACCTACTACTAACACTAACCAGAACGCTGGTCAGCCTTACCTAGGATCAGACGGTCAAGACCCTAACTCGGCAGTTCCAGCTGCTGACGTAGCTCCTGCCCCTGCCCCTGCAGACACTGATCCTGCAGCAGACACTACTGCCCCTGAGAGTAATATCCCAGATCTAGCGGCTGGTGATGCTTGGTATAGCGACTCTGGTGACTATCTTGGGACTTTCGTTGAAGCACAGAAGGTTGTTGCTGACGATGGCACCGAGGCATGGGCTGTCATCTACCTAGACGAGAGCGGCGACGAGCAACTAGAAATCGTAGATCTGGGTGAGTCTAGACTCCCAAAATAGATAGGGCTGCAGTTGGCCCACAAAGTGGGACCCCAGCTACAGCCCCTGCTCCTAAGGTGGCTCCGAATCTCGCGGGTAAGAAGTTCGACCTATCTGGCCTACGTGACCTTAAAAAAGGTGACGCTAAACCTGGGCCAGGCAGACCTAGAACCAGACCAATTGACCCTAACTGGCACGACCTTAAGGCGATCGAGTCGTATATCTATAACTCAATCCCTGCTGACCACGATAACGATAAGTTAGACGAGCTTATTGGTGACGTCCGCGAGGCGCGTGCTAATGATGATACCGATGGTTATGCTACTGCATTGAAGTCCCTCTTGGAGTTTCACTACAATAGCTTCGAGTCTAGCAATGCATATACATCCCCGCTTGATTTAGTTAAGGCTGACAGATTCATGTCACCAAGAGAAGTAGCTAAGGTTGCTGGCTTCTTGCACAATAAGGACAGAGCTGGAAGTAGGCCTAAATCTTATAGTGACCTCAGGGACGAGCTGGCCAAAGAAGTTAGAGCCACTCTCCCTCGAGTTGATGCGCATCTTCGTGCCCTAGGTGGAGACTGGAAGGCAGAAGGAGCCCTAGAGGCAATCGATCGATTCAAAGCTGAATTCGAGAAGGCATACCGAGACCTCGGAGTTCCGTCAGATGAAGCCGAGTTCAGGGCCCAATCTAAGGCTATAGCTAAGGTCAAGGGCATGATCTCCTCTAAGGAGAATGCGCACATTGTGCTCAGCTCGTCAACTGATAATGCTCAGATAGTTCTACATATGAGCACCGAAACCGCAGACGGGTCGCCATTCGAGCCATCAGCTACTGACGTTGAAATGGCAGCTATTTTAGGTGGAATCCGCAAGTCTAGGGCTAATAGATTCAATAAAGATAAGATAAAGGTAACTGCCCTAGGAAATAAGACAGCACTGCCTAAGGAAATCTCATCCCAGATCGGGGATGGCGATGCTGCCTTTACAGTGCACGGCACCGATGGCTTATTTATCTACCCTAAGAAGATCACCGCAGTAGGTACTGATATGTCATTTAACCCTGACTGGTACTCGACTAGGGTCAACTCTGTGACTGCCGCATATGAGCACATAATTGTCCACGAGACTGGACACCTCATGATGTACAAACACTGGGGCTCGGAGAGAGATAATGGTAGGGCCGCTCTAATCGCTGATATGAAGCGTCTAAGGGTTACGAGCGGGGCTAGTCAATACGGTGATCAAAGTCCTTCAGAGAACTTTGCAGAGCAATATGCTAAATATCTTTTAACTGGAGACGCATCTCCAGAGTTTATCGAACTCCTTGAGTCTAAGGGTCTAACTAAGGCTCAGATTAATAAGAAGTGGAGAGATCAGTATGCCTCTGAGTCACACTCTAGGTTCTTTAGCTTTTTAGATAAGATCTTTGAAGACGATACTAAGCAGTATGTCCCAGAATTTGATGGCCCCGACGTGGCAGAATATACTAAGGGAGGGCTATTCGGGTCTGGTAAGGCACATAAGGTAGCTCGACTACTTGGCTTCACATCAAATAAGCCTAAAGAGATAGATACCGTCCCAGCGGATAAATACCGAATTTTCAGAGCAGTCAATCCTACGAAGCGTGGTAGTGATTTAATTGATCCCGAGCAACTGCACGAGGAGTATAGGACTCTAGACATGCCATGGTATGGATACGGTATTTTTGGTGATGGACAATATTTCTCCAACCATGAGAGCACTACATATACCTTCGGATCTCACACGATGGCCTATAGCCTGGACCCAACTGCAAAGGTATATGTCTACAACAACGGTAGATCGAATGCCAAGAGTATTTTTGATAGATCTCAAAATGGCGGTCACGATATAGTGGCGTTTAACTACGAGCTACAGAATAGCCTACTAAGAGAGGTTGTACTTAACGAGATTGATCCAGACGCCACTGAATCAGAAATCCAGGCAGAGATATCTAAACTAACTAAGAAACTAGGACTAGGTCATGGTGTACAGTATGATGCTTCTATTCTAGCTGCAATCTTTGGATTCCAAGGAATTGAAGTGACTGATGCCAATGGGTATGATGAGAGCTATATGGTAGTTCTCGACAGATCTATGGTAATGATGCCTAAGGTGATCAAGTCATTAATCCACACAAGCAGAAACCGTATCACTAAAACATAGGTATTGGTATAGGATATTTATATGAATGATATGGAACAGCCAGATTCAAGGTTAGAGCCTCAGGCTCTAAAAGCTATGTACTCTCAGAGGTTTGGATACGCCCTATCTGTAGCAGATGACTCTGACTACTACAGCCTTGACGGTAAAACCTGGGATCCCTCTGCCGACTGGAATCTAGATACCGAGAATATTTACACATTCAATGATTTCAAATCTATGATTATCAAAGAAATCGATAAAATCATGGCCTTTGACAACCAGAACCCGCCAACAGAAGACCAGTTGGCTCCAGAGCTGAAGGCATGGTTGCTTCGAGTAGAGGAGAAGAACTAATGCAGAAGCCAGAGCGTGGATATAAGACTGTCTTTACCGTAATGCTAGATGACGTCACTGGTGCCTCTGAACCTAAGGAGCTGACTATCGATATCTCAAAGATCTCTGATGACGAGCTAGATCAGCTTTTATTTAAGTTTCCAGAGGCTACTCAGGAGATTGTCTACAGGGAACTGTACGGAAAGTAAAATAACAGTATCTAAAACAGTGCTAAAATTAGACTTAGCCATAGCACTGGTCAACTTGGCGTAGCAGAGGAATATATTTATGGCAAAAAGCAGCATTATTGATGTCTGGTTCTACGTGAATCCAGAGACTAGCGCTATCGACTCTTGCCTATGCTACTTCCCGCTTGGTGTATCCAAGCGCGAAGACTCAGACTGGACATTTACCACTAACGAAGAATCTGGGGTCTATACCGAGCTAGCTAAGAATGATGTCTATCAGCTCGACTGGGATACTGACCAGAAAACCATTGATGACGCATTTGACTTTGAAAACTATGATGATGCCAACCACGAGGCAATTAAGTTGTTCGATAAGGGAGAACTTACTCTAGACACTCTAAAGAAATATGCTGAGCTTATCCACAGCGGTAACTCAGTCGAGGATGCGTCAACCGACGGGAACCAGTAATGTTTAAATTTCTAGGCGCTTCAGATGCGCTAGCATTTTTCTCTAACGGCAAGAAGAGCGTAGTCATTGATACTGACCTAAATATGGTCAAAGACTACTCTCAGGTAGAGGTTTTCTCGCTAATCGATACCCTAGAGCTATCGAAGCATAATGTAGTTGTATCCTCTGCAGTAGAAGATCTAGCCAAGGCAGCACTAAGCACCACTGAAGCATCTATCACAGCTGCAGGTGGCGACAGGATGTACACAATCCCTGCTGGTGTCCAGGACGAGGCGCAGAAGGCTTTGGATTGGCACAAAGAGCACAAGCGTGGCGGAACTCCAGTCGGAATGAACACTGCTCGCACTCTTGCTAAGGGTGGCCAGATTGGTATCGAGAAGGTTCGCCACATTGCCAAGTACTTCCCTCGTCACGAAGTTGATAAAAAAGGCAAGGGCTGGGCACCAGGGGATGATAAGTTCCCATCAAATGGTCGTATTGCGTGGGCCCTATGGGGTGGAGACGCTGCCTGGCGTTGGGCTAGAGCAATCGTTGAGCGCGACAACCGTAGTGCCGTAACTGCTACTGGATATGTCATGCCTGGGTACCAGGACGACATCTCTACATACGGATATGAAAATGGCTATGATGCCGATGTAAATCCATTTAAGACTGCTCATGAGCTTGACCTATCTTTCGGCCCAGAGTTTATGGCTCGAGTTAGATTAGATAACTCTGGAATTGATAGACTCTATAAGATCGACATCGACGGGGCAGTGTCCGTATGGGACGACTGCGGCTGGGACAACCTAGGCCATGTTGATGGCGATGTTTACTCGTACGATGCTGCCCTAGATGACCCATATGATTTGATCGCTAAAGACCACATTATTATTGACGCATCTTCAGCGGTTATTATCTCTGCCTTCCTACAGCAGCGACCAATGCAGCCAGTCTTGATCGAAGAGATCGATCCAGAGGAGTCAAGCCTAATGGCTGAGGGACTCATGGATGAAGACATTGAGATGTTGGATAGAGTAATCACAGCGGCGGGCCCTGCTGCTCCAGCGACTCCAAGCGCTGCCACTGACGGTAACTATACTCCAGACGAGCGATCAAAGAATACCCAGGCACAGCCTAGGGATGCCTCTGGGCTATTCGTGAAGGTTGGCGGCAGAACTGTTGTCGGTGGGGATACTCGTCGTGGCTCTGGGACCATTACCGACATCGACACTGCGACTGGTAAGGTCAGAGTTAGATTAGATAATGGCAAGGTAATTTCTGTTGACCCTAAGTTCACTCAGCCAGAGTCAGATTTTGATGGACCGTCTATGGTTCCTAGCCAAGACACCCTGCCTCCTATCGATTTCAGCAAAATTCTAGGAGAACCTAGAACTCCAGCCAACTCTCCAGTGGCTCACCTACCTGGAACACTTCCGAAGCTGACCAGCAAGGATCTACACGACCTCATCAATGGTCTTCCTGGGTACTACCAAAGCTCTAGAAACTACAAGCTTATGCCAGACTCTGGTGTGACTAAGTCTGGCCAGAGATTCTCTGGACTAAAGGCTTATGACAAGAAGTACATGAAGGAGCGCTATGGCGTGACCGTCAAGGCTTCTGGATTCATTGCCGCAGCTGAGCAGGATACTCCAATATCTGACCCTAAAAAGTCGGACGTGGCTCCTAAGTATTTAGCAATCGTTTCACCAGATGACTTAACTGCAGTGATGGATGTAGTAGCACTAGCTCCTGCTAGCACCCAGTCTACCGAGACTGTCGCATACACCAGAACTGCTGGTAAGTGGCAGCGCAATGACCAGATCCTTATGGATTTGAAATCAGCAACCCCACCACCAGTAGTGTCTCTAGATGACCAAGAGATTTTAAATACAGTATTAAAAGAGACTGACCAGGCTTCACCTGCTATTGCAGCATCAGCTTACGAGTTTGGCCTATTCTGGGACAAGGTAGTTGATCCTATCCTTGCAGCTGGAGGCTTAGATCGTAATCGAGGCAATGCAGAAGAGCTTCGTCGTTACTGGACTCACGGGAAGGGCGCTCTCAAGATTCGTTGGGGTACTCCTGGTGACTGGACCCGCTGCGTACGTCAGCTTTCAAAGTACATGGGCCCTCGTGCAAAGGGGTACTGTCAGCTTCGCCACAAGGAAGCTACTGGTGTCTACACTGGCAGTAAGTTGAATCCTGGAAAGAACAAAAAGCACTTTAGCACGCTATTCCAAAGTGAAGAGCAGTTCCAGAATGCTATCGTCAATAGAGCCGAGCTCTCTGCTAGAGCTACTGATGCTAGGAACAAGATGGGCTTAGTTGCATCCGCTTCTTCATCTGCCACTGGTGCAGCTTTTAAGATTCCTATGCTAGTCCCAGAGGGGATCGAATCTGGTGACGGTCGTAAGTTTGAAGAGAATGCTATCACCCTACGTGACTTACCACTACCGCTCCTATGGCAAATCAAGACTGGAGCTGGCCACGATGGGTCAGTTGTGGTTGGACGCATAGATTCAATCGAGCGAATCGAGGGTGGTCTAGGTAATGCCTATGGTGTCTTTGACAGCGGTCCATATGGTAAAGAAGCCGAGCGTCTGGTTCGTCATGGATTCCTTAGAGGAGTTTCTGTAGACCTAGACAGATTTGAAGCTAAAGAAGATAAGGCTCCAAAGACTGAAAATGCTGAAGATGGCGATGTAATGGGCAAGGATAAGCTCACCATAAACAAGGCCCGCATAATGGCTGCTACAATTGTAGCTAAGCCAGCATTTCAAGAATGCTCTATTATTTTGCAAGATAACGGGGATCAGGAGGATAACGTGACCCCAAAAGATGGCGTCTACGAGGAGTCGACACTGGCATTTTCGGACTTAGAGCCAATGCTAGCTTCGGGATTCCTGGATAGCGATATCCCTATGACCCCCCCAACCGAGTGGTTCACTAACCCTAAGTTCACTAGAGCTACCCCACTAACTGTAGACTCAAACGGTCGCGTGTATGGGCACATCGCTGCTTGGAATGTAAATCACATCGGGCTACCACGCGCAACTAAGCCACCTCGCTCACGCAGCAAGTATGCTTACTTCCACACTGGTGTGCTACGCACAACTGATGGCACAGATGTTCCAGTCGGTCAGCTAACCCTGGCTGGTGGACACGCACCATTAAATGCTGACGCCGTGTCAGCCGCAAGACACTACGATGATACTGCCTCAGCTGTTGCAGACATCCATGTTGGAGAAGACGAATACGGAATCTGGTGCGCTGGATCCCTACGCCCTAACCTAGAAGAGATGCAGATTCGTGCACTACGTGCTTCTGCCCCTTCTGGTGACTGGCGTCCAATCAACGGTTCGCTAGAACTAGTTGCTATTTGTCAGGTTAACGTACCAGGATTCCCAACAGCTAGAGCAATGATTGCATCAGGCAAGGTTATGGCGCTAGTAGCTGCAGGTGCAAGCTATCTCGCAGTTATGAAGAGCCAGGCAGTACACTCTCTAGTATCACGAGCTGACCTTCTTGGTCAGCTTGCTACCACTGCTCCAAACCTAAAGGCCCGCGCCGAGGAAGCTAGGAGAGACCTTCTAGTTACTCAGGCTGCTGACCTCCAGGAGCAGGTCCTTGTTGCAGCTGCTGTTGCAGAGCTAGCTAAAATCTCCCAGGACGAGCGCGATGCGTTAGCCAAGGAAGGCAAGGCTATGCCAGACGGAGCCTATCCAATCCGCGATGTAGATGACCTTAAGAATGCTATTCAGGCGTACGGACGCGCTAAGGCATCTGAGCGTCGTGCAGTTCGTAAGCACATCATTAAGCAAGCTCGCAAGCTTAAGCAGGAAGTGCTAATTCCAGATACCTGGAAGAATGCAGAATCAATGGAAGCTACCGAGAGACTCGCGTCTATGCGTGCCTCTATTACTGCTGCCGCAACCTCTGAGGCGGTGGTGGCTGCTGCCCCAAAAGCACAGGAGATCTCTGATTCTGAGCTCAAGAAGCTAAAGGACGCTAAGGCTGAAGCCGACAAGCAGACTGAAGAAGAGATCAAGGCAGCAGAAGAAGTAAAGGCAAATAAGGGAAAGGCTCCAGATACTCAGGAGATTGACCCTGCAACTGGCCAACCTAAATATATCTCTGGCGTTAACCAGCCTCGCGATGCTAAAGGTAAGTATCGTACCGTTCTCGCTCGACTAAAGCAGAATCTAGGTGTAGCTGGTCTGGCGGCAGCGCTTAAGAAAGCTGAAGAAGCGGAAAATCTAGACTTCGCTGGGGACTATGAAGCTTCTGCAGGTGCAAGCTCTAAGTTGCTAGAGATGATTGATCGTCTTGACACTAAAGCACTAAATCCCGAGGCTTTAGAGAATGTTAGACTTACTGCAGCAGAACTCGGAAAGACGATTGCCAACTTGCCATTGCCTTTCGGTGAAGAAGCGCAGAAATTAAAGTTTAGCGATCTACCTGCTGGACTCAAGGATCTCATCGATTCGATGATTACCAAGGTCGAGCAGAAGATCGGTAAAAAGGATGCAGATATTGCTACGCAAAGTCTGAAATCCTACATGTCAGGAGCGGATGTTTACTCTCAGTCTGAGGTTCAGTCTGAGATGAGCAAACTGCTCCGACTCCTTACCTAAAAAATAAGGTAAAATTATCCGTAGGTGGAGCGCCTCACGCAATGCGTAGAGTCCCTCGGCCTTGACTGAAAACTAGGACACAAACCCGTGTCCGATTATTACTGGCCTAGGAGGTACAGTGTACGACCAGATCAAGACTCAGCTTGATACTATCACTGAGCTTAGCGACGATCAACTCGCCGAGCTTCAGGCAGATATTATCAGCCAGTTTGACATGGTTGAGGGTGAAGACCCAACTCCTGAGACAGTTGATGCTATGACGTCGCTAGCCGACTCTCTTGACATCGTTCGTGGTGAACTAACTAACCGCGAGGCTATGGCCGCCGAGCTTGCTCAGCGTGCTGCAGAGGCAACCGCCCGTGTTAAGGGTGAAGTTGCTGCCGACGAGGGAGAAGAGATGGCTATGACTGAAGACCAGCCTGTAGAAGAGGAAACCCCAGCAGAAGAGGCAGCCCCAGTGGAGGAAACTCCAGAGGAAGCAGCTCCAGCTGAGGAGACCCCAGCCGAATCAGAAGAGACCCCAGCTATTGAAGCTGAGGAAACTCCTGAAGAAGAGAAGAAGGAAGAGGACGAGGACACTGAGAAGGCTATGAGCGCTTCTCTAGAGACCGAGACCGTTTCTGATTCTGTAGAGGCAGTAGAGGCTCCAGTCGAGGCGGAAGCAGCAGTCGTTGAGACAGCTGCCGAGGCTGACGTAGTCGTTGAGGCATCCGCAGAAGTTTCTGAAGCAGCTGAGCTATCAGCTGACGACGAGGCTACCGCTGAAGCCGTGACTGAGACCGTAGAGGTTTCAGAAGCATCAACAGATCAGGTAGAGGGTTCTGAACTATCAACCGCAACCGAGGAAGCAACTGAGCTTTCAGCTGAAGTTACTGCAGAGGCAGTAGCAGAAGTTGAGACTGCCGCAGAGCTTTCTTCAGAAGAAAACATTGAAACATCAACCGCTCTTGTAGAAGAGCAGAATCAGGAGCAGGCAGTGACCGCTGCAGCAGAACAGCCTTTCGAGGCACCAGCTGACCGTCAGCCTGTAGTTCAGGAAACCGTAGCACCAGTAGCAATTACTGCTGGCGCTGACATCCCAGGCTACACCGCGGGCAGCCCAATTTCAAGCATGTCTGAGGTTGCCTCAGCCATGGAGAAGCGTCTTCACTCGCTTCGCCGTGTAAACGGTGGCGACGGAGAACAGCACATCGTTGCATCATTCTCAACCCAGTACGCAGAGGACCGTTTCCTTGGTACTGACGCTGAGGCTAACGCAGCAAAGATTGACAGCGCATTCGCACAGACAGCAGTTGTTGCTTCTGGTGGACACGCAGCACCAGTTGAGACCAAGTACGACATCTTCGGCCTAGGCTCAACCACTGCTCGTCCAGTTCGCGATGCACTGCCTAAGTTCCAGGCAGACCGTGGCGGTATCCGCTTCGTGACTCCTCCGTCATTTGCTTCGGGCGACTACGCTGACGCTGTTGGCGTATGGACCGCTGCTGTTGACGCGGACCCACAGGGTGCAACCAAGTCATCTCTAACCGTTTCAGCTGCTGCTGAGAACACAGCTCTTACTGACGCTGTTACTCTACAGCTACAGTTCGGTAACTTGATGACTCGTGCTTACCCAGAGCTAATCGCTCGTCACAACGAGCTTGCTCTTGTACAGCACGCACGTGAGGCAGAAGTTAACCTTCTAACTAAGATCGGTGCAGCATCGACTGCAGTTACTTCAGGTACCCTAATCGGTTTCGGTCGTGACTTCCTGGTTTCAGTTCGTAAGGCAGCTGTTGCTTACCGTTCACGTCACCGTATCGCTAACACCACCCAGCTTAAGGCTATTGTTCCAGACTGGATCATCGATGCAATGGCATCTGACCTAGCTATCGCAATGCCTGGCGACAACACCATCGCAGTTGGTCGCGCAGAGATCGAGGGCTACCTTGCTAACAGCAACGTAACTCTAGTTGCATCTCCTGACCTAAACTACTTCGGTGCACAGGGTGCGTCAGCACTTCTAGAGTTCCCAGACTCATTCGTCTGGTACCTATTCGCTGAGGGAACCTTCTTGTTCCTGGACGGCGGTACTCTAGACCTAGGTATCATCCGCGACAGCTCACTTGTTGGAACCAACGACTACAAGATGTTCGTTGAGACCTTCGAAGGTGTTGCAAAGGTTGGTATTGAGTCTCTCAAGATCACCCAGACCGTTAACATCAACGGTGTGGCTGCTGCTCTTCGCGACACCACTGGTGGCGCTACTGCAGCTGCGATCGAGCTCTAAGCCGATAACTCTCGTGAGGGGGAGGTCAGAGATGGCCTCCCCTAAACAGGGAAAAAATTAAACTTTAGACATAAGGAATCTACAAATGGCTTTTACTGGAATATTTGATGCTCCAAAGATTGTTCCGTCAGCGTTCGGACTCTTTGTTGTAGCCAAGCCAGAGAACCCACAGGACGAAGCTAAATGGGTTCGTGGATTCTCTCAGGACTGGGAGACACGTCCAAACTTCGGTAGAAACTGGGACGAGACCAGTAATACCTCTGAACTTATTTTTTCTGAGCCTGGTGCACCGCGCTACTCAGACCACAAGCCTTTCTTCATTGAGGCAGAAGACTTTGCATCAACTTTTGGTGTACTAGGTCTAGATCGTTTTGCTCGAGTACTACGTCAGCTAGAGGGAATCTCTCAGCACGCATGTGAGATTGAGTTCTGGGACGGTGCGATTGCGCAAGGCGAGTCGCTACCAAACCCATATTTGACAAAGGCTTCTAGTGTTACCATTTTGAATGGTGGTACAGCTCTATCCCCTCGTCGCGCTGTTGCGGCGCTAGAGCACGCCATTGGCCAGACATCAGCTGGCGGTGAACAGGGCATCATCCACATGACCCGCGACGTTGCCACTCTTCTTAGCTCATCAAGCAATATGCTGTTCCACGACAAGGATGTAGAGCACCTACAGACTTTGGGTGGTACCCCTGTTGTAGTTGGATCTGGCTACACTGGAAATGGACCTGTTGGTGCAACTGGCGCTGAAGCCACTGCTGATAACAAATGGATTTACGCTACTGGAACTGTACGAGTATTCCTCGGAGAGCCAGAAGTCGTAAACGACAATCTAGCGCAAGCATATGATGTGTCGGGAAACGCGAATGACCTACGTGTTAAGGCAACTCGAGCAGCCTCGGTTTACTTTGACACATCCATCCACCTAGCTGTTCGAGTAGATCTAACAGCGTAATAACCAATAAGGAGAATAGCTAAATGGCTACTCAAGAATATGCAGCTAGCATCCAGGGTGTGTCAATTCGTGTCACCCGCCTAGACGCTGCTGGAAACCTTATGAACGGCAGCATGGACTCATACACCACATCTGCCTTCATGCGTGTTTCGTTTACCCCTGAATATGAGGAGGGTGACGAAATCACTGAAAAGGGTGCTAACGGTGTTGTATGCGTAACATACAAGGCTCCAGACACCCTAAAGCGAATCACCATGGAACTTGCTATTTGTGAGCCAGACCCAGAGCTTTCAGCTCTTATCTCTGGCGGTCTACTGCTTCGCAAGAACATCGGTACTGCTCAGGACCCTAACCACAAGTCTGTTGGTTGGGCTGCTCCTGGCGTTGGTGACGACCCTGCTGGTAACGGTGTTGCCATCGAGGTTTGGTCACACGCTGTTAAGGACGGTAAGAAGGCTGGCGTATTGCCATACTTCCACTGGATCTTCCCATTCGTGAAGATGCGTCAGTCTGGCGACCGTGTTATCGAAAACGGTCTAATGGCTAACACTTTCGAAGGTTACGGTCTAGGTAACGCTAACTTCAAGTCAGGTCTTGATGGCCGCTGGGAGTTCCCAATTGCTGCAGAGCGTCCATACTCATACGCACGCACTGACTGGGCACCTACTGGTCTAGCTGGCTTCTACACTTGGACTGACGGCTCTGGCCCAGTAGTATTCACTTCTGCTGCAGTATCTGACCCAAGTGCAATCACTCTAAGCAGCTACTACGCTACTGCAGCTGGCACTCAGGGTAACCTGGTATTCAGCGCTGCACCTTCAGTTTCTGTTGGTGACGTAATCACTGTTTCGAATGTATCTCCAGCTCTGAATGGTGACCAGACAGTTACTGCTGTCAGCGGAACCACTGTGAGCTTCGAGAATGCTGCAATCACCGCTGACATTGCTACTAGCGGAACTCCTAACACCGTATCTCGCGGTGCCAAGGTGATTGTAACCAACTCGAAGAACCCAGAGTCACCTTCATACACTGCCGTTACTAGCCTTGGTGCTGGTGGCTCAACCTACAACGTACCAGGTAACCTTGGCTACAATGCAGATGCAGCTATCGATAGCATTATTGCTTCAAACGAAAACCCTAGCTAATCCCTAGAATAACGGGTGGTGGCTTGAGCAAACTCGCTTAGGCTGCCACCCGTTAAACTTATAAAGAGGTATTTACATGACAAGCAATCTATGGGTTCTTCCAGAGGAAATGGGAGACTATTCCTACACTGAGTTCACCCTAGAGGCAGCTCAGGTTGCATCGAACCTACTATGGGCTATGTCTGGCAGAAAGTATACTGGCGAGACCATTGTCACTGAACGCTATACCTGCACCCTTCGTAACAATAGAATGGGGCCTTCTAGGAAGACTACCTCCCCTGTCCTTTTTGGTGGCGACGTGTATAACATCCCATCAGGAGATTACGATGAGTACTCCGAGCTCACCTCGGACGGGCTATCGCCAGATTCCCGTATTAAGTTACGAGGACGACCAGTTACACGAATCATTTCGATGCGAAACAGACTTGGTCAAGTTATGGACCCATCCAGTTACTACTTGGTGGACCACTCGACTATTCACGTTAAGGCTGGAACCCCTTGGACTCCATGTAATACTGAAATAACTTATGCCTACGGTGTACCTGTCCCGACTGCTGGAAAAATGGCTGCCCGTAAGCTAGCGATTGAGTTTGCCCGCCTCTGGGCTGGCGACGAGATGTGCGAACTACCTCAGCGTGTAACTTCTGTTTCGCGTCAGGGCGTCTCATACACTATCTTGGACCAGCAGGAGTTCATCGACGAGCTCCGCACTGGTCTCTATGAGATCGATCTTTTCCTAAAGACTGTAAACCCAGACAATGCTCGTCGTAAGTCGAAGGTATTCAGCCCAGACCAGCCACGCGCCCGTAAGTATGTAGCAAAGCCACTAAGACTTCTCGAGGACTCGGGCAAGGATCTAGTCCTACACGCAACTACTCAGGGTGCATCTATTAGCTGGACATCGGCTGGCGAAGGCGTTGATCTGAGCAATTTCTTCCCACAGAATAATGTCTACTCTCCAAAGGTTATCCTAAGAAATTATGGGGAACTGACATCAGTCTCGCTAGACCCAGACTCTATTACTCTCGATTACGAGGCTGATACTTTAGATTTCACTATTCCATATGCAAAGGCTAAAGCTGCGCTAGGCATGGTGGACCCAGGAACCTGGACACTCTACGCATCCGCAATCGAGGATGGCGTAGAGAGCCTGGTCGAACTTGCATCTGGAAACCTCCAGATCAAGACTTACTAAGAAAGAAGGAAATATGTCTATTCAGACTAACTTCCGTGCCCAGGACATGTTGGGTATTGCGAAGCCTGCTGCAAAGAAGGCTGCTCCTGCTCCACGCGCATCTGCTCCAGCCCCTAAAGCTGCACCAGTAGTTGCTGAGCCAGTAGCAGTTGTAGTTGAGGAGACCGTAGAGGCTCCTGTAGAAGCAGCTGTAGAAGCACCTGTAGAGGACTAATCTAATGCCTAGTCAAGAGCTAGATTTAACTGGAGTATCCGAGGATGCTGTACATCTTCGCGACCTGTTGGATGGCGTTCTTGAGCGCATAGAGGCAACCTTTCAGTCATACAACGTGGAGCTGCCTCAGCGTCGCTATTGGACAATGGGGCAGCCCGCGATTGACTGCGAGCAATTGGTCGTATCTTTTATTCAGATGTATCTAGGGTCTCCTGGAGACCAAGCTGTTGCCCCTCAGAGGTGTCATGTACCTAGAACTGCGGTGCTAGCTATTTCTGTAGTCAGGAGCGCACCAGTTGTTGGTATGAATGGTAGAGCCCCGAGTCCAGCTGCAATTCAAGTAGCTTCAGAGGCATCTGCGATTGACTCCTGGGTATTGATGGACTCAGTGAATCTACTTGACCAGTGGGATGATAGCGGATTCGGGCTAGGTGTAATTGCCACCCTAGAGACTGCTGGCACTGAGGGCGGATACCAGACTGTCACCATGCAGTTAACCATGGCCATCCCGTAATGGCTGTCGGATATCAGGTATCGCAAGTCACCCTCTACAAAGAGGAATTGCGTAGATTCTTAAATACTGACTATAAGGGAGACAGACTTACTCTCTGGAAGTATCTAGAGAGAAAAAACAAACAAGCTCTCCTGAGAGCGAAAAGACAAGTCGGGTTTAGAACTGGCGCTTTGCAGAGGAATATCAGGGCATATCATTTAGGTAATTTCACTGGTCAATATGTAGGTCTGATTGCAGACAAGCCTTATGCACTAATGCATCACGAAGGTACTAGACCTCATGTCATTACGCCTAAAGAGCCAGGAGGCGTTTTAGTCTTTTCTAAGGGGTCTAGAGTAATTCGCACTAGGGTAGTCCACCACCCTGGCACTAAGCCTAATAGATACCTGAGCGATCAGCTCATACATTACAGGGGTTAGCCACTCTATCTGTCCAATATAGGGTAAAATAATAGTGCGGGTATTCCGTAATCGACAACTATTTAAGGACTAATTCATGACAAGATTCAAGGACTTTGGCTCTGGTGCAGACTCCGCAGACATTGAGCCACTAGCATTTAAACTTCACGGTGAAGACTTTTTCTGCCGTCCTCAGCTGCAGGGTAAGATTCTTCTAAACCTAGTAGCCAACACAAACTCTGATGACCCTGTTGAAGCAGCTAGAACTATCAACAAGTTTTTTGACTTCGTTCTCACAAATGAGAGCAAGGAACCTTTCAACAATTTGCTAGAAGACCCAGACAGACTAGTTTCTGTTGACACTCTAAGCGACATCGTAACCTGGCTAATTGAAGAGTACACCGCACGCCCAAATCAGCAGCCAGAGGCTTAGTAACCTGGGCAATTGACCTCTGGCCCTACGTAAACGGAAGAGCCCTAGTGGATGGATTAAAGTTGGAAACACTGAATGCAGTAGACCTGCTAGACGTCCTACACTACTACTTTGAGTCAGACAATACATACGCATCTAAAGAGCAAGCTGACGGGATAACGTCTCTGAGAAAATCTTTATATGGTCTGTATGGCCAAACCTATAGTTACGGAACTAAGGGATCTAACACATCTAATGGTAGATCTTATGTTTCTGGTGATGCTGGTTTTGACTTTGATGACCCAGTCCCGTTTGATCCAACTAAGGCAGAGACGAAACCATTTGTCCCTGCTACAACCTTTAACCCCGAGTCCAGCAACCCATTTAATGGGCTACTAGACTCTCCAGTCAACTAGGAGGTGACCCATGGCTGTCGTTGGTGAAGCTCGAATAATTGTACGCGCAATTACTACTGGTGTAGGTGCGCAGATCTCCGATGCATTGAAAAATGCTGAGCGCGGTATGGCCAATGACGGCAAGCGAATGGGTCGCACCCTAGGTGATGGGTTCCAGAAGGGGTTCAGCGGTAGAGGATTTGACTTCGGCGCTGATCAGGCTATAAAGACATCTGATGCATGGGCATCTCTGCAACGAACTGGTATGGTTCTTCAAGCAGGCGTGGGCCAGCTACTTGGGTCTGTCTCTGCCCTTGTTGGCGGACTGGGTGCTCTTGTTGGTGCTGCTGGCGCGGCTTCTGGTGCCTTAGCTGCAGTCGGTGGAGCTGCAGTTGGCCTAGGTATTGGGATGAAGCTAGCTGGTATGGCACTTGGTGGTATCGGGGCAGCTTTCAACAAAGCAACTTCACCTGGTGGAAAGTTAAAGAAGACTCTCGCTGAAATACGCGAAGAGATGCAACAGCTCCGCTTCGAGGCAGAGGATGCTGCACTTAGTGAAAAAGATGCAGCTCTTAATCTAGAAAAAGCTAGAAATAACCTAGCTCGCATGCAGGATCTTCCACCTAACTCTATGGCACGCAGAGAGGCCGAGTTAGAGCTAGAGAAGGCAGACCTGGCTTTCCGTAAAGCTAAGGATAGAACTAAAGATCTTAATGATCAAATAAAAAATGGCGGTAAGGACTCTGCTGGCGGCGGAGGCATTGACCCGTATGCTGGCCTGACTAAGAGCCAGAAAGAATTTGCTAAAGCTCTTGTAGCTCTTAAGCCTAAGTTTGATGCATTAAAAGAGGCAGTTGCCTCTGGGTTCCTACCAGCACTACGTACTCAAATAGAGACCATGATGGGGAAGAACTTCCCTCACTTGGAGCTGGGCTTTAAAAAAATTGGTGACGCACTCGGCGCGGCCGTTACTGAAGTCGGGAACTTCATAAACAGCGCCAAAGGAATGTCGAATCTTGATTCGATTTTTGACACCTCTGGTACAGTAATTGCAACTCTCGGCAAGGCTCTTGCTAGTGGGCTGGAGGCTTTTACTGACATTCTACGTGTAGCCGCCCCTCTAACAAAAACATTTGTTGAGTGGATTGCGTCTAAGGCTGATGCCTTTAAGAACTTTATCATTAACAAAGAAGCTACTGGAGAATTACAGCACTTCTTTGACAGAGCTGGCATCATGGCTGGCAAGTTCGGAAAAATATTTGGAAATATTTTTAAGGGACTAGGCAAAATTATCGGTGCCAACTTTGAAAAAGGTTCTGGCGGAGATATGATGCTGGACTGGCTCATCACTGCTACCGATAAGTTTGCAAATCTGGATAAAACTGTTGGTGGAGCGGGGGCCCTGAACAAATACTTCCAGGATGCCGTCACTAATTCTAAGGCTATCCTAGGCTCTATTGGAGCTCTAATCAAAGAACTACTAGCTCTAGGTACGATGCCTGAAATAAAGCAGTTCTGGGACACCCTAAAAGAGGGCGCACCTGCCATGGGAACTATTTTCCGCGAGGGTGTAAAGGCTAGCCCTATCCTGGCTCAGATAATTGTAGACGTTACTAAAATTGTGGCGGCTTTAGCAGACAGTACGGCCATTAAGGTATTCTTCACTATCCTTCAAAAAGTTACTGGAGCTTTATCCGCAATATTTAACAATGAGACAGTAAAAACAATTATCGATGCTACTGCGGCAGTCGCAGCCATCGGGCTTGCATTTGGCTTCCTATGGTCTAAGGCGGCACTAGTAGGTCAACTATTTGTTGGTTTGGGTACAAAGATAGGCATGTTCTTTGGTGCTTCTCAGGCTGCTGCATTTAACTTTGCAAAAATCTGGGCAGGCCCTATATTTCTAGCTATTGCACTAATTATTGGAGCATTTGCAAACCTATACAAAAATAACGAGGCATTTAAGGCTCAAGTGGACGGGTTTATGGCTGCATTCCAGACCCTGTTCTCTGGCATATCAGCTTCTGCGCAATCGCTAGGTCCTTCACTGCAGGCTTTCTTCGACACATTCTCAACTGCAATGATGCCAATATTTATTACGCTGATGAACACTATTCAGGATCTATTCCCATATATTCAACAGCTTGCAGATATCTTCTTCAAAGACCTACTACCTGTTATTCTTCAGGTGGCTGGACAGCTACTATCGTCGCTGCTACCTGCATTAGGTAGCATCTTGTCTGCCGTGCTACCTCTGATACCTATTATCCTTAACTCGCTTATGCCAGCACTTCAACTACTGGCTGAGGCGTTTGTCATGATCGCTCCGCAGATTGCATCGCTAGTGACTCAGATTGTTGATGCGCTGGTACCAGTAATTGTCTCCTTGATGGGAGTTCTTGTCCCTATCATCCAGCTAGTAGTAGAGTTGGCATCTAGCATTATCCAGATGCTTGTTCCTATTATCCAGACTGTTGTTGAAGTATTTATGGTTCTTCTACCCATCATTACTGGAATTATTACTGTCATTGCTGACTTAGCTACTGTAATCTTCTCTGTACTAGGCCCGATCTTGAACGTTATTGTTCAGGTCTTGACATTCCTAGCTCGACTAATTACTGGTGTTGTCGTAGCTGCGTTCAAACTATTTGCAACAATCATAGCTACTGTATTTAATGGTATATCCATCGGCGTGAAGGCGATGCAAGATGGCTTTAAGTGGGCCATGAACCAGATGATCGGGTTTGCTGAAGGGTTCGTAAACTTCTTCGTGGACGGTCTTAACTGGATTATTGGCCTTCTAAATAAGATTAAGATCGACATTCCAGCCATCCTTCGCCCTCTAGTTGGTGGAACTAAGTCAATCGGGTTTAACATTAATCCACTACAGAAGGTGCGTCTAGCTCGCCTAGCAGAGGGTGGAACAGTTTACCCGTCATCTGGAGGATCAATCGTTAACGTAGCTGAAGCTGGTCAGCCAGAGCGTATCGAGCCTCTAGATGCTAACGGACTATCTAAGCGAGACATCGCTATGATTAGACAGCTATCTGGTAATGGCATGCAGATTACAGTAAATGCTGGTCCAGGTATGGACGAGAACGAGCTAGCTAATATGGTATCTAGAAAGATCGCATTCGAGATGCGTAAGGGAAGTATCTAATGGCTAATTACTATGAACCGATAATCCCTGATCCAGTAGCTCAGGCTGAAGAGAATAAGTTAGTAAATACTGCGCTCAGTAAGCTACCAACTCCATATCTATCGGGCTTAAAGCTGAAGGCAGATGTAGAGATTAATGGTCTGACTTTAAACACTATTGACAGCAATGGCGTTGTTTGGGTATGTACTGACATTGGTGGTTGGTGGACCCTGCCTGAGCCAGAGTTGCCAGACCTCCCTCGTGGTTGGGGTGATGGCTCTTACGATGCTATCGGTCGCTGGGCTAATCGCATGATTACGCTAACTGGCTCATTTATGCCCCAGAAACCAGAAGATGCTCCTGCTGCCAGAGCGACACTAATTAATGCCGTCAACCTAGTAAAAACTGGTGGATGGCTCATTGTCAATGAGAACCCTACTAGAGCTGCTTACGTCAGATTAAGTGGTGCTCCAGACATTCACAGCGTAAATGCTCGTGGACGACACGATTTCTCGATTGGGCTTAAGGCTGTTGACCCAATTAAGTACGAGTATGTTGACGGAAATTCCGATGGGTATAACTATAAAGACATTTCGTCGGGCGGATCTAACACATTCACCAACTCTGGCAATGTACCAGTACCTCTCGTATTTGAGATCACTGGTGGGCTCACGTCGACTAGCGACTCTCCAGCTCTAATAACTATGCCAGCAACTGGCGACACGATAACTATTGTTGATTCAGTTACTAGCTCGCAGTCGCTGGAGCTAGATACCCACAATAGAGAAGTTCTGTTAGTTCAAGGTGATACTGTGGTGAACGGTAGAGCCAAGGCAGCAGTCCTTGTTGACTGGATGTACCTGCCGCCAGGCACTAGCACTATCGAGTTCGAGGATACCTCTAACGCATCTAGTTCAGCCAAATGTCGAGTGTACTGGAGATCTGGCTGGATCGGATAGCTGCTAGAATATAATAAAGCGACATTTCAAGGACAATTATGGCAATAGCTACATCACCAGACAATCAAGCGGTCGAGTATCGCTATTTTGTTTGCGACTTGATGACTAACGAGCTTCTAGCCGAGATGCCTTTTAGAGGGGTGTCATATGGTAGATCTCTATCCGAAGCAGGCGGTTTTTCTGGCGATATTGCCATAACGCCAGACACCTACAACCTAAGCGTCTACGAAAATACGCTCCCAGGGCGCACCGCAGTATATGTAGTTAGAAACGGTGTTTGCGTTTGGGGAGGCATCATCTGGGGTAGAACCTACAGCTTAGTTGATAAAATTTTATCTGTATCCGCAGCTGAGTTCACTAGCTACTTAGCACACAGAGTTGTGTGGAAGACTTGGAGCAGCTCATATGAGGCCACCGCGGAGAGCGCTGGAGGTACACTGACTGTGACCCTAACGGGCGGTCAGTATGACTTCCAGGTCGGAGAAGCGGTCTATCTATATTGGATGGATGACTACGCGCTCTACAGCGGGTACTTTGAGGTACTTACAGTTGGGCTGACTGGCGATGGCCGATCGGTCATAACTGCACCAGCCACTTACATTGATGCTAGCGGAGCCGAGAAGGCAATCCCAACACTACTAATCGGTGAAGATAACCCAATCACAGTAGAGACTAGACAGGATACGTATAACTACGTAACTGATCTAATGCGAGAGCTAACTACTGACCTATTTGACTTTGACTTTGCAAATGACCTAATTCGTCCTGGAATTGACCTGTTCAATGAGATCTCTAGTGTAAGTAGATCGGCTAACATTGCTACGATCGTCACTACGAAGAAGCAAGAACTGGTCCCTGGACAAAAGGTTGCAGTTACTGACATTAAAAATGTGTCTGGATTCAACAATGATGAGGCCATAGTTAAGTCTATAGTGGATGACTACACATTCACTTATGCAAATTCAGGTAGCAATGTTAGTGCTACATCTCAGGGCAACTCGTCGGCGACGGTAACTAGCTTCAAGCGTAAGGCTAATGTTGCAACATTTGATACAGCATCTGCTCACGGGTTTGCGGCTAATGACGTCGTGTTCATCTCTAATGTCAGTCAGACATTTGATGGATACTACAGAGTATATGAGACCCCTTCAGCAACTCAGTTCACTTCTGTGCAGTTTGGTGCTGACATCGCTAAGAGTTACACAGACACTAGCGGCACTCCGCTCCCAACAGCAACTAGACGCGCTGCAGTGACCTACAGCACTTTCGGAGAGTACTCTACCCTCGGAGATATCGGCTTTGATTTCTCTAAAAATGATGCATTTAGCGGAAACCTAGCAGCTAACCCGACTATCCGTGGGTTCCAGCTAAAAACCGTTGCAGAAATTTTCGACGACTATTCAACTAAGCCAGGCGGCTTCGAGTACCGTGTCGACTGCGAGTATGACGCTGCAACTAATAGCTTTAAGAAGTACTTCAAATTCCTACCGCTGAAACCGCAAAGTCTTACTGACTGGTTGGCCGATCAGGGGTCTGGCTTCTCTGGCGCTATTCCAGCCAGTGCATATGGTGCAGATAAGCTCATCTTTGAGTACCCAGGAAATGTCCTCGAAGCCCAGTTTGAGGAAAATGCTGATGATGCTGCAACTCGATTCTTTGTTCAGGGTAAGGATTCAAACCTATCTAGCGACGCTAGCCAACCTTATTCAGCTGCTGCTAACCACAGACTTTTACGTGAAGGTTGGCCCATCCTAGACGCCGTAGATGACCTTGATTCAGGTGACGAGACAGTTCTCTGGAAGCAGGCCTCTAGGCTCCTAGAAGAGTCAGTTCCACCTATCAGCACATTTACTATCTCGGTCAATGGGTCAGCATATCCAATCCTAGGGACATACAAGCCTGGGGACTGGTGTTCAATTAAGCTCAACGATGACTTTGTATCTCTAAGAGCTGATAGCTACCTAGAGCAGGACTATGGCACTGACAATGGCGTTCTAGTTAGAAAAATTATTTCCTACGATGTAAAGGTTCCAGACACTCCTAGCTACCCTGAAGAAGTTAGCTTGGACTTAGTAACTGAGCCAGCAATCCCTATTTCAGGTGTGTATATCCAAGACGGAAAGGCGTTCAATGGGAATTAGAAAACGTCGTCGTAAGCTCAGTACTCTAGTTAGTCGTCTAGATCAGCGAGTAAGAAGTGTAGAGCTTAGACCTATAAATCTCTTGACTGCAGATCAGGTTACTGCGGCCACTACTCCAACTACAGATACCACTACACCAGAATCATTTGTAGGTTCTAGCGCACCTAATCAATTTGTTAAAGTAGAGAGCGCCTGGGTCTATCCTAAGGGTGTTGTTGGAACTACCAAAGACAGAGTAGAAATTTTCTTGCAGGGGGATCTTCAGGCTGCCAAAGGTGACAAGCTCGAGATCCGAGGAATTCACGGAACTAGTGCAGACAATATTGACGTAGATGGTGACGCATTTGCTGTCACTTCAGCAGACACGCCACCTTGGGATGGTCGTCAAACGTGGAGACAAGACCCGACTGCTAACCAACTTCCAGGTGTAGTTATTACTAATGCCTATACTCTTATTCCAGAGACGGCTGCCCCAACCACCTGGACTGCAAAGAGAAAATTAGTAGTTGCTCAGAAGATTGACTCCTACTCAATTACTGGTAATACGGTCACACTGACTCTAAATGCTGCGCCTAAGTTTGTAGTGGATGACATTGTATATGTCAATATTTTTAGTAAAAACTCCACGGCTTTCGGTCAAGATGGCATATTTAAAATTGCCAGTGTTTCTGGTAATAACTTAACCTACACTCTATCCGCTGGCGTTGATACTCCTACTGGTACCGTAGATATTTCAGCTGACGGGCTATATGTCCACGCTGTGGCTAGAAAATACTGTGCAGTTGGATCTACCTGGACAGACAGCTCGACATCTACTGTCTACTACTGGGATGGCATTAGGTGGGTAGGGTGGTCATCTGCCAACCTAGCTCCTGATGACAATGACCCTCCACTACCACCTACCGCACTGAGCGTTTCTGGTGTTCTAACTGTAATTGCGGGTAAATATGTATCTGCAAACGTCGAAGTGTCATGGACTGCACCTACTAAGACTGCAGCAAACGCCGAGCTAACTGATTTAGTTGGATACGGAATCCGATGGAAGAAGTCTACAGAATCTAAGTGGCCTGATTTCAAGCAAATTATTGGATCAACTGAGTACAAGGATGATGGTGCATCCTATACGTGGGAACCTAGTGCTACATATAACTTCCAGGTAGTGGCGTTCGACAGCGGTCTAAACTACTCTACGGCTTTGGCTGGCAACTACACTATGCCAGCTCCAACAACTGTACCTCTATCGTCTCTCACGGTAACGGCACCTACTACAAGTATCCATCTAGCCACCGTTACGCTTAAGTGGGACGGCAAGATGACTAATAATCAGCCAGCCCCTAGCGAAGGCTATATTCTAGAAATCCACAGAGGACTTAGTTCTTCATTTACTTGTAGCTCATCTACATTAATTGGCACCGTCAATGCTGTTGCTAATGCAATCTTTGTAGACTCTACTACAACCGTAGGATCTACTTATTACTATAAATTTAGACTACAAGGCCTAGCAGCTGGTAGCTGGAGCCTCGAGTCTTCGGCTGTTGCAGCTACTACGTCTTCGCTGGTAGACGCACAGAAGATTGCTAGCATTATCAAGTCTGCTAACGTTCCTACTGGCACTATCGTAACTGGTGAGAACATCATCGGAATTAACGTAACTGGTCAGCTAGTACAGGCTGTTGAAATTAACGCCAACATCATCAAAGCTAACTCAATCACTGCCAATCAGATGGATGTTGGAAATGTGACGGCAGTTATGGTTAGTGGTGGCTACATCACGACTAGAACCTCTGGGACTAGCTCTGGTATCACTCTAACCTCTACTGGATTGACGGCATACAACGGCACCACGCCAACATTCAGTATCAGCTCGAGTAACGGCGCTGTGACTATTGGGTCTGGTGCAACAATCCCCGACCTGAGCGCTGTGAATACTGTTGCTCAGGCGGCCAACACTACGGCAAATAATGCAAATACTACCGCTAATGCTGCTAACACTAAGGCAACTTCAGCTAATACATTAGCTACCTCCGCTCAAGATTCAGTGGATGCACTTAAGTTTTCATGGGGAGACACTGTAGATCAGACCTACATTGATGGCGGGATGATATACACTGGCACCATCTCCGCTGAATCTATTGGTGCGGATGCCATTAGTACATATCTACTAAATGGTAGAACTATTCGTGTTGCAGCTAGTGCATCATCCACTCAGAGAGTTCTGATCAACAAAAACGGTATCTTTGGATATGACTCTGCTGGAGATACTAACTTCAGACTCTATGCTAGCAATGGTGTTTTCTATGTAGATAAAGCTACAACCACTACCATAAATAACAGTGGATATATCACTGGTGGAGTCATTAGAACTGGTAGCGGATACCCCCACGTTGAGATGGAAACCGCCAACGACTCGCTTAAATTCAGATATACCTCGACTACTGGTGTATCCATAGGTGCCGCATCTACACATGCTGCGCTTAGCGGAAGCTTGGCTATATCCACTCTAGCTAACCCAGTTAATACTGCGTCATACTATGTACTATCTGAGAGCTGGACTGGCAAATTACTGCGTGGGCCTGTGTACTCAGACGAGAGACTTAAGACTAATATTGAGCCTATCCCGCTTGGATTAGACTTTATTGATAGCATCACGCCAGTTAGCTATACTTGGAGAAAAGATTCTAAAAATGCTCCAAAGCTTGGTGTTATTGCCCAGGATGTGCTAAGTGCACTCGAGTCTCATGCCCCTGAGCTGACTAATGTGTTTGTCAACTCTGACTCAGCTACACCTCTTCCTGATGGCTCGCCTGCATACACGATGAACTACAATAGCTTCATCCCAGTGCTACTTCAGTCAGTTAAAGATCTATCTGCCCAGGTGACTAGCCTCAGAGAAGAACTAGAAATTCTAAAGAATAAATAGGAGAGATAATGGCGTTTGCAGTTATTTATGTAGTAAAAGAGAATGAAGCAGGAGCTTACGCTACATTTAGGCAGGTACTCGGAGAAGACGGAGTTACTGTTGTGTCTGAAGCCGAGGCACCTATGCTTGAAGTTAGACTCGCTGCACCAGAAGTACTGGCTCAATATTTTGATGCTATTGCCGCGAGACTTAGGGCTACAGCAGATCACCTAGATAGTATCGATGGGGTGGACAGCTTGCCATCTGACATAACTAGAGACTTGTGCGGTCTATCGTATAAAGCTATGGACCACGTTCTGGGTACCTTCGATAGCAGCCTGCTACCTCCAGCTTTGGGGTAGCATGTTTTCGGTAAAAGATAAAAATAAATTACTCCAATTCAATGGAGTGAAGCTGGCCTCGTCTACCTCGGAGAGAAAGTTTTCTGTCCGATGGATTGAATTCAACCTGTATAAGACTGAGGGCGGATCATATGTGCTATCTCGCTCAGGAGTCTCATTAGTATTTCATGGGGCCGCCTGCCCAATGACAGCCAGATACAAGCTAACTGAGTCACGTACAGATGGACTAGATGCTCGCGCTGTGCCTTGCGAGACATGTAATCCAAATTATGAGCTAGATCTAGTGTTTCCAGAAAAATCTAGAGACTGGGTGTTAGTTACATATAGTGCAGCAGAAATCGTGGATGCACTATATAAATATGACCCAGAGAGTGACTCTCATTATCTAACTGCTGTAGCAAAAAGATTGCTGGATCAAGCAGCCAAAGTTGACAGTGAAATAGAAAGTGCTTATACTATTGAAATAATTCCTTAGTGCACTATAGAAAGACACACAATGACAACAGGACTAGAAGGAGTTCAACTCCACCTAGTTAATACAGTCGACAAGGCTGCCGAGTTCATGACTTGGCTGAGCGAACGACGTCCATTTAACGCAATTGCAATCGATACTGAGACTGGCGAGCTTCCAGGAAATCCAAGGAAAGACGCCTTCTCTCCTTGGCATGGCAAGCTTCGTCTAGTTCAGGTTGGCGATGGTCAAACTGGCTGGTCAATCCCGTGGGAGGACTGGAAGGGCGTTTTTTATGATGCCATGAATAGGTTTGACGGTCAACTAGTTTGCCACAACATTGCATTCGAGGCCCGTTGGTTTGATGTACAGTCAGATTGGGACCTACCCTGGCACCGTGCACATGACACGATGATTATGGCTAAGATTATTAACCCATTGGAGAGTGCGGCACTTAAGGAGCTTACTAGGGTGCACGTTGATCCTAGAGCTGCTGCACTTCAAAGCATCCTCGATCATGGTCTAACAGATAATGGGTGGACCTGGGGTACCGTCCCTATCAACTATGAGCCATATTGGTCTTATGGTGCTCTAGACACTATTCTTACCATGAAGCTGTTCGAGCAGTTCTGGCAGTACACTGCCCCAGGGAAGCCATATAGCATGGCTTACGAGCTGGAAATGAATACGCGTAGAATTACCACAAAGATGGAGCTAAATGGTGCCCGTCTAGACCTCGAGTATTCCAAAAAGAAGTATGACGAACTAATTGCTTACACTGACCAGGTCGCCACCTGGGCTAAGTCGTCCTACGGTATGAGTATCGGTAGCAATCAGCAGCTTGTTAAGGTGTTTGAAGGCTTGGGTGCGGAGATTACCGAGTTCACAGATAAAGGCCAGAAGTCTGCCTCTAAGGATCAGCTAAAGAAGTTTACTATCGATGGAACCAACGAGGTAAAGCAGCTAGCAGATACGACACTCAAATATCGTCAGGCCCTTAAGGTGGCCAACACCTACTTCTTAAACTTTATCAATGACAATACTGATGGTTTTGTGCACCCATCAATCAACACAATGGGTGCGCGTACTGGACGTATGTCCATCCAGAACCCTGCGCTGCAGACTTTGCCTAAGGGTGATGATACTGTTCGTCGTGCGTTCTTGCCTAAAGATGATGACCACGTAATTATTACCTCGGACCTTGACCAGGTAGAGTTCCGTATGTTCTCGTCTCTCTCACAGGACCCTAATCTAATTCAGCTATTCCTACGTTCAGATGCGACTGGATCAGATCCATTCACCGAAATTGGTCGTGAAGTCTACAATGACCCAACTATGGTCAAGTCTGATAAGCGCCGTGGTCTTATTAAGGGTGTTGTGTATGGGCGTCTATACGGTGCAGGTGTCGCTAAGCAGGCACTTACTGCAGGTGTACCTGAAGAGCAGATGCGTGCAGTTTCGGATGCATTTGACTCGAGATACCCTGGAATGCAGTCGTTCCAAAAGGCTGTTGAAAAGCGAGGAATGGAGCGTCTTGAGCTAGAGGGTCAGGGCTACGTAAATACTTGGACTGGTCGTCGTATCCCTTGTGACGAGGACCGTGTCTATACCCTCGTAAACTACCTAATTCAGGGTGGAGCTGCCGAGGTGTTTAAGTCAAATCTTGTGAAGCTCGATCAGGCTGACCTTACTGATTTGCTCATTGTCCCAGTGCACGATGAAATTGTTCTCAATGCTCCTCGGAAAGATGCTGAAGAGATTAAGCAGCTTGTTCGTAAGTGTATGACCACAACTGAAGGCTGGGCAGTTCCGCTAACTGCTGATGCTGATGGACCTCTAGAGAACTGGGGAGAGAAATACTAATGACACAGTACGTACTAGCTTTGGACCCTGGAAAGATTACAGGAATGTGCCTATTCAGCAGGGAACCTGGACAAGAGCCAGTGCTCGAATGGTCAAAAGAGTTGGAGCAGACTGAGGTGGCTACAGCTATTCGAGAGGCTCTGGGTGCTCCAACTATTCTGGAGAACGTAGATGTTGTCTGCGAGAGATTTATCATTAATGCGCAGACTGTTCGTAATTCTCAGGCTCCGTACTCTCTGGAAGTGATAGGAATTCTGAAGCAATGCCTATTTGATAGTGGCAAACTAATGGACGACATCTACTTCCAGGCTCCAGCCAATGCTATGGCAATGTTTACTAATGAGAAGATCAAAAAGCTTGGATATTGGCACCGTGGAGGCGCTGGACACGCCTTAGATTCAATTAGACATGGGCTACTTAGGCTTGTAAATACTGGGTGGAAGCCTATAAGATTGCTACAAGAATAATTATTATCAAAAAAATCTTGCACACACGATTTTTTTCTGATAATATAGATACATAAAGAAGGAGTTCCCGAATGGGTGTTTTTGTAGAGCTAGATGGTGAGCACATTATTGTGAACGCCGAATGGCGCTTGAAAGAAGTATGTAGGTCGCTTCCTGGCTCCAAATGGGATTCAGACAAGAATGTTTGGCGTATCCCTGTCTCTTGGACTGGATGTCTGTCTCTACGCTCGACTTTCGGTGATCAGCTAGAAATTGGCCCAGCGTTGGCTCAGTGGGCTGTGAACGAAAAGTCAACACGAATTGATCCGAGCAATACTCTTCGCGAGATTGAGATGATGGAAGAGGGGGATCAGGATCTGTTCCCTCACCAGCGTGCTGGAGTAGAGTTCCTATCTACAGCTCGTAGAGCGCTACTAGCGGATGAGCCAGGTCTTGGTAAAACTGCTCAGGCTATTCGTGCATTGAAGAAGCTTCACGACAATGGAGAGGAAGTATTTCCTGCACTAATTGTTTGTCCAAATACTTTGAAGACTAACTGGGAGCGTGAGTTTGATCGCTGGTGGCCAGGTATTGATGTTCAGGTTGTCAAGGGCTCGGCTACCCAGCGTAGAAAGGCATTTGAGCACGAGGCTCAGGTCTACGTAATTAACTGGGAGTCGCTACGCACACACTCGAAGCTACTCTCATACGGAAGTATTGCTCTAGCTAGATGCACTGACTGTGGAGGACATGACAGCAAGATCACATCGTCACGCTGTGAAGTTCACCCGCGTGATTTGAACCTTATTCCATTTAAGGCAGTCGTGGCTGACGAGATTCACCGCTCGAAGGACCCTAAGTCTAAGCAGACTCGCGCATTCTGGGCGGCATCTGGTAAGGCTGACATTCGTTTTGCACTAACTGGTACTCCTATTGCAAATACTGTTGTAGATCTATGGCCTATTCTCCACTGGCTTGACGAAAAGGAATGGCCTAGCAAGACTAAGTGGCTAGATCGATACGTCAACACTATGATGAATGCCTTTGGTGGACTCATGATTCTCGGGCTCAAGCCAGCTATGGAGACAGAGTTCTTTGCAGGCATCCACCCGCGTATGCGTCGTATGCTAAAGCAGAAAGTGCTTCCTTGGCTACCAGAGGTCATTAACGACCGTAGGGACGTCGAAATGGGAGCTAAGCAGGCAAAGGCATACAAGCAGATGCTTGACCACATGATGGCTACTTTGGAGGCCACATCGGAGCATGACCTAGCTGAAGCACATTTAGATGCTGGTGTCCTCGATGGTGGCGTAGTGGTTGCAGCTAACCCACTAACTCAGATGGGCAGACTAGTTCAGTTTGCTAGTGCTTATGGCCAGATCGAGCTAACCGATAAAGGCGAAGAGAAGATGATTTTGTCAGACCCTTCTTGTAAGGTTGATGCTCTGATGGATGATATTGAGAATGGTGACTTTGGCGAAGACTCTGTAGCAGTCTGCGCTGTGTCGCGCCAGCTAATTGACCTACTAAGTGCGAGACTCACCAAAGAAAAGATCCCACACGGATTGATTACTGGGGCTGTCTCAGCCGAGGACCGACAGAAGGCTATTGACGACTTCCAGTCTGGTCGAATTAAGTGGATTCTTTTCACTGCGCAGGCTGGCGGTGTGGGTGTCACCTTGACAACTGCACGTCGACTTGTTATGCTTCAAAGGCCATGGTCTCTTGTTGACTACAAGCAGGCTTTGGACCGAGTTCACCGTATTGGCTCTGAGATTCACGATTCAATTCTCATTACCGACTACGTGACCGAGGGCACAGTAGAAGAGCGAGTAATTGAAGCGCTAGATGCTAAGTCTGAAAACTTTGAACAAGTTGTTAAGGACAAGGCTCAGCTCCTCAAGATGCTTCAAGACAATAAGAAGGAACTGTAATGACAGAACCAGTACGTATCTCCAACTCGGAGATTCAAACCTTTAAGGACTGCCGACGCCGTTGGTGGTTGACCTACTACCGTCGTCTTCGCCCAAAGGTAACTGAGTTCACTGGCGCATTGGCTCTGGGTTCTCGCATCCATGAGGCACTAGATCGTCACTATTCCACTGGCCAGGACCTTCTTGAAGCGCACGCAGAGTTAGTCAAGGAAGACATTAAAAAGATGATCGACCAGTCGCGTGACACTACTCAGCTGGAGGCCGATGCTGAACTCGGACGAGTTATGCTAGAGGGCTACCTAGAGTGGATCGAGCACGAGGGTATTGACGCTGAACTTGAGCTGATCTCTACCGAAGAGATTCTAGAGCGTCCAATGATGGATGGTCGAGTAATTCTTCAAGGAAAGATTGATATGCGTGTTCGCCGTAAGATTGACGGCGCTCGTATGATTCGAGACTTTAAGACTGTTGGTGGCTCTTTCGCTGACTTCGGGTCTATGGCTCACATGAATGAGCAGGTCAAGACTTATATGCTTCTGGATGAGGTCCAAAGCGCAGAGGATGGTAATCGCACTGACGGTGCTATCTTCACTATGCTTCGTAAGGTTAAGCGCGGTGCTTATGCTAAACCACCGTTCTATGACCAGATTGAAGTTCGTCACAATAGATTTACTCTCAAGGCATTCTTGGAGCAGCTCGAGGGCGTATTAGGCGATATGCTAGACGTTCGTGATGCTCTAGATGCTGGTGAGAGCCACTTCAAGCATGCATATCCAAAGCCAAGCAAGGATTGCAAGTGGAAGTGTCAATTCTTCGCTATCTGCCCGCTGTTTGATGACGGTTCGGCAGCAGAGGCCGCTCTGAGCGATGCATATGTGTCATCCGATCCATATGGTTACTACGGAATCGAAGAGAAGAAGGGAAGTGAGGAGTAATGTCAGACGTTGATCGCAGTTTAACAATTATGGTTTATGGCGAATCTAAAGTTGGTAAGTCCAGCTTTGCAGTCACGGCACCATACCCACGCCTAATGCTAGACGTTGAGGGTGGGCACCGTTTCCTACCTATCAATGTAAAGTACTGGGACCCTCTAACTGAAGAACCACCACTAGCAGATGGTACTTGGGACACTGTTGTAGTTAAGGTAAATAACTATGATGTTGTCATGAAGGCCTTCCAGTGGCTTCAGTCAGGGAAGCACCAGTTCAAGTCCTTGATCATCGACTCAATCTCTGAGTTGCAGGTCAAGTGCATGGACAACATTGCAGGAACCGAACAGATGAAGATGCAGCAGTGGGGCGAATTGCTTCGCCACATGGGTGCACTACTTCGTGATCTTCGTGACCTAACAATGCACCCCACTCAGCCGCTTGAGGCTGTAGTACTGACTGCTATGGCTCGTAAGGGTCAGGATGGCGTATACCGTCCTTACCTACAGGGTCAGCTAGCAATTCAGGCCCCGTATTTCTATGACATTCTGGGCGCAATCACAGTGGAAACGGAACCAAATCCTGATCCAATGCAGCCACCATACAAGGTACGACGAATGTATGTCGAACGTACCCCCGAATGGGAAGCTGGAGAGCGCGTCCAAGGACGTCTCGGTAAGGTAGTACAGCAGCAAGACCTTGGTGTCGAACGCATGCTGGATATGGTCTTCGGAGAGAAGAAGGCTACAACAACAACAAAGAAAGAAGGATAACCTATGACTACGGTCAACTTTGCAGAACTCGTCCAGAAGGCTGGCGACGCTGCGGCAAACACTAACTACGAGCCACTCCCAGAGGGTGACTACGAGTTGAAGGTAGTAGAGGCTCAGGCAACTCAGACCTCTACTGGCAAGCTGATGTTCAAGATCACCACCGAAGTACAGGGTGGCCCTTACGCGAAGCGTCGTGTATGGGACCAGTGGGTTGTCTCTCCAGACAACGAAACTGCTATGAACATCTTCTTTGGTAAGGGTGCTGCCCTGGGTCTGAGCAAGGACTACTGGATGGCAAACCCTACACCTGCTCAGGTTGAGCAGGCCCTAGCAATGCGCACTTTCCGCGGCAAGATTACTATCCGCACCTACAACGGTAAGCAGGGTAACGAGATTAAGAGCTACTTCCCGTCTCAGGCAGCTGCGGCAGCTGCGACTACTGCTAGTGCACCTGTAGCTGCGGCTCCTGCACCAGCGCCTGCTCCTGCACCAGCGCCTGCTCCTGCAGCGCCTATTGCTAGCGCAGACACTCCGTTCTAGTAGTAATGTAGATGAGAGGGGGTACCAAATCGGTGCCCCCTCAAATCTTTCATATAGGGTAGATTATGAAAATTTTATTCACAGGCATGGGTTCTCACCACTGTAAGAGACCTGCCAACACTAGCTTCTTCACGCTTTTGGCTGACCAAGTTTCAGAATTCTCTGAGGTTGTTTGGGCATCGCCCGATATGGCGTGGGATAGTAGTGATCTGGAGAAGTTCGATCACGTGTTCTTTGGCATCCTGCCTCCAACAGCCATAAGCGCTAATAAGCTGTATGGAGCACTAAATGTTCTTGATCTACTATTTGATTCACCTAAGATCACCTTAGTGTTCGATAGCCCCCAGGTGTGGCAATACAAAAATAGTATTAATGCTATAACTAGAGACTACAAAATCCTGCTAGGCGGATACTACTCAAAGCGCGATGGGTACGAGAAAGCGCTGAATAAGCCTCAGATTCTTAGCAGTGTAGCTACAAAAATGACCTCAGCAGTGTGGCCTAGAATTATCTACCCTAAACTGCCATGGAATTCTGATAGCAAAATTAGAGCAGCTATGGGGTTTGCTGAAGCTTCTGAACTAGTAGGTCTAAATTTTGATGCTAAATTAATCTCCACTGGCTCTGTAAATTTTGCCAGAAAAGACGTATGGGCTGCAGAGAATATGAAGAGCTCATGGCTCTCATATCTACTTAAGTCAATCTCACTACCTGTCCAGGCAACAAAGCAAAAGAGATCTACAGATGATGTATCCGCTTTAGATGCAATTGCTAATAGCATTGGCCTGATTTTGCCCCCTCAAGATAGAAACAATCTAACTTGGTGGAATTATAGGATTGTTCAAGCCCTAAACTCATCTACCCCTATTGTCACCTACTGGCAGGATACTAAAGATTTTGATGAGTCTTGGTCAGTTCTGGCATACCAGGTGGAGGATATGTCCCCTGCTCAGAGGCAGCACCTATCTAGCCTACAGCGGGAGTCGTACCTGCTGGCAATCGATACTGCCGCCGATGTCTCAATGAAAGTTAAAAATATAGTGATAGACTCTATGAAGGAGAGTGACTAATGCCAGAAGTAAATCGTGAATGGATCATGCAGCAACTAGAAGCTGCTCGTGTAAAAGTTGGCTCGGGGAAAGCTATTCTTAAGCTGATAGATGCTTGGGAACAGCTACCAAAGCTTAGTGAAAACATAACTGAAGAAACTCTATCGGTATTCTCGCAGTTAGCACGTGGGTACTCCATTAGCGAAGAAGAGGACGAGAATGAGGAAGACTACAGATGGATTCCTCTGACGCCTGGTCAAGTATCTGTTGGAGATGTAGTTAAGGTAAAGTCTGACGGATTCTCTGACAAGCTTGGGTCTATCCACAATGGTAGACGAGGTACTGTAGTGGCTGTTCGATATGGCGATGTTATTTTTAATAGCACAGATGGCAAGAGCCCTACACTGAATGGTGTGCATTACTCGCCATACAAGCTAGAGAAGAGAGTACGGATTTCGAATGCGAACTAGTTTTGATTTTAAAATTGTAGCTTACGACTATAGATCAGCGCTAGAGGTGGCGAAAGACCGAGTATCTAGCTTTCTAACCATTCCTATTGAAGAAGTCGATGAGCGAGTTGATTTAGAGCTCAAGGTATCATTACCTAAAGCTGAAACCAAAGATGAAATCTTAACTACAATTAATGATAATTTCTTTGTAGTTCACGTTTTTGGCTCAGTGAAGCGGTCTATGTCCAAGCCTTTTGGCTCGCAATAAAACAGGCATATTTATTTCCATCTAAAACTTGACAAATAGCTAATAGTTGCTACTATGGCTATATGCAAACATTTGTACCGCTTACATCTTCTTTTGAAGACATTGCCCACACGCTAGACCGTGCCCGCCTCAACAAGCAAGCCCTAGAAGGCTGGCAGATTCTTATGACCCTGCTAGAGCTAGATCCGCAAGGCAATCATCGCACCCCTAAAGGTTGGGTAAATCACCCAGCTGTAAAAATGTGGCGCGGCCATGAGATGTCGCTATATCTATATATTCAAGCTATGGTAGATGAGTGGATCAGTCGGGGATATAAGTCGACCATTGGAGCTAAGGCAAAAGAGACTATTAAGACTGCGATTTCTGCTGGTCTACTAGAGTCTTCAGTATCCACTCCTCCACGCTGGGTGTCGGATATGTCAGTATTCAACGCAGTAGCTTCGAGCCATAGGATCGCATTACTAGCTAAAGACTACGAGTGGTACTCGCAGTTCGGATGGCCAGAGGACAACGGGACTAAGCCTGAGTCCTATGACTATGTTTGGCCTATTTTGTAATTTACGGTAAGGTTGTCTTTCGCATTTATATGATATATATGTGAGGCGCAAAAAAGAGTACGTTGGTCCTACCTGGATGATCTGGGAAGGGGAAGACTTCCCTCATTCGCTGGATGACTCGGTAGTGTTTTTTGTCAATGAATATTTGGATTTAGACGAAGACCACGTCGCTAGTAAGGCCCTTGCCCGTCAGCTTCAGCGAGAAGGAATTGTAGAGACACTGGGTTCGGCATATGCCCTAATTCAGGAAGCTTCTATACATCACGGCGGATATTATTACGCAGATCAAGATGAGATTTTTCCTCTGTATTGCTCGGAAGAAGACCCAGATCTTGACTATGATGCAACCTTCGTGGAGGTACCGTATGTTTTTTGATAGCCCTGACTGGCATGAAGATGCAGAGTGCGCAAAGCTAGAAAATAGCGATAAGATAGACAATTTTTTTGCGAACAAGGCTTCGCAGCAATGGGAAGCGAAAAAGCTGTGCAATGCTTGCCCAGTGAGAAATGAATGCTTGAAGTGGGCCCTAGATAATAAGCAGCTAAATGGTATTTGGGGTGGACTAGATTCGAAGAAGATGCGTAATACTCTCTCAGTGAACTGGGAGGGCCAGGAGATGCGGTACAAGAGATTCCCTCTATGTCCTTCATGCAGATCTAAGACGGATAAGCTTCGTACTGACACAGTAGAACGACCTGATGGCGGCCGATGGGCTACAATGCGGGTAGTCTACTGTATAGACTGTAAGTTCACCTGGCAAAGCCGCACTAGTGCAAATGCTGTCGATGTGTACCATGCGCAAAAAAATAAAGACTAATGTTAAGTGATATCGCTAGACAATCTACCGCGCACCAGATTCTTCTTGCCAATGGTGGAATAGATCTACTACCAACTAGCTACATCAATAAACTAGTGACTAATCTTCCATCCCATAGGATTTGGTTAGAGGATGACATTGTCGAACTAATTAGGGTTAACTATGATGACAATGTTTTAGCAGCCTTCACTTCCATTAAACCTTTAGCATATAAAGCCGATCTTGCCAGATACTGCATCATCCACTCGCTTGGTGGGTGGTATTTTGATTTGACCGTAACTATAGATGACTTTGATGCATTAGACAACTTTTCAGAAGATATTAATGCCATCTTATTTAGAGATATTCCAATTGCTAATCGGATGGCTACTGTTGCAAACACACTTTTTTGGTTTAAAGATAGCGGCAGTGAGATCCTTAAGCTTGCTATAGAAAAATCTGTTAGTAATATTTTGTCATCAGACTATACTTGGCACCCACACGGAATCACTGGGCCTCTGATGTTAGGCGACGTTGTGGCAGACTATCAAAGCACTAGATTAGAATCAAATATCCTATTTGGCGACACACTGATGGTTGCAGATAGGCCCACGCACACTTTTTCCACTGTCTACTCGCCAAATACTATGATATTCTCCCATAGGCGTGCCATGTCAGACGACGTAACCGAGATTATGCCTACTGGATATGAATCAAAGTCTGACTATTGGAGACTTTGGCACGAGCGTAAGGTCTACTAGTCCTCGTAATAGGCCATATTTGCTTTTAATCGCTCATTTTCTGGATCTAATCTAAGAGCTTCAGTTCCGTAGATAAGGGCGTCTTCTATATTTCCCTCATAGTAGCTTGAGATTGCCGCTAGGTCCCATGGTAGATAGCCCCAGGCAAAATCTTCGCATAGGAAATCCATAGACTTTTCTACAATATCTAATGCCTTTTTAGCAAAATGTAGGCAGCTTGACCAAGACTGAGTAGAGTATAGGTGCTGCGCCATCTCGACTAAAGCCTCCCTACGACCAGGGGATTCATTAATAGCCTTAACCAACCACTCCTCGCGGTTTTCTGGCTCGATTTTTGCTAAATATCTCATGGAAGCGGCCCTCTCTGGGGCCCAATTGGCCCTAGGAAGGCTCAGGTGGCGTTTAAACTCCTTAGCCGACTCTTCGTACTGGCCATAAAAGAAAAGCTCTCTAGCATAGTAATAAGCGTTTCTATCGTCGTATGGGTCCTCGAGTGTAGATAGCTTTAGGAGCGGCAAATACTGACCCCTAGACTTAGTATTGTCTGGGTGGTGGTGAAGGTTAAGCTGAGTCCAAACCTGCTTTTCTACAGTATTACCGTATGGAGTAATTACCTCGTGGACTGGGTGCCTCCACCTATAACCGTGTCTGGCGTGAATTTTATCTCCACCGAAAACTGTGCTCGGAATTGTCTGAGCTTCATCTTTCCAGTTCCAGGTGTAGTTGTAGCGAATTCTAGTTGCACCCTGATTAACGGCGTTTTCTACTTCTTGACGCCAACCTGACAAAAGGATCTCATCCATGTCTAGCTGTACACACATGTCGATATCGGCTGGAAGGGCTGCTAGTGACGCATTTCTTGCATCATCAAAACGCCAAGGACGCACTGTAATGTCGATTACATTAATTCCAAGCTTTATTGCAGTTTCACGGGTATTGTCAGTGCTACCAGTATCTGCAATTAAGAGATAGTCCGCATCTTTTGCGCTCTCATACCATCTCTCAACAAATTGCTCTTCATTGAGCGCAATGGTGTATACCGCAATTTTTACTTTTGGCTTAGCCATCCGATTCTAGCCCAAATTCTCTCGTGAATAAAATATGCTACTGATTCCCAGACTAGCTCGAGGATTGCGGCAGCACCAGCAATTTCCCACTCTCCAGTTAGTAGATAGACAGTGCCATAGACCAGTGTCATATGTACAAGTTGCCAACTTACTGTCTTTGCTAAGCTGCGCTTACTTGATTCTTTAGCCTTCATTATTAACCGCCAATACGCTGATATTTTCACGGGGCTCGAATTCCCCACCTATAAGCATAGTCAACAGCCCTGGCTTTGATTCCATTCCAGCGCGGTCACGGAACCACTCGCTACCTGGGTCAGTTGTCGGAGCCTGAAGCCACAGGCGGTCACCGATATCCATAGTGCGGAAGTTGTGGAAGTGCCCAGAAATCCAAACGTCTGCGCCACCAAGTGCTGTCTGCCCAGCCGCCTGCTGAGAAAGATACTTCAGGACGTTGTTCTGATTTGCCTGGTGGCCGTGGAATAGGCCAAGCATTGTTCCTTCAATGTCTACAGTAAGTGTCTGGTGACCAGAACTTGGATAGCGGAACTCGACGTGAGCTAGCTCTGGATTCTCTGCGCAGATGTCCTGCACTGCAGAGGCAATCTCTACGTTCCAACCATCAGCTGGGTCAGCAGCAACCTGGCGAGTCACTTCGTCGTGGTTACCATTAATTACTGGGATAACTAGTCGATCTACTAGAGGGGCTAAAGCCTTGATCTGAGCTAGCAATAGACGCCTAGCCACGCGAGTCTGCTCGGTGAGGCCTAGGTCTGATGCAGCTAGTCCTTGAAGTCGTCCACCTTGGCTGACGTTCCCTTCAACATGGTCTCCAAGTAGAGCCAAACATATCGTTCCAGGAGCAATACCTGCTCTCTTATATGTCTCAAATCGGTGCACTGCTTTCTCTGTTAGCCCAAGAATCCTATCTATGGCTTGTTCAGTTCCGTGCCCGTTGGCCTTTTTACCGATCTGTTGATCGGCTGCTGCAATCATGAAAGCACCGCTGCCAGTAGACTTTTTGATTCCCTTGCTAGGACGCCACTTTCTCATCTGATCAGCTAGCTGCTCTACGTCTAATGAGTCACCTACTGTCCCTAAGGCGGGAACTACGTTTACTCTGGCAGACTCTAGGTAGTCACCATCGTACTTCTGCCACTTACCACGGCGCATGGAAGTGACTTGCCACTCAGCTGGACTTAACCCAAACTCAAGGAGAATTGTAGTAGCGTCTACTGGTTCACCCTCTGGGCGTGGGGTTCCTATGACAAATCCGCCCTTGATAGTGTCAATATCCATTCGAGGACGCCAATCTTCTGGTGTCTTATTTAGACGAACGTCTGATCCACTATTGCCAGGAAGTCTTAGCTTCTCTAGTCTGTCTGATAGCCCCATTAATTACTCCTGAACTCTATAGCAGGCACAATGTCTGCGTCTATGTCTATCTACAGCACTTGTACTCATATCAAAGCCTTCATCTCGTATAGCCTGAGCGAGTGCCGTATTTGGTACATAGTTTTTATCAAATGGAGCTGCGTTTATTACAGCAAGCAGAGCTTCTCTGTCTTCATCCTGAAGCTCTGGCTTAAGAGTAATTTGCATAAGTTTACATAGCTGTTTATTTCTATATACTTCTCTAGCTATAGAAATTTTCTGCGCTAAACTCAATGGTCTCTCCTATAAGTTGATATAGTTCGATACTACTGTATGTTCTTTGAATTATCGACTAGAACTTCAGAAGTATTTTCTACTGAACTAGGTCCCTGTTGCTGTGCTACTGCAGCTACAGCTGCATTATGTGTGTTAAGTACATCCACTGTGTGGACAAACTGACCAGAGAAAATGTAATCCCCTGAGTGTGTGATACGCACCCACGGAGCAGCATATACTTGATTGCCAAGTGCCTGCCACATCCTACAAAGTGCGTAATCCTCTGAGAGTAGAATTTTATTCTCATCGATCGAGGTAGTGAAGTATTCTGTAATTTCTTCACCAAAATCAATTCCAGTGTTTCCTACGTTATTGTTCACGTATGTAGGTCGTGTTGGCTTAAGGTCTTCAAAGACCTTTCTTGTCAAGAAAAGCATTCCCGTTCCAATGTCTTTCACTGGAAGTGGCTTAGACGCATCGAAATCTAGATTAGTGTCATTGAAAAAGTTTGCAGCAAATAGTCCAGAATATAGTTCTAGATTGTCTCTACCTTGCAGTACTGCCAATCTAACGTTTGTCCAGTTGATACCCTTCATAGGGTAGATAGCACCAATAAAGTCCTCGCCAGATTCAATCATTTTGATTACATCTTCAGAATTCCAACCATGATCCGCATCTATAAAAAGTAACGCATCATAATCGGACTTCATGAATTTGTGTGCCAACGTATTTCTTGCTCGAGTAATTAGGCTCTCATTGCCAATAGTGTTCGTCATAACACTATGACCACGCTGTGATAGCCCTACTAGAAGGTTCTGCAATGAGATGGTGTAGTTACTCTTGGCAAGGCCACCATACATAGGGGTAGCTATAAAAATTTTCATAATAGTATCCTATACTACTTAGTTAAAAATTGACCTGAGCAAACCTGGCCGCTGACGCGAAATCAGGGGATGAGTGGGTAGGTACTTCGTGTGGCGCTAGAGAGATACCACTCAGTATGGCGCGGTTTCCAGCACCTAGTACTTCAATACCTCTATCGGAAAGCTTTCTATGGAAGCCAATCTGACTAAGCGGGCGTTCGCCTCTAGAGTCACTCCAACCCTTATAGCGCTTATATAGTTCAGTCATCTTAATGTCACCAGCTGGATTTGAAATAGTCTCCTCGTCCAAGAATGCTCCAATTCTATCCTCATTTCTGCGGTAGATCGCATGAGCCTCGCTAACTACGGTACACATCTCTAGTGGGTTATCCATACTGGATGCCAGATACTTAACTGCGCCTTCGACAACCCAAGCAAGTACTGCGGGTAATGCCCCTTGAGGATCTGCCAAGTACTTCTTAAGTCCTGGATCTGGCTTTGCTGGCTTGTTAGTTAGGGGGATTGGTAGTAGACGTCGCCACATGGCCTCATCGGTAATGATTGGTCGGTGGTTGGTCGAAATCCAAAGCTTTCCAGTAGACGTGAACTGAATAGGTCGCTCGCCAGGTGAGCGCCCCTGAATAGTTCCAGAACCAGTAAGCTTCTTGACCTGGTTTTCCTTAATTCTCTCTGACTCTGGAAGCTCATCTACCCAGATCATTCGGCGACCACGCAGCTCAGCCATGTGGTATTCATCTGAAGTGTTTGGCCTATCGCCAAGTGCAAGCACGTTCGAATCCAATGCCCACGCATGTTGAGCCTTACCGAGAGCCTCGAAAATGGTTTCGATAAAGGTGTTTTTACCAGAACCAGGAGGACCGTAGATTAGGAATACATAGTCCTGGTTAGTTAGACCAGTGGCTGTGTATCCTACAGCCTTCTGTAGCCACTCTAGATATTCTCGATCTCCGTTAACTGCTTCCAGTAGGAACGTCTCCCAGCGGATGTCTCGGATGCCCTGAGTGTAGGAGATTGGAGAAACTCTAGTAATGTGTGAGTTAATATCCCCCTGGCTCAGCTTTCCTGTGCGTAGGTCGACAACACCATTCTTAACTCCAAGCAGATATGGGTCTTTATCCCACTCTTCTACCTTAATCTGAACTCGGCTGTCAGTCTGAGCCTGCTCTAGCATTGCATTGATTCGGCCATTTGACTTAGCTTGGTTTGCCCACTTAACAATCTCTGGACCTCGAGGGTCGTCTAGGGACTTCAGCATCGCTGCTTCTCGGGCAATGACAGTTGAGACTGACTTACAGAGTTCTTTTACGTCGCCAGCCTCGTTGTCAGGATTCCAGTAGTTTCCATTCCACACGAACCATCCAACATACTTCGTATAACGAATACTAGACCCGAAAGCATCAATCAGTCGTCTGCCGTTACCTACATCTGTCAAGCTTCGAGCGCCTGGTCGTCCACCAGCATCTTCGCTAAGGGCGTCTACGTCTTTTGGTAGGTCGAGGTTTCCACCTAATGCAATATCTTGAAGAGACTTACCCTTTGCCGCTAAAACTGCAACCTGGTCGCCGACCATTGTGACTGAATCTAAGTCACCAGTCTCGTAGCTAATTAAATCAGAGGATCCAGAGTAGTTAAATGCATTAGCGGCACTAGGTGCCTTTACAAAATTGTCTTCTGCCTTTTTAGCCCACTCCATACCGTTGTCTGGCATGTAGTCTTTTAGACCGTCCCACCAGCGATCCCAAATTGGGTTATTCGCAACAAAGTCAATTGCACGCCTAGTGTGCATCAAAATAGAGTTTGGGCCCTCGATGTCCATCGGAGGGCGAACCATTTCAGCATTGAACTTGAGCATCATAGCTTCTACAGCAGTACGCCCAGATAGATCAGTGCCGTGCTTATTCGCTAGGGCGCATGCAAGCTGGTATAGGCCTACTGCGCGTTGACCTTCGTTGATGCCTTCAGCAAGAATGTTGTCAATATCCAACTTACCCTTGCTACCAAAATCTAGTTCGCGGAGGAAGTCCCAGTCAGATGTTGCATAGCCAGTACCAGAAATTCCGCTGCTCTTCTTTAGAGTTTTAGATCTAATGACACTAAGTAGTTCTTCTGGAGCCTCGGCAATCTCCATCTCCCATGGTGCGTGACCAGGCTTCCACTCATAGCAGTATCCAGAGAAGTGTCTAGATGGTGCAATTAGGATATAGCCATTGTGCTTTACGTCAATACCAGGAAGTCCCTCTTTATTGAAGTTAGCAATAAACTTCTCGTCAGGGGAGCATCGGTAGATCAGGTGGCGACCCCTCTGAGGCCCAGAGTCAGTGTTGTATTCTCCAGTAAATGCTTCAACGGTTGGAGGAAGCTCACCGAGAGCTCGTTCCTCTAACTTGAGAATGGACTTATCTCCACCATTACGTGGGTCGATATCGATTACAAAGAATCCAGAAGGCTTTGCAAACACACCAATGTTATAGTGCGGATTCTCTTCCCACCAACTTCTGATGGTTGCAACGTCTGTAGTTGCATCTTTCTGCCCCTGAGCCGACGCTGGGTGCTTACCCTTTTCTTTAGGGTCCGTGTGGTCTCGCCCACAGGTACATAGACCAGTTCTATCAATACCGTGTACTGGCAAGATATGCCAACCTTTTGATGCATACCATTCAGCGCCTGGCATAAGGCGGCCGTCAGCATCTCCCCAGTTGGCCATTAGCTGAGTACCTCAGAAATATTTGTGTGCATTTAATTCTCCAAATCTTTTTACAGCATACACCTTTCAAATGCGAATGCAAATCAAATCGCGAAAAGATGCTAAAAAATTTGGAAAGGTGACCGACTTAACGGCTAGACCCACCAAATAGAAACCCTAATACTAGGGTAAAATAGGAGAAGTGACTTAACTACTCTCCCCTTTATGGTAGGAACTATTATACATGACAGATCAGCTGCTGTTAGGAATTGCTGCTAGCATCACCGCTTTTGGTGTGCTAATTGGTGCTGTAGTTTCTATCTATCGAATTGCAAAACGAATTAGCGATGCTCTAGGATTAGACAAAGACGGGCGTAGCCTGTCTGACCGTATGGAGCGCGTTGAACACCAGCTTTGGGAGAATGGTGGTAGCTCGCTTGCTGACCGAGTAAACAACATCGAGAAGCATGTTGTTAAGGTCTCCACTGAGATCGAACTAATTAAAGATCTAACCCTAGGGCTCCACAGTGCGTCATCTATGGAAGTTACAGTAGTCGAGCCAGTAATTAATCCAGTTATTCGAAAGCGAAAGACTGGAAACTAAGCTTCTAGCCCAGGAATCTCTGGAAGCGCAGGGGCAGCAGGTCGTAACACTGTAGGCATATCTGGAGACGGTCCAGCTACATACTGAGAACTTAAGTCAGTTATGGCAGTGTGATGAGCCGCGGCCCAGGTGCTAGCCTCTTCTACTGATCCCCAGGGTGTACCGTCTGGCCATGCAGGCTGAGACAGAAACTTTACGTCAGAGTCATCAAACATTGACACCTCAAAGGTGGCTGCATCTACTTCGTATCTCATTTGTCTTCCTTATATCAGAATTGTACTGACGGTGTTTAGTTTGAAAATAGTTTGAGGAGCTAGCGTGACGATAACAGCTGTAGCGCTATCTGCCTCGCCAAGCTCTAGTGGAGTTCCAGTATATACTGTACCGCTGCTAGGGTCGAGAACTGTGTAGGACCAATCTGAACCATTATCCGTATACATTGCCACCGACTTTGCTTGCCCTCCAACTGTACCAGATCCTACGAAAACAAATCCATTCCCAGAATAGAGTCCTCTATTCCATGTAGGAGAAGCTATCTCGCCTAGAACGGTAGGAGTGACTGATGACCATGTGGAGTCTAGAGTTGTTAGGGTGATCACTTGTCCAGTAGCCTGCCTAATTGACATGTACTTGACAGAGTTTTGTACGTCTCCACCAACTACTGGAAGCCAGCCGCCAACGGGAATAGCCATAGCTGTCCAAGCACCAACTCCAGCAGTTATATCCTGAGTGTAGTACATAGTGCCATCTGCAGTTGCTAGCCAATATACTCCGTCTGATGTAACTGAAATCTCGGATACAGGAGTCGGAGTGGCTGGCAAGGTTATAGTGGTCCACGCTGTTGGAGCTGAACTATCAGCATATGCAGCCACCGTAGACGACGTTGAGTACGCCAAGAAGAAGTCGGTTGCAGGGCTGTAAATAACCTTAGTGAATGACGTAGCTGTATTCGCTGCACTAATTATCTGCCAACCTGTACCGTTAGTTTGAGGTGTAGAAATGAGTACTGGACCATTTGGTCTACCAATACTGCTATCGATTGCGATACAATAAGTATCCTGCGCTATGCTATATGCGCCTTCTCTAGCTACGACTGATGTGCCAATGCTTTGCTGAGTCCAGTCAACTCCATCATTAGATAGATACAAACTAGTTGATGAGACACTATCTAGTCCAGTTGCAATGAACTTACCGTTACTATATGAAAGTCTGCTAACATCTGAGTAGATGGTAGGGACGTGTACTGAACCCCAGTGTGCTCCATCTAGAGATACGATTACTAGTCCAGAATAACCAACCAGTACGTGTGGCCCGACCACTGCATCACTAGTGTTTAGCGATAAGTTGTTCCAGAATCTTCCATATGGAATAGTGGTCTTTGCCCAGGTAGCGCCACCATCTGCTGAATAGATTGCCTCCGTACCATCGCAGGCATAGATAACAAATTTACCATTAGCGTATGATACGGCTAAGGCATCTACGCTAGAGATAAGTGACGATGATAAGGTGCTCTGAGTCCAGTTAGCGCCATTATCTGTAGATCTAGCAATATTTCTACCGCTAGAGACCATGATAACTACGCCGCCACCGCTAGCCACGTCCATATACGACGTAGCTAAGCTTCCTGTTCTAGTCCACGTAACCGCGTCGGTTGACCTATAGACTGATGAGTCGTACATCATAGGCGAAATGAAGTAGCTACCTGTCCATACCGACTGCATTGGCCCAGTGTTAGTTGATAGACCAGAGAATGTTCTCAGGGTCCATGTAACACCGCTGTCACTGGATGTGTAATAGTAAGTGTAGTTACCCCAATAGGAGTGCGCGTATAGGATAGTTCCATTAGAGATTAGGCCGTTCGCGTACCAAATACTTCCATTTGGCATCACAGATGAGAATGCTCTCTGGGTCCAGGTAATCATATCCGCTGAAGTATATGCATAGTTACCATAGCCCATGGCTACATAGCTACCATTTGGGGCCTTGACCATGTGATATAGGTCAACTGTTGGCATGGTAAATGCTGTCCATGTGTAGCCATTGTTAGTTGACTTATACCAAATTAGACCGCCAGTTGATGCAACTAGAGTGTTATTACCTAGGTAGGACACTGACTGCCATGAAGGATTGCTTGGGCCAGAGAATACTGTCCATGTAGATAAATCAGATGATGTCAACCACTGAGGTGCCATGACGTTATACCCAGCGAGGATAAACTTAGTGGACCCGTCAGCAAAAGTTACGGTCACTAGTGCAGCAACTATAGACGTCATTCCAGCTGAGCTCGGTCCAGAGTTGATAGTCCACGATGTGCCGTTTGTCGATGTTAGAACCTTACCATTGTATCCAATAGCAATGTAGGTCCCGCTCTTATATCTGAGGCTGTAGTATGTGTTGGTCTCTGGCCAAGTTCTAGCTGTCCAGTTTAGACCATCAGTCGACGTGTGGTATGTTGCTGTGCTTTGACCAGTAGCGAAGAATTGACCATTTAGGTACTCTACAGATGCGTCTGCTCCAATCGGTGCAGACTGAGTTGTCCAGTTGACTGCATCGGAGCTGTACGAGACACCACCGCTGTAGAAGGAGTAGATTACTCCATTAACTACAAGTGCTTTGTATCTGTACCCATTGTGGACAAGTGTCTGAGCGTATGTCCAAATCTTCCCGTCAGTCGAGGTGTAGACTCGGCTACTGTTACCCGCGATTGCTATGAACTGCCCATTAAAGTATGTGCCGCCAGCGAAGTAGTCTCCAGCTAGTCCAAAATGCGGAATCTCTGTCCATGATACTCCATCAGGGGAAAAGATAAATCCATTATTATAGGTTCCAACTACGATACCTACCCCTGGCTCATAGTGAGCAAATGATAGTGTTCCGCTAAATCCGACCGAGTGGGTCTCCCACAGTCCAGCGTTTTTGGTAGAGAAGACAGAGATATTAGAGCCAGTAGCAGCAAATACGAATGATCCGAATGCGGTATCTGATAGAGATAGTCTAGCATTTAAAGTTCCATTACCTGGGGTAAAGATCTTTGAAGCCTCTGAATACATTGGATCGCCCATGATTGAGTACTGAGCCTGAGAGGTTGTAGTAGGGACAGACACGTCGGCTACGACTGTCATTTTTCCAATAAATGACCCTGAATCAATGAATCCAGAAATCTGATACTCAGTGGTTATTCTGACTCTATAGAATTCAGAAACGCTATCTACTTCAAGAATTGGAGTAAGTTTAGGTGTAGTGCCAGCATAAGTTCTAAGTACTACTGACCCCGAGCCCTCAAACGTAATAACATAGCGTCCAGCCTCTAGGACCGCGGGCGCGACTCTGTTTGTTGAAGTTAGATCAAATACTAGGTCTGATAGTGGTAGACCAGGTGTGCCTTGCTCACCCTGAGGCCCTGTTGGTCCAGTAGTACCAGCTGGTCCTGTATCCCCCGTAGCACCAGTCGGGCCAGTTGCACCCTGTGGTCCAGTTATATCACCTAGATCGTCGTAGGTACTAGTGGTTGTATTCCAGAAGTATAGGTGGCCATTGACTAGGTAGGCAGTTCCTGGCTCGTTTGCCTGAACTCCTAAATTAAATTCCTCTACAGTGCTATAAGTGCCTAGTAGGTTAAATGATGCGCCATCAACACCATCAGATCCACTAGCACCTTGAGCGCCAGTTTCACCTGTAGCACCCGTCGCCCCTGTGGCACCCTGAGGGCCAGTTGGACCTACAGCCCCCTGAGGGCCAGTATCGCCTTGGATACCCTGAGCTCCTTGGATACCTTGATCTCCTTGTGGGCCTTGGATGCCCTGAATACCCTGAGGTCCAGTATCACCCTGAGGTCCAGTATCGCCTTGCAATCCCTGAGGTCCAGTATCGCCTTGCAATCCCTGAGGTCCAGTATCGCCTTGCAATCCCTGAGGGCCTTGGATGCCTTGATCGCCCTGAAGTCCCTGAGCGCCCTGAGGTCCAGTATCACCCTGAGGTCCAGTATCGCCTTGCAATCCCTGAGGTCCAGTGGGCCCAGCGGTGCCCTGAGGTCCAGTTGGGCCTAGAAGATTACCAGCATCAATCCAGGCTGCCTGCTCCTCTGACCAAACATATAGGCTCCCTCCTGCGATATGTGCTTCTCCAGGTGTTCCCGTAGGGTGTGTAAGAATTAAGTCTTCGTATGTTGCGTGGGCATCCTCTACTTGTAATCCTAATCCCTGAATACCCTGTGGCCCAGTGTCACCCTGTAAGCCTTGAGGACCTTGCGGCCCAGTGTCACCCTGTGGTCCAGTGTCGCCCTGTGGTCCAGTGTCACCTTGAATACCCTGGGGTCCAGTGTCGCCTTGAATACCCTGTAAGCCTTGAGGGCCTGTAACTCCCTGGACTCCTTGCTCGCCCTGGGGACCTATCGCGCCAACTGCTCCAGTTGGACCTTGAATACCTTGCTCGCCTTGGATACCCTGAGCTCCTTGGATACCGCGCTCGCCTTGAACACCTTGGATACCCTGAGGTCCAGTAGCTCCTACTGCTCCCGTAGGCCCTGGGACTGTGGAGTCCAGTCCAGGAACACCCTGTAGTCCTGTGGCACCTGTAGGACCTAGAGCACCCTGGGGCCCAGTGGCACCTGTAGCACCTGTAGCACCTTGAGGGCCCGTCTCGCCCTGTGCACCAGTTGCACCTTGAGGACCAGGGATTGTGCTGTCTGCACCTGTTGCACCTTGAGGACCAGTAGGTCCAGTCGGTCCAGTAATAGTGTTAGCTACTACTGCTCTCCAGGTGGTACCCGTCCAGGTCCAACTAAGCGACCCATTGGTGTATACGTCACCGAATGATGGGTTATCTGGGAAATTAATCGTAGGCATGGCGTCCTTCAGGCAGAGATTACTACTATTTTACCCTAAAATGCGCTAGGTGTTCTAGTTGGTCTCTCTCCAAGTAGCAGTATTTTGATCGTAAACTTCAACTGTAACTTCTACCCATTGGGCAGTTGTCTGGTTGTAGACATAGACTGTAGCCTCTTCCCACTGTGAAGTTGCTTGGTTGTAGACGTAAGCCTTACCACCATCATTCATTACCGTGAGTGTTAGCTGATTCGTGTAGATAGTCCCGCCGTCACCAGACGCACTGACCACGAAATTATATGTTCCAGCTGTGCCATCTGCTGGCGTTCCCGAAATGGTCCCGTTGGTAGCAACTGACACTCCAGATGGGAGTGATCCACTATACAAAGCATAGCTATTTACGTATAGCGCTGAAACGCTGTCTTGATACGCAGTAGTTTCCACTGCAGTTGTGCTTTGTAGCGTGCTATCCGACCAGACTGGTGTAGGGGGGAAGTAAGGAGGGAAGAAAGGCGGAAAGAACGGAGGAAAGAACGGAGGAAAGAAAGGAAAGAACGGGGGGAAGAATGGAGGGAAGAAAGGAGGGAAGAATGGAGGGAAGAAAGGAAAGAACGGCGGGAAGAATGGCGGGAAGAAAGGTGGCGCTGAGAATAGCGGTACTGATACTGAGGCTGTAGCAGTACCTAAAGCACCACCAGCACCGTCGGTACATGTGACAGATACCGTTACGCTAGTTGCACCATATTCTATATATCTAGTGAACCCAGAATAGACCGTCTGTGGGTCACCCGATGCACCCCAGTCGTATGACCAGTTGCCGCTACCAGACGCAGATATTGTTCCAGTTACGCTAGTAGTCCTACCGCCAGGCATGCTCCAGGATTTAGTAGCAATAGAGCTATATGGATTGCGGATCTCGCCAGAGTCTCTACGTGCCTCGGCTGACACTGTTAGCTGGGTCCCACCAGTCACGGCAGTCGTAGTTACCGTCAAATACAGCTTTACGGTAGAGCGTAAGCTGAATGATTTAGAGGCGTTATACGTTGCCATGTCGCTGCCTAGTCTTTTTATGGACGCTTAAATAGGATATCCCCGTCGGCCATGCCGCTAGTCGGGAATGTGTTTTGGACATACACAGAGTGTCCGCTAATTTTCAGCGAATTGTTTGTCGTACCTACAATGGTATTTGTGACTTCCATGTCTGTAGCAGTCACCTCACTCACAGTAACACTAGAGTTCAGGGAGACCACGCTATTGGCTATGAGAATGTTACTTCCAGCTGTATAGCTTCCAGTTGCGCCAGTAGGACCAGTTGCTCCAGTAGCACCAGTCAGTCCCTGAGGACCAACAATCTGACCAGCGTCAGTCCAAACCTCGGAGCCATTTGAGACATATAAATTACCATCTGCATCAACTATATACGCATCATTTTTAGCAGCTCCAGTTGGGAGAGCTCCTACAGTAGCTACCGATCCAGCAAAGTGGATATCTGTTCCTTGTGGCCCAGTTGGACCAATCGGTCCTTGAATTGACCCTAAATCATCGTAGGTATTAGTGGCTGTATTCCAAAAATACAAGTGCCCATCAACAATATACGCAGTACCTGGCTCATTGGCTAGAACAGCTAGGTTATATTCTGATGCAGTGTATGAGGCTAGAATATTGAAAGATGCCCCATTGGCTCCAGCCGCGCCAGTAGCTCCGTCGGTTCCATTGACTCCAGCAGGTCCAGCAGGTCCAGTATCGCCCTTAGGGATTATAAAATCAAAGACTGCCGAGGATTGTGTGCCAGAGTTTGACACGTACGCCTGAGTACCAGCATTTCCTGTAGTTATCGTTCCAATAGAGATAGTGGCATTTACACCATCTGAACCTCTTGGCCCAGTAGCTCCAATTGCACCATCTACACCAGGATTTCCAGTTGCACCTGTTGCACCTGTAGGTCCTGTAGCTCCGTCTAGACCGTCTAAGCCAGATGCTCCAGTCGGGCCAGTAGGCCCTGGTACAGTGCTAGCTTCTCCCTGAGGACCTGTTGTTCCTGTAGGTCCCTGCTCACCTTGAGGACCAGTAGGTCCTACATCTCCTTTTGGTCCGACAATCTGACCAGCGTCAATCCACTCATCGTTTCCATTAGATACTCTTAGATTACCGTCAGAGTCAACAATGTAGGCGTCATTTGTAGCAGCACCTAGTGGTAAATCCTCTACTGTAGGGACTGAGCCAACAAAATTAATGCTAATACCCTGAGGCCCAGTTGGACCTGTAGGACCAACTGGTCCAACTACTAATTCTGTAGAGTTTGCTTCCCAGTATGAACCATTCCAAGTCCATGATTGATCACTGTTGGCGAAGATACCACCCTGCGATGAAGCTAGAAAAACTTCACCTAATGTTGGCGAGTCTGGAAAATTTAAAGAAGCCATAAGTTAATTCTATCCTAACCCTGTAGATTACGTAGTCTGCTAGCAAGTTCATCTAATGCAGCAGAAATAGATGTTGGTGCAGTGTCCCAATCAGCTTGATTTGCAGGGGCATAGATGTCTGGCCCCGCTGGGCCAGTTGGCCCGACCTCACCAGCAATAGTTTCTACCCAGAAGTTATCGTAAAAAATTAGCAATTTACCAGCAATAGAGTTGAACCAGATGTCTCCCTCAGACGGGTTGACTGGCTCTGCGTCCGAAATGTTGAATGTGCCATTTGGACCCGTTGGTCCAGTTGGTCCAGTTGGGCCCACATCCCCCTGGCTGCCAGTCAGGCCTGCAGGTCCAGTTGGTCCAACATCTCCAGTAGCACCTTGTAGACCAGTCTCTCCCTGAATTCCACGTAGCCCTTGTTCACCCTGAGGGCCTGTCGGACCTACGGCACCCTGAATACCCTGGGAGCCTACTGGACCTGTAGCTCCCATCGGGCCAGTGTCACCCTGTAAGCCTTGAATACCTTGAGCGCCAGTAGGTCCCGTGGCACCTACAGCACCAGTCTCGCCAGTGTCACCCTTTGGACCAGTAGGTCCTTGAGCTGCAATTGAACCAACTACATCCCATGTAGTGCCGTTCCACTCCCATGTTGTTGACCCATTTACATACAGTTCACCTAATGTAGGGGCGTTTGGAAAATTAATAGCCATTATGGTGTACCTCCATCAACAACGCTCACGTTAACCCATGTGCCTGAGACTGAGTCATACGATAGCATGTCGCCGTCTTGTGGGTTAGGGACGTTTACTGTATTTAGGTCGTTAAGAGCTAGACCAAAGATTGCACGAACTAAAGCTCTACCAGTTTGTGCATGCTGTCTAGTTACTGCTGCAAACGCTGTCTTCCATGCTGGAGCAGCTGGCATAGTAGGAGTCCAACCACCAGGAACTAGAGGATCGACATATAGCATTGTGCCGATTGGATAGTCCTCGGTGTCAATATTGTTGATGAATCCGAACTGGGTGGCAAATCCAAATCCACCAGCAGGAATCTCCTCGGTTGTTACGCCAACAATATATTCAGCAGGAACTGTACCGTTAGCGACTGCAGGAGCTACGGTTACAGTGTCTCCAGTTGCCCCCGCAAACATGATAGGTGTAAAGTCTGGAATTGCAACTGAATCAGATGCATTCTTTACTCTAATTAGGTGTTCTTGACCTACTTGAAGTAGTGCACCATTTAGTCTAATGTCCACCGTTTCCATGGCTTGGTTCCAAGCCAACATACCTACTTCAGTTGCTCCACCAGTGTAGGTAGTGTCAAGTTGGATGTAAGATGCCGATGTGACTCCACCAGACGGGCCTATTGGGCCAGTTGCACCTGTTGGTCCTGCAGCACCTGTTGGACCTGGAAGTCCTGTATCTCCTTGGTCACCCTGAATACCCTGAATACCTTGAGGACCTGTAGGTCCAATATCACCCTGTACACCAGCAGCACCTGTAGGGCCAGTTGGTCCTGGAACTATGCTATCGGCACCAGTAGCGCCTGTAGGTCCAGTTGGACCAGCGTCGCCTGCTGGACCAGTAGCGCCTGTAGGGCCAGCGTCTCCCTGGACACCTTGAATACCTTGAATACCTTGGATACCCTGAAGACCTTGCTCGCCCTGGGGACCTGTCGCACCAGCAATTCCTTGAAGACCTTGCTCGCCTTGAGGTCCAGTTGGACCAGTCGGACCTATATCTCCAGCAGGTCCAGCCTCTCCCTGCGCCCCCGTTGGTCCTTGGTCGACTGTAGCTACCTCGACCCAGAAAAAGTCGTAGTACATGTAGAACTTGGCATTTGTTGTATTAAACCAGGAGTCTCCCTCGGCTGGATTACTTGGAGCTATGTCTGAGACGATGTATGTACCGTGGGCTCCTGTTGGACCAGTTGGGCCTAGGTCACCTTGAATACCTTGGATACCCTGAATACCTTGCTCGCCCTGAGGTCCTGTTGGCCCCTGAGGGATAATTAAGTCTAGAATTTGGTTAGGGGCATCTCCAGAAATGTATGCTGAAGCAACTCCGCCTGGTCCAGCGGTAGATACTTCGCCAATCAGAAGCTCGTTGATTGCGCCAGTAGGGCCAGTTGGCCCTAGGTCACCCTGAATACCCTGAATACCTTGAATGCCCTGAATACCTTGGATACCTTGAGGACCTGTAGGGCCAGTTGGACCAACAATCTGACCAGCGTCAGTCCAAGAACTACCATCCCATACTCTCAGATTGCCATCTGACTCTACGATGTACGCATCATTTATCTCATTACCAGAAATTGGAAGATCAGATACATCCACAACTGACCCGACGAAAGTGATGCTAACGCCCTGATCACCCTGAGGACCAGTCGCTCCAGTGGCACCAGTTGCACCAGTTGGGCCAACTCGGTTAGCGTTTACTTCAACCCAGAATCCATCATAAAATAAATAGAAAATTCCATTTCCTGAATCAAACCAGCCGTCGCCCTCTTGCGGGTCGATTGGCTGATACTCAGAGACTAAGAAGTTTCCATCTGCACCTACTGCACCAGTTGGGCCTTGAATTCCTTGAGCACCAGTTGGACCAGTGATGGATAGACCTGGGATACCCTGAGGGCCAGTTGGTCCTTGCGGCCCAGTGTCACCTTTAACACCTTGAGCACCAGTTGGACCTGTGATAGAAAGACCTGCAATACCCTGAGGTCCTGTTGCGCCTACGGCACCAGTTGGGCCTTGAATTCCTTGAGCACCAGTTGGACCAGTGATGGATAGACCTGGGATACCCTGAGGGCCAGTTGCACCAGTCGGGCCTGTTGCTCCAGTGACTGAGATACCAGTTGCACCAGTCGGGCCTGTTGCCCCCCTAAGCCCCTGCGGACCAGTAGGACCTACCTCACCCTGGGTACCAGTTGCACCAGTAGCTCCATCTAGACCATTAGTACCGTTTATGCCATTTACACCAGCTGGGCCAGTGTCGCCTTTAGCTCCCGCTAAACCTTGAGGGCCAGTTGGTCCAGTAGCACCTGCAATACCTTGAGCACCAGTTGCTCCAGTAGGACCCGTAATAGAAAGACCATTTGCACCCTGGGCACCAGTTGCACCAGTAGGTCCTTGACTTCCAGTAGCACCAGTTACACCAGTAGGCCCTGTGATGGAGAGGCCAGGCAGCCCTTGCGGACCTGTTGCACCAGTTGGGCCTACAAGACCAGGGGTACCCTGAGGTCCCGTTGCACCAACTGCACCATCAACACCGTCTCTACCCGAAGCACCAGTTGGACCCGTTGCTCCTACTGCACCAGTAGCTCCAGTTGGACCAGGGATTGTGCTGTCTGCACCTGTAGCACCCGTTGCGCCTGTAGGACCAGTGGCACCTTGAGCACCTGTTGCACCAGTAGCACCAATAGGACCAGTAGGTCCTCCAGCAGGTCCAGCAGGTCCAGTCGGTCCAGCAGGTCCCTGTGGTCCAGGGCCTTTGACATCTACATATGCAAAATTGTCAGAGAGTGCCATTATTTAGTTACCTCAGCTCTCACGATGAACTTACCCTGGATAATTCGTGTAGTTTCGCTGGTAGGTGACTCTACTTCTAGATCGTACACATAAGAAAGTGGCTCGTATGCGGCCATATCTGCAGGTGGAACCAGCAAGGTCACGCTTCCTGCAGCTTCATCTATTGATAGATAGCCGTTTTCAGTAGTATATTCGGCAATTACGATGGGCGCTGGATCCCTGTTTTCCTTGTCCCATTTTCTGACCTGCATACGAGCCGTATACCCTGTAAGTGCAATGGCTTTCCGCGCTGAATTTTTAATGCCAAACACCTGATGTACGGTAGATCCTTGATCCGTAATCAGGTCATGCACATTGCCGCGGAGATGGCTCATTGAGAGTCCTTACAGGGAGATTAGACTGGTCCCTATAATTTTACCGCAGTTTAACTAAACTGAGTTAGTAGCCGCCCTGATTTCCACCACTTTTTAGAGGGTGAGAGCCATTTGCCAGCTGCTCTTTCCAGTCTTCTTGCATCACCTTTTGCTGCTCACGGACCTTGTCGATCTCGTCCTGCCACTCTTTCATACGCTCTTCAGAGTACTCAGATTCGATGTAGTCCCAGAAGGCTCCGATAGTGTGTCTGGTAGTGCCCTTAACTACCTTAACCTCATGTACGTTGTTAATTCCTCCAGGGAATGTTACAAGTTGACGAGCTTTAGGTTTTAGGGTAATATCGTGATCTCTAAAGCTAAGTTCTCCACCAGTATAATCATCATTGATATACAGTAGGCAGACAAGCTTGCTACGCTCCCAGGCCGAGGCGTTGCCTTCCATATCAGTGTTGTCTGAGTGGAACGGTGCAAACGCACCTACTTGCCACTTTTGTGCATGGCTAGATACGGACTTTACCTCTCGCTGATGGGCATCCTCTACAGCTGCCTTCATGCGGTCAGCTAGCTTACCTAGATAGTCAGTAGGTAATCCGTATTTCTCCAGCAATGGGTCTTCTGGCATTATGCTCATGCCATAGGATTCGAAGAATGCAGACATGCTCCAAGGCTGCTCTGGGTCTTCGAAGAATGCAATAATCTTTTCAGCATCTTCTTCGCTGATAAAGTTATCGTAGAAGACGATATCTTCCTTGAGGTGTCCCTTATCACCGAATTCGGTCGGGGTTGTCTCAGTGTTGGTCATTTATCTCTCCTGTGTATCCAAGTTCTATTAGAAAGCGGTCTACTTGAAATCTTTGGTTGTCCTTAGAGAATAGCTTAGCAAACTCGTAGGATAAATAGTTAAAGGTTTCTTCATCAATTTTAGACTTAGCTGAAGTCAATATCTCAGAAATTTTATAGTATTGAGCACGCTCAAATACACACTCGCCACCTCTAGGTCTACGTAGAATCTTACTATGGACCCGTCCTGTTGGTTCATAGAGCTCGACTGTTAAGAAGTCTTTAGCGAACCCCCAGTCTTGGTATGCTTCATATCCCTTAGCGGCCTCTATTGCGTCACCGTAAAAATATATAGACCTAGCTGGTGATTCTCCATCTCTTGCAATAGTTAGCATATAAGAATCACCCCTCCCTGAGGCTACCTTATCCTTATAGTCTTGAACCATGTCCACGTGAGACTGATTTAGCTGGCCACTCATAGATCTCCAATGCTCGTATATTTACTGTTGTCGTACTCTTTTGGTCGTAATCCAATGCCAGTGAATCGTCTCTGGCCTGAAGTAAACCCGCCCATTACAGCATGATACATCTTAAATAAGTCAACAATCAGTAGGTCACCTTCTTGCCAGCGCTGAGTATACCGAATCGACTCATCGTTATCTAGGGTGTCCTTGAGGTTATTCAGTAGCTTGTCCATATGCTCTATCTGAGCCTCGGATGGCTGCTTACCATCAAATAAATGTAGTTTTGGCATGGCATAGCAACCTCTATCTGTCTCTACCCTTAGTGTTGGGGTACCAGTTATTGGATGAGGTGCAATAGCTCTAGTGTAGAACGGACCACTTCCGCCAGGTGCTGGTTTGTCCCAAACAACTATTGATTTAGATAAGAAATCCCTATCTAACTCCGAATATGTTTCATAGAGTTCTGTAGCATCGACAAATCTAGTATTGCCCATTTCTGAGTCAGCGGTGAATGTTGTCATGTTCCAGGCACCTGCGAGTATTGGATACTTGTAGTAAACCTGCTCAATGTGCCAATCTAGTAAGTACTCGTCTGGCCTCTCGCTATAATCTCTATCTAGGTCGGAGTGGCCTCCTTGATACATAGATGAGTCTAAAGTTGCCTGGTTAGCTGCAGTACACACATTCCAATCAAGTAAATCTCCCATTGACTGGACAAATTTTAGCTGATCATCTATGGAAAATTTGTAGCCTCGTAAAACAAGCACTCCATCGGTTTTAAATACCCTAACTACATTAGTTACTGCAGCAATTGCATCACTAAGAGTGGATATTGAAATAACCTTAAGTGACTTACTACTCATGGTCCCTCTTGTCAAGTACGGTTGAATAGTCATCTAGTAGCTCTCCGCTTTCAAGGAGATTGTAGTACTCTTCCATACTAACTGCTGGCCTTAAGTATGGCTGCGATATCATTAAATCATGGCGTTTAAGGCGTTGGCTCTCTAGTTCTTGAAACTTATCTCCATATTTTGCACTTAATTTGTGCCACACCTCGGATCCCTCATACTCGTATGACCAATATAGTCTAGTTATGTATTTTGGAGCTTTATATAGTCGCCTAACTCCATGATAGTAGGGGTGTTCGGCAGGGAACATCACCATATCTCCTGCTTTTGGCTTGTAATCGAATTCTTTTTCGATACCAGAATCACCAATAACTCTAAATGAGATCTCGCCGCCCTCGTAGTCGTCATTAGGATAGATGACAGCAGTTATTGCAAATTTACTACCTGGAGATTCTGAGTCTTTTATGACATAGTCAGTATGGTAGTTCATAGTTAGCTCATCGTTGCCGATTAGATTCTCGTCTGGGATATAACGAGCTAACCCCCATGGTTGTATGCTCCAGTTAGGCAAGGTCTTACCAGTATGAGCTATATAAAACTCTGTAGCGTTTAAGAATACTTCTGCAACTTCTCGTAGATATTTATCCTGCTGAGCGAATTCTCCAGCCTCTATAATCTCTTCCTCGATGCGCTCCATAGTTGGCATTGCTGGGCTCCCCGTTATAGCGATAGCCCTACAATCCACCTGCCTACCGAACCCGTACCAGCCTCTCCAGTCTGCATTTTCCTCGTAATAGTCGATGTAGTCGTCTGGATCGCTTAATACATTGTGAAACACGATGACGTTTGGATCTAAAATAGTGACGTTTTTATTTTCTAGTGAAAATCTTCTATTTTGGGACATTTAATTCTTCCGTCCTAGCTACTCGGTTTGACACCTCTTTGGCTAATCCTTCGTACTCGACATGCGTATCTGGATCTTCTGGATACAGCCAGTAACCAATAAATTCTCTCTGGTCAGACGTAAACCCACCAGTTGCTGCATGAGCTCCCTTAAATAGGTCTGGAATTAGTAGATCACCCTGATTCCAGCGGTGTACGATCCTAATATTTTCGTCGTTATGGATTCTACTAATTATCTTAGATCTCAGGATGACAAATCTACTGCGCTCTTCTTCTGTAGGCTCTCGATCATAGATTCGAGCTAAGTTTTTTGGCTCAGTAAAAGGCTCGGCTATGTGAAGCCGTATTGTTGGCTCACCTGTAAGCCAGTGCTGTCTAACTGCCTTGGTCACAAATTCCCTATCTTCCCCTGGCTCACTCCATAGGACGTAGGCAGTCTCTAAAAATTCTTTATCTGAGTCTGGAAGCGTGTCGTATAGCTTCGCTGTGTTAACAAAGTAAGTTCTGCCAGTCTCTGGGTCTGCGGTAAATTTAACCATGTTCCAACTACCACCAATAATTGGAGATATGTGGTCATACTCCACGTGCTCCATGTGCCAGCCCAGTGCAACCTTATCCCCCGCAATATCCTCTTTATTGCTGAGCCTTTTGTGGTTTTCGACATACTGCTGCTCGAAGTTGCTAGAGTTATTTGGGACCCATCCCGTTAGATCTCCAAGTGCTTTAGTTACAAATACCTGCTGCTCTACAGTTAGATTTGCACCTCTAATAGCTACAACACCGAAAGATTTAAATGTCTCAATGACTTCTTCGGCATTACTAATAATCTCTTCTGGAGATGAAAAGTTTAGGATAGGGACGTCAATCATTAGTTGACTCCTAATAGCTTATCTATGGTCATATGTACATGCGTGATGATAGTCTTTCTACCCCTGGTAAGCATATTAGACGCATGGTAGTAAGACGACGGGAATACAACAATACTTCCAGCTTTATTTTTTATGGAGATATTTAGTCCATTATTCACTATCAACAGCTCGCCGCCATCATAGTCATCATCCAAGTAGACAGCAACCGTATATGTGTCTCGAGTATCTACGACCATGTCTTGATGGGGGCCCATGTCCATGTTCTCGTTATAGCGTCTAATACCGTAAGTGTGCCCGCCAGTGAGTATTTCCCTTGTCATGTGGGCTAGTTCATGCTCTGGTGCACCGTGATCCACCATAAATTTCCTACAAGCCACTTCCATGGCACCTAAAATGCTAGAAAGGATGTACTCTGACTTAGCTTTTAGCTCTGGGTCAGTCTCTTCCTCTAATTTTGAGTAGCTCAGTGTCTTTAGGTCACCGTAAGGGTTCTCTTTGGCATCGTTATTTGCATACCAAACCTCCCAGGGTGTTACTGAGAGGCTATTGACTTCTTCTAGGGTAGCCATGACATTGTCAATATCATTAATTATCCCTGGAAAATAATAGACGTTCTTCTCGAGGATTTCGCAAACTACATCTGACATGAGTTAGTCCTCGTCAAAGTATTTTACAGCTGCACTAGGGTCACGGTATCTAGAGCCAGAATTAAACTTTTCTCTAGACTCTGGATCCTCTGGATCAAACTCTTCCTTAAAGATGAATCCAGGGAACATGTACTTATCCCCACTCTTCATAATATGTACTTGGTGCTTGTATGGGTGAGTAGATGGGAAAATTAGTGCCTGACCCGCTTTAGGCTTTATGGTAAAGTCAACGAGCTCGGCATTACTTGGATCATTCACATCTTCAGCTGGACGTAGGTGGCCATTCTTAGGGTTTCGTAAATCGTAAGGTCTAACAATGAAAGACAGCTCGCCGCCCTCATAATTATCGTTTAGATACACAACTATCGACCACTTTAGACTCTCATCGCCAGCCTGAGCATCGAAATGCGCACCCATTGAACACCCAGGGCGATATTTCATGACACCAGCAAATGGTGATACGTTTGGCTCGCCTTCTTCATTGTGGTCCTCATAAAAAGACTTAGAGATGCCTTCAATTGCGCCTCTAATCTGGCTGACTACCCATTTGACATCCTCAGCTCTAGGTGAGTCTAGGGTATCTAGAGCATTTAGGTTGAAGTCCTTCTTGCTACCGAAGCTGTGACCGTCCTGAGTATTAGAGAACCAGAATCCCCACTCTGGGATTACACTCTGTACCGTAGGGTCTTCATCTAGCTCCTCGATGAGCGCAACTAGACGCTCTGGGTCATCTAAGACTTCAGAGTATAGGTATACATTTTCGTGTAGCTTTTTCTCTAAATACATAATTACTCCTGAGTACTTTCTGGCTTACGGTCTCCCGTGTGCTCTTTAATTGTCCAAAAGAAAGGGCAAACATATCTAATCCCAGACCTAATCTCGGTTACGCCATGGATGTAGTGCATATCACCTGGGAAGAAGTAGGCCGCTCCAGCCTTTGGTTTAAACTGAATTCCTTGATTAGGGAAGTAAAGTTCTCCACCCTCGTAATCATCATTGATGTAGAACAGCCCAGCGATGTCGTAGTAAGGAAAGTCATTAGGCTTTCCTCTGCCTTCACCCTCATGCAACTCCTTGTCTGCATGCGGCTGCTGACGTTGCCCTGGAAGCCATCTCACGATAGCTGGGCTAGTGGCATGAGCATCTACACTAAAAAACGCGTCTACTTTTTGTTTTAGACGCTTCTGCATCCCAATAATAACTTTGGAAATTTCGGGATTAATGGCATCTAGCGTAGGTGCTGTAGCGACTCTATGGTCCCAATACCCTGAGTCATAGATGACAGTTCCGTCCTCATTATAGTGAGTTTCGGTCTGATCCCATGTGTCATTAGTTTTAATGAACTCAGTGAGAATTTTTAGCTCTTCTTCTGTCATGAAGTTTTCCACAGCTACGATGTTTTCAGCGGAATCGCCAAAAAACCCCGATGGTGTTGTAGACGCATAGGGGCGCTCACTGCTGTTAGTTACACTATCTGTCATTGCCATATGACTATCCTACCCTACTCGTATTTACGTCTCTCCCAGACTTCGCGCTGATAGACGCCACCATCTGGAACACGGTATTTAGCGCTATTTTCATGGTTTTTAGTCATCATCTCCATTGGATTAAAGGCGCTTACAACTTCTGACTCCCAGTTTTCTCGTTTAAACGGTAGAATCTGCGCATAAGGAGTTCCTGCTGGAATTACCCCTGTAAATCCTTTAGCTATAAAAAATGGCATAGTACCTGGTAGGTGCACTTTATCGTTATCAATAATGCCGTTTGTTGTCAGAAATGGTAGCTCGAAACGATTAAAAGGCTGCGAATATAGGGCACTATATCCTTCTGGCAGCTCTACTGCCCAATCTGCCCACCATGCAAAATGTTTCTCATGATATCCATGGGGATTCTTAAATTGCGGCATTGGCATGCGCTCTTGGATAAAATCCTTATTCTTCTCATCTAGAACTTTTACTTGAATTTGGCCATACTGGTCTTCAAAAAACTCGATGTCGCATGGAGTCTTATACATATAGCCGCTGCCCATGATGTCATAAACCGCTGGACAAGCCTTCCAGGTTGGAATCTTGCCTCCGCCATTTGGCATCTCCCATGGCTTGCCCGTCATAGGGTTTTGAGCAAATCTGTCTGCTTCCCTATACCAGTCTGGAATAGTCTTTACGGCTGGTCCTGGCTTTGATGGGCTTGAGTCATTCAACCATGGCCTGTTGAGTACAAATTTAATCTTCTGAGTGTCCACTGATATCACTGTCCTCTACTTCATATGTCTGCCCAGTGAATGGACATGTGACTGTTTTTAGTCTAATTGCCTTAGTTTCGTGGTTTCCCACTTGCTCTCCTTTATAGTTCAATGCTTCTCTATACATCCTGGACCAGTCGCCGACTCCATTTTTAATCTCTATAGCGTCTCCGTATTTGCGAACTTCGTCCCAGTAGTCTGCGCTTGGCAGCTCATTAGATATAGATAGCTCGTAATCTTCCTGAAGACCTGTCAAAGAGATCGGTATCACTGTTGCCACTGGCATACCAGCTGGGATGTGAATCTCTACGTTAGGCTCGGTTAGCCTCCACGCTAATGGCAACATATGGATGAAGAAGGACGTGCTAATTAATGTTGTATAGCTCTGAGCACCTCTAGTGAATAGGTTTGGAACTGGCATAGCCAGTATGGATGTTTTTTCATCTGTGGTGAACTTTAAGCCTGTAGTAAAACTTATTGTTGCATTTCCTCTATAAGTGTTTACAAACTCGTGGCCTTCGAGCACGGTAATGTGGTCTGGAGTTGTATCGGTCACGCCGTCCCAGATAAATCTAATATCTGTAGGAAAAGATATACCCCAGCCGAGTCGGTTGGTGACACTTAGCGGGAAGCATTGATATGCGTGCTTCTCGGGGGTGTCATCCATCCACTCCCTTTTGGTTTGCAGCTGCTCAATGTTGGCTGTCTTGCCTTCAGGGAATAGCTTATTTACGGTTATTCTTGCCACTAGTTGTCTGTCTCTTGGTACATCTCTGGTTGGTGGTACTTGTCTGAGTAATCAAGCATAGTCACCATTGAATACTTGACGCCAGACTTAACTGGCATTGCTCGGTGTGGATACATGAAGTTCGATGGAAACACGTAGACGTCGCCAGCTCGTGCCTTTACTTGTACATTCTGGAGTCTGAAGTATAGCTCTCCACCTTCGTAGTCGTCATTAGGGAATCCCACAAGAGATACGACGCAGTTGTATGAGTATCCATGATCATGGTGTTCCTGGAAGTGCTGACCCTCTCCGTAGCGAACGTAGTTAGTTGCCTCCCAATAGCGAAGCTCGCCGATGTGGTATCTGCGTGTATAGTCCTTAACTACTTGTAGCTCTCTATATGTGACGTCATCTGCTAGTTGCTTCAGGATTTCTGCAGCCTCTGAGGTATCCTGCTCTATGTCTGTCTTTTTATATTTAAAATCTACGCAGTCTCTATAGGATGGCATCTTCATTTGGTAGCCAACCATTGCCTCGCGCCAGTCATATTCATTAGACGGGTCGTCAATAACTGAAGTAAGACGATTAATAATGTCCATGCTCTTAGGTAGTACATCTCGATATACCCAGATGCCAGTCCCAGGGGCTACTTCTTGGCATGATGACCAGGTCTGCTCTTTTATGTCATACCACTCTTGTAGTCTGGCATTAATATTTTGCTGCTCTTGCTTGCCCTTCTCGGCTATCTCTGCCTCTACCTTTTCCTTCTGGGCCTGCTGTTCTGGTGTTAAATCACGTGACATTATTTTCCTTAGTATTTCAATTCGTAGTTCTGGATTACCTGGGATACCCGCTGGTTTACGCCATCTCGATCATTGTAGTCGGTCATCACAACTACGGCATATTTAGTCCCATCAATCATTTCTTTGGATGCATGCTCGTAGATGAATGTAGATGGGAATATGGCTATGTCGCCTTGTTTTGGCTTGAGAGTTAGATCGAATCTTGGGAACCACAGCTCTCCGCCCTCGTAGTCGTCATTCAAGTAAATCACTGCAGAAATGGTGGTCACATATGTTGGCCCGTGGTCAGCATGAATCCTGAAGTGAGTGCCAGCACCTTCGTATTTTACAAAATTGAAGGCCTCGTATGAGCTGATACCGACACCCCAGTATGCGCCGTAATCGTCTATACACATCTTGAGGCGTCTAAAAATTTCTTCGTGTATGTCATAGATCTCAGAGTTTTCTGAGTTACGGGGACCTAAAGATTTACTGCTTACTTTGAAATCTTTTGCATTTCTGGCATACGTATCGACGGCATCGGAGTTAGTGACATGTGCTCCAGCCCAGGTATACGGCGATCCACCTGTTAGGGTTCTCTCTAAGGTGGATATATATCTATCGCAGTCTTCTGCCGATAGTGCCCCGCTATATACGTTAATACCCAGTGCTGGGTTATTGACGGACATATGCCCTAGTTGACGCTCTGGCATTCTAGCTGAGGCAGTCTCTGATCTATCTTTCGTAAACCATACATTCATAGTAGTTACATCCTACTACACAAGTAAAAAGAAAAGCGGCTAGATTTCTCTAGCCGCTTTCTGTGGATTCAGACTATTCGCCATCTTCCTTTAGGTCTTCCCATGCTTCCCATGGGATTGAGTAGCCGAAGCTTGGAGGGAAGAACGGTGGGAAGAATGGTGGGAAGAACGGTGGGAAGAATGGGAAGTAAGGTGGGAAGAATGGTGGGAAGAATGGTGGGAAGAACGGTGGGAAGAATGGGAAGTAAGGTGGGAAGAACGGTGGGAAGAATGGGAAGTAAGGTGGGAAGAACGGTGGGAAGAATGGGAAGTAAGGTGGGAAGAATGGTGGGAAGAATGGTGGGAAGAACGGAGGTAGAGTCATTACCTGATTACTTGTAGTGCCAAGTGATGTTCCATTAGCGTTTACATGGTATACCGTATAAGTCTGGTAGGTATTTCCAACTTCAGAAATATTCTGAGGATTAGTAGTTAGGGCGATTTGCTCTGGATGTGTGGCGGTATCCGAGGATACAGCATACGTGCTAGTGATGCTCTTGCCACCAGTATTTCCTGCAGTCCAAGTTATTGAATCTACATCAGCTACTGTTGAGGTTACAGACACCGCTGCTGGAGCTTGAGGTACAGTTGTGACAGTCACCGCGGAGGTGCTTGTACTAGCTCCTGTACCAGACGCATTGACTAGAGCAACTGAAGCGGTATAGCTAGTATTACTAGATAATCCAGTAAGCGTTACACTATACGTACCACTAACTGGGCTAGGTACTGCGCCAGTCTGAGACCCTCCGCCAGTGTACGTAATTACATAGTCAGTAGGCGTTGGCGAGTTGGCTGCTAGTGTCCATGAGACCGTTAGAGCTCCATCGTTATATGGTCTATTTGTTCCAACGTCGACAGCCGAGACGGTAGCTGGAGCTAGCGGCTCTAGAAAGTCATTCTGTGAGGATGACTTTCCACCTGCTTCTTTCTTTGCCATTAGTTACTCTCTCTTAACTTTATGCCGTTAGGTCGCCGTAGACAATCCAGGTGTCAGCAGCTCTCTTTAATAGTGTAGCAGAGGACCACTGAGTCCTAAGTTTTAGGCCAGGGGTAGCGTTTACCGTGACTCCAGCCGCTGCCTCGATGGTCACCTGTCCAGTTGATGTCTGTAGGATGTCAATGCTCGACCCGATAGGGTAATTAACACTTGACTCTGCTGGGATTGTGATTGTTGTAGCGGATGAGCTAGCTACTTCAATGATGTTATCTCTAAGGGTTAGAGCATCTAGGGTATAGCTTGCAGTTTTGTATACGAAGCTAGAGATCGAAGGAACTCCGACCTTAGTCTGCGTTCCATCAGTAAATACGACTCCCGCTACTGTAACATTGTTGGCTTCAAGGTTGTCTAGGGACCCCTGGCCAAAGTTAACAGTTGCGGTAGGCTCGTCGGTTACACCCTTGAAGAGCTTCCAGACGCCAGCCGAAGAGTCGCGGACTAGACCAGTGTGCTGGTAAGTTCCATCATTAAAGTTGGCAACAAAACCAAGGTCAGCAGTATTTCCTTCGTTACCCTCGCCTAGGTAGATCAGTGGGTCAGTGGTGGTGAAGTTTGAAGTGTTTACGGTGGTGGTTGTACCAGTCACGGTAAAGTCACCAGTTACAGTGACGTCTCCGCTAAAGGTTGCCCCTGCTAAATCAGCCTTTAGATCCAGAGCGCTTTGTGTGGCGGTAGAGATTGGCTTATTTGCATCTGAGGTGTTATCTACGTCTGATAGACCAACCATAGATTTTGTTACACCTGAAACAGTGCCAGTGAAGGTAGGAGAGGCGATTGGTGCCTTCTCGTCAATCTGAGCCTGAACATCGGAAGTAACATTTGCAAGAGTGGCTAAATCTGCAGCTGAAACTGAGCCGATAGTGGTATCGGCTGGAAGGGCGACAGTACCAATAAATGTTGGGCTAGCAATCGGGGCATAGGTTGTTGCCGCAACTGAAGTAGCTAGCTTACCATCAATTTGAGCCTGGATATCCGATGTCACGTTAGCTAGCGTTGCTAGCTCTGCAGCTGAAACATCACCAATTGATGTTGTTGATGGTAGTGACACAGTGCCAGAGAATGTCGGACCTGATAGCGCCGCATAATTGGCAGCTAGGTCAGCGGCATAGACTAGATTAGCGGTGTCGCTAATCCCGTGAACATTTGTGGTGTCGCCAGAGTGAGTGTTTAGAGCGCTCTGAACTACTCCGATATCTGCTGTTAGCGTGGTGCCTAATGCATCAAGATCGGCGGTCATGACGATATCTGCTGTATTAGCAATACCGTGGACACTCAGTGTGTCAGTTAGGTGATCCCCAACGGTTGTCTGTAGAGAAGCTACATCTGATGCAGCCGTATTTGCTACGCCAGACACGGCAACTACAGTGTTAGATAGGTCAGAAAGCTCTGTCTCTACCTGAGCAATATCTGCTTGATATGCCAAGTTGGCAGTATCAGTTATTCCGTGAACGTCTGTTGTAACGTCAGCGTGAGCACTAATCAGCTCGGTTGCTAGAGAGCCACCAACATAGGTAAGGGCGCTCCAAGTAGAAACTCCGTCACCAATTTTGACATAGCCTGGAGCGTTTGTTGCAATGTAGAATGTAGAGGCCTCGGTGGCGGTTGAAGATGCCTCATAGTTTGCTGTTGTGTCCGCAACAAATGACAGCTTCTCGCCGATTGAGGTAGAGATAGTTGTAGCAAAGTTAGGGTCATCACCTAGGGCAGCTGCTAGCTCATTTAGGGTGTCTAATGTAGAGGGCGCTGAGGCAACTAAATTAGCTATAACGTTGTCTGCATATCCCTGAGCCGCGGTCTGAGCAGTAGCAGCTACAGAGTTGGCATACGCCAATGCATTACTCTCGGCTGCACCAATAGATGCAGTGATGGTACCTACGAAGTCTGCGTCATTGCCAACTGCTGCGGCTAATTCCTGAAGGGTGTCTAGGTCCTGAGGAGATAATCCAACTACATTGGCAATTGCATTATCAATGTAGTCCTGGCTCACTGAGCTATAAGGTAGTGACGTCCATGTTGCAACACCAGTACCAATCTTCATTGAACCAGTGTCGGTTTCGTAGCCTAGCTCACCCGCGGCTAGCGTAGGGTTAGCTGAAGCCCATTCGGCGGCGGTGCCTCGTCTAAATTGAATTCTAACTGCCATTTGTCTAAAGTCCTATTCTTAGAAGCTCGTAGGGCTTCCGCCGTCATAATTTATGTTGTATGAGCTGGTGGCATTGCCGCCATCTACGTTTGTTATGGTGCTTCCGACCATTGAGACCCATGACAAACCGTCATAAGTAAACATTGATCCTAAGTCAGACCTAAAGAAGAGGTCGCCCTGATCGGCATCTGCAGGGAACGAGGCTCCCTGGATGATGTTAATTGGTGTTAGAAACTTCTTGCTTGCCATTTCTAGACGACCTCTTTCTTTTAGATCCTATATATTTTACTATTAACCAGTGACCACTACACGGTAGCTGTCTGCAGCTACTGTAGAAGTTGCCAACCAGTTAAGGGTTACGGTGTTTGCATCAGTGATGATGATGTCAGCCTCAACAACTGCGTTGCTCGAGGTGTCACGCATCTGCACTGTTACGTCTGAAGTACCCAGTGAGTGGATTACGGTCCAGGTAACTAGTCCTGATGCTGGAGTTAGGCTGCCATTGTTCTCTGCATACTTAGTGGTTGCACCAAGGTTTGCGCGAGCACCAGCGGCGGTAGTAGCACCAGTACCACCATTCTCGATAGCTACAGTGCCAGTTACATTTGCAGCATTACCAGAAATGTCGCCAGAAACATCTTCACCAGGGATAGTAGACACGGTAGTTAGGAATCCACCTTCACCACCACCAACTAGGTAAGCACCAGCAGTGAAGAAGGTGTTACCAGTACCACCGTGGGCCACATCGATGGTTGAACCATTCCATGTACCAGCAGTGATGGTTCCAACGGTATCGATTGAGGCCTGGCCAGTGTAGTCATCTGCAATGCTTACGCCGCTACCGTCTACGGTGATGCCTGAGCCAGCAACAACACTAAACTGAGTGCCATCCTGGGTTAGACCGTTACCAGCAGTGATAACACCAGCACCAGAGAACTGGGTCCATGCCATAGCATCTGTCCCAATTACTACTGGGTTGTTGGTTGAGACTACCCAGCCAGTGTCAGCATTTGCAGAACCCTCTTCAACGAATACGAAGGTTCCAGCATTTAGCTCTGCAGGCTCGTCTGCATCTGTTGCACGAGACCATGCACCAGCTGCAACAACATACAGACCGTTCTCGGAAGCAGTTGCCTGGTTCTTTACAAGAACTCGGTCGCCAGCTGCAACTGAAACACCGTCAATTGTCTGAGTACCAGACAGAGTGATGTCAGCTGTTGTCGCTACACGAGCTGATTCCTTAACATCCAAGCCAGCTGCAGCAGACTGAATCTCGCTGCGAAGGGTGCTGAGAACAACGTTGTCAGCGTCCTGGAAGTCCTGAGTTAGGCTAGATACAACTGCGTTGTCAGCTGCCTGATAAGCAGCGGTTACGGTGTTTGCACTTGCATCAATCCTTGCAACGTAGTCATTGGCAAGGTCTAGAGCAGCAGCATTGATCTCGAAAGTTGTGTCAATTGCAGTCTGAGAGATCTGACCATCTACATAAGAAACGGTAGCTACGTTTGCAGTGTCAAGAGTGAACTCGCCAGTTGTTGCATCGTAGTCAATGTAAACATTGTCAGCTGAAACTGCACCACGAGCGCGAGCCTGAGTGAAGTATAGGTTAGTACCTTCTGCAACATCGCTAGTAGTTAGGTTGTTAATTCTGGTATTGACTGTGGATATTTCACCATCAGTGTAAGTAACTGCGTTTGAATACGCGGTACCAGCGGCAAGGGCAGCGGCACTACTTGCTGCAGTATCAGCATAGCTCTGAGCGTTTGCCTGGGCAGATGCAGCTACACCATCGGCATAAGTTACTGCATTCGAGTAAGCTGTATCGGCAGCACCAAGTGCATCATAGCTACCTGACAGATCAAGAGCAGACAGCTGACCATCAACGTAAGATACTGCATTGCTGTAAGCATTAGCTGCAACACCAGATGCGTATAGCTCGGCTGCTGCCTGAGCTGCTGCTGCATCTCCAGCGGCATCGAAATCAGCCGCAACGACTGAGATGGTGTCGCCAACGATAGAAATTGATGTGCCAGCAGTTAGAGTGTTCTGCTTGCCAGAGGCAATATCCTGAAGGTCTGAGATAACGTTAGGGTTATCCTGAAGGGCAAGAGCTAGCTCATTTAGCGTGTCAAGAGCTGCTGGAGCTGCATCTACTAGAGCGGCTACAGCATTGTCTGCATAAGTCTCGGCAGCAGAAATTGCTTCAGATTTAGCTGTTGCAATGTCTGTAGTTAGGCCAGAGGCTACGGTGTTTGTGTAGTTCTTTGCGTTCTGCTCTGCAGTAGCAGCGGCACCAGATGCATCGTAGTTAGAGGCTAGGCCATCAGCATAGCTCTGAGCAGCAGACTGAGCATTAGCGATGTCTGAGCTTAGACCACTTGCAACGGTGTTGGTGTAAGTCTTTGAATCTGCAAGTGCAGTGTCTGCAGCACCTAGTGCATCATAAGTATTGGCTAGGTCTAGTGCAGCAATAGCTGAGTTAATTGCTTCAGTGACATTGCCACCAGCAGCTAGAGCGACCCATGCTGTGCCGTCATAAACGTGGAGCTGCCCGTCTACGGTATTGAAGTACAGCTGACCTGTTACTGGCGAAGAGGGAGCTGTTGCAAGATTCTGGATCTTTGCATTCTGAAGCTCATTCTTATTGAGATTCAGGTTCGTTAAGAACTGTTTTGCCATTTTTTTTCTTTCTTATCTACTAGGAGAGGTATGCAGTTCCCGATATTGCTACCGAGAAGGTTATTGTTAGGTTATTTGTATCTTGATGCTCGATCGCTCCCTCTACAACATCGCCAGATGACATAAAGACGGTCACTGACGGGTAGAAGCCTAAGTTGTGTGTAACAGTCCAGACGCTATTGTCTGCTGCCTGCACGTGCTCGTATGAGACAAGAGGTACAATGTCTTCAGCTGCTACTCCAGCATTTGCATACTCTAAAGCATTCCAAGTAGCTAGACCTGTACCAATTTTTAGCTTATTGGTGTCAATTTCGAGGCCAATTTCGCCTTTAGCAAGTACTGGATTCGCTGAGGCCCAGTTGGCTGCGGTATCGTTTCTTAGTTGTATCTGAATTGCCATGGGCTAGTCCTAAAAAGTTGATGCGGATCCTCCCTCAATTGTACCAGACAGTGTCTGGCCCGACTGAGGAAGGCTTTCTGGGGATACTGGTAGCCAAGAGTGAGTAGACTCTTCGTAAACTAAAATTTGGCCATCAGTCAGTGTGGACAGATTTACATCTGTTAGCTCGGTTAGAGCTACGTTTTGGACAGCCTCTGGGTCTACCCATTCAGTTTGGTAGTCGAGGTTGCCAATTTTTCTAAGTATTTGACCGACTGATCCGCCAACTGGTACGCCAGGGCCAGCTTCACCTCTAGCACCAGTAGGTCCAATCGAACCCTTATCGCCGATTGGGGCAACAATAAATTCAGAAACATCGTTATATGACCAGCTAAGGGCCGTACCATCAATATAAGTTATAGTGAATTTATACCAACCAGAGTTGTTAATGCCGCTAGTTACATAGAAACGAGAAAATTTCCTAGGGTTGCCTACTTTTTGGATGGTAACAATAGATTTATTCTCGCTACTTGATGCAATCATGGACTGAAGCAGTCCAATCTGAGAGTCTGTAGAGATGTCAGTGTTTGATACATACATCTCGGTGGCGGTCATAAACGTTGCATTATTGAATGCAAAGTATCCGCCTCCAGGGTTAGCGGCAGAGTATGAGTTTAAAAACTTAAATCTAGCGGATAATCCACCAGCTAAGCCCGTCTCTCCTTGGGCACCTTGAGGTCCCGCAGGACCCTGGGCACCTTGAGGCCCAGATGCTGCTACTGTGACCTGGCGTGCATACTTACCAGCCGTAACAGAACTAACGGTATATCCAGCCATTATCTGGTTACCTCCGATCTAACTGCAAAGTTTCCTGTAAGAATTTTGTAGACAAATAAATCTGCAGATGGAGCTACTAGCTCTAAGTCGTAGACGTAGATGCCTTCTGGGATGCCGATCATTGTTGTGTCGTCGACTAGAAGAGCAATACTTCCATCTGTAGCCCCTAGCTCTATGCCACCGTTCTCGGTAGTCAGCTCTAGTAGAACCTCGGAACTCTCGTAACTTGACCTAACCTGCATCCTTGCGGTGTACCCATTTAATAGGATGGGCTTTTTTGCTGGGTCTTTGTAGTAGATGACGCGTGAAAGCGTCGAGCCTTGATCGGCTACTATGTTATATAGACCAGCTGGAGCACTCATGGGACTCTTTCAGGGGAGTAGGTGGAGTCTATCTAATTGTACCTCACATACGTTTGATTGATATGTTCGCTATACTGTGGATATGAGCCAATTACTTGAAACTGACATCAAGAAGCAGTCATCTGATATAGATGACCACAATAGGTTTGCTCATTATGCTGACTCGGTGTCGATAACTGAGGGGTATGTGCTGGGGAGACCAGTTGCTGCATTATGTGGAAAAATTTTTATACCGTCGCGTGACCCTAAAAAATTCCCTGTCTGTCCGATTTGCAAAGAGATGGCAGAACTACTATTCTTACCAGAAGAATAAAAATCGACTACTAGATTTTGTTTTATACTGGTTATCCAACCATCCTGACGGAGCTAAGTTTCGTCAGGATTTTCCATCTCTACTTTGAAAGGTACCAATAAAATGGTAACTGTGTACACCCTTCCAGCATGTGTTCAGTGCGAGAGCACAAAGAAGTACTTAAAGAACAAGGATGTAACATTCGAAGTAGTGGATCTGAGTGAAGATGCCGCGGCTATGGACCTAGTAAAGTCCCTCGGCTATCAAGCTGCCCCTGTAGTTATCGCTGGCGAGGATCACTGGAGCGGATTCCGCCCAGATAAGCTTTCTACACTTGCATAAAAGTGTACGATATCGTATACTTCTCTAATATCTCTAACAATACGCACAGGTTTGTAGAGAAGTTAGGCGTACCATCGCATAGAATCCCAATTCGATGGAATTCTAATGAGCCATTTATGGCTACTGGAGAGTATGTTCTCGTAGTTCCCACCTATGGAGGGGGTAACGAGGGAACCACAATCCCTGTGCAGGTTAAGAAGTTTTTGAACTTCAAAGCCAATAGAGAGCTACTACGCGGTGTTGTCGGAATGGGCAATACAAACTTTGGTGACCACTATTGTCGGGCAGCAGAGATGATTGCAGCAAAAACTGGTGTACCTTTGCTGTATCGCGTTGAGATTATGGGAACACCAGATGACGTAGATCAAGTAAAAGAGAGGCTGGAGACGCTGTGGAGAATTACAGCTACCACGAATTAAATGCAATGCTCAACCTGTGGGGTGAGAATAAGACAATTCAGTTTGATAAGGATAAGGAAGCAGCTCGTCGCTACTTTTTAGACCATGTCAACCAGAACACTGTTTTCTTTCACTCGATTGAAGAGAAGCTTCACTATCTAGTTGAGAACGAGTACTACGAGAAGGAAGTTCTTGGTATGTACTCAGATGAGTTCATCAAGTACCTCTTTAAGCAGGCGTACGGATATAAGTTCCGATTCCCCACCTTCGTAGGTGCTTACAAGTTCTACAGCCAGTATGCCCTCAAAACCTTTGATGGTAGCCGCTACCTAGAGCGTTTCGAAGACCGCGTTGTGATGAACGCCCTTATGTTGGCTAAGGGGGATGAAGAATTTGCTAGTAACCTAGTAGATGAAATCATTTCTGGTCGTTTCCAGCCAGCAACCCCTACGTTCTTGAACGCAGGTAAGGCTCAGCGCGGCGAATTCGTTTCTTGCTTTCTGCTACGCATCGAAGACAACATGGAGTCTATTGCCCGCGGTATTAACTCTGCCCTACAGCTTTCAAAGCGTGGTGGTGGTGTTGCCCTAAATCTCAGCAACCTCCGTGAGCTGGGTGCTCCAATCAAGAAGATTGAAAACCAGTCGTCTGGCGTCATCCCAGTGATGAAGCTTCTCGAAGACTCATTCAGCTACGCAAACCAGCTAGGTGCTCGTCAAGGTGCAGGTGCTGTTTATCTAAACGCTCACCACCCAGATATCATGCGATTCCTAGATACCAAGCGTGAGAACGCCGATGAGAAGATTCGCATCAAGACACTCTCTATTGGTGTTGTCATCCCTGATGTAACTATGGAGCTAGCTAAGAATGGTGAGGATATGTATCTATTCTCCCCTTATGATGTAGAGCGAGTTTATGGTTTACCATTTGGCGATATCTCGGTAACTGAGAAGTACCAGGATATGGTAGATAATCCAGAGATCAAGAAGACCAAGATCAAGGCTCGAGATCTACTTCAGAGAATCGCTGAGCTACAGTTTGAGTCTGGCTACCCATACGTGATGTATGAAGACACGGTAAATGGTCAGAACCCAATCGAGGGTCGCATCAACATGTCAAACCTTTGCTCTGAGATTCTGCAGGTGAACACCCCAACCACCTACAACGCAGACCTTAGCTACAACCAGGTTGGTAAAGACATCTCTTGCAACCTTGGCTCGCTAAACGTAGCCAAGATGATGCAGTCTCCAGACTTCTCTAAGTCTGTTAAAACTGCCATTAAGGCTCTAACCTCAGTTGCAGATTTGAGCTACATTGACTCAGTTATGTCTATTGCTGAGGGTAACCGTAAGTCTCGCGCTATTGGGTTAGGTCAGATGAACCTTCACGGCTACTTTGGTGAGGCTCGTATGCACTATGGCGATGAAGAGTCGTTGGATTTCACTAATATGTACTTCATGACTATTCTCTACAATGCCCTAAAGGCTTCTGCAGAGATGGCTCAGGAGACCAAGAGCCCATTTGATGGGTTCAAGTCATCTAAGTACGCTGATGGCAGCTTCTTCGATAAGTACATCAATGAGAAGTGGGAGCCTGCGACCGAGAAGGTTGCTCAGCTATTTAAGGATGCAAAGATCAAGCTCCCAAAGAAGAAGGACTGGGCTGAACTTCGTGACTTCGTCATGGAGCACGGTCTCTATAACCAAAACCTTCAGGCTGTCCCTCCTACTGGCTCAATTAGCTACGTAAATAACTCAACCAGCTCAATCCACCCGATTGCTGCCCCTATTGAGGTTCGCAAGGAAGGTAAGCTGGGACGCGTCTACTATCCAGCTCCTGGTCTAACCAACGATAACCTTGAGTACTTTAAGGACGCCTATGAAATTGGTCCAGAAGCGATTATCGATGTATACGCTGCGGCAACTCAGCACGTAGACCAGGGTCTATCTCTTACCTTGTTCTTCAAAGACACCGCAACCACTCGCGATGTCAACCGTGCACAGATCTACGCATGGAAGAAGGGTATCAAGACTATCTACTACATCCGTATTCGTCAGAATGCACTAGAAGGTACAGAAATGGAAGGTTGCGTATCATGTCAGCTATAACTAGACCAATTAACTGGAACAAGGTTGAAGATGCCGTCGATTTGGAGGTGTGGAACCGACTAACCCAGAACTTCTGGCTACCAGAGAAGATTGCCCTATCTAATGACATCCAGTCTTGGAGTACTCTAACTGAAGCAGAAAAGCAGCTCACAATGCGTGTATTCACTGGGCTAACCATGCTCGACACTATTCAGGGCACCGTTGGATCTATGAGTATCCTCCCAGATGCTCGCACCCAGCACGAAGAAGCGGTTATCACCAACATCGCGTTCATGGAGTCAGTTCACGCCAAGAGCTACTCATCAGTGTTCTCGACTCTCACATCTACTCAGGAGATCGATGAGGTATTCCGTTGGAGCGAGGAGAACCCTTACCTTCAGAAGAAGGCTGAGATTATACTTAGCTACTACCGTGGTGATGACCCACTAAAGCGCAAGGTTGCTTCGACTCTGCTCGAGAGCTTCTTGTTCTATTCAGGTTTCTATCTGCCAATGTATTGGTCAAGCCGCGCGAAGCTTACAAACACTGCCGACCTAATCCGCCTAATCATTCGCGACGAGGCTGTACATGGGTACTACATTGGCTACAAGTTCCAACTTGCGTACAATGAGTCGACTCCTGAGCGTCAGGAAGAGCTTAAGCAGTACACCTATGATCTACTCCTTGAGTTGTATGAGAATGAGATCAAGTACACTGCTGATCTTTATGACGAAAAGGGCCTAACCGAAGACGTCAAGAAGTTCTTGCACTACAACGCCAACAAGGCTCTAATGAATCTTGGTTTTGAAGCGCTGTTCCCTAAAGAAGTATGTAATGTGAATCCAGCAATCATGGCAGCTCTGTCTCCTGGTGGCGACGAGAACCACGACTTCTTCTCGGGTTCAGGTTCGAGCTACGTCATGGGCAAGCACGAAGCCATCACTGATGACGACTGGGAGTTCTAGAGTCTAAAAGATTAGCCCCGCTTCGGCGGGGCTTTTCTTTTATAGAATATAGGTATGCCTACCTATGAATACATATGCGAAAATGGTCACGAGTACTCAGAGATTCGTGGCATGACTGAAGATCAGAAGATTTCAATTTGCGCTAAACCAGACTGTGGGACTAAACTTATACGTAAGTTCAGTGCCCCTCCTATAACTTTTAAGGGCTCTGGGTTCAGTTCTAAAAAAGGATAAATAATTGACATCTAGGTCACAGAATGCATCGTTAAATGTCCCAGCGTTTCTAGACAATGGTGAAGCAAGCTGTGCTTCGGTTGACCCAGAGCTGTTCTTTCCTCAGGAAGAAGAGATATATCCTGGGAAATTTATCTCTAAATATACTGATCTTGCTGCAGCTAAGCGAGTTTGTGACGGATGTCCACTCAAATTTGACTGCCTAGACTATGGACTTAAGAATGCTGAAATCGGAATTTGGGGCGGACAAACTGAAAACCAGAGAGACGCTCTCAGGAAGCGCTTAAGGCTCGTGGCATCGCGTAAGCGTGCAACTCCAGACTCTTGGTAGATGGTAGAATAGAACTGCCCTTGGGAGAGAGGCGTAATTAACCGCATCTATCCTAGGAGCTCAAATGGGAGTATTCGCTGAAGTATTCAGACGAACTGCAGCACTAATCATTCTTCGCGTAAGCGGAACATTTGCTGGTGGTTCAATTGCTGGAGTAGAACTCTGGCAGGCTGGCGCTATGGCTGCCTTCATTGGTGTTATGGATGTAGCTGAAAACCTATCTCGTGCTTACATGATTGACGGAAAACTAGACGTTGATGAGATCAACTCTGCTTTCGGTGGTCAGGCTGGCAAGGGTACTAAAGGTGAAGAGGCTTCTCCAGAAGACACTGGTCTATAAGACAACATAAGTAGTAACCCCTAAATTGACACTCGATCAATTAGGGGTTATTATTTTTTCTATGGATATGAATATGGAACGTGACTTCGAAGACTGGCTCAAAGAAGGGGTGCAGCGTGGCTGGTGTGGACCAGCTGTGTGCTACACGCATGATGGGCTGCCTACTTCTGAACCAGAGGATGCTGAGTTCGAAGATGGTGGAGATCCTTGCCTACATATTGTTAGACTCTATGAGGATCATATGCACAAGAAGGCCGTAGAAGCTAACCACTCTCCTTCGACTTGGCGTGCAACCAATAGAGGTATTGACGTATAATATATACACGACGCGGTGTAGAGCAGTTCGGAAGCTCGCGTGGCTCATAACCACGAGGTCGCAGGTTCAAATCCTGTCACCGCAACTCATGCTATAGAGAGGATAGAAAATGGCAAAAGGTAAGGGTGGAGCTCCAGCTCCTCAAAAGACAACTACAGACCGCAAGAACGGTAAGGCCTCGAAGAAGCGCCCAAAGGTTTGGAGCGCTGATAAGCGTCGTCTAGTTACTGACAAGTAAGCTATACTAGATTTGGGTTGATGCTGTCTCTTATGATGGCTACTTGCAAGATCAACCTCCCGACAATCGGGCGAATCCGAAGGGGCGATATCCTCGGTCCAGTGTCCCAAGTGTTACGGCAGCACGGCGGTCTCCAACACCGCAGGCCTAGGTTCGACTCCTGGGGGATATGCGACTTACACCTGCAGTTCGTAATTGTTCGGCACCTCGAAAGAGATTAAGTTGTAAGCAACTATCTATAGAAACCCGAAAGGGTAGATATTTATAGCAAAAAGGTTAGGCCACCCGCGTATGCGAACGGCTAGGACTACTAGTGTAATCAGGTAGCACGCCCACCACTGACGAGTGGATAACGGGAAGAGAGGTTCGAATCCTCAGTGTCCACTGCGGTGGGAGTTTCCATGGATGTGCTCCTACTCGCTGATGCCCTATAGCTCAGCTGGCAGAGCGTCCGACTGTTAATCGGCAGGTCCCTGGTTCGATCCCAGGTGGGGCAGCGCAACACGTAACTAAATAAGGGCCTGACTGGTTTCGACAGTGGAACTAAAGTCGGTGAAGCAAGCAGAGATGACGGTATCTCTTGAATCCGTCAAAGAAACAAATGCAAACTCACGTTCAGCATTCGCTCTAGCCGCGTAGCCTAGCTACAACGCTTCGGCCCCTAGCAAAGCACTAGTCCTAAGTGGGCAGCTAGGTTTTAAATAAATAGGATAACCCTGCAACACGTCCATGCTGGAGACGTAAAACTGAAGCACCAAGGGATGTGGCAGTGCAGTCCCTGAAATATTCACTGCCTAAGCTTGTAGAAGAACGATGGAATTTTTACTGGACGCGGGTTCAATTCCCGCCAGGTCCACTATGAGTCGATGAAGTCTTTCCAAATATCAGAATCGTATGGAGTCTCTAGTTCAAAATTTCGGAAAAAGATAATTACGTTTACTCTTTTACCTGAGGTTATCTTTCGCACCCCGTGCAGATTTTCTGCGTTTCCACGGAACATGATTAGATCTCCCGCTTCTAGCTTTAACTCTACATTTTTATGCTCGAAATAGAGTTCCCCGCCCTCGTAGTCGCTATTCAACATGAGGATACAGGAGTAGTGCTCCTCTATATTCTTCTTACCTGGGTAGATGTCACCATCATCATCATGAGGCTCATTCAATGCACCTTCATACATAACGTTGCCAAATAGACGTTTTATCTCGAAGTGACTGTATGTGAAGTCATAGTTCTCAGTGAATGTCTTATTTGCAAGTTTCAATGCCCTTTGTATAGGCTTCATGACATCAGGAATATTGCCTGTCACGACATCCTGATAGAGCATTCCTGTGTGCCTATATTGTGGCCTATGGTCCTCTCCAGAGTTGTCCTCTATATATGAAGCCAGAACTTCACACTCTTCTGGTGTTAGAAGATTCTTCTCTAGAAAATACAAATTAGACATATCTATATCCTACTTCATTCAATATTAGTTGCATTATCTGAGAATACGTGCTATTTTAAGGATCATGAAGAAGATATTAACTAGTGCCATAGCTTTGAGCCTGACAGCTGGAATCTTTGGCAGCTATGTGCACTCCTTAGACGTTAGTGATGCAGATCTGCCTCATGTATTCACTGTTATGGACATTCAGGGAAGTGCTACCTGGGGTCTAGATGTGATTGACGGGTCCTCCGATGGTAAGTATTCATACGAGTCAAGCGGAGCGGGTGTAGATATCTATGTAGTAGATACTGGTGTAGATGCTACTCACCCAGACTTGCTCAACGTAGTTCATGGATTTGATGTATTCAATGAAGGGAAAGATAGGCAAGACTGCCATGGGCACGGAACACATGTTGCTGGTGTCATATCTGGCAGTAAGTATGGTGTTGCTAAGCAGTCTCGTGTCATCCCTGTTAGGGTCCTAAACTGCGCTGGTCAAGGGTCTACGGCAACTTTGACTAGTGGTATTGATTGGATTCTTTCTAACTACAATCCAAATAGAGTTTCAGTAGTAAATCTAAGCTTAGGTGGACCTAAAGATAACGCAGTAAATGCTGCTACGGAGAGATTAGTCGCTGGTGGATTAGTTGTAGTTGCGGCTGCTGGCAACTCTAATGTCGACGCATGCTCGTTCTCTCCTGCGAGCGCTACTGGTGTGATAGCTGTCGGTTCAATTGATCAGGGGTTGACTAAATCTAGCTTCTCAAACTGGGGTCCATGTGTTGACATATTTGCTCCTGGTAGCAAAATCCTGTCAGATAGCCCGTTCAACCGTCAGGCTGCTGTGTATAAGAGTGGCACGTCCCAGGCTGCTCCATTTGTTACTGGAGCACTAGCTACATATATATCTGCTGGCAAGCTGTCCTTAGGGGTATCAGCGCTTAAGGTTCTTACGGACTACTCGTATAAAAATGTTGTTCTTGCGAGTAACTCTGGCTCTAATAACCTAGTCTCGACATATAGATCGAATAGTCAAACGGTTGGCGCTCCTAGCCCAATCACGGCTCCACCTGTACCAGTGTCCGCGGTATCTCAGGATGTGTTTATATCAAACATTACTCCTACAAAAGTAACTATCAGCTGGTCACCTGTCGATGGGGCATCACTCTACTCTGTACAGCTAGGAAGGGCTAACGAGTCTGGGCACATCTATAGATCTAACACTACAGAAACTACTGTGACTATAGACAATCTATATAGCAATACTGACTATGTAGTGCTAGTTACCTCTAAAAATAGAAAGGGATCTACCCTAAAGTCTGCTAAGAGTAGGTTCTATGCCCCCTATGGGCTCCCTAGCACCCCCGTATCTTTCTCGCTGAAGCAGGACGTCCTTAGGTGGGGCACTCCTACATATAACGGTGGATCGTATTCTCTGGTTTATGTGATCGAGAAAAGGGTTGCAGATGCTTGGATTCGTATTGGAACTACCACCGACAAGTTATATAAGGTGGATAGGCCAGAGGCTGGTGTGTCAATTGAATATAGGGTGGCTGGAAGTACAGCTGCTGGATTAGGTGAATATACTAAACCTCTCGTAAATACTGGAACTGGAGTACCTAACGTCGTAACTGACGTACCTGACCTACCAGCTGTGCTAGCTGGAACCTTGAGTGCTATACAGAGGCGTCCTGGATCTGGGATGGTAAATCTAGCCTGGTCTACAGTCACTGGAGCCAGTAGTTACACCATTGAGCGAAGTCCATTAGGGGTAGAGTATTGGACTCTAGTGACTAGTACTACTGGAACTAGCAGAGTAATAACTACCATGGTAGGGGCCAAGATGATGCTTAAGGTAACAGCTAAAACTTCATCTGGGTCAGTTATAGTGGGACTTGTTCAGTATGAAGGTGCACCTTAAGGTACTAAATGTAGCATACTGAACACCTCTATTTTGTTGGTTAATGTACAAAAGCCTATGTACATAATCTCTGTATAAACTTAGACCTAAGTTTGTATAAAAGTAGTGCTATAGTAGTAATACCCCCGAGCACGGGACCTAACTAAATAATTAAGACAACTAAGGAGCACAAAGTGTCTATTGTAAATATGACCACCCTACGCATGGCTAATCTAGAAGCCGAGACTGACTACCTCAAGTATGAGAGTCTTCTCAAGCAAATGGGTGAAGAGAAGACTGTTGACTACACTGTAGAGGGGCTAGTCACAGCGCAGAGAGCTATGCAAGTAGCTAGACGTCGAGATGCGGTCGAAAAGGACAAGCTGAAAGTCGATGAAGGCGGCGGGATCCGCTGGGCAGACCTAGTCAATCATAAAGATGATTACGTAGATTTTGATATCCACTCCAGCCCACTAGAGTGGGTAGTCGGTATGCACCCTATATTCACCCTGGCTCATCACGCCAGAGGTATGGACTACGGGCACAATCAAATTGTAGATGTTAGCGTTCGCGGTGACGTTATGAGTATTCCAGTAGTATCTGAAGGTGGGGAAGTGTACTATGTTTCCCTAGGATTCCATAAGGGTGATATGAAGGTATTCTTCACTTACTTCCCTGATCGCCACTTTAAAATCAAAGATAAGTTGATTGAGCTTCTAAATACGTATGAAACCCGTTAATTCGGTAAATAGTCTCTAAAGAAGAAAATAAAGTTAAACCGACGTCCCGACGTGATTCGCCGAACTCCATGTAGGTTTTCGGCGTTTCCACGGAACATAATCAAGTCGCCCTCTTCGAGTTTTACTTGAAGGCCGTGGTGCTCGAAATAAAGCTCTCCACCTGTGTAATCGCTGTTTAGCATCAAGATGCAGGAGTAATGCTTTTCGACCGCGGGCTTACCTTCATAGTAATCACCATCATCGTCGTGGGCTGGGTTGATTGCGCCAGTCTCCATGATATTTCCGTACATACGCTTCATGTCGAAGGTATGCTCCATCTCGTAGGTTTTGGTGAAGTATGAAGCTGCCTTATTGAACACTACGCGTAGTGGTTGCAAAAAAGTGTTCTCTTCGTTATAGATGTCGCCTGGAGGGATGGCAGCTAGGCTATACCCTGGGCGAAACTGGTCCTTGATGGCGTACTTCTCTATCCAGTTTCGGTATGCTTCGCACTGGGCTGGGCTAAGTACACCCTTGACTAGTTTGTAGGGTAGGTTCTTCTCTTCGGACATGAGCTTATTCTACCAGGTGGTATAAACTTAGTATGTGAGGATTCTAGGGATAAACGAGACCACCCATGATGCAGCTGTGTGTGTCATTGAGGATGACAAAATACTGTTTGCGGCTCACGCTGAGCGCTACTCTAAAAAGAAGAATGATTGGTTCACCAATATGGCTATCTTGGATGAGGCTCTCTCTTACGGCATCCCCGACCAGATCGCATATTATGAAGACCACTGGCTAAAGAAATACCGAATTTTCAGGCATGGCGGCTTTGGAGGTCAGAAGCCATTCTATAAAAACCACCCTCGGTTAAAAGACGTCCCTACTTATGTAGCATTCCACCACCACTCTCATGCGGCAGCTGGCTACTATACTTCCCCGTTTGATGATGCTGTGGTTATTGTTTTGGATGCCATAGGCGAGTTTACAACTAGCTCGATCTGGCTAGGTGAGGGTGACTCCCTTAAGCAGGTCAAGAGGTGGAAGTACCCTTTCAGCTTCGGCCTGTTCTACTCTGCCTTCACTGATCTCGTTGGACTTAAGCCAAATGAGGAAGAGTACATCATGATGGGTATGGCTGCCTACGGTGATCCAGAGATTTACTATGAGAAAGTGTCGGAGTACTTCCCTTCCGTATACAAACAGACTCGTAACTTCCACCGTGGCATCTCGGATTGGGGACAAGAGATCACTGAGATGGACAGATTCCATATTGCTGCAGCGGCCCAGAAGGTGTACGAAGACAGACTGTGGGATTTTGTCTACATCGCTAGACAGGAATACTCTAGTCAAAACTTAGTTTTCATGGGTGGCTGCGCCTTGAATAGTAAGGCTAATACCCTTCTGCTAGACATATTCCCTAATGTTTGGATTATGCCTAATCCTGGCGATGCTGGGTCAGCTCTTGGTGCTGCCGCTTCAGCTATGGAGAAGAAGCTAGATTGGCAGACTCCATACCTTGGAACCGAGATATCTGGCGAATACCCTGTAGACAAAATCATAGACGCCCTTACAACAGATAAGATTGCGCCAGTAGCAAGTGGACGGGTTGAGTATGGGCCAAGGGCACTCGGTAATCGTAGTATCTTGGCGGACCCTAGAGATCCTGACATCAAGGATAAAGTTAACAAGATTAAGCAGCGGGAGCTGTTTAGGCCATTCGCACCCGTAGTCCTAGAGGAGTACGCCAGTGAGTGGTTCGATATGGATTACTCGTCACCATATATGCAGTTTACGCCTAAATGCTTAAAGCCAGACGTTATCCCTAGTGTTGTTCACGCTGACGGGACATCTAGGGTTCAAACCGTAAATAAGCAGCAACACCCTGGTCTATATGAGGTCCTTACTCGTTGGCATGCCCTTACAGGTGTTCCTGTATTATTGAATACAAGTTTAAACATCAAAGGTCAGCCAATGCTCAATGATGAGCAGGATATAGAAGACTGGGAAAAGTACTACAAGAAAGGCATCATTAGATGATAGTTCTGTACTACTTAGAGCGGGCTTATCGAAAAGTTAAGCACTGCATATTCCCTAAAAAGAAGCCAAAGAAAGATTTCATCTACTAATGAGAAATGCTGGGACTCCTATGGAATCATATAACGAGGTAAGCAATCCAGACCCTGTATATGATGGCACTAATACAGAACTACCTAAAAGGTTTGACCTACTTACAAGTGCACTTAGTAAGCAAGAAGCTTCAGATCTGAATGCGTTCCTTGTTGAGAAGTTCAGTGACATCGACGTCACTACTAGGTCCATAGATTTATCATATAGACCAGAAGATTGGGATGACAGTGGAGTTATAGAGAAGCTCCACAACATTGTCAGAGAGCATATTAAACAAACTTATAAGATCACTGGATCCCTGAATCCTAGACGATTTACTCTTCTAAGAACCACCGATGTGCAGACATACTCCGAAACATATGGTGACTACAATGCCAACAATGAGATCCTGTATACCGCAATCTATACAGCCCCGAATGTCACTGACTACTATTCTGGCGAAACTCTTTACAATAAAAATGGTGAGGGCTTCTTCCCTAGCGGGTATGATGTCGTCATTCACAGGAATGAAGAGTTAAACAACTGGGAAATCCTAGATGTCGTTAAGGGGCAGAGACTAGATCTACTAATGGTCTTTGAAGAGATTGACCGTGGAGTTTCATATGACTATCCCATCGATCAGCTAGAGGATGACGGTGTTGGATACTAATGGACGTCCATACTAGTAAAGCCTTACTTTACGCTCGTGTATCTACAACTATGCAGGTTGAAGATGGTGTCTCTCTTGATGTCCAAGAACGTACGCTTCGTCAAGCTGGAGAGATGTACGGATTTACTGAGAGTGAGCTAGTCAAAGAAGAGGGTCGCTCTGGTAAGAGTGTGTCTGGTAGGCCAAAATTAATAGACGCCCTTAAGCGGTTAGACAACAAAGAAGCAGATGCCCTTATTGTTACTAGAATTGACAGACTGGCTAGGTCAACCAAAGACTTCTTAGACATTGTGGATAGAGCAAATAAGAATGGGTGGAGACTTATTCTGTTGGACCTCAATCTAGATACATCTACCTATCAGGGTAGGTTTGTGGTCACAATTATGTCGGCGCTCGCGGAGATGGAGCGAGGCATTATCGCTGAGCGTGCCAAAGATATCCACAAAGATAGGCGAGAGCGTGGGATAGTTTGGGGTGTCGATATAGGGCCAAAGCAGGTAGTTAGCCCTATCCTTTTGGATAAGATTAAGGTCCTCAGGAGTATGGGGTATTCCTATAAGCAAATAGCCGATCAGCTTAATAGAGATGGGATCCAGACACCTAGGGGCAAGTCATGGTACCCTTCAAGCATAAAAAACATTGTCGATGGACGCCTTGAGGAGGATGATGATGGTAGCCACACCGAAGAAAGTTAAAATTGCTGGACAGATCTACACCATCCTAGAGCGTGCAGCTAAAGAGGATGGCACGCTAAATGATGCCAACTATGGCTACACTTTGGATACGGGAAACCTTATCGTCCTTGATAAAACAATGGCACTCGGTAAAAAACAACAAACGCTCCTACACGAAGTCATGCATGCAATTCGAATGGTGTTCGATGGAGCAAAGAAGCCAACTAAGAAGGATGACTATGAAACATGGGAACATCACTTCATTGGTACTTTTGAAGCTGGTATGCTAGCATTCCTTAAAGACAACCCTAATGTTGTGGAATGGCTTACTAGCGAGGAATAATGGCACGAAAAAAGAAGGCAATACATACTGGCCCTCGACCCAACGACTCATGGGTATATAAAACTGAGATTCAAATAAACGGACGTAATGTCTCGCCTGGAACAGAGCTAAAGATTTCGGGCGAGCGTGGACGATTTCGTTTTGTTAAGCATGTGACAAATCACAACGGCGTTGAGTGGATTGATGTCTGGGGTGGACCTAAAGGTGCAGATTGCATGCGAAGTTTTTACATAGAGCGTGTTAAACGTGTACACTATAAAAACCAAACAGTTGCCAACTTGGCTGCTGAACACAAAGAAAAGCTTGCTGCAAAGCGAGCGGAGTTAGAAACGAATGACAGCGAATGACAAGGACTGTTGCCACAAATGTGGCGTATGGTTTAATATTTCAGATTTAGTTAGCGGGCTATGCCCTTTTTGTATTGGACAAGTTAGGAATTCTGTATGGACCTAAAAGTTAAAGTTGTTGGCAATATCCCTAAATATGCTCGCCCTGGTGACGCTGGTGCTGACTTAATTGCAAATGAAAACGTACAGCTAGCTCCGCGCTCGCGGAAGCTAGTAAAAACTGGAACGTGGATTGAAATGCCTGATGGGTATGTCGGTCTGATTCACCCACGAAGTGGTCTTGCCCTCAAGCAGGGTATCACTGTTCTGAACACTCCAGGAACTATTGACTCTGGATATCGTGGCGAAATCGGCGTCATCCTATATAACAGCACTGACGAGTTAGTCGAGCTTGATCGCGGAACTCGTATTGCTCAGATGGTGTTCCAGAAGTTCGAGACTGCTGACTTTGAAGTGGTGGACGCCCTTACTGATAGTGATCGTGGTGACGGTGGATTTGGTTCCACTGGTGTCAAGTCAAATTAATTTATAAAAACTTTATTGTTCGATTTGCATTTGTAGGAATCCTACATATACACTAAGTTGTACAACTGAATAGAGAACAATAAACGCCCCTATAGCTCAACGGTAGAGCACCTGTCTTGTAAACAGGAGGTTGTGATCTCGGAATTCACTGGGGGCTCGCTACGGTGTAGTACGTATTTTTGTTATGGGTAATACTTTCGACCCAGGGTTGTTTTGGTGCGTACTACTTTGCACAAGGTTTGATCCACCTAAGTAGTAAACGGATCACTGGTGGAGTGGCCGAGCGGCCTAAGGCGGCAGTCTTGAAAACTGTTGTAGTGAGAGCTACCGTGGGTTCAAATCCTACCTCCACCGCCACCCCCGATGGTGAAATTGGTAGACACGCCAGATTTAGGTTCTGGTGCCGAGAGGTGTCCGAGTTCGAGTCTCGGTTGGGGGACAAAACTTAATAAGGTACGGAATGTAGCGCAGCTTGGTAGCGCATCTGTTTTGGGAACAGAGGGTCGCAGGTTCGAATCCTGTCATTCCGACGATCGAGAGTTAGCTCAGCTGGTTAGAGCAGCGGACTCATAATCCGTCGGTCGTGGGTTCAAGTCCCACACTCTCGACCAAATACACACATTGGAGTACTCATGGTCCCGTCTACTAAACGTAGCCTCTATAAAACTATTGGCTGGCATTTTTTGCATATGTCAATCATCTCTGCTACAGTGTTTTTTCTAACTGGAAAAATTGACTTGGTGGCTAGTATCGTATCTATCCACGTTGTCTCAGAGACGATTGTGTATTACCTATATGAGAGAGTCTGGGAGAGATTCTAAACTTCTCGGTGTGGCGGAATGGTATACGCAGCTGACTTAAAATCAGCCGTCGCAAGACTTGCGGGTTCGAGCCCCGCCACCGAGACCAATAAGAATAGGGATTAACATGGCATACACTGGCGACAAGAAACGTGAATATGACAAGAAACGCGCTGCTGATCGTAGGGCATTCCATGTCGAGCGTATGGGTGGTAAGTGTGTGCAGTGTGGCTCTACGGATCGATTGGAATTCGACCACATCGACAGATCTACTAAGGCGTATAACCCTACTCAGTTGTGGTCTAGGACTGAGGCGGTTGTTTTGGCGGAACTAGAAAAGACCCAGTTGCTATGTCATGACTGCCACCAGAAAAAGACAAGCGCAGAGCGTATAGCTGATCGAAATCTTCAGCATGGTGAGTATGGGATGTATAAGTGGTACAAGTGCCGCTGCCAGCCATGTAGAGATGCAAATGCAGAACGAGTCAGGATGCAACGAGCTGGCATCTCTATGAGAAAGCCAAAGAAGTAATACCCTAACCCCGCGTAGCTCAGTGGATAGAGCAAGAGCCTTCTAATCTCTTGGTCGCAGGTTCGATTCCTGCCGCGGGGGCTTATATGTAGTAGTGGCTGTAGCCCGTTCTACAATTTTGTCTAAGACACCCTGATCATTCTTTTGATCATCTCTAGGAGCAAATAGGGCTCTAAGTCGTTGTGGAGAAGATGAGTCTTGGTTATCTACGTAATAGAATAGCGCAATACTCTTTCTGTGTTGACCGTCTGGTGACTCTAAAATCTCAGGTAGGCCATGCCAAGAATCTTGACTAGTGTCAAAAAGAACTGCGCGATTAAACATTGGAGCAATAGATTTAACCAGAGCTGATGGGCTACCGTCTGGGCCACTATTCCATAGTTGTAGATGCCCTCCCCAAGATTCCTCCCAATCTTTGTTTAGATAAACTATCAGATTGAGTTTTCTCTTAAGTCCTAGCTTTGGGTGGACTTCTGCGTCTTTGTGTAGATTTAACCTCCCGCTGCCAGATTTATGGATATGCATCCCGCCAGCGTGGAGTCCATAGTCTGCCTTCAATCCTTTGATCCCCGTCAATTGTTCTAAGTGAGATACGAATTCTGCAGAGTTTAAATAAAAGAAAGTCGAATAAATACTTTTTGGATACCAATCCCAGTGTGTTGATAGTTTTTTGTGCTCTAGCTCGTTGTCATGTCTAGTTAGCCATCGCTCATCATCGAAGTCATAGAAGTCATCTGATATGGCAATCGCCGTAGCCTCTTCTAAGAAGCCTTCTATTACCCAGTGGTCAAATGGGTCGCTGAAGTATTGTGTAGTGGGCATATAAGAATTATAGCCTGGGCATTCTGGTAAAATTAGTAAGTGAAGAACGAAGAGCAGTGGCCTAACGACCTTGAGCTAGATTGGACTAGCCTACTGTCTAGGCTAGGCGTAGTAGCGGATGAGCTAATCAAACTAGGCGAAGCTAAGGCTAGGATTGATATCTTTAGGGCCTTGCGTGAATTGATGCAGCAGAAAGACGCAGATGGCGATGCTATCGCAGCGGATGTCATTAATTGGGTGTGGTTGCAACTGGCGGACGAGATCCCTTTGGATGGGCCATCTGGGTTTAAGTATTGGCCACCAAAAAACTTTAGAGACACTGCCAACGGAGAATAGTTGACAAATAAAAAATAGTCTGCTAGCTTGTGTCCATGGCTATTTTTGATTTTGCTAAAAAGGCGCACCGAGGTACTGACATAGAGTCTCCTCGTCTGTTGATTAATTCTGGTAATGAGTACCCTGAAAACCCTATGGCTGGTGATACTTTCTATAGAACTGACACTTCCACTACTGCGATATATGATGGTAGAAATTGGAATGAGATCCCGACTTCACCTATCGCTCCAGCAGTTGACTCTATAGCTGGATGGGCTGCAGGCAAGCTACCTAACGATAATGATGTTATCTACATTCGCAGAAAGAACGATCGCCTCTTCTGGTGTGAAGGCAACAAAATGGGTGGAGTTACTTGGCGAGAAATTAATGGTACTGGTGTCTTACCAACTGGCCTCAAGCAAGAGATTGTTGAGGGTGGCCAAGATAATCCTGTAGTGGAAGAAGTAATTGCTACTCATATTCCTTCTGGTTGGTATCAGGACACATCTGCTAATCTTTTCAAGCATGAAGGTGACGGTGTCTGGATGGATACATCTAATACACTAGCCAAGAAACTAACTAAATCTGCAGAGGCTGGAGAGATGGAGTACCTTGGCTAGAAAATCTGAAAGTACGCCTCCACCTGCTCGCCCTGGCGAAGAGAAAGTCGTGCTATTCGGCTGGTGTATGACTGGGCACCACACTAATTGTATTCTTGAATTTACTGGGCATAAGTGTTCCTGTAAATGTCACAAAGACTCAACTGTAGATAGCACTGAAGAGGAGAAGGAATGATAGCGGGACCAGGTAGTAGTGCTCAGCTAGTTTTAGCTGATGGCACCGTCTTTGAGGGTATAGTCGAGCAGGCTGCTGACTACGGTATGTATCTTTTTATAGGTGGTGACCCTAATAGGTTGTCACTATTTCCCTGGCACACCATTAGCAGGGTGATCTATACGCCTCGGTAGGGTCTTGATAGGATTGTTGCATGGCGCTAAATATCCTGAAAGACTATCTATCTAGAAAGCAGATGTCTACGTATTTTGAATATGTGGAAAAGTTTGGGCTATCTAATGTCCTGGATCAGGGGGATGGGGCTCACTACGGGGATCCAGTGGATGTCAGATTAGGATCAACTATTAGCTCTGTCAAGGACTACCATGTCATGCGTCTAAATCCTAAGGCTAAGCTGAAATTACACTCTGGCGACCTGATTAAGGGTAGTTCAAAACCAGCGCTCCCTATTGACGCTGAATATGTTGGAATCTTCTATCTGGGTAAATCATCTGAGGAGAATCTCCTCGCCGTAGGGCCTCAGTCTGCATCACTTGTTGGCGGAGATGTTGTATGGATGACTGCAAGTGACTATGAGCTACTAATGTTTGGCAATCAGGATAATGATCGAGCTGGGAGATTAGTTGTGTTTTGGAGTGGGCGATGACCTTATTTTTTGAGCCTGTCGCACTAAAAAACATCTTCACTGAAGAGCAGACTGAAGAGCTTCGACAAATAGTTGACGAGTATCTAGCGCCTGACAAAAAGTTCTACTTTGACGATATCAGCGACCGTGAGGTACGACGCTCTAAAAAGCTTGTAAAGTTCAATGAGCTACTAGTACCGCTTGCTAAAGAAGTGTTTAATGACCCTACGCTAAAGGCAACTTATAGCATTCTTTTATCGTATGACTCTAAATCTCATCTGGTCTTCCACCACGACACCAACGCTAATATCTACACGATTAATTATTGTGTGAAGTCGAATGTTGATTGGCCTCTACACTTTGCTAGAGAGGAGCCTAGAACTAGGATTAATATCCCTGAAGGCGAAGCTTTAGCCTTTATGGGCTGCGATGACTACCACGGTAGAGAGCGTATCGACAATGAAGATGCTGAGCTTATCAACATCATGTTCCACTTCTGCCCTGCTGACCACTGGTATTTCAATAAGGGGCCGCAACATTTTCAGGAAATTCAAGACCACTATGAAATTGTCGCTACTGCTCGTAAAGAAGCAGAAGGCTTGGAGTGGATCAGAGACAATGAATCTGCTGGTATGTCATCTGATGAACTAGAGCTACTACACGCCACCATCAAATCTAAACGTGATGAGGTAACTAGACTTGAAAACATGCACGATAGACTCCAGGGAATGATCGGCTAAAGTGAATGCGAATCGTAGTACTTGGGTTTAATGATTGCTCTAGAGATTTAATTGCACAAATAAAAAGATTCCCTGAATACGGCGATCAGGTCCTGATATACCATGTCCAATCGCTGATTAACTCGCTCAGCTATGGCAAAGAGTACGTAGTCGAAATACCAGATCCGCAGGGGGATGGATATAGGACCCTAAATGATGGTCTACAGGCGATTCCTAAATACTCAACTACTGTCAGCAACTACACTCCTTGGCTCCTCGGTGAAGCTAGAAATGGCACATTCGACACTGTAGTCGACTGCATGGGTGATACAGATGAAGAGACGTCTCTACGTGAACTAGTTAGAAGAGCACTTGGCCCTAATGGTACGTGGATTGACGCTGATGTTATTAATACCCTGCGGATGATTATTGATGGTGGTCTTGAGTGGGAGCCTGTAAGTTTTTCTGACGAGTTCCTTGAGAAGGCCTTAGAGGCTTGGGAAAAAGCTGACGCCACTATGCGTGATCTCCACATCTCTAAGCGTAAAGCAGACATTGAAGCAGACAATGCTGGTGTAGATAGTGGGCGCATTGAACCTGGATATAGAGATTTTAACCCTATTCCTGATTTCGATAGAGACTTAATAGATGACTACGTTGTCAATGGATTATCGCTAACACCTAGATTAGATGCTACGAGATCAGAGATGTATTTAGTTGACAATGACTGCACTGCTGTGTCTCATGGGATTCTCGCTGAGTTCTTTGGCTGGCACCATACGGAGCATACTGCTGCAAGAGTATTCACTACACCATATTTAGAGATCGAGTCTGCAACTTATATTAGATATGAATCAGATGAGTCCATACCTATATATGTAGAGGATGCTGAGTACGTCATAGAGTACGTTCATCGTGGATACATGAATGTTGTCCCTCCAGATGAAGGTGGAGTACTGACTTTGATTGGTGGCAGTATGGAGTCTACATCCTATGGCTATAACCCAAAAACTAACGGTCCTATAAGTAAAAGTGTGCATAAGGGACTGGAGACAATCATCTTTACATACAGGAGGACCGATGCTACTTAGCGCATGCGTACTTGGGTACGGGGCGACTTCTCAGGGGTTTGTCAAACGATTCAAGGAACTTAGTTACTACAAAAAGCGTGACTCTGATACCGAAGGTGTCCGTGTACATATTGTCTATGAGGATGATCCAAATCTATTGGATAGACCTTATGTATACCGATATGAGACTCAAGATAATTTCTCTAATGTCCTAAATGATGGTGACCAGAAGACAAAGAAGGAAGTCTGTATTGGAAATGATACGGACTGGCTCTTAAGCTCAGATGGGCATGACCTAGTTTTTGAGGCTGTGGATGATCCAGATAGATATCTAGAGACCCTACTAGCTTTAATTGGTCGAGGGTATTGGGTAATCGTCACGTCTGACAGATATAAAACAGAGCTTTGGCCTACATTAGAGGCAGCGGCCAAGTCTAGTGGGGCTAAGTTGAGCACCTACGAGAATTTTGATGAATTGTTCGGTAAGCTAGATATAGAATATAGAGCTAGATTAGATCTACATAGAAAAAATCTATACTCTGAGTCATTAAATGCTACCCCCTGTGGACTTGAAGGATTGTAATGGATATACAGTTTCGATCAGATGTAACCGTAAAACTTATTCAGTCGATGGCATCTGACGATGCTGTAGTTATGGCTGCTCGTGTCTCTACTGGAGCTGAAGCAGATGAGAAGCGAGATAAAGGTCTCATCAACTACTTGATGCGTGACCGTCACGGTTCGCCATTCGAGCACAATGCCTTTACGTTCTACATTGAGGCACCTATCTTCGTCTTCCGCGAGTTCATGCGCCACCGCATCGCCTCGTACAATGAAGAATCGGGTCGCTACAAGGAGCTAAGCCCAGTGTTTTACGTTCCTGGACCAGACCGTAAGCTTAAGCAGGTTGGTAAGCCTGGAGCCTATGTATTTGAAGATGGTGATTATGACCAGAAGGTTATGGTCCCAGCTGAAGTTATGCGTGTAAATACAGAAGCATATAAAGCGTACCAGCGCATGCTAGATAAGGGTATTGCGCGAGAGGTAGCTCGTGTTGTTCTACCAGTAAACACCTACTCGAGCATGTATGTGACTATGAATGCTCGTAGCCTTATGAATTTCCTAAGCTTGCGAACTACTCGTGAGGGTACGCACTTCCCTAGCTTCCCTCAGCGGGAAATTGAAATGGTCGCTGAGCAGATGGAAGAGTTCTTTGCGGAGAAGATGCCAGTGACGTATGAGACCTTTAACAAGAATGGTCGCGTAGCTCCATAATGCAAGTTGTAGATATCTCTGAAGTGATAACCGCCATGAAAAGTGGCAGCTTAAATGATGCTGTCGATAAAGCTTGCGAGTTTGGATTCACTTTGGGTGAGATCTCGGAAAAAACTCGTTGGTTAGATGTACTTGACAAACTAGAAGAAAGTCTGCTAGATTCTGAAGAGGACGCCATTATGACGATCCACTTAATCAGAAAGATGGTAGAAAACGATGAGCGAGAATAACGGATTTAAGTATTCGGATGATCAGGTGGCTGAGATTTACGCAAAGCTAGAGGTTGCAAAGATGCTCACCCAGTTGGGTGCAGAGATGGCTAAGCAGGCTGAGACCGATATTAAGTTTTACCGAATGACTAATCTAGATGCTGGTGACTTTAGTGAGTAAAAATCTAGGGCACATCCCAAAGCAATCTGCTATGGATGAGGCTGTAGAGCAATCTTTCACCAATGGAATCAATAAAGGCCGTAAGTTAGAACGTGAACGCATTCTTGGGTTGCGGAAAGAACTTATCAACTGCGTGATCAATTATGGGCTAACTCCTGATGTATATGAACGTGTGTGTGCTGATATGGAAACAGTAATTAGGAAGTAGTGATGATGAAGAAATCAAAAGAAGTAAAATCACAGCGTAAGGTCTACTGTGACTTCACACTAGATGAGTATGACGATCTAACGTTAGAGAATCAAATTCTTGGTGCCAGCTTGGAGCGCGGGAAGATTGTCGCTGAACTAGAGAGACAGTCTTCTTGGCTTATGGATTTTGCTGAAAACATGGAAAGCACTAAAGATAAAAATATCTATAGCCGCTATTCCTATGGATTAAAGATGGCTATCACTGTAATCGAGAATTTACCTCCCTACGAGGAAAATGTTGGCTGCCGTGAGTGCGGAGTAATTTAATGAGCTACGCAAGAATGAATGGTGTAGATAGTGATGTCTATATCTTTGAGCATGCTGGTGGATTTATTGAGTGTTGTGGCTGTAGGTTGACAGCTCCAGAAGATTATGAAGACGTTGGCTTCGCTAGATTGAGCACTGCTCGTGAGGCGCTTGCTCATTTGGAGTGGCACGTACGCGAAGGCGATAAAGTCCCTGAGCGAGCCTTTGAACGAATCAGGGAAGAACATTCTGACCTAGACGCCGCTATTGAGCCGTATGTTACTCCACCTGAAGTTCGAGAGCGTCAGCTTAAACGTATGCGGGAGCTGTTTGGCAGTGATTAGATTTCGCTGGTACCCGAAGAAACCTTTGAAGTACAGTGCGTGGGATACACAGTGGGGTTTGCAACTTTGGGGGCACAAAGGTAATGGCCTTAGAGGTCCTTACAAATGGACACTTGACATTTATCTAGGTAAGCGTATACTTGTAGTTATCTTTGGAAGGAGATAACAAATGCCATGTCAGGTAGAGACGTATGAGGATAAGGGCTGGGACCGCGCTCGCTCAGCTAATGCTGAAGCCGAGAAGTGGAAGATGATTGCAGACAAGCTGACTCACGAGAATGACATTCTCCGTGAGGGTATTCTTGCTGCTGCAGAGAAGGCACCAAAAGCTTTCACTGCAACATTCCTAAAGAAGGTTAATCTAGACCAGATCGCGCACCGCAAGGAAGATCTGCGTCGTCTAGAGAAGACATTCCGTAAGTCGAAGGACGCAGAAAAGTTGGGTCTTGTTATGTTGGCTGACCCAACCAAACCACTACAAAAGCAGCTAGGGTTTGACCCAGATGCTTACTAAGCTTAAGCGTAAAATTCTTGTGCGCATCAAGCGTCGCGAGTCTGAAGCAGAGTGGCGTGGTTTTATTGCTGGGATGCAGTATGGTGAATATCTAGCCAAGAAAGAGATGAAGGAAAAGTGAAGAAGAAGGTTATTGTCCCGCGGGGATTGCCAGGTTCTGGTAAGAGCACTTGGGTAAAAGAGCAGTTGGCTACGCACCCTGCTGGCACTGCTGTTCGCTTGAACAACGATGATCTTTCTATGATGCTCTACAACGAGCTGTGGGGTAACTTTTTCAACAACGCAAGCAAGGAGCTATTGCACCACTTGCGCTTGGCGATGCTTAAGACTTTTCTTGCGCAGGAGTATGTCACTCACATCTACGTTGACAACACCAACCTTGCACGCGCAACGGTCAAGGCTCTGCAGGATGCTACTTTGCTTGCTGGTGCCGAGTTTGTTGTTGTAGA
>JACCDM010038208.1_pt1 | contig 105560 bp, 92 predicted proteins | sample 7445851 | NCBI WGS metagenome assembly JACCDM01 (sample SAMN15323438, study PRJNA562643) | freshwater metagenome | isolation source: river surface water | place: USA:Blue River Watershed | collected 2017-08-16
AGCGCCAGGGTGGCGATGGTGAGTCCGTTGAGCGCTTTGCTGGTCGGCTTGTTTTGAAGTCGGTTGACCAAGGCGAGCACGACGGTCGTTAGGGCCGAGAGCAAAAAGAGGTAAGCGAGGCTTCGGTGGCTGTGGAGCAGTCCAGTGTACACGTTAAATGCGGATTAAATGGGTGATTCCGTTTGTTACGCCAAAGTTAAGTCGGTAATTCGACCTCGAATGTTAAATTTCGACGGACCTTTGCAGCTATGAAAAAGACGCCGATTCGCAAGAGAGACATTCTAGAATACCACGAAGGGCACCGCCCGGGTAAAGTAGAGGTGGTTCCGACCAAGCCCTCGAATTCGCAGCGCGACCTGAGCATTGCCTACTCACCAGGCGTGGCCGAGCCCTGCCTCGAGATCGCCGCCAACCCCGAGGATGCGTACCGCTATACCGCCAAGGGCAACCTCGTCGCGGTCATTAGCAACGGAACCGCCGTACTCGGCCTAGGCGACATCGGCCCGCTGGCCTCAAAGCCCGTGATGGAGGGCAAGGGCGTCCTCTTCAAAATCTTTGCCGACATCGACGTGTTTGACCTCGAGCTCGACACCAAAGACCCCGACAAGTTTGTCGAGACCGTCAAGATTTTGGCGCCCACGTTTGGCGGCGTCAACCTTGAGGATATTTCGGCCCCCGACTGCTTTTACATTGAGAAACGGCTGCGCGAAGAGCTCGACATTCCCATCATGCACGACGACCAGCACGGAACCGCCATCATCACCGGCGCCGCCCTGCTCAACGCCACCGAAATTGTCGGCAAGAAGCTCAGCGAGGTGCGCGTGGTGTTCAACGGGGCCGGAGCCTCTGCGATCAGCTGCGCCCGCCTGTACTTGGCGCTGGGCGTGACCCCCGAGAATTTGATTATGTGCGATTCAAAGGGCGTGATTCACGACGGCCGCGACGACCTGACGGTCGAAAAAACGGACTTCAAGCGCGCCACCCCACACCGCACGCTGGCCGAGGCCCTTGTGGGTGCCGACGTGTTTGTCGGTCTGTCAAAGGGCAACATTTTGAGCCCCGAGATGATTAAATCCATGGCCGCCAATCCGGTGGTCTTTGCGCTGGCAAATCCGGACCCCGAAATCAACTACGAGGTCGCGATCAAGACCCGCAAGGATTTGATTATGGCCACCGGCCGCAGCGACAATCCGAATCAGGTCAACAACGTGCTGGGCTTCCCCTACATCTTTCGCGGAGCCCTCGACGTGCGCGCCACCAAGATCAACGAGGCCATGAAGCTCGCGGCGGTCAAGGCGATCGCCGACCTCGCCAAAGAGGCCGTGCCCGAAATCGTCAACCTCGCCTACGGCAGCCGCAATTTGTCGTTCGGAACCGACTACATTATTCCGAAGCCCTTTGATCCGCGCTTGATTTACACCGTGGCCCCAGCCGTGGCCCGCGCGGCGATGGAGACAGGGGTCGCCAAGAAACCCATCACCAACTGGGAAGCCTACGAAGAGGAGCTTCGCAGCCGTCTCGGACGCGACGACAAGTTCATTCGACTCGCCGTCGAGAAGGCCAAGTCAGCCCCCAAGCGTGTGGTGTTCAACGAGGCCGACCACTACCGAGTTCTTAAGGCCGCCCAAATCTCAATGGAAGAGGGCATTTGCCAGCCCATCCTGCTCGGCGATGTCGCCAAGATCAAGGCCTTGATCGAGGAGTACAACTTGGGACTAGAAGACGTGCCCATGATTGATCCACGAAGCAATGCGGCTCCTCATTTAGCCGAGTATGCCGAGACGTTGTACGCGATGCGCCAACGCCGTGGGGTGGGCCGCGAAGAGGCCCGACGGCTGATGTTTAACCGCGACTACTATGGCCCGATGATGGTGCGCAGTGGTCATGCCGATGCCTACGTGACCGGTGCCACGGTGAAGTATACTCGGGCTGTGCGTCCAGTGATGGAGATCCTCGGACCCAAAAAGGGTGGATCGACAGTGGCCGGTGTCTACGTGATGCTGACCAAGCAGGGCCCCAAGTTTTTTGCCGATACGACGATCAATCAGGATCCGTCATCTGAGCGCATCGCGCAGATTGTTTTTGAAGTCTCAAAAATGGTGCGCAAGATGAACATTGTTCCGCGAGTTGCCTTGTTAAGCTACTCGAATTTTGGTTCGAGCGACGGAGTCACACCGCGCAAAATGCGAGAGGCGCTCAAGCTGATTCGCTCGATGGATCCAGCGCTCACAGTCGATGGAGAAATGCAGGCCAACTTTGCCGTGGACAACGGTTTGCTCGCCGAGCAGTTCCCGTTCAGCGATCTTGTGGGGAATGGTCCGAATGTATTCGTCTTCCCAGGTCTGTCTTCAGCAAATATTTCATACAAACTCCTGCAGTCAATGGCCGGAATGGAAGCCGTCGGACCCCTGCTCGTGGGCCTAGATTATCCTGCGCACGTGCTCCAGCTGGGATGCAGTGTTCGAGAAATCGTGAATACGACCGCTATGGCTGTGATTGACGCGCAGTCGCGGGAGGTAGTTGGCTGAACCCGATCGCGGTGAGCACGGATAGTGCGGCGACGCCGTAGTAGAGCGTGCTGTATCCGAAGTGTTCGATGACACGGGTTCCGAGCAGCGGAGCCAAGATGTGCCCCAGCGCGTAGGTCGCGGCGTAGAGCCCGAGGTAGCGTCCGCGGGACTGGTCGCCCGCGCGCAGCGTGATCCACGAGATCATGAACGGCATCGCCAATATTTCAGATACGCTGAGCACGAGCATCGACGCGTAAAGCCCCGGCAGCCCAGAGGCCCAGTTAAGGCTCGCAAAAGCAAGGGCCATGACTAAAACTCCAATGGCGATGGCGTGACGGGGTGCGATTCGGTGTTGAGCCCAGTTGACAAAGACCATTTCGACTGCGACGATTATGAGTCCGTTGAATCCGAGCAGCAGACCAATTTGCTCTTCGCCAAGGTCAAAAACATCGCGATAGTAGAGGGGAAGGGTCGATACTAATTGAAAAAACGCAAGGGCAAAGAGCAGTACGAGCGCCGAAAAGGCAAGCGCTCCGCGGTCGCGGTACGGTGACCGCCCAGGCGCAGCCACTTCGCGTTCGCGGCGAGGGCGGCGCTTGCGAAAAAATCCCACAAACAGGAATCCAGCCGCAGCGCAGGTCGCGGCGTCTGCCCAAAAGAGTCCCTGGTAGCTCCAAGCGGCAATGATTCCAGCCGCGGCAGGACCTACTGAGAATCCGAGGTTGATCGCCATTCGGTTGAGCGAGAAAGCGCGGGTGACGTTGCCCTCTTTGGCGTACTCAAATACGGCGGACGAATTCGCGGGACGCACCATGTCGGCTACTGAGGTGAGCGTGAAGACGCCGATGGCGAGCGACCAGAATTCCGTCAAAAAGCTTAGCCCCAGGAAGAGAAAGGCGCCCGTAAACAGTGCGAATTGCTGGACCCGGTACGAGCCAAATCGGTCTGAGAGCGAGCCGCCCGCGAGGGCTCCGACCATTGATCCAACGCCATAAAACGCCATGATCCAGCCGGTGTCGGCCAGACTGTACCCCAAACCCTCGCGCAGGTAGAGGCCGAGAAAGGGCAGCACCATGGTTCCGGCGCGGTTGACAAACATGACGGTGGCGAGAACCCACGCCTCTTGGCTGAGGCCTTCAAATGCGGCGCGGTATTGCTTGGCAACCCAGCTGATTAACGGAATCTGCACGGTGCAGCAAAGGTACCGCGCACTACCTTTAGGCTCATGAAGAAATTGCTTTCAGCTTTGGCGCTTGCCGCGGGTGTGCATGCCGCGTCTGCCCAGAATTCAATTAAAGATGGAGAATGGTTTCACGCCGTGGGCTACGATTATGCGATTGGGCTCGACCTGAGCACCCTGGCGATGCCGTTTGCAAGTAATGGGGTGACTTGGGCGCCGCGCTATACCTTCCCAGTGGGTGACGAAATGTCGTTTGGCGTGGTGGCTCCGGTGGGTCTTGGTATCGCGCAGTCCCAGTTTGGCGGAATCAATTTGGGCTACCACTACACGCTGGCGGCCACGATGCAGGTGGGCTTGGCGAGTACGCAGGCTTCGAATGCCTTCATCGGAGCTTTTGTCAACCTCGGGTACGGCAGTTATGCACGTCAGGTGCGCAACAACAGCGGAATCGGACCAGCTTTTGTGCGCGACGGTTCGACCGGTGTCTTTTCAGAGGTTGGCGTGCGCTACGACTACATGGGCAACGAGGTAAACCTCTCTGCCGGATTGTGGCGCGTCCCCACCAGTGCCGTCGATAAGGCGGACGTGGTGTCGCTTCGGCTGCTCTACGGTTTTTGGTAAACCAGCAACCAGTAAATAGCAGCTAGTAGCTGGTTTCTAGCCGAGCAGTGCCTTGACCTCAGCAGAGACTGCTTTGCCGTCGGCACGGCCCGCGAGGGCCTTCGAAATCAATCCCATGGCTTGACCAAACTGCGCTGCAGTGGTGAATCCGTGCTGGGCCAATAGGTCCCGTACCGCCGCGGTAAGTTCGGCTCCCTCGAGCGCCGCAGGAAGGTATCCCTGAATGACCGCCAACTGCGCTTCTTCAACTTCTGCGAGGTCCTTGCGGTCTTGAGCATTGAAGATTTCGGCAGACTCCACGCGCTGCTTTTTGAGGCGCTGAAGCACGGCTATGGCTTGAGCTTCGTTCAGGCTGCCTTGGTTGGCTGCAGAGGTTTTTTCAGTCGTAAGAGCTGCGCGAATGGATCGAACCGCGTCCAGGCGAACCTGGTCTTTGGCCCGCATCGCGGTTTTCATATCCTCAGTTAGCTGAGCTTCAAGTGCTTCAATCGACATTGTCGTGCAAAAATGAGTTGTGGGGGCGGAACTCTAAATCGTTCTTTTCGCCGCGAACCATGTGTTCGCCAAGTGATTGCTCCTTGGAATAGGTGGTTGACGCATCGAGGTTCCATCCTTGACGCTCAAATGCCGGGCGGTCCATGTCGCCTTGCTGAATGCGCTGCTGGGCCTGGCCAAAACGGTGGCTGTAGGCCTGCAGGTAGGCGCGGCGTTCTTGGGCCATGCGGCGCATGGTGTCCTCGAGGCTGTCGCGGTCTGGGTCGATCTGAACGGGCTCGCGCTCGGCGACCATCGGACGCACTTCAACGCGGATTTCATTCGGAACCTGCGGTACAGCCGCGTGTGCCGCTGCCTCAAACGAAGACTGTTCGCGCACCGGAGCCTCAAATTCAACCTCAAACTTGGGGCTTTCAAAGCTCATAGGTGCTTCGATTGGGGCTTCAAACGCTTCAACGGTTTCCGCGGGTGCATCAAACGATGCCTCAATGGCTTCCGCGAGGGGTGCATCAAACGATGCCTCAACAGACTCCACGATGGGTGCATTGAATGATGATTCAATAGCCTCCGCGATGGGTGCATCGAACGATGATTCAACCGGCGCTTCAATGGGCGCAATCGCTTCAAACGTTTCAAATGCTTCGGGCTGCGGAACAATAGGTGCCGGAACGTCTCCGCGCAGCTGCGCCTCAAATGCCAAGAGTTCGTCGAGGCCGACGGTCTTGCGAATTGGCTCCTCGGCTACTGGCTCGTTAGCTACTGGCTCAAAAGCTACTGGCTCGTTGGCCACTGGCTCAAATGCCATGGGCTCCTCGGCGGTGATGTCGTCGTCCCAATCCAAGGTCCAGGTCATGGTCTGGGCGGGCTCTTCGTCGTAGGCGAGGGTTTCGCTGAGGGGTGTCTCGGGTGCCCATTCGGGATTTTCGCCAAGTTCGAAGCTCATTTCTTCGAGCACAACTTCTTCGGCTACTGGCTCAATGGTCAAGGGCTCCACAGGCGCGAACTCGAATGCCATTGGCTCTTCGGCTACGGGCTCTTGGGCTGCGGGTTCCCAAGCGATGGGCTCGGTGGCGGCCACGGATGCTTCGACGAGGGGCATGTCTGTTGCGGGCTCAGGTGCCGTGTGGGCTTCGCTGAGCGGAACCTCTACGGGGCTTTGCTGCGGCTCGACGGGAACGCTGCTGCGCACGGGCTCGTCAAAGAGGTTGAACTGTGAGCCGGGATTTGAATCGGGGCGGAGTTCGTAGACTACTTTTTCTGGTTCGGCGGGTTTGACCATACCGATCGGGTTGGTGGCGTTGAATCCGGTAGCAATGACGGTGACTTGAAGGGCGTCGCTGAGGTGCACGTCTTCGCCAATGCCCATGATGATGTCGACTTGACGGCCGGCTTGCTCTTGGATGTAGTCGTTGATTTCGCCGATTTCGTCGAGGGTGACTTCGTGCTCGCCGGTTCCGGAAACGATGAGAAGCAGCACGTAGCGGGCGCCTTCAATGTGGTTGTCGTTAAGTAGCGGGCTGTCAAGGGCAGAACGCACTGAGGTCAAGGCACGCGTTGAGCCTGCGGCTTTGGCGCTGCCCATGATGGCGGTTCCGCTGTTGTGCAGCACGGTTTTGGCGTCGCGCAAGTCGATGTTGACGCTGTAGTGGTGCGTGATGACTTCGGCGATTCCGCGGGCGGCCGTCGAGAGGACCTCGTCGGCCTTCATAAAGCCCTGCTTGAACCCGAGGTTGCCGTAGACTTCGCGGAGTTTGTTGTTGTTGATGACAATCAGCGAATCGACGTGCTCGCGGAGGCGCTCGACGCCCTGCTCGGCCTGGCGAAGGCGCATGTTGCCTTCAAAAGCAAACGGAGCGGTGACGATGCCAACGGTGAGGATTCCGAGTTCGCGCGCGGCTTTGGCGATGATCGGGGCGGCTCCCGTACCGGTTCCGCCACCCATGCCCGCGGTGATGAACACCATTTTGGTTTGGGTTCCGAGGGCGGCTTGAATCTCAGCGTAGCTCTCGAGGGCGGCTTGCTCGCCGACTTCGGGGTTCGCGCCGGCACCGAGGCCTTCGGTGAGGGTCGCGCCAAGCTGGATTTTGGTCTCTACCGGGCTGTGGGCGAGGGCCTGGCCGTCGGTGTTGCAGATGATGAAATCCACCCCGCGAATGCCCTGGTTCTTCATGTAGTTGACGGCGTTCGAGCCGCCGCCGCCTACGCCTACAACCTTGATCGCAGAAGAGCGGTGCTTGGGTAAATCGAAATCTAAAGGATTGATGTCCATGGGATTATTTCAGGTCGTTGTCGTCAATGAGTTTCAAAAAGCCGTCGGCCCAGCGCTTAAAGAAGTCGCCTTTGGCGCGCGATTTAGGATCGGCATCCGTTGCGGATTCTACCGCCGTTTCGGCGTAGACTTCTTCAGTAGTGTGGGCGTCCGCAAGGGATTCCACTTCGGCTGCGGGCTGGCTCGGCTCGTCCCAAAAAGCTTGGGCGGCCGCGGGGCTGAATTCGGTGGCTGTCTCGAGTGATTCAGGTGCGGTTTCGCTCACAAAACCCTCTACGTCGCGGCTGTCGAGTCCTTTCATGAGCAGACCCACGGCCGTTGCGTACATCGGCGAATTGAGTGCGTGATCTGAGGGAAGGGTCGCGAGGTGCTCATTCGGGAAGCCGATGCGCGTGTCCATTCCGGTGAGGTACTCGACCAACTGCTTCACGTGCTTGAGCTGGCTTCCGCCGCCGGTGATGACTACGCCCGCGATGAGTTTGCGGGTAGGTTGGTCGTATCCGTAGCTCTTGATTTCGGTGAAGACGGCGTTCACGATCTCGGTGGTTCGCGCGTGAATGATTCGGCTCAACGTTTTGAGGCTGATCTCTTTAGGGTCACGTCCGCGAAGTCCTGGAATCGAAACAATCTCGTTCTCTTTGTTTTCTCCGGGCCATGCGGAACCGAACTTCACCTTGAGCTGCTCGGCTTGCTTCTCGATGATGCTGCAGCCCTCCTTGATGTCGTTCGTGATGATGTTGCCTCCGTACGGAATCACTGCGGTGTGGCGAATGATTCCGTCCTTGAAGATGGCGATGTCGGTGGTTCCGCCGCCGATGTCGACGAGCACCACACCAGCTTCTTTCTCTTCTTGGCTGAGTACGGCCTCGGCACTCGCAAGAGGCTCAAGGTTTATGGCCTTGAGTTCGAGGTCGGCAGATTTAACGCAGCGGGCGATGTTGCGAATGCTCGTGACTTGACCCACTACGATGTGAAAGGTGGCCTCGAGGCGGGCGCCGTACATGCCGCGCGGCTCTTTGATGTCGCCTTGGCCGTCGACCTTGTACTCTTGCGGAATCACGTGAATGATCTCTTCGCCGGGCATCATGGACAGCTTGTGCACGTTCTCAGTGAGGCGCTCGAGATCGCGGTCGCCAATTACCTCTTCGGAATCTGCACGGGTAATGTAGTCGCTGTGCTGAAGGCTGCGGATGTGCTGACCTGCAATTCCCACCACTACTCCTGAGATGTCCATTCCGCAGTCGACCTGCGCGGCGGCAATGGCCTGCTGGATCGACTCGATGGTCTGAGTGATGTTGACGACTACACCGCGCTGCACGCCAAGGCTCGGAGCGGTTCCGTAACCGAGAATTTCGAGCTTGCGGTGCGCGTCGTAGCGTCCGACGAGGGCGGCGATTTTAGTGGTTCCAATGTCGAGACCGACGGCTATGCGGTTGGGATTCATAGGGCGGATGATGGTGAAGTTCGGGTAAATACGACCTGGTCGGCAAAGCGCACGTCGATGCGGTCGAGTTGGTCGAGGTACTGGTGCTGAAGGGCATGCGCATAGAGCGCTTTGGTACGGTGCGCTTTGTCAGCAAAGTCGGAAGCTTGGCCCCACGCGATGCGGTGGCTGTGCCATTCGGGATAGGCGGTGAAGCCTGTTTGGTCGTCAAAATCGAGGGCGTACCAGCCCCCTGGAAAAGCGGAATGCTGGGCAGCGCGATCCAAAAGCCGAATGGCATGGCGGACCTGGCGTGCCGTGTGGACGCCCGAAACGAGGGGAAGTCGGGGGCTGTCGTGCACAGAAATAGGGAATACGCCACCTTTAGCGTCGGCGTAGACACTTTGTAAGCCGCTGACAATGCGGGCTTTGGCGGTTTTTTGCTTCACGATCGTTCGGACTGTTCCATCCCACGATGAAAATACCTCGGCGTTTTCGACGTAGGGGTTGGCGCGTAGCTTTTCTTCCAACAATGGAATGTTGATTTCTTTTCGTTTTTTTTGAGTCCAGGGTGCCCCGACGGAGCGGAATTCAGGGTAGAGGTCTGCCACGACCAAAAGTGCTTGGTCTTTGGGCTGGTGGATTCGCACGGTATGCCCAGTGACGACTTGGCTTCCGCGGGGTTGCCCTGCTACCCAGAGGCCGAGTCCGAGCCCTGCGAATCCGAGGATCCATGAGCCGACGATTACGGTTTTGCGCATCCAAGGTTTCATGATTGAGCGCGAATGAGTCGTTCTACGTGCGGAACCAGTCGGTCGATGTCGCCCGCGCCCACCGTGGCCACCACGGTGGCGGGCTGGCTCGCCAGCCATTCCGCGCCGCGGTCGTACGGCACGAGCTGCGCGCCCGGGATCCGGGCCGCCAGCATCGCGCTGTCGACGCCCGCCATGGCGCGTTCGCGGGCTGCATAAATGGGCAGAATGCCAACGAAGTCGGCGCCCGCTAGGGCCTCAGCGAATCCCGTGGCGAAGTCGCGGGTGCGGCTGTACAGGTGCGGCTGAAAGAGCAAAGCCACCTTTTCGCCCGGGAACATCCCCCGCAGGGCTTCGATGAACCGGGTGAGTTCCGTCGGGTGGTGGGCGTAGTCGTCGATGTAGTGGCGGCCAGCGGCGCTTGCGCGGCGGTCAAACCGCCGCGCAACCCCGCGGAAGCTCGCGATCGCTTGGGCGATCGCGGCCGCGGGCATGCCCACTGCGTGGGCCAGCGCCGCAGCAGCAACTGCGTTCTCGACGTTGTGCAACCCGGGGAGCCCGGCGTGGGTGGCAATCTCGGTTCCGTCGAGCACGAGGGTGAAGGCCTGAACGCCGCCCTCGAGGCGCACGTCGCGGTACGTGTAGCGGTCGCCTGGGCGTCCGTAGAACTCTGCTCCAGCCAGGTCGGCGCAGCCCGGGCCCGCAAACAGCGGCCCCTTGACCTGCCCGGCAAAGGCCCTAAATCCGTCGACCACGGAGTCGGCTTCGCCATAAATGTCGAGGTGGTCGGCGTCGGTGCTGGTGATCACGGCGGCGCTGGGGTGCAGGTGCAAAAAGGACCGGTCGAACTCGTCGGCCTCGACCACGCTGACCTCGGCGGGTCCGGGGAGGCAGTTCGAATTGAAGTTGGTCGCGATTCCGCCCAAAAACGCTTGAATCGGTTGGTGCTGGCTGAGGATCCAGGCGAGCATGGCCGAGGTCGTGGTCTTGCCGTGGGTTCCGCCAACGGCTAGGCATGTGCCGTCGTTGGCGATCTGGCCGAGGAGTTCCGCGCGCTTCATCAGGGTTCGGCCCTGGGCTTTAGCGGCCACCAGCTGCGGGTGGTCGGCGGGAATCGCAGGAGTGTAAATGATCCATGCGTCAGCGGGAACCTTCCAGGCCTCCAGCGATTCGTCAAATCGTAGGGTTGCACCTTCTGAAGCCAGAGCGTCCGTAAGCGCAGTTGGTGTTTTGTCGTAGCCGGTAACTGGGATTCCGCGCGCCATGGCCCAACGAGCCAGCGACGACATACCAATGCCGCCGATGCCCAAAAAGTCGAGCGCGGGAATGCCGTCGGAAGCGTTTACGCGCGCCATGTCCAGAGTCGTTCGCATTCGTTGACGATGTCGGCCGCGGCGTGCGGCTTGGCGAGCTTGCGGGCGTTGCCGCGAAGCAGTTCGAGTTCGTCGGGGCGGTACAGCAGCCCGTGCACATGCCCACAGAGGTTGGCGATGTTGATTTCGGGCATGATGATGGCGGCTCCTGCAGCCACGAGGCTTTGGGCGTTGTGGGTTTGGTGGTCTTCGGCGACGTTGGGCGATGGAACGAGGACCGCCGCAGAACCCGCGCAGGTGAGCTCGCTCAGGGTTCCGGCTCCGGCCCGAGAGAGGACGAGGTCCGCCGCGCGAAGCACGCTGGGCATGTCGTCGATGAAGGCGCTGATTTGGCGTCCGCGGCCCTGGCCAAAGCGGGCAATGAGGTCTTGAGCATAGAAGCGTCCGCACTGCCAAAAGATTTGGATGTCGCTCGAACGCCACATGTTTTCGCACGAAGCAACGCCCTCGTTGATGGCGCGGGCGCCTTGGCTTCCGCCGAGGATGAGTACGAGCGGCTTGATGGGGTCGAATCCGAGGGCCAGCTTGGCGTCAGCGCGCAGGGCTTCGGTGGTTGGGGTGCCTGCCAGCGTGGCAAGGTCGGGTCGCACGGGGTTACCGGTGAAGCGAATCCGGTCGGCTGGGAATGCCGATTCCATTCCGGGGTAGGCCACGCAGATGGCGCCGGCCTTTTTGCTCAGCCAGCGGTTGGTCCATCCGGCAAAGCTATTTTGCTCCTGAATCAGTGTCGGAATCCCCATTCGCTGCGCCACCCAAAGTGTGGGGCCGCTGACGTAGCCGCCTGTTCCGATCACCAGGTGCGGACGTTCGCGCTCCATGATGGCGCGGACGCGCTTGAGGCTCGACCAAATTTTACCCGGAAGGCTGAGGTTGGCCAAGAGTTTTTTGCGCTGAAACCCGGCGATGCGAATTCCCTCGATGGGGAATCCTGCGGCAGGCACGCGTTCCATTTCCATTCGGCCTTCTGCGCCGACAAACAAGATGCGGGCTTGGGGGTAGCGGGATTGGATTTCACGGGCGATGCTGACGGCGGGAAAGATGTGTCCGCCGGTTCCGCCGCCTGAGATGATGATGCGCAGTTGCTCAGCCATTGGGTAGGTTGGGTGCTTTGGCTTGGGTAAGGGGTTCGCTGGATTCGTTCCAGTCGTTTTCGAGTGCGGCTGCGAGGTCGGGGTCGACGTCTTCGCCGTCGCCTTTTCCGCGGCTGACGGCAATAACCATGGCAAGGGCGGCACAGGTGAGCAGGAGCGAGGTTCCGCCCGCGCTCACCAGCGGAAGCGTTTGACCGGTAACGGGAAAGAGGCCGGTCGCCACCGCCATGTTGATGAAGGCCTGTAGGACGATGGCGTAGCCGATTCCGAGGGCCAGGAGCTTGCCAAAGAGGTCCTTGGCGCGCTTGGCGACGCGCACCACCGCAAAGAGGAGCCAGATGTACATGGCGAGCACAATGGTTCCGCCCACAAGGCCGTACTCTTCGACGATTAGGGCATAGACAAAGTCAGAGTTGTTCTGCGGCAAGAAGTGCTTGTGCAGGCCTCCGCCCGGACCCTGGCCAAAGATTCGGCCCTCGGCGATAGCCCGCTGCGCCGTAAGTGTTTGGTACGTGTCGTCTTCGTTACCTTGGCCCGAAAAGGTTTCGATGCGCGACTTCCACGTTTGGACGCGGTTGGGCATGAGGTCCGGCGCCACCATGACCGCTGCGACAAAGATGGCGAGTGCGGCTGCGCCCATTCCGGCGATGCGCAGCAAGTACTTAAATGGGTATCCGCCTAATGCAAGTACCACGCTCGCGTTCACGAATACGAGTGCGGCGGTAGAGAAGTTAGCGGGCAGAATCAGTCCCACCGTGGCGAAGATTGCCCAAAGGACCTTGCCAAAAGACTGCCCAAATGTCCATTCTTCTTTGCGCTTGGCCATTTGGCGCGCTACGAACATGATCAGTACGACGTTCGCGAAGGCACTCGTTTGAAACGATAAGCCAAAAATGCTAATCCATCGGCTGGCGTTGGCGCCTCCGATAGTTCGGCCCTGGGCCAAAGTGAATGCGAGTAATCCCAAGGTAATGACCATGAGCAGTCCCGAGACACTTCCAAAGAAGCGGTAGGGGGTGCGGTGCAAGGCAAATGCAGCGGCCCAGCTGAGCAGAATGAATGAGAAATGACTTAGGGTTCCGCCCCCACTGTACACCGGTAGGAGCGAAAAAAGCGACAGCAAGAGCATGCCCACCCACACTTGGGTGCTGCCCTGAAAGATTTTGCTGAAGCCTTGGTTTTCCATGATTTAGAGGGCGCGAACGCAGGTTTTGAATTGGCGTCCGCGGTCTTCGTAGTTCTGAAAGAGGTCGAAGCTGGCGCAGCAGGGGCTGAGCAGGACCGTGTCGCCTTTGCTGGCGAGTTGGTAGGCGGTGCGTACGGCATGTTCCATGCTCGCAGTCTCGGCAAGAAGTCCGACACGGCCTTCAAATGCTTCGACAATCTTGTGGTTGTCGGTGCCCATGGCCACGATGGCCTTCACCTTTTTCTCGACGAGGCGAAAGAGCTCGCTGTAGTCGTTGCCCTTGTCGACACCTCCCAAGATCAAGACGGTAGGAGTCGTCATGCTTTCAAGCGCGTAGTACGTCGAGTTGACGTTGGTGGCCTTGGAGTCGTTGATAAAGTGGATTCCGCCCACATGCGCTACTGATTCCATGCGGTGCTCGAGGCCCTCAAAGTGCGCGAGCGATTCGCGAATGGCTTCGTCCCGAACCTGAAGGAGGCGGGCCGAAAGGCCAGCAGCCAGAGCGTTGAAGGTATTGTGTTTGCCTTGTAGGGCGAGTTCGTCGATAGTCATTTCGGAGTCAGCGGTTCTAATCAGGTACTTCGGGGGAATGGGGGCGGCACCTTGGGCGGGCATCATTGCGGGCTCAGAGGTGTAGATGGGGTAGAGGTTGGCGGCCACGCGCTCGAGGTAGCGCTGGCTGATGGGGTCTTCGCCATAGAAGACAAAGGCGTCTTCGCTGCGCTGGTGCTGCGCGATGGCAAACTTGGTCTCGGCGTAGGCCTCAAGGCTTCCGTAGCGGTCCAGGTGGTCGGGGGTGATGTTCGTGAGTACGGCCACGTCGGGGCGAAAGCTCGGGCAGTCCTCGAGCTGGTAGCTCGAAACCTCAAGGACGTAGACGTCGGCCTCTGGCTCCAAGAGCAGGCGGCCTGCGCCCACCCCGATGTTGCCGCCCACCTGAACGTTGGCTCCGGCTTGGCGCAAAATATGGCCGAGCCAGCTCGTGGTCGTGGTTTTGCCGTTGCTGCCTGTAATGGCGGCGATTTTAGCGTGGGTTGGGCAGTTTTGGTAGAACCACTCGATGTCTGACCAAATGGGTACGCCGGCCTGCTTGAGCGCGGCCACTACGGGGTGGCTAGGCGGAATCCCCGGGCTTTTTACCACCGCTTCTGCGGTGAGCAACTGGTCAATGCTGTGCTGGCCTTCTTCGAACGGAATCCCTGCGGCTTCCAACTCAGCGCGGTATCCGGGGCCGAGGTTTTTGCCCTCGCTCAAAAAGACGTCCACGCCGCGGTGTGCCGCGAGCAGGGCGGCTCCGATTCCGCTTTCGCCGCCGCCGAGCACGGCGATCCGATGGGGGAGTACAGCGCGCACGGGACTAGCGGAGTTTGAGGGTAATGAGGGTGAAAATGGCCAAGAAGATGCCCGAAATCCAGAAGCGGGTCACGATTTTGGATTCGTGGAGCCCCTTTTTTTGGTAGTGGTGGTGCAGTGGGGACATCAAGAAGATGCGTCGGCCCTCGCCGTACTTCTTTTTGGTGTACTTGAAGTAGGTCACTTGAAGTACCACGCTGAGGTTTTCGACCAAAAAGATTCCGGCCAAGATGGGGATCAGCAACTCCTTGCGAATGGCGAGCGCAAAGACGGCGATGATGGCGCCGATCGACAGGCTGCCCGTGTCGCCCATGAAGACTTGGGCGGGGTAGGTGTTGTACCAAAGGAATCCGATGGCGGCTCCGAGGAAGGCGGCGGCGAACACGATCATTTCGCCCGACATCGGTATGTACATGATGTCCAGGTAGCTGGCGAAGACGACCGATCCGCTCACGTAGGCAAGTACGGCAAGGGTGAAGGCGATGATGGCTGAGGTTCCGCCCGCTAATCCGTCGAGGCCGTCGGTCAAGTTGGCGCCGTTGCTGACCGCCGTGATAATGAAAATCACGATCGGAATGAAGAGCAACCACGCCCATTCGGCCTGCGCGTCGGTCCAAAACACGAGGTCGGCGTAGTCAAAGGTGGAGTCCTTGATGAACGGAATCGTCGTTTTCAGGTGCTGTTCGGCGGTGCCAAACTTAGGTTTGCCTCCGCCCACTTCGCCATAGAGTTCCTCTAGTGCGGTCGCAGGAAGTTCCTCTTTCATCGTGACGTCGGGGTGAAAGGCCAGTACGGCTCCGACCACGAGGCCCAGCGTGACTTGGCCGATTACCTTGAAGATTCCGCGAAGCCCCTGCTTGTTTTTGCGAAAGACCTTGATGTAGTCGTCGGCGAATCCAATGGCGCCCATCCACACGGTGGTAAGCAGGAGCAACTGGATGTAAATGTTTCCAAGGTTCGCCACGAGCAGTACCGGAATGATGATGGCCGCCAAGATGATGAGGCCGCCCATGGTGGGGGTTCCGGCCTTGCTGAGCTGGCCTTCAAGGCCGAGGTCGCGCACGGTTTCGCCCACTTGCAGCTTGCGAAGCAACTTGATCAGTCGGCCGCCGAATGCCAGGCTGATGGTCAGCGAGAGCAAGATGGCGAGGGCCGCGCGAAACGTGAGGTAGCTGAACAAGCCAGCGCCGGGCAGGTCGTAGGGCTTGAGGAGGTCAAATAGGGCGTACAGCATGGTTTACAGGTCGTTAAACTGGGCTTTGAGGGTGGCGACGTCGTCAAAGGGATGCTTGACGCCGGCGATTTCTTGGTAGGTTTCGTGGCCTTTGCCGGCGACGAGAATGACGTCTCCGGGGTTGGCGAGCTGTACCGCCAGCTTGATGGCCTGGGCGCGGTCGCTGATGCGCAGGGAACGGCGCTTTTGAACGGGATCCAGACCGGCTTCCATGTCGTCGAGAATGGCTTCGGGGTCTTCGCTGCGCGGGTTGTCGCTGGTCAAAATGGCCTTAGTGCTGCGGTCGGCGGCAATTCGGGCCATCTCGGGGCGCTTGCCCTTGTCGCGGTCGCCTCCACAGCCGATCACTGTGATGATTTGCTGGGCTCCTTGGTTGAGGTCCTGCAGCGTTTTGAGCACGTTTTCGAGCGCGTCCGGGGTGTGGGCGTAGTCGACGATTCCGATTCGGTTGTCGGGGCCAGCAATTTTTTGGAAGCGGCCGTCGACGCTGCGAACCGCGCTCAACGCTTGAAGTGCTTCGTCGGCAGGAATCCCCAATTCCACCGCCACGCCGTACATGGCGGCCATGTTGTAGGCGTTGAATGCGCCAATGAGCTGCGACCAGCACTCGCGCTGGTTGATGCTGAGCAGGGTGCCCTGCAGGTGCGATTCGAGGATTTTTACCTTGATGTCAGCCGGACGCTTGAGCGCATAGGTGCGGGTGCGCGCCGCGCAATCCAAAAGCATGGTTTCGCCATGCGTGTCGTCGGAATTCACCAGGGCAAATGCTTCGGAACCCAGTCCGTCAAATAGCAACTTTTTGGCTGCGACGTAGTTGTCCATTGTCTCGTGGTAGTCGAGGTGGTCGCGCGAGATGTTGGTGAACACTGCGCCCGCGAACTTCAGGCCAGTCACGCGGTGCTGCACGAGTCCGTGCGAACTGACTTCCATGAATACCACTTTGCATCCGGCGTCGCGCATTCGGGCGAGGTGACCCTGCAGCACCCAGGCGTCCGGAGTAGTGTGGGTGGCGGGCTCTTCGGCGGAATTCACGCACACCTTTACGGTGCTGATCAGGCCGGTTTTGACTCCACGGTGCATCAACATGTGGTAGAGCAGGGTGGCGGTGGTGGTTTTTCCGTTCGTGCCGGTGACGCCCACCACGGTCATGCCCTGGCTGGGTTGGTCAAACCACGAGCAGGCGATTCGGGCGTAGGCCTCAGAGCTGCTCGCCACGGTGATCCAGGTGACCCCGGGGGCTGCGTCGGCCGGAACCTCTTCGACCACAATCGCTTTTGCGCCGGCGGCAATGGCCTGCGGCAGGTAGGAGTGGCCGTCTGAATGGGTTCCGCGCACCGCAACAAACAGGCTGTCGGGCCGCACCTTGCGGCTGTCAGACGTAACCGACTCGACCGCCAAATTGGTGCTGCCTTGAACGTCCACAAGGCGCACGCCGTACAAAAGGTTCTTCAGCAGCTTCATCCGAGTACGAGGGTTATGGATTTGCGTCCCGATCCGGGAGACCACGAGCGAACGCGGCCGTTGCCACGCACTTCGACGCGGTACCCGTGCTGTTCAAGCAGCTGCACGGCGTCGGCGCCCTTCCAGCCGGCCCAGTTGGGCATGCTTCCGCGCTCGAGGGCCTCTGAAGCGCTCGCCCAAGCCGACTTGGCGACTTCGGCGCGCTTGGAAGCCGTCGATTCGAGGCCGTCGCTCCAGTATCCGCGGGGCGGAACCGTTTCGTCCGGCAAAAACTTGGTAATTCCGAGGGCAATGTCCTGAAAAACGGGCGCAGCCACCACATTCGCGTAGTACCCCATGCTCTTAATCGGGCGCGAAACCACGACCACACACGAGTACTTCGGATTGTCGGCGGGGAAGTATCCGGCGAACGATGCTTGGTAGCCCATGCGCTCCGGATTCCAGTACTCCAGCTGGCAGGTGCCCGTCTTGCCCGCGAGTTTGAGTGAATCGAGCTTGATGTTGGACGCGGTTCCGCGAATCACGACCTTTTCCATTAAGTCGCGGACCTTCAGCACGTTTTCTTTGGACGCGATGCTGGTGCGGATGTACTCGAGCTCTGACTCGGCCACCACTTGGCCGCGGTCGATCGTACGCTCCCACAGACGGGGGCGCACCATCTTGCCGTCGTTGGCCAGCGCATTGTAAAACACCAGGGTCTGCAGCGGAGTGCACTGTACGCCGTATCCGAACATCATCCACGGCAGGGTCGTGCCGGACCATCTGGCGCTGCCCGGCTGCGGAATGTAGGGCTTGCTTTCTCCATTGACCTCGATGCCAGTCTTTTCACCGAGCCCCATTTGGTACAGGCGGTCGATAAAATCTTGCGGATTGGCTAAGTACTTGGGGTAAATGGCCTTTACCACGCCCGTATTGCTCGAAACTTCGAGTGCGCGGCCGAGCGAAATCACCCCGTAGCCGCCCTTGTGCGAGTCGTTGACCTTCTTGCCGTGCACCACGTAGACGCCTCCGTCCGTGTCGACGCGCGTATTGGTGTCGACGATTCCGTCCTCGAGCGCGGCCAACAGCGCGGCAAACTTGAACGTGGATCCGGGTTCAGTTTTTTCCCAGACGGCGTAGTTGCGCAGCTCGGTGTAGATCGAATCGCCTTCTTCGCGCCCCAAATTCACCATCGCGCGGATTTTACCCGTCGCCACCTCCATCACAATTACGGAACCGTGTTCCGCCTGGTACATCTCAAGTCGTTCCAGCAGTGCATGGTGCGCGATGTCCTGAATGCGGGTGTCAAGGGTGGTTTCAATGTCGGCGCCGTCGCGGGGTTCGACCTCATAGTCGGCCTCGATCGGCTTCCATTGCCCTTTGCCGAAGTGCTGCATCCAGCGCTTTCCGTCTTGGCCGTTGAGTACGCTTTGGTAGGCCGCCTCAAGCCCTGCCTTGGCGTCGGGCCGCCAATAACCAATGGTTCGCTGAGCCAGCATTCCCATCGGCATCAGTCGCGTGTAGCGCTCTTCGGCAATCAAGCCCGTTGTAAACGGACTTCCCTTGAACATAGGCAAGTCCTTCACTTTGCGGTACAAGCTGAAGCTGAGGTTTTTGGCTATAAATGCGTAGCGCTTCTTGTCTCGGTGCTGGTCGCGTAAAAAGCGGAACCATTCCGATGCCGTCTTCTCTCCAAGTAGACGCTGGAGGCCTTTGGCTGTGGCTTGGGCGTGCAGCGCAAAGCGCTCCTCATCGACTACTGAGGCGTCCCACCGCAGCTCGTACACGGGCATCGAAGTGGCCAGTAACTGGCCGTCTGCCGAATAAATATTGCCGCGGCTGGCCGGAACCGACCGCTCCTGAACCACCCGGTCGCGCATGCTTTCGCGTAGTGCGGGTCCGTCTTTAATTGAAACCACATAGAGCTTGACCAGCACCGCCAGTCCAAACACAAACAAGCCGCCGGTGATTCCGGCAACCCAGCGCGAGCTCAGTTGCTCAGGGTCATTCGGCGTCATCCTGTGGCTTTTTAATGCGGTCCGGAGCTTTTTTGGGCGCAATCATTCCCAAAGTCTGGGTACGTTGGCGTACGGAACCTTCGGTACCCATGCGCATCAAAGTAGATTTTGCCTCGAGGTACTCTGATTTGACTTCACTGAGCTCAGCACTCAGTTTGCTGATTTGACGAGATTGCTGTTCTGCGCGGTGCGCCCAAAAAATGGCTAAGACGCCCAATGCACTTAAAAATGCTACAAACGGAAGGTTGCGCACCACGTACGGGTGTCCCAAAAAGCTTCCGCGCAGTACGGATGCCAGCAGTCCCTTGTTACTCTGCTTATCCACGGCTGACCTCGATTTTTTCGGCCGCGCGCAAGCGGGCAGAGCGGGACCTTGGGTTTTCTTCGAGCTCGGCGGGGCTGGCGCTCACTGGCTTGCGGGTGAGCACATGGAACGGAACCAGTCGGCGACCAAAATCGTCCCGTTCGGCGTCGCCGTCCAATCTGCCTTCGCGCATCAGATTCTTCACGCGGCGGTCCTCAAGGCTGTGGTAGCTCATGACAACCAGACGTCCACCCACCTTGAGCGAAGGGATGCAGTCGGTGAGAAACGTGTCGAGCACCTCCATTTCGCGGTTGACCGCAATGCGCACCGCCTGAAAGACGCGTGCAGGAAGCTTCGTGTTGCGTCCCCGCTGGCTGAACGGTTCGAGGACATCGCGCAGTTGGGCGGTCGTAGTAAGTGGAAGCGCGCGCAAAATCGCAGCAGCTACGGCAGCCGGGCGCTCCACGTCCCCAAATTCAGCTAGGACCTTGCGCAGCTCGAGTTCGCCGACCTCATTGAGCCATTCGCTCGCGGGCTGTCCGGCCTCAGGATTCATGCGCATGTCGAGCGGGCCCTCGTACTTGTGGGCGAATCCGCGCTCGGGCGCGTCGAGTTGGTGGCTACTTACGCCGAGGTCGGCCAATATTCCATCCGCCTGCGCCACCCCGTGCAGCTTTAAAAAGCGCTTAAGGTGCTCAAAATTGTACGGAACCAACGTAAATCTCGGATCATCCAGCGCGTTGGCATGAGCGTCAGGGTCCTGATCAAAGGCGATTAAGCGTCCATTGGGGCCAAGGCGCTCCAAAATCGCCCGACTGTGGCCGCCGCCCCCGAAGGTGGCGTCGACGTAGGTCCCGTCGGGACGAAGGTTTAAAAAGTCAAGGCATTCGGCGAGTAAAACAGGGCTATGGTAGCTCATGGTCCCCGCTTTGTCCGCCCATCACTTCCTCGGCAAGCTGGGCGAAATCCAGATCCGAGGGGTTTACCGCCGCCTCGTATGCGGAGCGGCTCCAAATTTCTACTCCGAATGGAGTTCCCGAAAACACGAGCTCGCGCTCGAGCCCCGCGAAGCCAGCCAAATCCTTGGCAATCAGAATGCGGCCCGAGGCATCGAGCTCGACCATCTTGACTCCGGCATGAAACAGGCGAACGAAATCCGCATTTTTCTTGACAAAGCGGTTGAGCTTGCCAATCTTCTCAGAAATTACGCGCCACTGGGCCATCGTGTGCAGCTCAAGGCAGGGGCTGAACACGCTGCGCTTCAGCACAAAACCCTCGTGCGCAGCCGAATCCAACTGGCGCTTGAGGCCAGCAGGAAGCAGGACGCGGCCTTTGGCGTCCATACTGCATTCATATACACCGAGTACGGAATTCATGGGGTTTGAGCGATTAGCTGCATCAAAAGTACCGAGTTCTTCCCACAAACACCCACTTTCTCCCACAATTGTGAATAACTTTTCCGTTTGAAACGTAAGTAATTGTTTTTCAATTTATTGTCACGTGTTTCTGTGTGCTTTTTGTCGTCATCGCGCACAGCACTTTGTGATGCACCGCACAATGCACTAATGGCACGAATCGGAGCCCTTACACAAGCGCTTTTGGCCTTTTCCCTATCTTTGCCGGATTCCTAAAACGCAAATATGTCGACGCTCACTCACGACGGAACATTTGAATACCTCACCGAAGGCACAGGAACCCCTATCATTTTCTTGCATGGATTGATGGGAACCTTGAGCAACTTTGAGCACCAGCTGAATTATTTCAGTCAGCGGGGTTATGAGGTAACCGTCCCTTTGCTACCGCTCTACACCATGCCGTTGGCGACCACTTCCGTGAAGAGTCTGACCAAATTTGTGAAGAAATTCGTCGACCGACGCGGGTACGACAAGGTCTATCTCGTAGGCAATAGTCTCGGAGGGCACATTGCCTTGCTGTTTGAAAAAATGTATCCGGAGCGTGTTGCCGGTCTTGTACTTGCGGGCTCAAGCGGCCTGTACGAGTCCGCCATGGGCAATAGCTATCCCCGTCGGGGTGACCGCAACTACATTGCAGAGCGAGTTCGCGACGTATTTGCCGTAAAAGAAGTCGCCACTGAAGAGCTCATCGACCAAGTGTTTGACACCGTCAATGATCGTACGAAGGCCATCAAGACCTTGGCGATTTCGAAGTCGGCCATTCGCCACAATATGGCTGAGGACATTAAATCGTTTAACGTGCCCGTCTGCCTGGTTTGGGGCAAGCAGGACGCGGTAACACCCCCCGAAGTAGCTGATAAATTCCATGAGCTCCTTCCCAATTCCGAACTGAATTGGATCGACAACTGCGGGCACGCGGCGATGATGGAACATCCCGAGGAGTTTAACGCAATTGTAGACAAGTGGCTTCAGAGCGTGAAGGTCGCCTAAACCTCCACGCGGAGTTCATTTTGTCGTCCCCGCGTGTGGACGAATGTCCCGAATGGGACCTTCCGGAATACGCGTTTATTGGCCGTTCCAATGTCGGAAAGTCGTCGCTCATCAATAAGTTGGTGGGCAAAAAGGACTTGGCAAAAACTTCAGGCCGTCCGGGCAAGACGCAGCTAATCAACCTGTTCAAAATTGACCGCGGAACTTGGGTTCTGGCCGACCTCCCCGGATACGGATACGCCAAGGTGAGCAAGACCCAAAGGGCCTCGTTCAGCGCGATGATCGGACGCTACGTTCGCGAGCGCAAAAACCTTGCGCTTGTATTTGTACTGATTGACAGCCGCCTCGAACCCCAGCAGGTCGACCTTGAGTTCTTGAAGCAACTCGGATCCTGGCGCGTCCCATTTTCACTGGTGTTCACAAAGGCCGACAAGATTTCAGGATCGGTTCTGATGAAGAACCGGGCGGCATTCGAAAAGGCCTTCCTCAAGGACTGGGCTGAACTTCCGCCCTACTTTCAAACGAGTGCCGAAACGGGCTACGGCCGCGACAAACTACTTGCCTACATCGAGTCGGTCAACGCCGAGCTCAGCGGGCGGGATCCATTAGCTTAAGGCGCTCGGCGAAGTGCCGTGCAAAGATCCGAAGGTCCTCAGCGGCCTCTGCCTCACTCGTGGCACGCTCCAAGCCGTCGGCAAGTGCCAAAAGGGTCTGGTGGTACATCTTTTTCATGTGGTCCATCTTCATCTCCTTGGTCCACAGGTCGATGCGAAGCAGCTCCTCAGCGCGCTCGTCCCACACCGAAAGCATAATTGCCGGAGAGTCGGACTTATCGACGCCACCGTCTGGCGCGGACCACTGAATGCGTTCGGGGACGCGGTTTTCGTCCAGTTCGATGTCGAGGCTAATGTGTGATTTCATGGTCGGTAGTTGGATTGCTGGATGAGTTCGGCACTGTTTGGGCTCGATTCGAGCACTTCCCAGAGGCTAAGTTCGGGGTGCGCCCGCCAGTACGCTTGCATGATGCGCCATCCGAGCCATGTTCCGATTTGTCCCGGAACCTCTTGGTCGCGTTCGGACCCCAGCTTGCTGAACGGAGCTACCTCGACCAACTTTCGCTTGAGGTCAAGTCGGCGGTCGTACAGCCAGCGTTCGCGCACAAACGTTTCCCACAGCTCGCGCTCGTTGCTCGTTGCAAATTCCTGCTGGACCGATGTATACGTTAGGTAGCGGTAGGCATCCTCCTCACTCAGTACCGTCTGAATGAAGAGCAACTGCTTTCCCGTGCGAAGCATTTCGTCAATCAACTGTCCGCCTCCCGCGGAACTTGGGTTGTACAACGCACCCGCAATGGCCGCATAAATCCGTTCGGGATGGTGGCGCGCCCTCAGGTAGGTCGCCTCGTTGGCGTACAGCGGGTGGTCAGCACCCAAAAAGCGGTCCCAGGCCACAAAAAGGGCGCCCTCGGCCTGAATTACGTCGTATTCCTCGGCCCTCGAAACGTACGTGTAGACGCGGAGCCCGGTGGGCTGGCCCTGAAGCCCATCCACTCGGTCGAGCATTTGACGCACGCGACGGTCAAAATCCGCGGTGCTCGTGCGAACCATTTGCGCATCCGTCCACAGCTGCCGAACGCCCTCATCAAGCAAGTAGGGGGGGAGGTTTTCGCGCCAATTGGGCTCAAAAATCATAGGGTGGCGGGGGGCCATGGCTTCGAGCTTCACGGCCAGGGCGGCGGAATCTAGACCGAGCACCGAATCCGCGAAGTGCACAATACGCAAAGGGTCTCGCTCAGCCAGCACTGCGGACTGCGCTTGGGCTTCGGCATCCTCGCCGGCTGCAACCCACGGATCGTTTTGGCATCCGATTGCCGCTGATAGCACTGCACCCGCGAACAAAAGACCTAAATTTGGCGTCCTTCTAAGCATAACCCAAAGGTAGTCCGATGAACGCCCCCGCCGTAACGCAGCACATAGTCGATTGGCTCCGCACCTACGCCCAACAGGCGCGGGCACGCGGATTTGCTGTGGGGGTCTCGGGCGGAATTGATTCTGCCGTCACCGCCGGCCTCTGTGCGGCCACGGGCCTCGAAGTCCACCTCCTCGAAATGCCCATTCACCAAGCCCCCGACCAAGTGTCGCGCGCCCAAGACTGGATGCAGCTACTTGCACAGCGCCACGCGGCGGTCTCCGCCCGCCGCGTGGACCTCACGGCCGTCTTCGACGCCCATGTGGGGGCTTTGGCTTTGCCGGATTCCGCCCAGCGCAACCTCGCCCTCGCCAACACCCGCGCCCGACTGCGCATGACCACCCTCTATGCCGAGACCCAAAACCACAGCCTGCTCGTGGCCGGAACCGGCAACAAAGTCGAAGATTTCGGCGTCGGGTTCTTCACCAAATACGGCGACGGCGGAGTCGACCTCAGCCCCATCGCCGACCTCTACAAGTCCCAGGTCTACGACGTGGCGCGCCACCTCGGGGTGCCCCAATCCATTCTTGACGCGCCACCCACCGACGGCCTCTGGTCGGACGGACGCACCGACGAAGAGCAACTTGGCGCCGCCTACAGCGAGCTCGAAACCGCCATGGAATTCGCCCGCACCCACCACTGGTCACCCGAAACCACAACTGACGACCACACTTGGGCCACAACCCAGGGCCTTACTGCCCGCCACCTCGAAGTCTTCGTGATCTTCACCCGCTTTCACCGCGCCAACCTGCACAAAATGAGGCCGATTCCGGTTTGCTCGATTGGCGAGGTTGGCAAGGTTGGCTAGTTAGCAAGGTTGGCAAGGTTGGCTGAGATTGGTTCGTTAGCTAGCCATCAAGTTTGGCTCGTTTTTATGGCAGCAACTGGTTACTAGCAACTGGTCACTAGCAACTGGTTACTCGCAACTGGTTACCATCAACTGGTCACTAGCAACTGGTTACGAGCAACTAGTTCGCACCAAAATGTTCGGTTATAACCGGATTTTACTTTTTCTCTCGCGCCCGGAAATCGCTATATATCACTAAATCAATTAGTTACTCAAAATAGCCGTTTGCGAGAATCGAGGTCCAAAGTTGCCTTAGCTGCGAAGGGCAAAAAGCCAACAAGCTAACCTTGCGAGCCTTGCTAACTAGCCAACGAGCCAACCTTGCGAGCCTCGCCAACCTTGCTAACTAGCCAACCTTGCTAGCGAGCTACTTCAACGGCAACGGATCCCCCGTTGCACTCGAAGGCAGGGCGATTCCGAGCAGCATCGACCACGTTGGTGCGATGTCGCGCGGGTGCACACGCTCCCAGCGCGAAGCATTCGCCGGGATTCCGGGACCCATAAACACCACCGGAACGTGCGTATCGTAGGCGTGGCCGGAACCGTGCGTGCAGCCGTCCGTTCCGTAGTCCATGTGGCCGGACTTGAGCTCGTAAAAGACTTGCCCGCTGCGCGCATCAAAGGCGTTGCGGCGCTGTGCGGCCTTCGTGTCGCAGGAATTGCGAACCTCGTCGGCGGTCCACGCCATCTGGACGGATGGGTGCTTCATGATGGCGTCGCGCACCAGCTCCCAATCGTCGTCGTCGCTGCTCTTGAGGTGAATTTGGTCGTTGCCGATATGCACCACACCGGGCTCGTCCAGATCCAGACCAGAGATCAAGGCACCAAACTGCTCCTCAAGCTCTCGGCCATTCCAATTCTGGACGGCGAACCCCTCAAGGGCCGCTTGGTTGGGATTGTCGCAGGACCCGTGGTCGGCGGTCAGTGACACGTAGTAGTTTCCGCGTCCGAGGCGAGCGTCGAGTGCATCAAAAAGTTGGCCGAGCTGCAGGTCGAGGCGTAGGTACACATCCATCAACTCTTGCGCGCGCGGACCCATCAGGTGGCCGAGGTGGTCGGGCGTAGAGAATGAAATGGCGAGCACGTCGGTGTGGGTTCCGCGACCTAAATTCTCGGCGTCGACAGCAGCCAACGCTACGTCGATGAGGATTTGGTTGCCCATGGGCGTGTAGCGAATCAGCCCAGGATTGCCCGCGCCGAGCGCCGCCAAGTCGTAGGGGAACGAGCCGCTAGAAGCCCCGCGAATTTTGCCCTCAAAGGGACGCTCGTCTGGCCCAGTGAAGGACTCATAGACCGACGGAGCCATCAGGCGCTCCCACGACCCCTTGAGGTAGCTGGCGGGACTGTGCGCGGTGTTAAATGCCTGAATCCAAGCGGGAAGCTCCGACGCATAGTGGGACGACGTCACAAAACCTACCTTGTCGTCCATCCAAAAGGCGGCGTCGCCGTAGTGGCCGGCGGCGGTAATGGCTCCGCGGTCCTTCAGCGAAAAGCCATACACGCGAGAGGCGCCTACTGTGGCCCACTCTAGCTCGTCGGTCCAGGTGGTCGAGCGAATGTTCTTGGGGCTGCGCTTGTCGGCCTCACGGGTGCTGCCCACGGGCTGCACCTCGAGGTCTTCGACGCAGTATACGGTACGACCCAAGGCAGGATCGTACCAGTCGTTGGCGATTAACCCATGGTTCGACGGATCGGTTCCGGTGTACACCGTGGCGTGGCCGGGACCGGTGTAGGTAGGGGTATGGGTGTAGTGCGCGTTGCGAAACACGTGGCCTTCCGCCACCAAACGCTTAAAACCGCCAGTGTACAGCGGCGCAAAGCGCGTCAGGTAGTCAGCGCGCATTTGGTCAACGACGATCGACACCGCGAGCTTGGGCTTCGCAGAAGTGACAGGCTTTTTGGACTGGGCCGTCGCCGTGGCCGTAACCAGCAGCAGCGCCCACGCAGTGAGAAGGGTACGCATCATACCCCAAAGTTAGGTCAGGCTTCTTCGGCGGCTGTTTTTGCAGCGTTAAATCGGTCCTGGGCCTCTGCCCAGACTTCAAATTGGGCATGCACGGCGTGCTGCAGCTCTTCGTAGTTCTTAAAAAACGTCGGATCCATGCTGCGCTCCTTAAATACCTCGGGGTTGGCCACTTCGGCATCCATGGCGTCCAGCGCCGCTTGCGCGGCTTCGTAGGCCTTTTCGGCGGTTTCCATGGCCTTTTGGGCGCTCTTTAGTTCGGAATCCAAGCGCTTTTGGTCCTCACGGCTTCGCTTGGCTTCGGCTTTAGGTGCCGCGGCAGCTGCGCTGGCCGCGGCCGCCGCCTTCTGGGCTCCGGCCACTTCCATGGCGCGAAGTGATTCCACCTTGCGCTGCTCGAGGAAGTACTCAATTCCGCCCAGGTATGGCTTGATTTTGCCGTCACGGAATTCAAACGTCAGGTTGCACAGACCCTCCATGAACTCGCGGTCGTGCGACACCACGATGAGGGTTCCGTCGTACTGCAAAAGGGCCTGCTTCAGCACGTCCTTGGCCGCCATATCGAGGTGGTTGGTCGGTTCGTCGAGCACCAAAAGGTTGATGGGGTTCAGCATCAGCTGGCAGAGCGCGAGACGTCCGCGCTCGCCGCCCGAAAGCACGCGCACCTTCTTTTCGACGTCGTCGCCCGCAAACATGAAGTTGCCCAAAAGCTTGCGCGCGTTCTTGCGAATTTCGTCCGGAGCCGCATCTTCAATGGTTTCAAGCACCGTTTTGGTTCCGTCGAGCACCTCCGCTTGGTTCTGTGCGTAGTATCCGAGCTGCACCTGGTGGCCCCAATCAATGGTTCCGTCGTAGCCGAGTCCCTCGGTCAGAATCTTGACCAATGTGGACTTGCCCTGGCCGTTTTGGCCGACGAACGCGATTTTTTGACCGCGAACAAATTCCAAATCGAGTCCACGCAGCACGTGCTTGGGGCCGTAGTGTTTGTGAATTCCGTGCAGTCGGGCCATAATCTTGCCCGAGTGGGGCGCCGGCGGAAACTTAAATCGCATCTGACGCGTGTCTTCGTCGTCGACTTCGATGACCTCAATTTTATCGAGCTTCTTAATGAGCGACTGTGCAAATGAAGCCTTGCTCGCTTTGGCGCGGAACCGATCCACCAGCTCTTGGGTGTGCTTGATTTCTTTGTCCTGGTTGGCCTTGGCTTGGCGCTGCTTTTCGCGGATTTCTTCGCGGAGCGACAGGTAGCGGAAGTATGGGACATTGTAGTCGTAGCCCTTGCCTAGTACAATCTCGAGGGTGCGGTTGGTCGCATTGTTCAAGAAGGTTCGGTCGTGCGAAACCAAGATGATGGCCTGGTTGCTCTCGGCCAAAAACTCTTCGAGCCACAAAATGGACTCAATGTCGAGGTGGTTCGTCGGTTCGTCCAAGAGCAGGACGTCGTGGTGCTGTAGCAAGATTTTGGCGAGCTCCACGCGCATTTGCCATCCGCCCGAAAACGAATTTAGCGGCTGGTGAAAGTCGGTCGCCTTGAATCCGAGGCCCAAGAGCACGCGCTCGAGATCGGCCTGGTAGGTGTAGCCGCCGATGTGTTGGTAGCGCTCTTGAGCGTGGTGAAAGCGCTCAAGCAAGTCCATGTAGGCATCGCTCTCGTAGTCGGTACGCGTGCCCATCTCACCGGTCATGGATTCGATTTCGGCCTCCAAACGTTTAATCTCGACAAAACTTGACGCGGCCTCGTCCCACACACTGGCGTTCGGAGCCGGCGGCATATCCTGCGTCAGAAATCCAATGCTAAAGTCGCTCGGATAGCTGATTTTGCCCGTGTCGGGCTTGTAGCGACCCGCAATCAGCTTGAGGAGGGTGGATTTACCGGCTCCGTTGCGCCCCACCAGACCAATGCGGTCTCCAGGGTTCACTTGGAACGAAATCCCTTTAAAAAGGTCCGATCCGCCAAAACTCAAACTAACTTGGTGTACACTCAGCATAAGGGTGACAAAAGTACCACGATTACCCGTGGCGCGAGGGGTAAATTTGCACTGTCAAACCCATTCACCCTACACCCCATGAAATTGATCGGAAAAGGCAGCAAGCCCTACAGTATCGCCACCGCTAAATGTCCCAAATGCCAAGAGGGTGAAATGTTTGTAGACCCCAATCCGTACCACCTTCGCAACATGGACAAAATGCACGCCTCGTGCAGCGTCTGCGGCCAGGACTTTGAACCCGAGCCTAACTTTTACTACGGAGCCATGTACGTGTCCTACGCCTATACGGTAGCTTTGTTCGTCGCGGTCTACATCATCTTTGGAGTGGTGCTGGGTTGGGCCATGTGGCCCACCGTCGGAGCCCTCGCGGGCACCCTCATCGTTCTCGGACCCTACCTTTTTCGCATCGCTCGGGTGACCTACCTCAACTTTTTTGTCCACTACGACGCGGAGGCGGCACCCAAGCCCTAACGAGCTGCCCAGAGTTCTTGGGCAAGTAAGGGTGCGTGCAATGTACCCCGTGAACCAAGTCCATTGAGCATTCCCAATGTTGCATGCTCAGGGTGCCATCCCCAGCGCGGCCGTCGGTCCTGCGTGTTGGGTCGGATCCCGGTCCACTGCCCCTGCACCTCAATGCGACCATCAACCCAATCTCGCGCGGAATTCAGTAGCTCCTCAGTCTGGTCCACTAAAGCCCTCGGCGGATCCTGGTCGCCATGGTCTATTCCCCAACCAAAGGATGCACCCAGCTGGTAACTGCCGTTGGGTTCGGGAATCAGAAAATGACTGCGGTGGAGCATGACGCCCGGTTCAGCGGTTAAGTGCACATGGAGTCCCTGCCCCCATGTTCGGGCAAACCCGAGCGGACCCCAAAAGTGCTCTGCCCAGCGCGCTTGGTAGCCCTCAGCCAGAATCACGCGGTCGAAGCGCTCTTGGCCATTGATTGTCCATGATCCGCCGGCGTTCGCTTCAATTTCATTGACCTGTTCGTTCCAAACCTCGACCTGAGCCCTTGTGTGCTCGATGAAACCAATTACGTTCAGCCGAAAGCTGCCGCGCACTTCTCCCAGTCCGACCCCGTGGATTCCCTGCGGCACCGGGGTCACCTCACCTAAAAATTCTCCAAGTGCTGGGTGGTCACTGAGCGCCTGCCAGTCATTAAGCTCCTGAACCGTTTGAAGAACCTCATAAATGGGGCCGGATGAATGCAATTCGCTAGGGTAGGTGCGCAGCGCAACCTTAAGGGCCTCCACAGCGCGCCATACTACCCTGCGCCGCTTCAGCACAATGGGATTGACGAGCCCGGTGGCCACACGTGATGAACAGCGCGGACCGGCCACGTCGTATACGACGAGCTCTATGCCTTCGGGAGCTGTAGCGGCCAGACTAGCCCCTGCTATTCCAAAGCCTACCAGGGCGACACGTTCCATTTCGGGTGCAAGTTAGGAGCAAAAAAAAGCCACCCGGTGGGGGTGGCTCTTCAGATTGGCACTCGATTAGAACTGCCAGTAGTCGTGCTCGCGGTTGCGAAGGTCATCGCGAATCCGCTTAGACTCCAGCAACTGCTCCATCGGATTGTTGATCTTGTAGTCCTTGATCTCTCGGTCGTAGACATTGTCTTCTTTGGTCACTACCGCATTGAAGTAGCGCATCTGAAAGATCTGGTCAAACGTCAAACGGCGCGTGTTGTTGTTCGGATTGTAGGCAATGTTCGTTGCAAACGCTTGACGTGCATCGGGGAACCATACCCAAAACAAGTTGACAATGTCGCCCTCTTGCGGATCCTTGATCACCGGCGAAATTCCGATGATGCGGCTCTTGAGTTCGCCACGCTGCTTGTCAAAGTACCAGTCGCTCTTGACGTCCCAAGCCACAATGTTGTTGGATTTGATTTCAATCGAGTCAATCGCTAAAATGGTACCGTCGTCGTTGTCACGAATGGTGTCAATGCGAAACAAGCGTCCACCCACTTCATTCATCGTCAACGGACGCATGAACAAATCGTCGTCGTATACCTCGGTAATGCTGCCTTCACTCAAGATGGCATCCTTCATTACATCAAACAGAGACTTGCGGTCGGGCAGCGCCTGAATGGGGTAGTACAGTGGGTGATTGAGCTTCTCAAGTGTGAAAATCCGCTCCCATTGGCGTTTTGACCAAAGCATGTCGTCTTGGCGCAAGTGCGGGTAGGGAACTACGCGAGTCTGCGAGTAGTGGATGTCGGACTTAGGAATCAATCCGTCATCCTGCGGAGACAGTACCTGAGCTTCGAGGGTTGCACCCGCGAAGAGGACCGCCAAAAGGAATGCGATTTTTTTCATGCTTACTGAACGTCGAGGACGATGTTAGAAATGTTGTCAATGCGCGCACCTGCTGGAGTGTTCGCCTTGATTTTGCGAATGGTAACTGATGAGCCAGGCTTCAAGCGCTGGATTTGGTCGCGCAAATCGTTCGGAATCTTGTTGCCCTTAACCTCAATGGCCGGCTTTCCTTCAAATTTGATATCAAATCCGGTCACGGTCAATGCAAGATCAAATGGGAAATCTTGGTATTCAGCTTCAATGACACCTTTAGATAGCAAGCTCGAAGAAATCAGACCGTCTTTTTTCTTGTAGATCATACCAACTGCCTGCGGAAGACCTTTGATGCGGTAGACTTTAGTACCCGCTTTACGGGTTTTTCCGTCGGCTTCCTTCACGTTGACCGTAATTGTAAGTTCTTTGCCTTCAACCTTCGTGACGTTGGCCATGTAGTTACCTGATTTGCCAGAAATACCTGGTCCAGAAACCATTAGGTTTTCAGGTGCCACACCCGGAACCGATACCTCAATGGGGTTGTCCACATTGCGGTACAGTACGTTCATTTTTGTTGCTGAGATCACGACGCTCGGCGGTGCAACAGTGTAGGTCAATTCAAATGGGTAGTCCTTGTCGCCACCAGGAACACGCATGCTACCCTTCAGCGTTTTAGAACCATTACCTGATCCTTGAATGCGAATCTTACCCACGCCTTCTTCAATAGACTGGGGCGTAACACCGCGGAACTCAGGATTGCGGCCTTTATCGTATGCAGCAAGAAATACATCGGCCTCCAAGTAGTCACCTTGCGTAACGTATGTACTCTTCGGCATCACCACGGCACGGACATTATCAAACTTCAAGGTATTGGCATCGATTTGACCGTACAAGTGCTCAATTGTTTTGGCTTCCATTCGGCGAACACGTGACTGAAGGTCAGTGAGGAATGGTACGACACCCGCAAGCGGAAGTTCCGCAAACGTGGCACGTTCCCACGACATCTTTTTGCCTTCAACCACTTCATCTTCAAACAAAAAGGTTTCGTCAATGATGCGCTTCATGGTCGCATCACCATCTGACTGCCCTTCGAGGAACGCGCGAAAGGCGGTAAGCTTCTCCTTGATCTCTTTAGCCTTGCCTTGACCACCAATGCTCTTGTCATTCAAGAGGTAGTTTTCAGGAATGTCACGGTTGTCCGCGCCCTTGTAGCGGCCTTCTTCGTCCAAACCTCCGGTCAGTGCGATCATTTCCTCTTTGGTGGAAGCCAAAAGAGCAAAAATTGCATCTGATTCAGATTTGACTTGTTTGGCGCGCTCGTTGATGGGCACCGCACGTGGGTTTTCTGAAACCTGAGCTTGAATGGCTTCGTACAGCGTAGCTGTGCCGCGCTCTACCGTCGTAACGGTAGCATTCATTCCGAGGTCAAGCTTGGCGAGTACCCGCAGGATGTCCTTTGAAACGTTCAAGGCGAGCATAGCGGTCAACACGAGGTACATCATGTTGATCATCTTTTGCCGCGGAGAAATAGTGCCTGATGCCATTAGTTAGTTCGTATCTAGTTTACAAGGAATTGTCTGCGAAGTGAAGATTCAATTAGGCGCGAGCGCTCATTGCGGTCAGCATGTTTCCGTACACGGAATTCAGTTGAGCAAGGTTTTGGCTGAGCTTCGCAACTTCTGCAGACAGTGATTCTGCGCTTTGGGCAGAGGCACCGAGCTTCTCAAGCACCGCACTTTGAACCTCCATTTGGCTCGCAGAGCTCTCTAGTTGAACGGCGTAGAGGGCATTCAAAGCCTCCATGTTCTTGGCGGCTGCACCCAACTGCTCGCTGTAGGCTGCAGTGGCACCCGCGGCGTCCGTGGCTTTGTTCAATGATGAAGCGGTTTCGCTCAATTTGCGCATGCCACTTGATAAGCTATCAAGCAATTCGGGACCAATTTTGGCTTCCTCGAGCATGCGGTCAAGCTCTTGGGTAACGGTACCAGTAGAACGGCGTACTTTCTTTTCTTTCGCAGGCTCGTTTTCAAGTTCGGGGTACGCCAACGTCCAATCGTACTCTTTGGGTTGAGCTTCAAAAGCCGAGATCGCAAAGATGACGGCCTCAGTAGTCAAACCAATGATGAGCATCAAATCTGCACCCTTGAGGTGAATGATCTTGAACAGAGCACCCATAATTACAACGGCCGCTCCCAAACCGTAAAGTTTGGTCATGAAGTTCTTAAAGCGCTTACCGTTTACATCAATTAAAGCCATGGTGAAGAAATGTTGAGGTTAAGATTGAGAGGGTTGTTGGTTGTTCTTAAAAATCTTTGCGATCGCGACCGAGGAAGCTTTGAACGGTGCGGAATCCAATGTAGGACTTCGCTGTATCCTGGTATTCGTAGTCGCGCATGCCATTTTGCATGAAGATCGCAACGTCCTTCCACGAACCACCGCGAATTACTTTGCGCTTCAAGGTGACGGGGTCCGATTCAGCAGCATTGTACTTGAAGTCAGGGTTGAGGTCAGCCACAAAGAAGTACGAAGCTTCATCCCATGCGGTACTCGTCCATTCGGCTACGTTACCGGCCATATCGTAGAGGCCGTATCCATTAGGCTCGTAGCTGTGAACGCGTACGGGGTGGAATCCGCCATCTGCAACGAGGTTACCGCGACCAGGCTTAAAGTTGGCTAGGAAGCAACCCTTGCTGTTGGTGGTGTAGGGACCACCCCATGGATAGGTTGTCAATTCAAAGCCTCCGCGAGCTGCGTATTCCCACTCCGACTCGGTGGGTAGACGGAATTCGTTCTCAATGAAGTCGTTGTTTTGCTTCAAGTACGTATTGCGGTAGTGCGTCCGCCAGTTGGCGAATGCGGTAGCCTGCTTCCAGCTCACACCGACTACAGGGTACTCGTCGTATGCGGGGTGCCAGAAGTAGTTGTCGTGAAGGTGCTCGTTGAATGAGTACGTAAAGTCTGAAATCCACGCCAAAGTGTCTGGGTAGACGTTGACAATCTCTGACATAAAGAAACTTGAGCGATCCGAAACTTTCTTGCCGTTCTTGATGTAATCGCGGTATGAGAACGTGCGGCCATCGCCGTCGGCATCACGGAAGTCTTTCTGCCAGCGGTTTTCTTTAGAGGCGGCCTTTTGCTTATCAACCCAGAAGTGCAGGTAGTTGAGTTGGCGAGAGTCTATGCTACGACCTCCGAGGAAGCGCTCCTCAGGTGATAGGTACATCGACTCGATGATTTCAGTGTACTCTTCTGATGGGTAGCGGGTTTGATCCCAAACAAGGCGACGCGACCAGTCAAGGTAGGTCTGCATGCTGTCAGGATAGTTTAATCCTACGTACTCTTCAAAGAACGTAGGGTTGTTCATATCCGCATAGTTGATGTACTCAAATTCTTCAACCATACCTTCAGCCAAGCGGTAGCGAAGGATCGAGTCCCGAACCCAATGTACAAACTGGCGGTACTCATTATTGGTGATTTCAGTCTCGTCCATGTAAAAGGCAGACACCGACACCGACTTTGTCGAAGCGGTTAAGGTGGCTGGTACATCCACATCGGAATTACCCATTGAGAAGTGTCCCTGAGGAACGTACACCATTCCGTAGGGGTCTGAAGGATAGAAGTCGGGGCGGTCTTGTACGCCCACTAGTTCCCCATGGTCGCCTCCTGAGCAGGAAGCGAGAACCATCGCTGCCAAGGTGGCAATCGAGAAGGGATTAAACATTTTTACGTGCATCATGGCCATGAATTAACGTCGTTGAGGGCGCGATATTACAAAAATCTTGGGTTACGATAGCTTCCGTTCACCCGAGGTGGGATCTCAATCGTAAAGCAATAGGTGAGAAAAAGTTCGTGAGATCCTGAGGAATAGGCACTTAGACTTGAAGTGGTCAAGTCATAAGAATATGAGGCGCGAAGCGATGGCATTACCTGATATCCCACCATGAGGCTGATGGCATCTTGATTTCTCCATCCGAGGCCAGCGTACAGCTTTTCCATGATCAATGCATTCGCATTGAGGTCCATCGTAATGTTTGAGTTCAAATCAGATTTGAGCAAAATGCTGGGAGTGATTTGAATCGGCGTAGACGTAGGTAGGTCAAATGTGGCTCCGCCCGTGAGGAAGTAGTGCATTTTGCTCTGAAAGCGAGCACCAGTGCCAAAGCTTGCCGAACTCTGAAGCAAACGACTTGACGAAAGCCCTGCGAACCACACGTCGTTGGTGTAGTAGGCCCCGAAATTGAGTTCAGGCGTAAATGAAGTGGCGCCGGAGTTCATCACTGCGGGATCAGATGGATTGTCAGGAAAGATCCATGTTGCCTGACGCACATTTTTGTTCTTAAAGTCTACGGCGAGACCGAGACCAAGAGTTCCGCTGCCCAATTCAAGTTGGTAGGCGTAGCCAACCGCTGCTGAAATGTCTTCAAAAAACCCGATGCGATCATTGACCACATTTACCATCAGACCGCCGTGCAACAGATCCACGGGAATCGATGCATTGAGATTTTGGGTGGTAGGTGCACCGTCAAAACCTACCCACTGAAGGCGTTGGCCTAAGTTGATGCAAATGCCATCACCCGTGCCCGCAACGCCTGGATTGAAGCCAAGACGGTTGTGGTAGTACTGGGTGAACTGAACGTCCTGCTGCGCCCATAGCGCGCTGGATATCAGCACCAAAGCACTTGCAATAAGGGATTTCATACGGTACATTCGGTGGGTCAGGGTCTTGCGAATCAGCGCTAAAAGTAGCAAAAATTTAGTTTGGAAGTTACAATCCGCGCCGAACAATGCGCCACCACACGTTGGGTATGGTTCCGCTTTGTGCCTGATCATAGTCTTCGTGCGAACACGGAACCAATTGGTGCCGAGCGTTTTCTGAGGGGTTGTTGGGAACTTCAATCCACCACCGGAGGCTGAGGGGCGACTTGTAAAAAATCATTTCACCTTGATCGTCAGGAAGCAGCACCGTGAATTTGAGGTTCTCACTTTTGGGGCGAAGTGGGAAGTCGGCCACTCTGCCAGCGACACCGTCCATAAAGTACCAAAGGCCTTGGGCCCAAAGGTGAGCGTTTTGCCCGTCCAAGTCTCGTGACCCTACAAAGTCAGTCAGGCAAAGGCTGCTGAGCTTATCGCTGAATCCAGCAAAGCGCAGCAGGGCGCAATAGGCCTCCCCGCTGAGTCCATTGGGATTCGCCTCATACTGAGCAGGGGCGTCGGCAGCACGAACTGCGGCATTATGTAGGATTACCATGTCGGCATCGCGCAACCAAGGTTCCGCCCGGTGTATGGGCTGCATTTCGCCCACCCGATGGACTTCGAGGTGCATCTTCTCTGCAAGGTCGAGTGCGGATTGCGGAACAAAGTAGCTCTGGTGGGCCAGGTGACTGACATGAAAGAGATGGAAGGGTTTGTGCGTGAGCAGGTGCGCGAGTAGGTTGCTGCGGTCCGGCAGGTGGTGGTCGTCACCTAGGGCAATTCGGTTGTTGATCAAGCACGCATTGATCGTTTGCTCCATTTTTCCGTAGGCACGGTACATGCCCAAGGGCCAGTCTGAACCGGCGCCGAAGAACACTGGGATGCATCCGTACCGGAGTACCTCGAGCGCTAATTCTTCTACCGCGACCAAGGTGTCGACTCGGTCTCGGCCAGGGCGCAGGTTTCCGAGGTCTACCACGCGAAGGTCCCACGGACCCCAGTACAACGGGTACAGGGCCCGACGCACGCTGTCGGCCACATCGTGAGCGGCAGCACGTTGCTCGGGGACGCCGATCAGTGCGATGCGGGCACCCCGGAGGTCCGGAAGCTCATCACGGTGCAGCTCAATGATGGCCCCGAGGGTTTCTGCGGGCCAATGCTGGCTAACGTCCAGCGGAACGGGTTCGAGCCATTCAGTTCCCATGACTTACTTTTTGGTACGCGTACTTGCTTTGCGGCCCTTGCCCTTGCTCGCGGTTTTGCCCGCGGATTTCGCAGCAGGCTTGCCACGGCCTTTGGCGCCGGTGCTGGGTTGGTGCTTTGAGATGAGCTCGAGCACGTCGTCGGCGGTTAGGGCTTCGGGTTCGGTTCCGCGCGGAATTTTCACATTTTCTTTACCCCATTTCAGGTAGGGGCCAAATCGGCCCTTGCGGAGCTCGACCTCGCCTTCTGGGGTAGAGAAGATCTTCATGACTGCGGCAGCGGCTGAGGCGATCTTGGCCTGAACCAACTCGATGGCTTCGGCCTCGGTGACGCTCAGGGGCGTCATTGGGGCGGTGATGCTCGCAAACGTCTTATCCCACTGCACGTAAGGCCCAAATCGACCGAAGTTGGCGCGCAATGGCTTGCCTTCGTAGGTGCCTACCACTCGGGGGAGTCGCAGGAGCTCAAGCGCTTCGGGAAGCGTGATTTTATCGAGGGTAAACGGTTCGGGGATCCCGACAAATTTGGCGTCCGCCTCATCACCGTCGCCTCCGCCGAGCATGACTACAGGGCCAAATCGGGCAAGGCGCGCAGATACCTGGCGTCCGCTTTCGGGATGGGTTCCGAGTACGCGGACCGAACGAACGCGCTCGCTCTCTTCAGACTGCGTGACCAGCGGGTGGAATTTTGAGTAGAAGTCGCCCAAAATGGTCTGCCACTCGGCGCGGCCCTCGGCTACTTCGTCAAACTGGGCCTCCATTTTGGCGGTGAACGAATAGTCCATCACTCCACCAAAGTGGGCGACGAGGTAGTCGGTCACGAGGTTGCCGATGTCGGTGGGCACGAGGCGGCCCTTGTCCGAACCAAATTTTTCTTCGCGCTGCGCCCAATTCCACTGGCTTCCGCCGGTCCATTCGGCAAAGGCCACGTGGCGAACCTCGCCCTCGCGAACTCCCTTGGCGACGTAGCCGCGCTTCTGGATGGTCGAAATGGTCGGAGCGTAGGTCGACGGGCGGCCAATGCCCTCTTCTTCAAGAGATTTGACCAAGGTGGCTTCGGTGAAGCGCCCTGGAGGGCGCGTGAAGCGCTGCGTGGCCATGGCGCTGCGGAGTTCAACCGCGTCGCCCTGCTTGAGCGGCGGCAGCATTCCGGCCTCGTCCTCTTCTTCGTCGACGCCTTCTCGGTAGACCTTAAGGAATCCTTCGAAGGCAATCATTTCGCCACGAGCGATGAATTCAGCCGCGGAATTGCTCAAGTGCGCCACCGTACGGTCAATTTGGGCATCGGCCATTTGGCTGGCGAGGGTGCGCTTCCATATGAGTTCGTAAAGTTTTTTCTCGGCGGCATCGCCTCCGGCGGACTTCACCATCATATTGGTGGGGCGAATGGCTTCGTGCGCCTCTTGAGCCCCTGCGCTTTTGGTCGTGTAGCGGCGGGTTTGGGCGAAATTGGCACCGTACATCTCAGTGATGGCGCTTCGGGCGCCGTGCACGGCTTCGTCCGATAGGTTGACCGAGTCGGTACGCATATAGGTAATGTGTCCGTTCTCGTAGAGTTTTTGTGCCAGGCTCATGGTGCGGCTCACGGCCATTCCCAACTTGCGCGATGCCTCTTGCTGAAGAGTTGAGGTGGTAAATGGAGCTGCCGGCTTGCGCGGCGCCGTCTTTTGCTCGAGGCTTCGGACGCCAAATCCGCCCAGGGCTAGCGCTGAAGCGAGGGAGTCTACCGCCGCTTGGTTGGTGAGGTTTCCGTGGTATTCGGCGCTGAATCCGGCACCGTTCGGAGCCGCAAAGCGGCCCTCCATGCGAAAGTCGATGTCAGAAACAAACTGCTCAATGGCCCGCTCGCGCTCGACGATCATGCGCACGGCCACGGACTGCACCCGGCCGGCGCTGAGCCCGGTGCGGACCTTCTTCCAGAGGACTGGTGAAAGTTCAAAGCCCACGAGGCGATCGAGAACTCGTCGTGCCTGCTGGGCATTCACCAGGTTCATGTCGATGTGCCGCGGGTTGTCGACGGCCTTCAAAATGGCCGTTTTGGTGATTTCGTGAAAGACGATGCGCTTGGTTTTGCTCATGTCGAGGTCCAGGGCCTCGGCTAGGTGCCACGAAATGGCTTCTCCCTCGCGGTCCTCATCACTCGCGAGCCAGACGGTATCTGCAGTCTTGGCCAGCTTGCGGAGTTGGGCGACCACATCCTTTTTGTCGTCACTCACCACGTATTCGGGGGCGAAGCCTTTGGCGACGTCAATTCCGATTCCGCGTTCAGGTAAGTCGCGAATGTGCCCAAAGCTGGAGCGCACAGTAAAGGCGCTCCCGAGGTATTTTTCAATGGTCTTCGCTTTGGCAGGCGATTCGACGATGACGAGGTTTTGGGACATGAGCAGAGTTTTACGCGTACAAAGTAACGCCTTGAAGTTGGGCTAAGCATTTAAAAATTCGGGCTGACATTTTGTCGCGTTAGCTCGGACGTAGTCCGTATTTTTGCCTCATGTCCAAAATGTCCGAAATCGAACGTACTCCGCTGGGTGAAGAGCGCCAGGGTGAAGTGATGCTGCGCGAAGGCCTAGGTCAGGGAAAGAAACTCTACCTCGAATCCTACGGCTGCCAAATGAATTTTTCGGACAGCGAGATCGTCGCATCCATTCTTCATAAGGACGGGTATGAGACCACCGACAAGCTCGAAGAGGCCGATTTAGTGCTGCTGAATACCTGCTCGATTCGCGAAAAGGCCGAGCAGACCGTGCGCAACCGCCTCGATCAGTTTAATACACTCAAGGCTAAGAATCCCGAACTCAAGATTGGCGTGCTGGGCTGCATGGCTGAGCGCGTCCGCGAGAAATTTTTTGACGAAGAAAAGCTCGTTGACCTTGTAGTGGGCCCCGACGCCTACCGCGATCTGCCCAACTTGCTCGAGGAGCTCGACGGGGGTCGCAAGGCCGTCAATGTCATCTTGAGTAAAGAAGAAACCTACCACGACATCGAGCCGGTGCGCCTTGGCGGAAACGGAATCACCGCCTTTGTGAGCATCACCCGAGGCTGCGACAACATGTGCACGTTTTGTGTGGTTCCGTTTACCCGAGGACGCGAGCGGAGCCGTGACCCGCAGACCATCGTCGAAGAAGTGATTCAGCTGTGGAACGACGGCTACCAAGAAGTCACGCTCCTCGGCCAGAACGTCGATTCGTACCTGTGGTACGGGGGCGGACTCAAGAAGGATTTTGCCAAAGCCAGCACAATGGCGCAGGCCACCGCGGTACATTTTGCCGACCTCTTGCACCTGGTGGCGCAGGCGGTTCCGGACATGCGCATTCGCTTCTCGACCAGCAATCCGCAGGATATGAAGGACGAGGTGCTGCACGCGATTGCCGCACACCCCAACATTTGCAAGTACATCCACTTGCCGGTACAGAGCGGATCCTCACGCATCCTCAAGGAGATGAACCGCGGACATAACCGCGAGGAGTACTTTGCGCTGATTGACCGCATTCGCCGGATTATTCCGGGCTGCGGACTGAGTCAGGATATGATTGCGGGATTCCCCGGCGAAACCGAAGAGGATCACCAGGATACGCTGAGCCTTATGGAGTACGTGAAGTACGACTTCGGGTACATGTTCGCTTATTCGGAGCGCCCGAATACGTTTGCGGCTCGCAAGATGGAGGACAATGTTCCACTCGAAGTGAAAAAGCGCCGACTCAGCGAGATCATCGCGCTGCAGCAAAAGCACAGTGCCGAGCGCACTGCCGCCTATGTCGGGCAAACACTTGAAGTGCTGGTGGAAGGCCGCTCGAAGCGCAGCGAAGACGATTTGTTTGGCCGCACGACCCACAATACGGTGGTGGTGTTTCCGCGGGAAGACTACCGCGCCGGTGAATGGGTCAGCGTACATATAGAACGCAGTACCCCCGCAACCCTTCTGGGCAAAGCGGTTGGATATGCACGACCCCCCAGCCGATGAAAACGTTTGCAACTACGCTACTGCTCGTTCTAGCCCTCGCGGCCGGAGCCCAAACGCGCCTTCCCGACGGGAGCGTACAGGATTTGACGTTAGAGCTCGGCGTGCGCGCTGAGGCCATTAAGCAGTCCGGAATCTTGCGGCTCTGCGTGGCCAAAGAGGGCCAGTGCATTGAGAATCTGACTCTGGGATTCACCGTTCGCGTCTACGACTTAAAGGGCGTGGAGGTGTGGAATTCGATGTGGACGGGACGCAGTTTGGACTTGAAGTTTAAAAAACCGGTTCCGACCGCCCACAAAGTGGTGGTTGAGGCGACCTCAGCACAGGTGGTGAACAAACTCACGGGCAACCCCATCAGCACGGGCAAGCCCCTCAAACTCGAATTTGTAGTCGAATGACGGTTCAAGAGGTAAAGCAGCGTTTTGGCATCATCGGAACCCAGTCGGCGCTCGACCGCGCGGTATTTAAGGCGATTCAGGTGGCGGCGACCGACATTTCGGTACTGGTGACCGGCGAGAGTGGGGTGGGTAAGGAGAACATCCCGAAAATTATTCACCACCTTTCGCACCGCAAGCATGCTCCGCTGGTAGCGGTGAACTGCGGGGCGATCCCCGAGGGGACCATTGATTCAGAGCTCTTTGGCCACGAAAAGGGCGCCTTCACCGGGGCCGCTGGCGCGCGAAAGGGCTACTTTGAAGAGGCCGACGGCGGAACCATTTTTCTCGACGAGGTCGGCGAGCTGCCCCTCGGCACTCAGGTGCGCTTGCTTCGCGTGCTCGAAACCGGTGAATTCATCAAGGTAGGTTCGTCCAAGGCTCAAAAGGTAAATGTGCGCGTGGTGGGTGCCACGAACGTCGACATGCTCGAAAAAATCGACAAGGGCCAGTTTCGCGAGGACTTGTACTACCGCTTAAACACAGTCGAGATTTCACTTCCGCCGCTGCGCGAGCGCAAGGGCGACATCCACTTGCTCTTTCGCAAGTTTGCTCAGGACTTTTCGCAGAAGTACCGGGTTCCGGCGGTGCGCCTTTCGGACGAGGCCGTACGCGTCCTCGAAACCTACCGCTGGCCGGGAAACATTCGCCAGCTGCGGAACCTCGTCGAGCAACTCTGTGTAGTCGAAAGCGACCGCGAAATCAACGCCGAGGTGCTGCGCCAGTACATTCCAGAGATTGACCGCCGCAGCGTGCCTGCCCGCCGCGACGATGCTCTGTCGCAGTCTGAGTTTCAGACCGAGCGTGAAATTTTGTATAAGGTCTTGTTTGACATGCGCAACGACCTCAACAACCTCAAGCAGGTGGTCGCCGGCCTTGCGGGCGGAAGCTTTCAAGCTCCCCAGGCGCCACCCGCAGAGGCGTCGCTCCCCGTGCTGCGCCACAGCGAGCCGGCCTCGAATCCGGAGGTTCCGCGCTACATGGACCTGCCGCAAGACGACGAAGAGACCTTGGACGTTGATTCAGCCGTAGAGCCCGACGAGCGCCTGTCGCTGCTGGACTTGGAACTCGAAACCATTCGCCGCGTGCTCGAGCGCCATAAGGGTCGCCGCAAAAACGCCGCCGCGGAGCTCGGCATCAGCGAGCGCACATTGTACCGCAAAATCAAGCAATTCGGCCTGGACTGATGCGGAATCTGCTCGTTGCGCTGGTCGTACTGCTTGCTGCCTCATGCAAGGGGGGTTACTCATTTACCGGAGGTGACGTGGGCAATGCCAAAACACTGAGCGTTACGGCCTTTGGGAACACTTCGGACCTCGTAAATCCGATGCTTGCCCAGCGCTTCACCACTGAGCTTCAGTCGGTGATGGTGCGCCAGACTCCGCTCTCGCTAGTGGGCCGCGAAGGCGACCTGCAGTTTGGCGGAGCCATCGTCGAGTACAGCGTCCGCTCTGAGGCCCCTGCCGCTAACGACCAAGTGGCGCAAAGCCGCCTGAGCATGAGTGTCGAAGTCGAGTTCGTGAATACACTCGACGACAAAAAATCCTTTACCCAGCGTTTTTCGGCATTTCGAAACTTCCCGGCGACCACCGACCTACGCAGTGTCGAGGATGCCCTCGTCGAAGAGATGGTGAGCGAGTTGAGCGACAAAATCTTTAACCGAGCCCTCGTTCAATGGTAGCCACAGACCTACAACGCCTCGAGGCCCTTTGGGCGGACCCCTCACGTGTCGCGGCGTCAGACATGCTTTGGCTCGCAACCCTCGTTGAGGCCAATCCCGCTGCGGTTCCACTCTGGTGGCTCTACCTGCGTGCGGTTCAAAAGGCGGAATCGCCCCAATTCACCCAAGTCCTGCACCGCTGCGCGGCTCTGAGCCCCAACCGATCAGCCTTGATGGCGTGGGTTGAAGAACCGTTGCAACCGATTGCTTCGGGCGAAGCCGTTTCTAGCGAAGCAGTTTCTAGTGAACTGGTTTCTGGTGAACTGGTTTCTGGTGACTTGTTACTTGCTTCTGGCGAACCGGTTTCTGGTGATTCATCTGTTGTTATCGATCAAGAGCCACAAGAAACGAGTAACGAGGAACCACAAGTAGCGAGTAGCGAGGAGCCGACGGTAGTCGATCAGCCGCACGTAGGGATTAGCGAGGAGCAGCAAGAAACGAGTAGCGAGAAACCAGCATCAGCTGACGTAGAGCCGCCTACCCGCCTCGAACCCAAGGCAACCAATGCAGCAACACTGAATTTGGATGCTTTGCCTGAACGGGTTCGGGAACAAATTCTTCGCGCCCGCGCTGCACGTGCTCAGCTCGCTGAAGTTGGATTTGGTACCGCGCAAAGTCCGCCTAAGGCTGAACCAGTCGAGACGGTATCTGCGCCGGCAGTACCAGCGCCAGAACCTAAATCTGTTGCGCCTGCTGTGCGCACCTCGGAACCCGCAGCGAAGAAACCTAAGCAAGAGACCACTCATGCGAGCCAAGTAGCGAACGAGCAAACCTTGCCAGCCTTGCCAACCTCGCCAGCCGCGCCAACAAGCCTCAGCCCCTTCGCTCAGTTTGTGGCCAACCTAGAAGGATCGTCGTCGTCCCCAAAAGGGTCAGAGCTTATCGACCAGTTTCTCGCGGTAAACCCTAAGATTAGTCCGCTCGCCAAAGATGCTCCAGCACCTGAGGTTCGGACTGAACCAGATGCCAACGTGACGGGACTAGTGACCGAAACCTTAGCGCGGATGTACGCCGAACAGGGGCACGTTGCTAAGGCAATTCAGGCCTATGAAATTTTAAAGCTTCGAGTTCCCGAGAAAAGTTCGATATTTGCCGCCCGCATTGAAGCGCTTAAAACCAAATAAATTAGAAGACTATGACTTCGTTGTTTATGATCCTTATCGCCGTCGTGAGCATCCTCCTTATGTTGGTGGTGCTGGTACAAAGCCCTAAAAGTTCGGGCATGGGCGCAAGCTTCGGTGGCGGCGCGGCCTCAATGATGGGTGGCGTAAAGCGTACTGCAGACTTTCTTGAGCGCGCTACGTGGGCTCTGGCCATCGCCCTTTTTGCCTTGGTGCTTTTGGTCAATATGCTGAACCCGGGAGCGGCAACAACTTCTGCTCCGGAATCTGCCATGGAAGAAGTAATGGATGATGCTCCGCAAACACCGGTACAGACACCAACTCAACCTGCACCGACCGACTTACCAGAATCGGCTGAATAAGCTAAATTCTGACAAAATTTCGCAAGGGCGCTGACAGATTGTCGCGCCCTTTGTGTTTTACAGCCTGTGGCACGACCTGTGCAACGTGAGGTGCGGGCTCCCCAGTGGGGCTCATTCATACGAATAACCAAACTAGAATAGACACTATGGCTGATTTGACCATTCGTCCGCTGGCTGACCGCGTAATTGTTGAGCCCGCGGCGGCAGAGACCAAGACGGCTTCGGGCATCATCATCCCCGACACCGCACAAGAGAAACCCCAGCGCGGAATCGTTCGTGCGGTGGGCAACGGCAAAAAGGATGAGCCGATGACCGTCAAAGTTGGGGATACGGTGCTGTACGCGAAGTACGCCGGTTCCGAAATTAAGTACGAAGGCACCGACTTTCTGATCATGCGCGAATCCGACATTTTAGCAATTATCTAATCCGAAGAAACCATGAGTGCAAAAGATATCAAGTTTGATGTAGCGGCCCGCGACGGAATGCGTGCTGGCGTCGATGCCCTGGCCAATGCGGTTAAGGTGACCCTCGGCCCTAAAGGCCGCAACGTAATCATTGAGAAGTCGTTCGGAGCTCCGCACGTGACCAAAGACGGCGTGACCGTTGCCAAGGAGATTACGCTCGAAGACAAAATTCAAAACCTCGGCGCCCAGATGGTGAAAGAGGTTGCGAGCAAGACTGCAGACATCGCCGGCGACGGAACGACCACCGCTACCGTGCTTGCCCAAGCCATTGTGAGCCAAGGTCACAAGAACGTGGCTGCCGGCGCCAATCCGATGGACCTCAAGCGCGGAATCGACAAGGCCGTTGCAGTTGTCGTTGAAAACCTGCGCAGCCAGTCGCAAGAAGTGGGTGACAACAACCAAAAGGTGGAGCAGGTTGCTACGATTTCAGCCAACAACGACCCCGCCATTGGTGCCCTTATCGCTGAGGCCATGGCCAAGGTGAAGAAAGAAGGTGTGATCACCGTCGAAGAAGCCAAAGGAACCGAGACCTACGTCGACGTCGTTGAGGGAATGCAGTTTGACCGCGGATACCTGTCGGCCTACTTCGTGACCAACACCGAGAAGATGGTGGCTGACCTTGAGCGTCCGTTTATCTTGATCTACGACAAGAAGATCAGCAGCATGAAGGAACTGCTTCCCGTGCTCGAGCCCGTAGCTCAGACCGGAAAGCCCTTGCTCATCATCGCTGAAGACGTGGACGGTGAAGCCCTCGGAACCCTCGTGGTCAACAAGATCCGCGGCGCGCTGAAAATCGCGGCCGTTAAGGCTCCTGGATTCGGCGACCGCCGCAAGGCCATGCTCGAAGACATCGCGATCCTGACCGGCGGAACCGTCATCAGCGAAGAGCGCGGATTCAAGCTTGAAAACGCTACGATGGACATGCTCGGAACCGCCGAGAAGGTGTCAATCGACAAAGACAACACGACCATCGTGAACGGAGCCGGAAGTGCCGACGACATTCATGCCCGCGTACACCAAATCAAGGCACAAATCGAGACCACCACGAGTGACTACGACCGCGAGAAGCTCCAGGAGCGCCTTGCCAAGTTGGCTGGTGGCGTAGCGGTGCTCTACGTGGGCGCCGTCTCTGAGGTTGAGATGAAAGAGAAGAAGGACCGTGTCGAAGATGCGCTTGCTGCTACCCGCGCGGCCATCGAAGAGGGTATTGTTCCGGGCGGAGGCGTCGCACTCGTGCGTGCTACCGAGGCACTGGCCAATCTCGAAGGCATCAACTTCGACGAGACGACCGGGATCAAGATCATCGCACGTGCGATCGAAGAGCCCCTTCGCGTCATCGTAGGTAATGCCGGCCTTGAAGGTTCGGTAATCGTTGCCAAGGTGAAAGAAGGCAAGGGCGACTTCGGATTCAATGCGAAGTCCGAAGAGTACTGCTCGATGTACGAAGCCGGCATCATCGATCCCACCAAGGTGACGCGTGTGGCGCTTGAGAACGCAGCTTCGGTTGCTTCACTGCTCCTCACCACTGAGGCCACGATCGTGGAGCTTCCCAAGAAAGAGGCTGCGATGCCTCCGATGGGCGGCGGAATGGACGGTATGATGTAATCATCCGCTCCGTGTGAGTAAAGAGAGGCCGCCCTGGGGAAACTTGGGGCGGCTTTTTTTTTGGCAAGGTTGGCTCGTTGGCTCGTTGGCTCGTTGGCAAGGTTGGCTCGTTGGCAAGGTTGGCTCGTTGGCGATGTTGGCTCGTTGGCGATGTTGGCTCGTTGGCGAGGTTAGCTCGTCCCCAGGCGGGGCGACTGAGACAATAATTGGGCAACGAGAAGCAAGTAGCCAGCAACTAATTGCGAGCCAACGAGCTAGTCTCAGCTAATCTCAGCTAACCTCGCTAGTCTCAGCTAATCTCAGCTAACCTTGCTAGTCTCAGCTAATGGCTAAGTACGCCCAAGCCCCCAAGCTCGGCAGAGCCAAGTTGTCGAGGCCACGGCCCAAGAGGGATTCGCTGGCGGTTAACCCGGCGACCACGGCCACGAGGGACCACGAAAAGGGCATGCCGTGGGCGAGGCAGAGGATGATTCCGACGCCAAAAAAACTGAGGCTGCCGGCCACGGATTTGCCGAACCACAGTTTGGGCGAGGGAATTTGTCCGCCCAATTCGGCAACGAGGTCGAGTACGCCCATGGTGAGAAGGCCGAAGCGGTAGGCGTTGGTCGCGAGCTGCGGGCTCTCGGGCGCCCAAGGACTGAGGTAGAGGAGCCAAGCGGACAGGCCGATTCCGAGTGGAAAGACGACTTCGCCCCAGGTCTTACGCGGCACGTCGTGGATGCTGCTCAGCACTTTGAGGAGCTTGGAAGCGGTGAGTGCGACGGTAAAGACTCCGGCCAAGACGAGCATCCAGCTGGGGCTGAGGTAGGTGGGTAGCCACATGCTCACGATGGCGGAGCTGACGTGCATGAACTTTCGCGTGACCGTGGCAGGAATTCGGGTGCTGCGCTTGACGGCTTCAGCGATGCCAAAAAGGGTTCCGAAGATGCCGATAAAGGCCCAGAATGCGAGGGGTGGGGTCATGGTTGAATTGGGGTGTAGTAGTATGCGGCGTAGCTGCGAATAATGCGGATGTCGGGGTCAGGCATGCGGTTGACGCGGTTGTCGGCCTGCACGAGCGCGTACATGCAGCGCGGAGCCTGTCGGCGCTGGGCCAGCTGGTGAAGGGCGCCGGCGACGGCGTTTCCGAGTCCTTGGGCTTGGAATTCAGGCAGAAGTCCGATGGTTTTGAAAATGACGGTTCCGTCGTCGAGCGCAAACAGGTAGCTGAAGCCCACGCGGCGCTCGCCGAGTTGGACCCAGTGGAGGAGTGGGGTTCCGCCATGGGTGCTTCCGAGCGAGGCGCGCCAACGGTCGAATTGCTGTTCGGTTAGGGGTTGGTACCCAAAGTTTCCGCCAAAGACGGCGTCGATCATTCCGCGAAGTGCGTTCACGTGTTCGGAATCGCTAGGGTCCAGAGGCTTTAAGGCGAGTCCCTGTTCGGTCCATCGGTCAAGAAAGGGCTGCGAAACATGGATCACGCCGTCGAAGTCGGTGCGCTCCGCGGAACGGTAGGTGATGGTCTTCGCGGGATTTTGGTCAACCAAGAGCTTGGCGTACTCGGGCCGGCTGCGCCACTCACCCGGGAAGTAGGGCGCGCCCGAATCCTCGGTAACTACACGGTAGGGTAAAAAGGTCGAGCCGAGCATGGGACCTACCCACGCGCCGGGGTACTGGGTGCGGAGCGCCGCCCATTCCGCGGCAAAGACGTTGGGGTCGGGGTTTGGTTCGGTTTCAAAGTACCCAAAGGCCCATGTGCTGGGCCCGGCCGACGGGAACGCGTAGATTCCCGCAACAAAGGTCTGTCCGTTGTACCACTGGGCTTGGGGTTGCTCGGTGAAAAAGGTCCAAGCGTGGCGGAGCACGGTTTCACTCGGGTCGTAGTCGGCGAAGGACGCGTAGTGCGCGCGCCTCAAGTCGAGAAGGCGGGTCGGCGGAGCGGTGTTAAGCATGCGTGGAAGGGTAAAGGGTTCCAGAGGTGGCGTCAAGGACAATGCGGTCGCCCGTGCGCAGTTGAAGGGAGGCCCCGTCGACGCCCACGAGGGTCGGGATTCCAAGTTCGCGGGCTACGATGGAGGCGTGGCTCAATAGACCACCTTGTTCAATGACGAGCCCTTTGGATTGGGCGAGGAGCAGGCTCCAACCCGGGTCGGTGTGGCGTGCAACCAAGATGTCAAATTCGGGCCAGGGTCCAGGCTGGAATTCGGGCATGACGAGTACGCGGCCTTCGATCCGGCCCGGTACCACACGGTGTCCGTTCATCGTTGCGGAACCTTCAGTGGCTTTGGCCCGGGGAGGTTCTTCTCCAGGCAACCATGCGAACGACCGGGGGAGAGGTTCGCTGCGGTAGTTCGCATACGCGTGTTTTTGTGCGGCTACGGCTGCACGCCACGTGGTGGGGTCCGTCTTGAGCCATTCTTCACGGGTAAGCCAGAATACGTCGTCGCGGTGGTCGAGAAGGCCTTGGGCCGCGGCGAGGTCGCCGGCGCGAAGCAAGAGGCGACGAAGCCAGCCAAAGGCCGTGGAACGCAGCAGCCGCAGCTCTTCGCGCTGGCGAATGAACTGACGCAGCTTGCGGATGCCCCACGGAATCGAGCGCTCGTCCCCCCGATGGGGTTCGGGCAAGGGGTGCTGTGCCGCATTGAGGAGTGTTTGGGCGAGAAGTTCAAATGAGTCCAGGGGGCTGGGTTGTTCGAGTTTGAGCTCATTCGGGAAGCGTCCTCCAAATTCAGCCAAGTAGGATTTGAGTGCCAAGGCCACATGGGATTGGGGTTGCAGCGCAGAATAGAATTCGGCTTCGTCGCCGCGTTTGAGGGCCTCGGCGGCTCCGGGAACTTGAACGCAAGTTTGGGCTACTCGGTGCAGGGTGCGTAGTTGGGCCACACTGGGCGTTTCCATGCGCAAGTAGGATTCAAGCTTGTCGGGTCCGAATTTTTTTTCAGCCCAACCGAGCAGGGTCATCAGGGCGGTGTCGTTTTCGACGGTTAGGTACCATCGCCGCAGCCAGTCCGCTTCGAGTTCCCGCCAGATTCGCTGCACATCGTGGGCCTCGAGTTGGCCCCAATTGAGAGCGTCCAAGCGCTCAAATCCGCGGCGTACGTCGCGCGCAAAGGCGACACGCTTCGCTTTGAATGTGAGCAGTTTGTGAATGACGATGGGGTAGTACGTCCAGCGCAACGGTAGGCTAGGGCTAAGGGATTCCGGCAAAAAGGGCTGCGTCTTGGTTTGGGCCGAAATCATGCGTTCTAGGTTGACCTTGTTGCGGCCATAGCCAGGTAAAAAGGCCATCATGGCGTACCAGTGGTTCATGACGTAGTACATGCGACCGTGGACAGAGGTCACGAGGTGGTCAAAGACGGGTGCGTGGCGCTCGATGATTGACCGCGGAACCCCACTCGCATCGAGTAAATCCTGGTAGACGGTGCGGTAAAGGTTGGCGGCGACTGAAACGGTCATGGGTTGCACCACCCCGGCGTAGGATTCGGCCAAGTTGGAATTGTCGAGTAGCCATGGTTCGTGGTGCCAGTCAGCTGTCACTGGGCGGGCTTGAAGCAGAGTGAGGTTGCGTCCGTCCCAGGTCCATTCGGCATCCATGGGACGTCCAAAATGCCGTTCGAGGTCGCGGTATGTGCGCAGAAGTGCCTTGTGGAGCGCCGGGGTCCACGGGCTTGGGCCAGCCAATTCGGTGCGGAATTCACCCGTCTCCTGGTTCATGCGCAAGCACTCCAGATTGCGGCGGTCGTCGGGGCGGGTGTACCAGGTTTCGCCAGAAGGGTAAAATCCGCGTTCCTCGACCGGATGACCATTGACGACATGGGCACAAAGGCCAGGGGCGAGGGCTACTGCATAGCGGTCCGGGTGAGTGAACAGGACTCCGGAGGCCACCGCATCGGCGACCATGGGTTGGATGACGATACCGTGAGGGCCGCCGTTAAGGGGCAGGCTTTCGGATACCCGAATTACGGCATCAGATAATTGTTCGAAGGCCACGCCTAGTTCGGTGCGAAAGGCTCCGGCAGCCGCAGTGGTTTCGGTGTCTTCGGTGGCTGAGGAGCTGCGGACCGCAAGCCACGCAGTAGACCCCAGTTGCGCTCGAATGGCGTCAAGGGGTATGGGCTGGCCTGCCCGTACGGCGTCCGCGTCGACCGACACCATAGGAAGGGTGCGGAATCCGCCCTGCGCAAGCCGCCGCAAACCGAGCGCTTTGTTGCCGAAGGTTCCGAGCACCGATTAAGGGATGAGGTTCGTGAGAAGATAGGCGAGCACCGCTGTGCCCTGAAGGACTTTGCTGCGTCCACGGTTGGGACGAACACCGTATGCTATGGCGCCTCCGGCTACGACCGCTAGTGCAATCCAACCCGCCCAGACGTAGGGAGCTTGCGCAGCGCGAAGCATGGCAACCACCGCAAGCGCGGTAACCACGAGGGTGAGTAGGGCGCTGCCCCAGGTTCCGAGGCGCGCGGAATAGCTGTCGCGGTAGGCCGTTTCATCTTCGGGTGCGAGGCATTTGCGCGCGATTTCAATTTGGGCACTTAGGGCCCAGATACTCATGCCGTGCCACCAAATGGACGGGGTCCATTCGAGGCTTTTCGTAAGGGCGGCGTAGGCGATCCACTGCAAAAAGAGCATTTGAGCAAGCATCACGACGTTGTAGAGGTAAAACCGGGGCTTGAGCCATTTGAGCGGACCAATTTCGTATCGGGCGGCTAGGCTGTAGGCTAGCAAACCAGCGGACATTAGCCCCGAGAGGGGGTCGAGTAGCGCATGAAGGGTGATGAACACACCTCCGTTGACGTAGCCCACATTCGTGAGCTCGCGCTCGGTCACCAATCCGCGCTGTAGCGGCCGGCCGGGATGGTGTACGTCGTCGACGTTGCGGTCGCGCAGCTCGTCGGTGATGCGTGTGTGAAGCAAAAAACTGATACCGGCGACCCCGAGGGCGGCGAACTTCCAAAGTGGAGCCTCTATGCCTTGATCGCCAAGTACGGCCCAGGTCGAATAGAGCACCGCCAAGGTCGTTGGAATGAGGGCCGCGAGCGGAAATCGCTCATTTTGGTAGCGCCACAGTCGAGCTGCGAGTGGTTTAGGATTTTGTGAAGGCATAGACGCGGTGGTAAAAAGGTACGCGGTCGCGTGGTAAGTCAGCCACTGGAGTCCAGGTTTGCAGCCACCATTCCGGGAATTCAGTGCGGAACCGGTGGTCCCAAAAAATGAGGCTAGACCCTGAAGTGCATGCGCGATCCACCGTTTCAAAGAACTTTTGAACTTCAGTGGGGGTGCGGCCCTCGAGGATGTCGGAGGCATGGATTCCGCGCCGCCCCGGCTCGGCCTGCGAGAGGGCCTGCTCGATCCCTATGTGGTGCAGGCGGAGCTGCCTCAGGGCCGAGGCACTAAGCCCCTCGTCGAGGTAGGGAATGTGGGATTCGCGGTAGGTGCCAAATAGGGGGTATTCGGTGTAGGGGTTGTCACGAAGTGCGTGGGTGCCCAGCGCCGCGCGAAATTGAGAGAGGTAGTTAATGGGTTGCTTCGGGCGCTTCGATTCGGCAGTGAGCCCTGGATGGCGGGCACCGTCGACACGCTGGGGTTCAAAGTACCGATGGGCCGCCCAGCGCCAGCGGCTGGTTTGCCATGGTCCGTCCCACAGGGTAATTTGTTGGTCGGGGGTGTGCGCGTTGCGGAGCGCGTCGCGCGTTGCGTGCGGTACCAGTAGCGGAAGAATCCTTCGCCCAAATATGCTTAAAAACCGCTCCAAGCGACCGTTGTGCAGCAGTCCATGGGTGGCGTTGCGGTAACCAAATAGGATGTTTCGACGGGATTCGCTTTGGTGAAGAGCCTCAATTTTAGTCGCTACATGTGAGAGTTGTATCGCCTCTAAATCGTAGAGATCCAGGTTGGTGTAGCCACGGAGGGCCAAGTCAAGAGCGTGGTCACCGCCCGATGCGATGAGGTGGTAGTGGTCTGCGGGGTACCGATCCCACAAACTGTGGAGCAGGCGCGGGTCTTCCCAAGATTGGGCGTAGTGCGGTCGGGCAGGCATGTTCAAATATCTGAATTTGCCTGATCGGAACCGTGGTGGTTTTCGCGGAATGTTACCAAGATGTTAGGATTTTCTGCGGAATCGCGCCGTATTTTCGCGCTCCACTCGTCCAAGTGGTGAAATAGGTAGACACGAGGGACTTAAAATCCCTTGATCAGTGATGGTCGTGCGGGTTCGATTCCCGCCTTGGGCACTAGATTCCTACGTTATTCCCGCGTAGTTTTAAGGCGACATGAATCAAGTCTTGTCGTACAACGCTTATTTATGAAAAAGGGAATTCTATTTTTTTTGATTTTCGCATCTATTCATTCTTTTGGACAGGGGTTGGAGCTTGTTGAACAAATCGGATTTCAGCAAATAAAAATCGTCAAATTATTTGGGTCAGAGGCATTCAATGTGTCTGTTAGTCATTTGAAAGTAAGTAATTTAAGTGATGTAGACGCTGGTAGCTTGATTAAATTATCGAGTTATGAAATGGCTACATTGCAGTTCAATTCTTCAAAGTCTGAAGCAACCGGTGTAAACTATGGTGCAGCTTCATCAGGGGGGAAGGGAGCGCTTGGGGTTACGCTAAATACTCAATTCGTTAAGAGCTCGGGTGTTTTGAGTTTGGATGCAAAGCAAAGTGCAGAACTTTCCAAGGCAATAAATGATTTATTCGTCGCGTATCAAACTTTTAAGAATGAGGGACTTTCAGAGTTTGCTATTCGCCTAACGACATCATTTGGTCTCGAGTTATCCAATGATGGTGACCAGATTGGGTTAGTGTTGGATGGGGTTAAATACATTATACCAGAATCAGAGCTTCAACGCTTGTATTCAGTAGTCTCTAAAGTAAAATGAGGATATCCACCCTCTTTTTTTTCGCCCTGTCCCTACTTGGGTGGAATGCCGTCGCGCAGGTTGCGGCCCCGGCGGCGCTGGATCGCTTTGCGTCCCGAGCGCTTGATTCCGCATGGAGGCCTGAGGTGCTGGGCTACATCAGGAATACCGAATTTTTTCACCCCGCCGAGGAGGGGCGTACGCGTTTTGGCGCCTTGGTCGGGCTGCGTAGAGGGTATGAGCTCAAGAATGGTCGTAGCGCCGAACTAGGGGTGATGGCCAACCAAAGTTTTGGGGCTGCGCCGCAGTTGCTGCCGTGGGTGGCGCTTCGTGCTCAGGGTGCTGGCTACCAGATTCAGTTTGGTAGCATCGCCGATAGGGGGCACGGGCTTCCGCGGCAGCTGCTGAATCCGGATTTGCGCTACGCCGTTCCGGTGGTGTATGGGTTGAGCGGGACCAGTGATTTTAAGCGGTTCCGCGCCCACTATTGGGCGGAATGGTTGACGGCCATTGACTACGGAAGTCCGTTCAAAGAACAAATTCACGGTGGTGCCACTGCCGGATGGGTCGGCGAACATGCGCGCCTCGAGGGGGTGCTTCAGTACCACCATGTGGGGGGGCAAATTGATTCGTCGCCTGCGACGGATGGCAACCGCTTGAACTACGGTCTGATGGGGCAGGCCTCATTAGGTGCTGTTGAATTGCGTGCTGCGCATCTGCGCTACGCGGATCCGCTGGAGCGCTTTGGTCCTGAGGCTCAGGGCTTCGGAACCTCTGCCGAGGTGTCGGTGACGGCAAGCCCTAAGCTTCGCGTGGAGGCTAGCTACTGGCAGGCTGAGAATTTTCGGGCTCCGCTAGGGCAAGGGATTTTTCAGAGCCGGAATCCTGAGGATCCAAGCACGTGGTACCGGGAGCAACCTCAGTTGCTGGGCTTGGGATTGGCGTGGGAAGGTTTGGCTTCGCTGCGGATTCGCGCCTGGTACGACGTGGCGGACCGCAGTGTGCAGCCGTCGGTTACCTGGGTTCGCTACGTGGTGCTGGATCCGCTTTAGGGGACCAGGCATAGTACAGTCCGAGGCCAGCGATCAAGTGGTTGCCCGCGAGTCGGGCGCGCCAATGCTTCGTGATTTGGTAGTCCGCAGTGAGGTTGGCGCCGGCAAAGACTCCGCCGTCGGGACCGTCGACGGCAAGCAGCGCGGAATTTTGGAGTGTATGGACGAGGTGGTAGCCAGAAAGGCCTCCAGCCTGGAGTGCGAAGCGCCACCGGTCGTTGGGGCGGTAGCTTGCTTCGGCCCCGAGCATGAATGAGAGCTGGTGCCACGAGTTCCACATCGCTGATTGAATCATGAAGAACTGCCAGGGTGCGGCGGGTCGGGTTCCGAGGCGAATGCGCGTCGCGAACATCGGATGGTTGTGGTTGAAGCGATAGGCCCACGCGGTATCGCGAAAGGTGAAGGCGTACTGGCTCTGGCCGGGAAGGGTGCTGGGGTCGCGCCAGGTTCCGGGAACCTGAATCCAGTCGCGGCGAGTCACCACGTCGTCACCGTGCCAGGTGCGCAAGTAGCCGAGCTCGAATTCGATCCGCGGCGTTTGGGCCGAAAGTTGATGCGCACCAAGGGTAAGTATGGCAAGAATTGCGGTTAAAAACGATTTCATAAGTGAAATCTACGGGGATTTCGAAGATTTTTTATTAAGTGTACGCAGTACGCTTACTACTTTTAGGCTATGAGAAAACTACTCCTAGGTTTGGCTTTGGTCGGCGCGACCGCAGGTTCCGCGCAAATTTTGAGCGTAACGCCGGCTTTTCCGACCCAAAACGATACCGTTACCATCGTGTACAATGCGGCTCAGGGCAATGGGGCATTGGTCGGAACCACTCCCGTATACGCCCACGCCGGGTTGATTACTTCGACCTCTACGTCGCCCACCAACTGGCAGTTTGTGCAGGGAACCTGGGGGCAGCCTACCGCAAAGGTGCTGATGACCGATTTGGGAAGCAACCAGCACCGGATTAAGTACCATATTCCGACGTTTTATGGGTTTCCGACGGGAACTCAGGTGCAGGAGCTGGCGTTTGTGTTTCGAAACGCCGCCGGAACCGTGGTGGGGCGCAATGCCGACGGGTCAGACATCTACTACCCAATATATCCCGCGAATGCCGGGTTGCTCGCGGCATTTTTTGCGCCCTCAGGCCCTCAGATTGCCGAAATTGGCGATACGATTTCGCTGGTGGCGGCATCGAACCAAAGCGCAACGCTCAAGATTTATGACAACGGGGCGCTTAAGACCACGGTCTTGAATGCAACCTCATTGAGTTACGATTTGTTAGTGACGCAGTCTGGCCAGCATACGGTGGTGCTCGAGGCGACTTCTGGGACGTCTACTGCCTATGATACGTTGACTTACGTGAGTAATCCGATTCAGATGGTTGCATCGGTCCCTCAAGGTTGGGTGGACGGGGCTAACTATTTGAACGATAGCACGGTGGGTTTGGTTCTTCGAGCTCCCGGTAAAGAGTTTGTCTACCTCCTTGGGGATTTCAATAATTTTTTGCCCAACACCGCGCACTTCATGAATAAGAGTGTGGACGGTCAACGGTTTTGGATTCAGATTTCAGTGACTCCGGGCCAAACCTACGCGTACCAGTACTGGATCGACGGTGCGGTAAAGATTGCAGATCCCTTTGCTGAACTGGTGCTTGATCCGGGTGCAGATGCGGGTATTCCCGCGGGCACCTGGCCGGGCCTGCATCCCTATCCGACGGGTAAGACCACAGGATTTTGTTCACTAATGCGCCCGGGTAAAACCGAGTATGTGTGGAAGAATACCAACTTCGCCCCTCCCGGTAAGGCGGACCTCATCATCTATGAGTTGCTCGTTCGAGATTTCATCGCAGCCCGCAACTACCAAGCGCTCATCGACACGCTAGGTTATTTGCAGCGCCTCGGAATCAATGCCATCGAACTTATGCCCAACAACGAGTTTGAGAACAATGAGAGCTGGGGCTACAATCCGAGCTTTCACATGGCGCTAGACAAGTACTACGGCACCCCCGAGAAGTTTAAAGAGTTCGTGGATTCGTGCCACAGCAAGGGCATAGCAGTAATTGCTGATATGGTATTCAACCACGCCTTTGGTCAGAGCCCCCTGCTCGCGATGTACTGGGATTCCGCCAACAACCGTCCCGCGGCCAACAATCCATGGTTTAATGCGGTATGTCCGCACCCGGCGTACTGCTGGGGGTACGACTTCAACCACGAGTCGCAGGCGACGAAGGACTTCGTGGATCGGGTAACCACTTTTTGGCTTGAGGAGTACCGTATTGATGGAATTCGCTTTGACTTTACCAAGGGATTTGTCAATGCTCAGACCGATTTTTCTGCGATCCGCCAGAATTTAATTAAGCGAATGGGTGACACAATTTGGGCGATTAACCCCAATGCGCATCTGATTTTGGAGCATTGGTGCAACAACAACGAAGAGAAGATTCTTTCGGACTACGGCTTTATGCTTTGGGGTAATCAGACCTACAATTTTCACCAAGCTGGCGCTGGCCATAGTCAGAGCAACTTCTCATGGGCCTATCACGGTTCGCGCGGATGGTCGCAGCCGACTCTGGTTTCGTACCCCGAGAGCCACGACGAAGAGCGACTGATGTACGAAGTCAACACGTACGGCAATCAGTCCAATCCCAACCACAATCCTCGGTCACTAGCCACTGGCTTGGGTCGGGCCGAAGCGGTGAATTTGTTTGCTTACCTAATACCAGGGCCCCGCATGGTCTGGATGTTCGGCGAATTGGGCTACGACGTGTCCATCAACAACCCCTGCCGTGTCTGCAACAAACCGATCCTTTGGAACTACTACCAGGTTCCGGAACGCCGCCGCTTGTACGACGTAACCGCAGCGATCTTTAATGTGCGCCGCGCCCATCCCGCAACATTCAGGGACGGAACCTTCAGCCACAGCCTTGCCGGTTCAGTGAAGCGGATGATTTTCAACAGTCCGGGAATGGATGCGGTCGTCCTCGGCAACTTCGCGGTGACTACGCAGAGCGCCATCCCGGCGTTTACGAAGGTCGGAACCTGGTACGAGTACTTCACAGGCGATTCCATTGTGGTTACCGATCCGGTTGCTTCGCTGTCGCTGGCTCCGGGTGGGTACCGATTGTATACCAGCGAAAAGCTCGCGAAGCCACAGATCACGCTTTCAGCCACGGAACTAGTTGCCGCCACGTCGCGCGTGTTTCCCAATCCTGCGCTTGACGGATTTTGGCTGGATCGCCCTACAGCAAAGGGACAGCTTGAGCTCGTCGATGCCCAAGGCCGCGTGCTTCGCCGATGGATGCGATCAGGGTCAGACCTTGAGCACTTTGACCTTGGCGGATTGCCTGCAGGTTGGTACGTGCTCAATGTGCAGGACGAGCTCGGCAGCGAGCGTCATACCTTGCAGGTTCAGTATTAGTACCTTATGATTCGTCGTCTCGTTCTCGCCAGCGCACTGTTAGCCACCCAGATTGCGTGGGCTCAGATTCCGTACCGCCTCAGCAAGCGCACCGATGGCCTGACCTATGGGGCGAATGCCGCCCTTGTAGGCTGGAATGCCTATGCCGCGACCCAGCACCGCGGCTTAAGTGAATTTGAGCTCGCCACGTTGGGGTCGCCCCAGGCCGTGGGTTGGGACCGTGTGGCGCTCAATCGATGGGACGAGTCGGCTGGAAAGCGATCGGACTACGCGCTGTTTGCCGCATTCGGAACCGCCGGCCTCACCGCCCTTGCGCACACCCATGCCGACCGCCGCTTTGGTGACGCAGTGGTCTTGGGGAGCATGTGGTTTCAGACCAACCTGAGCACTTTGATGCTGTCGGACGCCGTGAAGAATTCGGTCCGCCGCAATCGGCCGTTTGTGTACTACGACGGGGCGCCTTTGGCGGAACGCATGGAAGCCGACGCGCGCAAGTCCTTTTTTTCGGGCCATGCCAGCCTCACTGCCTGCAATACTTTTTTTGCCGCCAAAGTGTGGAGCGACATGCATCCCGACTCTCGCTGGGCCCCGGTGGTTTGGTCGGCGGCAGCGCTGGTTCCAGCGTATGTTGCGTGGCAGCGGGTTGAGGCGGGCAAGCACTACCCCTCAGACGTCGTTATCGGAACCGTCGTGGGGGCAGCCGTGGGCTACCTCATTCCGACGATTCACTTGGATCGCTAACCCACCGAATCTGGGTTACGTGGGGCTTTAGCCCAATCCAAACTGGGCTTGTAGTGCCCGGAGCAAGGGTGATGCTGTCCGCGGGAAGCTCGAGCTTCCATCCCTTGGGCGCCGACCCCGTGACTGCATAGCGCCCGGGCGGAACGTGGTCCTTCCACTGCCGGTTTTGCGGAATGAGGACGACACGGTAGGTGCTGGTGCCGTGGAGCTGCAGTTCTACGTTTGGTGGTTGTCCGGCGAAGGTGTACGTGACATCTAGCCAGCAAGGTGTGATCTCTTCTCGCTGCGGAACCGGTTCTGATTTGTGCTTGGGCGCAAACTGGTGGCGCGCAAAAATTTGAAGACTGAGCTGCTTGCTTTTAGGGTTCCACACCGCGGCAAGCCCGCGGCCTCGGTGTACCGCGTGAATTTGGGCTACTGGCCCCCATTCGACAAAGCTTCCACGAAAGCTTCCCCGGTCGGGCAGATGGTATCGAATCATTGCTTGCCTTCCAGAATATCCCAATGTCGCCGTGCCCCACTTGGTTTGGCTGTAGCTTATTCGGGCGAGGGTCTGCGTCAAGTCCTTGTTCGCGACCATTTGTATTCCCAACCGATTCGGCCCCCAGCATGTGCGAAATCCGATCTGTTGCTGGCTATGGTGTTCAAGGGTAGTGCTTCGCCATTCTGCAGTACTGTGGCCTCTGCGGAGGCGTACGAGATCGGTTATTCCCACTGCGCTAGTACTCCGCCGCCATTCCAGGTCGCCGTGGCGAATTCCGAAGCTGCGCAGCGCAGGGCCCCACTGGACGTCCACCTTGGTGGATTCCAGTTGGTAGCCCAGTCCGAACTGCTTCTGGTAGGTGCGAACTGCGCTCAGACCCTTCCAGTGCCCTCGAGCGGTCCAACCTTGGGGGGACCAGGCTGCCCCAAGGTCCCATTGGGAACCTCGATAGGTGCCGCGGTACTGTCCCGATAAGCCCAACGCCTTGTCGGGCGACCACCATATCCCCATGTACCGGGACTGAAGCTGCCATCCCCAACCTTGAGCTTGGGTGCCGTAGCGGAGTGACCAGTGCCCGTGCTGTACACTTATTTGGGGTCGTCCTGCGGGTAAGTTCGGGGTTTGTACCCACCATTGGGTGGCGCCGTAAACCCCTGACGTGCCAAAGCTGGGCCAGATTCCGCCTGGGAGCGAGACCAAGGCCCACCAGAGTGCGAAACTCACGGCTTTGGACTTGCAACCACATGGCCGTCGACGCGTTCAAGCCAAATGCCGTCGGCATCAGTAGGAACGCTCCAAACTCGCACATCGCCCGGACGAAGGACTCCGCTCGCAAGACGTGGCGTTCCGCGGATTCTACCGTCCATCGGGTAGCATGCACCGGCCCAAAAATCACCGCCGCGGTTATGTACGCGCACTCCGTCAGGAGTCCAATGGATTTCGAGGTCATCGGCGATCCTCCCCCGGTACAGGTCCACCGCATACCGGGTTGATATTCTCAGGGTTATATGTCCTGGGTGATTGGTTGCTGTAGCACTATCGAGATATGGCTCTATGTACACGCGGCGACATTGGCTTGATGAGTCGGTTGATAGCCAGTCGTAACGGACGCTTCGTCGTTCAAACGGCTCTAACCAAACCTCACTTGCAATTTTCACAGGATGTTGGATCCCAAAAACGCTGTCCTGATAGATTAGTACTTTACTCGGGTGCTCTGTTAGGTTTTTTATCGAGATCACTCCTGTTGTTTCTAGAGTGGAATGAAAATGACTTAAACCGTTTGTAATGCTTATTTGGCACTGCGCTGAATATGTCAAGCCAAGAAATTGTGAAAAGAACAGGGCAATGAGGCCATTGCCCTGAACGGAGCGAAATCGCATTAGCTATTACTTACCGTGAATTGCAGTGAGACCATTCCTGCCGTCGAAGCATCAAGATTTTCAGTGGCAAAATCAATTGAAAAAATCACCGGAATACCCTTGCCCGCTCCAGTTCCACTATAGGCAGAACCGATGCCTTCTACTAAAGTCCCTGACGTGATGTATTGTGAAAGTTGGATTTCATTTCCATCACCTGTAGCCCCGGTACCTGAAGGATTTGCAGCTAAGGATGCGGTCACTCCTTGAGGAAAGTTGCCACCGATCACATCAACACTAATGGTTCTAGAGTCATCGGGCGCAGCCGTTTTTACTGAGGTGTATTGCAGGTACATAGTTTGATTGGGTACCGTGAGGTACGCTTGACCTGGAATATTGGGTGACACAATGTGAAAGGTCAAGTCGGTGAGATTGTTGCCTTGGGCGTCTACCGCGCGAATCATCGCGGATTCGTCGATGTAAAACATTGCATCAACAAAGTCTGAGTTTTGAGCTGAGGCAGAAAAGGCAGCCAGCACTGAGCTGGCAAGAAGCAACGTACGCATAACAAGAAAGAGAATTTAGGTTAGCGCTCCCCACCGCGGGGAACAGACCAAAACTCCAACCTGTGCAGCGCACGAGTCGGTTCCAACGGTTTTGAGAGCCGTGGTTAAACGAAAGAAAACAGCTGCTTAGTAAGGGGCCAGCTCTGGCTTGTTCTGAACGATGCCCTCAATGCGCTCCATGACCTCGGGAGTCAGAAGCGCCACGGCCTCAGCGGCCTTAAGGTTTTCGTGCAGTTGCTCTACACGGGTCGCGCCGAGCATGACGGTCGACACGTGCGGATTCTTAAGGCACCACGCAATGCTGAGCTGGGCCGGTGTAATGCCGAGCTCTGAAGCAAGGTCGGCCAAGCGGCCTGCTACGGCCAATTTTTCGTCCACGACGTTGCGGTCTTTGAGCCATGAAAGCTCGTCGCGGTTCAGGCGAAAGTCGTCGCGGAGCCCGTCCCGGTACTTGTTGGTCAAAATACCTGAAGCGAGGGGCGACCAGATGGTGGTTCCGAGGCCAATGCGGTCAAAAAGGCGCAGAAACTCGGACTCCATTTTTTCGCGGTGCAGCAGGTTGTACTGCGGTTGCTCCATAGTCGGGCCAATCAGGTGGTGCTGGTCGGCGATGCGCTGGGCGTCCATGATCTCTTCGGCGCTCCACTCTGAGGTGCCCCAGTACAGGATTTTGCCCTGCATGATCAGTTGGTGCATCGTCCAGACGGTCTCTTCGATCGGAGTCGCTTTGTCGGGGCGGTGGCAGAAGTACAGGTCCAAGTAGTCGACGCGAAGGCGTTCGAGTGCTTGGTGGCAGGCCTCGACGACGTGCTTGCGGTGCAGTCCGCGCTGTGTCGGAAGCTTGCCTCCGGCGCCAAAAAAGACCTTGGACGACACCGTGTAGCTGTCACGTGACCAGCCGACCTCGCTGAGGATGCGGCCCATCACGCGCTCTGATTCGCCGTGGGCGTAGACTTCGGCGTTGTCAAAAAAGTTGACCCCGGCGTCGTAAGCCGCCACGAAAAGGTCTTTGGCGGTCGGGTAGGGGATTTGGTTGCCGAAGGTGATCCAGGTTCCGAACGACAGCTCACTGAGTTGAAGTCCTGATCTGCCTAACCGACGGTATTCCATAGCTTTAGGCTTGATTGAAGAGCTCGAACTCGAAGCTCTCCATAATCGGGTTGGCGAGTAGCTTTTGGCAGGCCAAGGTCACTTTTTCGTGCGCTTCGTCTTTGCTAGCGGCCTCTACCTCGAGGGTGATGTGCTTGCCGATGCGGACTCCGCCGATCTCAGCGAGGCCGAGCGACGGCATGCTGTGGCTCACGGCCTTGCCTTGGGGGTCCAAAAGTGCCTTGTGCGGCATCACATTGATTTCAGCGCGGAATTTCATAAAAAGCGTTTTTCGAGGGCAGAAACTACAGGCAGCAAAGGTACGGCAACGGCCATCGCGGCCAAGCCCCAAAACGCAAATGCCGTGAGGGAAACAGCGAGCCATGCCACACGAAACCCTCGCTTAAACCATGTTGTGGGCAAGTCCTTCAAAGAGGCTACGGTAAAATTGGCATTCAAACTGTAAACCGACCACGCCAGCGCCACCAAATAGACTGCGGGGTGCAGCGGAATCAGTTCCGCGTCTGCCGCGTACATCAGGCCCAAAACGAACGCCGTATTGGCTGGAGTGGGCATGCCTAAAAACCCAGGGTAGTCCTTCATGTCGGAATTAAAGCGCGCCAAGCGGTAGACCGATGCGAGCGTCACGGCCCAGCCGAGTATGGGCAGCGCCGGCCAGTTGTATCCTGTGTTCATCCACATCGCGAGCTGCATCCACATGAATCCAGGAACCACACCAAACGTAATAGCGTCCGCCAGGCTGTCGAGCTGCACGCCCAGTTCGCCGCTCACGCCGACTTTGCGGGCCGCCCAGCCGTCGAGGCCGTCAAAGACAAACGCCAGCATCACGGCGACCGTAGCGTACTCAAAATTCTGAAACATTAAGTACCAAATGGCGGCCATGCCGCTCGCCACGTTGCCCAAGGTGAGGGCATTCGGAATCCATCGCATACCACAAAAGTACGGCGCTACCTTTGGGGTCATGGCGATCTTTAACCGACTTCCGAATTGGGCCTTGGCCCTGCTCACTCCGCTCCTCCTCAGCATTGCGTGGCCTGGTGCCTTGGGCTACCACGAATTCCCAGTGCTGGTGCCGCTGATGTGGGTGGCTATGGTTCCCCTGCTCGTGCTTGAAGCGCGGATGCGTGAAGGCAAACTCCGCCACTTTGCCGGATGGGGCGCGCTGAGCATGGTGTTGTTCAACCTCGGAACTACCTGGTGGGTCGCTGGTGCACATTGGTCGGGTGTCCTCGGGGCGATCTTGATCAACGGAACCCTTATGACTGGCGTGTGGACGCTGTACAGCTATGCAGCGCGTCAAGTGGGCGTCCGCACCGCGCTTTGGATTTGGGTAACGGGCTGGCTAGCCATCGAAATCCTGCACGACGACTGGGCCTTTAGCTTTCCGTGGCTGAATTTGGGCAACGCCTTTGCCGAGGTTCCGCACTGGGTGCGCTGGTACGCCTGGACGGGCCCTCGGGGCGGAACCATTTGGTTACTCATCGCCAATGTCGTGGTGTGGCAGTTAGCAGATGGCGGAACCCGGCGCCTGCGCCGGGTGCTCCTGGCCACCGTGCTTGGTCCAATTGTCCTGAGCTATGCCGTCGGTTCGTGGCTTGACGCCCAGACGCCCAAGGCCAGCGTTCGTGCGCTTGTCGTACAGCCCAACGTTGACCCCTACACCCAAAAGTTTCAAACGCCTGACCTTCAGCAGGCCCGTAAGTGGGTAGAACTCGCCTCGGCTCAGGCTGATTCCGCACCTGGACTGCTCGTGCTGCCCGAGACGTTTTTGCACGAAGGCATCGACGAAATCTATGCGTCAAACTGGCCTTCGCTGATTGCCTTTGAGCCCCTGCTGCGCAATGGTTGGGGCGTGGTGCTGGGGGCGACGACCTACCGACTTCACGGTTCCGAACCCGAAAACCCCGCCGCCCGCCGCATCGACGACCGCCGCTTCGTGAGCTACGCCAACAGCGCCCTCTTCTTTAGGGCCGGCCTGCCCCTGCAGGTCTACCGCAAGTCCAAGTTGGTGGTCGGCGTCGAGACTATGCCCATGGTCCAGACACTCAGTGGTTTGCTGGGAGACCTGACCCTTTCGCTGGGAGGAACCAGCGGCACCTTAGCCACCCAAACCGAGCGCGCCGTATTTGAGGCCGGTCCTGACCTGCCCCGCATCGGCGCCCCCATCTGTTGGGAACAGGATTTTGGCCCCTACGCCGCCGAGTTTTCGAATGCCGGAGCCGAAGTGCTCACCATCATCACCAACGACGGATGGTGGGGCAACACCTCGGGGCATGTGGCCCACTTGCACTATGCCCGACTGCGCGCCATTGAGCAGCACCGTTCGGTGCTTCGCAGCGCCAACACCGGAATTTCAGCCATAATTGGCCCCGACGGGCAGGTGCAGCAGTCGCTCGGCTGGGGTCGTGAGGGCATTCTTAGGGCTACGGTTCCCACGTTTTCTGAACCCAGCTTTTTCGCCGTCCACGGCGACGTGGTCGGGCAGTGGGGCCTGTTTGTCTTTGGCTTTTTGCTGCTGAGCCTCCTGGTGCGTCGGTTGCGCGGGTTAAAGGCCGCGTAGCGCGCTGCTGCCGGCGGAATTCCGACTCTGGGGCGCCCACGCGCACGCCCGTGAGGCCTACCTTTGCGCCATGGAATTCGATGTACTTGTTATCGGCGCCGGCCCCGGAGGCTACGTAAGCGCCATTCGCTGCGCCCAGCTTGGTTTTTCAACAGCTTTGGTCGAAAAGGATCCGACGCTTGGCGGAACTTGCCTGAACGTGGGCTGCATTCCGTCGAAAGCACTGCTTGACTCGTCAGAACACTACTACAACGCGGTGCACGCGTTCGCCGAGCACGGAATCGACGTCGAGCCACCCAAAATCAACTGGCCGCAAATGATGGCCCGCAAGAAGCAAGTCGTCGACACGACCTGCTCGGGTATCGACTTTTTGATGAACAAAAACAAAGTGACCGTCCTCAAGGGACTCGGGTCGTTTGTGGATGCCCACACCGTCAAGGTTTCAGGCGCCGAAGAGTTGACCGTAAAAGCCAAGCACATCATCGTAGCCACAGGCTCGACCCCCATCGAGCTGCCTTTTGCCAAGTTTGACGGCGAGCGCATCATCAGTTCGACCGAAGCCCTCAGCCTGCCCGAAGTGCCCAAGTGCCTGGTCGTCATCGGCGGCGGCGTGATTGGTCTTGAGCTCGGTAGCGTCTACAAGCGCCTCGGCTCAGAGGTGACCGTGGTGGAATTCGCCGACTCAATTCTCGCCACCATGGACGGGTCGATCGGCAAAGAGATGCAGCGCGTGCTGCGCAAGACCGGCATGACGTTTCACCTCGGAACCAAAGTCGAGGGCGTCGAGCGCCACGGCGACGTGGTGAAGGTGAAGGCGACCGATAAAAAGGGCAATGCCGTTGAGTTTGAGGCCGACTACTGCCTCGTAGCCGTGGGCCGCAAGGCCAACACCGCCGGGCTGAACTACCAGGCCGCCGGCATCACCGCCGACGACCGCGGACGCCTTGACGTGAACGACCACCTTCAGACGAGCCAGCCGCACATTTATGCGATTGGTGACGTGGTGCGCGGAGCCATGCTGGCGCACAAAGCCGAAGAAGAAGGCGTCGTGGTTGCCGAGCAGATCGCGTGCCAGAAGCCGCACATTGACTACAATTTGGTTCCCGGAATCGTGTACACGTGGCCAGAGGCGGCGAGCGTCGGCCAGACCGAGGAGCAGCTCAAGGCCAGCGGCCGCGGGTACAAGGTGGGCAATTTTCCGATGCGGGCACTGGGCCGCAGCCGCGCTTCAGGCGACACCGACGGGTTTGTAAAGGTGTTGGCCGACGCCAGCACCGACGAGGTGCTTGGGGCCCACATTGTGGGCGCCCGCGCCGCCGACTTGATCATGGAACTCGCCGTAGCCATGGAGTACCGCGCCTCAGCTGAGGACGTGGCCCGTATCTGCCACGGCCACCCGACCTACACCGAGGCCATCAAAGAGGCGGCCCTCGATGCGACGGCGAAGCGAGCCATACACATGTAGTCCCATGGGCTGGAGGCAACGCGTTTGGTCCAACCCTCCGGCGGACCTCGCGGACGAACTTCAGCGCCGCGGGTCCGGTGAGGACTTCTTTGCCTTTTACGAAACACACGATGCGGCTCCCACCGAGGAGCTGAACGGGCTGCGCTGGATCGCCGCGGGCGGTTGCCGGGCGGTGCACGGATTGGACCGCGCCACCCCCGAGGGATGGGCTGAGCTTGCCGCCAGGTGGCGTGACGAGCCGACCTGGTGGTTCGGCGTGCTCGGTTACGACCTAAAGAACGCCTTTGAGCCCTCGCTGCCTGAGCGGGGTGACGCGTGGCACGGCATGCCCGATCTCGCCCTTTGGGAACCCGAGTGGGTCCTCGAATGCCGCGCTGACGGAACGGTCGTCGAGCACGGCGATGCCCAGTCGTGGCTTCAGCAGCACGCCGCCAAACAAGAAACGAGAAGCCAGAAGCCTTCCCCGTGGTCCATGGACTGGTCTGCTCCGGACTACTTCGAGCAGGCCGATTCTCTAAAGTTTCACTTGCACCGCGGGGACATTTATGAGGTCAACCTCTGTGTGGGAAGCCAAGCCAAAGGCGCGGTGAACCTCGCGGCGATGTACCGTTCGCTGCAGGCTCGTGCCGAAGCCGGAATGGCCGGTATGCTCAAGTGGGGTGAGTTCACAGTGGTGAGCGCGTCGCCGGAGCGCTACCTGCAGGTTTCGCCCGAGGGGCAACTGAACAGCCAGCCGATTAAAGGGACCGCTCCGCGCCATGCCGACGCTACGAAGGATGCCGCCGAAGGTTCCGCCCTGCGCCAGGCTGAAAAGGAACAGGCCGAGAACGTGATGATTGTGGACCTCGTGCGCCACGATTTTAGTCGGGTGGCGGCGGCGCAGACGGTAAAGGTTCCGCGGCTACTGGAGCTGCAATCGTTTAAAACGGTGCACCACCTGGTGAGCACCGTGGAGGCCCAGCTTAAGCCAGGACTCGACTGGCTGGACGCGGTGGCGGCGAGCTTCCCGATGGGGAGCATGACCGGCGCCCCAAAGTTGCGCGCCATGGAGCTGATTGACAGCCATGAGGCACGTCCCCGCGGATGGTACAGCGGTGCGATGGGCTTTGTACGGCCCGACGGCAGCGCCGACTTCAATGTGCTGATTCGCACGCTGTTTGGGCACGCGCCCTCGGATTCGTGGCAGCTTTGGGCAGGCAGTGCGTTGACCCTTGCGGCCGACCCCGCTGCGGAATGGGACGAGTGCCTGCTTAAGGCGGCCACCCCTCAAAATGTGTGGAATGAGTCGGTGGAATAGCACTTCGGCGCCCTTTCGCACGGCGGTGGCGACCCAGCTTCAGTTGCTCCTTGGCCCGCCATCTGAGCCGGTAGTGGCCATGGTGTCGGGCGGATTGGATTCGATGCTTTTGGCCGAGGCGCTCCTCGCTCACGGCTACCCGCTTCACGTACTGCACGTGAACTACGGGCTGCGCGGGGCGGAATCCGATGCCGACGAAGCATACGTTCGCGCCTGGGCTCGCGAAACGGGTTGCCCGATTCGGGTGGTGAACGCTCCCGAACACTTTGGGTCGTCCCCCGACCTTCAGGCAAGGGCGCGCGACCTTCGCTACAGCGCTGCCTTCGCGTGGCACGAGGAGCTGAGCGCTTCGGTCATTACCACGGCCCACCACGCCGACGATGCGATTGAAACGTTTCTCTTGTTTGCTTCGCGCGGAACAGGAATCGACGGCCTCGTTTCACTCGCGCCCAGCCAAGGCCACCTTCGCCGCCCCTTACTTGAGTTTCATAAAACTGAACTCCGCGCCGAGGCCGAGCGCATGGGGCTGAAGTGGCGCGAAGACGCCTCCAACGAGGGCGACAAGTACACCCGAAACCACCTTCGCCACCACGCGCTACCTGCGCTTGAGCAAGCGGTTCCGCAGGTGCGCGACGGAATCCGTACGACCATGCGCCGCCTGCGCCACCTTCAGAAGTTTGCCGAGGTGGCGATTCAACGCGAATCCGCCCTGTACACGGCGATGAGTCGGCGTCTGCCGGGAACCCGCGTGCTCTACCGGGATGCCCTCGCGCACCCCCATTCTGAAGTCATTGTGCACCAGCTGCTTAAGCCCTACGCGCCATTTGAGCTCGAGGCGCTTCGCCAGCTCGCTGATTCTCAAGTAGGATCCTTTCTCGAGCGCGACGGATGGCGCATTTGGGCGGACCGCGAGGGCCTGCTGCTTGTTCCCTGCGCCGACGAAGATCCGTTTCGCGCCCAACCGGTCGCGACGACACAGCAGATCCCCATCTGGGACGGTGAAGTCTGGCATACAGCGGCCGAACTCCGGCTCACGGAGCTCCGCAAGCGCCCATCTGACCTCGGAAGCGCCCTTGAGCCCGTGACCCTGGCGATTCCGAGCACCGCACTCTGGCGCACCTGGCTCGAGGGTGACGTCATTCATCCGCTAGGGCTCAAAGGCCGCAAAAAGGTGAGCGATGCGCTCACTGAGGCCAAAGTTCCGTCCCCAGTACGCCGCGATGTGGTGGTGCTGGCATCGAGCGAAGTCCCAGGCGAGGTGCTGTGGATCCCCGGAATCCGACTCAGTCAAGCTTTGGCGGTTCCGAGTGACGCAGCGCACGTGCTCCGGTGGACTGTGAGTTACCTTTGAAACTTATGAATCGTTTGTTCTACGCCCTCGCGACCCTGCTGCTGGCCAGCTCTGCCGCCTTCGCCCAAATTCTTCAGCCGGTCACGTGGTCCACTTCGGTGCGGACTCTTGACGCCGGCAAGCTCGAATTGGTCGCAACCGCCAAAATTGACGCCGGCTGGCACGTCTACTCGCAGTTCATTGGTGCGGACGGTCCCATTCCGACCGCATTCACGCTACCCGCATCCAAAGACCTCAAGACTGAGGGGCCGGTGCGCGAGCCCAAACCCATTAAGGAGTTTGACAAAAACTTCGGAATGGAGCTGGCGTACTTCGCGAAGAAGGCGGACTTTGTGATCGCGGCGAAGCGAATCAGCAACAAGGCCTTCACCTACACCGCTGAGGTTGAGTTCATGGTCTGCGACGATGAGCGCTGCCTTCCCCCGGACTACGTGAGTTTGGTGTTTAAAGTTCCGGCCTCGGCAGAACCTGAAATGGTCGACGAATCCAAGCTTAACGCCCCCACGGACCAGAAACCCGCAACGACCGAAGCCCAAGAACCAACCACGGCCGAAGGTCAAGAACCGACTGGCCAACCAGCCAATGATCCGGCACCGGGAGAAGCTCAAGAGCCCACTCAGGCCGAGGGCCAAGAAGCCGAAGCCGTCAACCTCTGGGCCCTCTTCGGAGCCGGAATGCTCGGCGGATTCTTCGCCCTGATCATGCCGTGCATCTTCCCGATGATTCCGCTGACGGTGAGCTTCTTTCTCAAGCAGAGCAAGTCCAAGGCCGACGGAGTGCGCAAGGCCATCCTCTACGGGGTGAGCATCAACGTCATTTATGTAGTGCTCGGCCTTCTCGTGACAGTGGTCTTCGGATCTGACGCGTTGAACGCTATGGCGACCAATCCCTGGTTCAACCTCGCCTTTTTTGCCCTGTTTGTGGTGTTTGCCATCAGCTTTTTTGGGGCGTTCGAAATCACGCTTCCGTCGTCGTGGGTCAACAAGGCTGACGACCAATCGCAGCGCGGCGGCTTGCTCGGAATCTTCTTTATGGCGTTCACCCTCGCCCTGGTAAGCTTTAGCTGCACCGGGCCACTTATCGGCCAGTTGCTCGTGGCCACGGCCGTGAGCGGCGAGCTCCTCGGACCCGCCATCGGAATGTTCGGATTCAGCTTCGCGCTGTCGCTTCCGTTTGTGCTGTTTGCGGCCTTCCCGGGGTGGCTGAAGGGCCTGCCCAAGTCGGGCGGATGGCTCAACACCGTCAAGGTCACGCTGGGATTTCTCGAGCTGGCATTTGCTCTTAAGTTCCTGAGCACCGCAGACATGGTGTGGCAGATGCATTGGGTTGAGCGCGAATTGTTCTTAGCTCTTTGGGTCGGAATCGCCTTCGCCACGGCGCTCTACCTCTTTGGCGTCTTTCGCATGCCGCACGACGACGAACCAAAGGGCGGCCTCGGTGTGGGCCGCATGCTCACGGGTGTCGTGTTTCTGGTTACCGGGTTTTACCTTCTTCCCGGAATCTGGGGTGCGCCGGTAAAGCTCGTAGCTGGATTCCCGCCTCCCTCGTTTTATTCGGAGAACCCGAACGGATTCGGATCCGGTTCCGCGCCCTCAGGCGAACAGAAGTTGAGCGAGGACGCCCACTGCCCGCTGAATCTGCCGTGCTTTAACGACCTCGAGGAGGCCCGTGCCTACGCCAAAGAAGTGGGCAAGCCCCTGCTGCTCGACTTCACCGGATGGGGCTGCGTCAACTGCCGCAAAATGGAAGAAGAAGTGTGGTCACGCCCCGAAGTGCGCCAGCGCTTGGCCGAAGACGTCGTACTCGTGTCGCTGTACGTGGACGAGCGGACTCCGCTTGCCGAGAGCGAGCAGCGTGTGAGCGAAACGACCGGCAAAAAAATCAAGACCATTGGGCAAAAGTGGGGCGACCTTCAGGCCCAGTACTTCAACGCCAACGCCCAGCCGTACTACGTGCTGATGGATCCCGCGGTGGAGGCTCCGACCGCGCTCAACGGGCACACGGCCTACGATCCAGATCCCTCGGTGTTTATGAATTGGTTGGATGCGGGCCTTAAGGTATTTAACGCCGCCAAGTGACGCTCGACCGAATCCTTTCGCTGCTCGAATCGGCCATCGAAGACTACCATGTGCGCGACCGATGGGATGCGCCGTGCCCGCCGGCCTACAAGCCCGGGACCATGGACCAAGCCTGGTACGCCAAGGCTTGGATTGACACGGTCCAGTGGCACCTCGAGGACGAAGTGCGGCGCCGCGACCTGCCCAGCGACCAGTTAATGGAGATCAAACGCCGCATCGACGCCCTGAACCAGGAGCGGACCGACGCGGTAGAGGCCCTCGATCTGCGCTTGGCCGAGCTGCTTCAGCCTGTTCCGGCCGTCAATGGAGCCGTGCGCACCGAATCCCTCGCGTGGGCGCTCGACCGTCTCTGTATTTTGCAGCTCAAGCGCTACCACCTCCGCGTGGAGGTTGAGCGGTCCGACGCATCCGACGACCACCGTGTAGCATGTGGCCAGCGCTTGGCTGCTGCTGACGGCCAGCACAATGACCTAATGGCGGCCTGTGTTGCGTTGTGGGCTGACGTGCAGTCCGGCCAGGTGCGCTACACGCCCTACCGCCAGTTCAAGCTGTACAACGACCCTGCGACCAACCCGGCGCTTTATGGCGGTCAAGGCTAAACGCCACCTCGGCGTCGTTCGCTTTTCTGCCTTTGGCGACGTGGTGCTGCTGCATTCCGTCCTATCTCAAGTTGCGGCTGAGGGCGACCGGATTACCCTTTTTACGCGTCCTCGTTGGGCGGAACGCCTCCCGGCGCATCCCCACATTGAGGTCCACGGCCTCGACGTTGACCGCGGTCCGTACCGTAGGTTTTTTGCGCTCATGTGGTTCTGGTGGGGCTGGATGCGCTCTGCCGACCTTACCGCCTGGTACGACGCCCACAACCACGTTCGGACCCGCAGCAGCCGGTGGATTGCACGCATCCTGCAAATTCCTCAGGGCCTTGTGGCCAAGCCTCGTGCGCAGCGGCGCGCGGTGCTACGTGGGTCGACCAAGCCTGTCCCCAACGCCTACGACCTTCACTTTGAGGCCTTAGTCAACTTGGGTTGGCCCAAGAGCCAATCCCTCGCCGCCACGGAGCATAGCGGCAAGGTCATTATCATTGCCCCCCATGCCAGCCGCGAGACCAAGCGGTGGCCGCTCGACGAAGCGGTGCAGCTCGCCCAACAGCTTGCAGCTGAGGGCTATGAGCCCGTGTTTTTGGGTGGCCCTCAGGATTCAGCTCCCGAGGGCTTTCGGACGGCACTTGGTCTGTCGGCTGCCGACGAAGATTGGCTGTGGCGCCAGGCCCGAGCCGCGGTAGTATGTGATTCCGCCGCCCAGCACCTCGCGTACCGCTACCAGGTCCCGGCGGTTACCCTGTGGGCCGGAACCCATCCCGTCGGTGGATTTGCCGCTCCGAGTCCCGTTCGCCACATCATGTCGACCGAGCGATTGAACTGCCAGCCCTGCAGCATTTTAGGGGCGGATTCCTGCCGACGAGGCGACTGGGCTTGCCGGATTCCGCTTCGTGCAGCGCTCGTGCGCGAGGCACTACAGAAATTGGGAGTTTAGCCTGCAACAATTACGCATACAGTGGGTTAACAAGGTATGCAAGAGCAGCGCTACCGACTTCGTTTTGGCAACCGTGTGGTAGGATATCTGCGCCGTATCGACGGAACGCAGTTTTATTCGCCCGACGGATTTTGGTGGACCGGCCGCGAATTGGACTATGCACAAGTTGACGAGGCGGTCGGAATTCGCGACAAGCACCGCGTTCATTTGTACGAATGGGACATCGTGCGATTTCGCCCGGTGCCCGAGGGTGCCGACGAGCTCGGTGTATTCTTGTGGAACGCTAGTCAAAAGCGCTGGATCCTTCGGAGCATCGAATCCGAAGTCGACTACCACCTTGAGCTGGACGGGTATGCACTGTTTCAGAGCTCAGACCTTCAGCTGCACAGCCACGTCTTTTTGAACCCGGAGCTTCAGCAGGCTTGGGGTTTAGAAGAGTGAAGGGTTCGCTGGATCCCGACAAACATTTATAGACGTTTGGCAACCGACTCGGGGCATTAGTTCCACGTTGGTTTGCCTCATGGTAGCATCACTCAACACATGGGCATGGGCTGACGGCCGTTGGCATAGCCTGCGCGTAGACGTCGCGGCGACGTCGGGATTCTCGTTTCATATGGTCGGAACCCGCGACCCTACGGTCCGCGAAGCCCCGAGCCGCATCCACGCGGCCTTCATGGCGTCTGGCTACAAGTGGCCAGGGAAGCGGATTACGGTTTCGTTCCAGCCCACGCGACCCTGGGCGCTGGGGACGTCAATGGATTTGCCGATCGCCCTTGGGGTACTGATGGCCTCAGGTCAAATTCCCATGCGCTTTGCGGCGGTGGCAATGGGAACGCTGGACCTCAAGGGCGCCCTGAGTATGGCCGAGTCCGATCGCCCCGCTCCGCCCCACGAGTCCGAGGATCCCTTTGTGTATCCCGCTAACGCATGGTGGCGGCCCGCGGCCCCAAATTGGGTCCCTGCGGCGAGTTTGACCCATGCCATTGCCTACCTGACGCACGGCGAGGTTCCAGAGTTGGCGACCGAAGAACTTCGGCCCACGCGACCTGAACCGTGGCCCGACCTTCGATTTGATCCAGATGTAGTGGTGGCTTTAGGACTCGCTGCCGCGGGAAGACATCCCGTGATTTTGTGGGGGCCGCCGGGGGTGGGCAAGACTGAATTTGCCCGGGCGGTGCACCTCATCCGGTCCACTGCTGAACCCAACCTTCCCTTTGTCGAACCGTCCTCGGTCTTGTCGCCGTTGCAACTGGTCGGTGCCCACGGAGCATTTTGGGCGGCGGGCAGCGGAATCCTTTTTCTTGACGAGCTCGGCGAGCGAAACCTTCGAAGCCTTGAAGTGCTTCGCAAGCCCATGGAAGCGCTCTGGAGCAGGGAAGGGGCGATGGCGCCCCAGACGATAGGAGCGACGAACCCCTGTCCGTGTGGTTTTTCGGGCCACCTGCACTTGGACTGCAGCTGCTCTGAGGGCCGAAAGGACAAGTACCTGGCGCGTTTTTCTGGACCTTTTCTCGACCGCTTTCAGATTGGGGTTCCGCTCAATGCATCAGAGCACACCATACCCGTTCCGTGGGAAGAGATGCGCTACAAGATGAAGAGGGCCGTGGAACTCCAAAAGGCAAGGGGACCCTGGCTGGGAAACGCGGGAATGCCGCTCGAAGCACTTTCTGCCTACGGCGATTTTTCGCAAGAGGCCAATGATGCTGTTCAGGAATGGCATCGAAAAAGCGGCTATGGTCTGCGATCGATGCACCATACGATGCGGGTCGCGCGCACTGCAGCTGATTGGGGTGATCGAGTGCGTGTGAATGCCCAAGACGTCTGGCTGGCAGTGTCTCTGATTCCCATGCGGCTACGGCCTACTTCCAGGTTCGGTCCTTCGGGTCCGGAGCGTTCTTTGTCCACATGAGGGGACCCTCACAGCCTTGGACTTCGATAACGACCGCAGCGGCGCTCCCAAAGTACGTGAGCATGCGCTGGCGCCAGTCTCGAAACGACTCGAGGTCAAACTGGTTGCAGCTCTGAGTGAGTACGGCAATACTGGTTCCGTCAATGACGACCACCGAGGGGTCTACATTCGGTACATTTTTGACGTCGCGACCTGGCCGTACGGCACTGTGGTCTATAAAATCAGGCAGCCAACGCTTCATCGCCCAGTTGAGGTCGTCCAGCGATTCAAATGAAAACACTTGGACGTGTACGCTCCGCTTGATGGACCTACCGAGGTTGTCTTCACTCTTTTTGCGCGCCTCCATTTTGAAGTGGGTGCGGGTAGCGGTTTCTTCAGCTTCGAGGGCACCTAAATTTTCACCATTGAGGTTGAGGGTCTTCACGACGTAGCCTTCTTTTAGGTCGGTCTGAAATCCGTGAATCCGTTGCTGGAGGTCGTTGGATTGGCCCCAAATGCTGATGGAAGCAATGGAGAGGAGTATAAAAGTTAGGGTGCGTAGCATACTGCAAACATACGCGCGGCATGATTTCGGTACTTTTGAACCCGTGAAGCACTTTGTATTTGCCCTAACCATCCTTTTGGTTTCGCCAGCACATGCCCAAATCGTCAATGTGGAGGCGATGCGCGGTGCTGCGGAATCCGACACAAGTCAAGACATTCACGGTCGCGTCGATGGGGGGTTCTACCTCGGCGGAACCCAGGCCTTACTGCTTAAGCTCAACGGGTCAGTTAACATGAGTCGCAGAACCGGGGATCACGTGTGGTATGGAATCGCAAGCGCCAACTGGGCCACACGTTTGGGTAACAATCAGTTTGATTTTGAGCGCAACGGCATGCTGCACGCGCGCTACAACCGGATTTACGGTGATAAGCTCACCGCAGAATACTTCGTAGAATGGCAGAGCAATCTGCCTATGCGCATCGCGCGTCGCTTCAATGTCGGAGGTGGTCCCCGCTATACGGCCATATCGGGTCCGGGAATCAAGTTATTCATCAACCCCTTGTTGATGTACGAATACGATGTGGAATCCTTTAACGGCAAAACCGAAAACAGCCTGCGACTGAACACCTACCTTTCGCTCGACCGACAGTGGGAACAGTGGCGTTGGACCACGGTAGCCTACTATCAGCCGAGGTTTGGGCGCTTTGAAGACCTTCGCGCGATGGCCAACACCCGGCTTTCGGCGCCCCTCAGGCCTGACTTGAGCCTCGTGGTCATCGGACAATTGAACTACGATGCCTATCCGGCGGGAACCGACGTACCTCAGTTCACGTTATACAGTACAACGGGCCTGAGTTGGAAGTTTTAACTGACACGGCACGTTGTTTGGTCAACACGGCGCCATGGCACACACTAAAGCAAACGAAGCATTCAAAAGGCTATTCTCACTCCTGAAGTGGGATCAAAAGGACATCTTTCGAATCTTGTCATTTGCCGTGCTCAGCGGAGCATTCAGTTTGATGCTCCCCCTAGGGGTTCAAGCGCTGATAGGTCAACTCATGGGCGGACGCCTGTCGTCCACATGGTTGATTTTAACCTTTTTGGTCGTAGTGTCGAGCTTCCTCATGGGGATTTTTGGTCTCTTTCAAATGCGCCTGTCAGAGTGGGTCCAGCAGCGACTTTTTGTGCGCAGCGCATCCTACTTTTTGGCTGCAATGCCCAAAGAAGTTGCCGAGGGGGAGCGTAGGTACTGGTACGAGCGCGTCCACCGTTTTTTTGATACGATCACGATTCAAAAGGAGCTGCCCAAGATTTTGGTGACCTCTTCGGCAGCCTTGCTGCAGTTGGTTTTTGGATTCTTACTGTTGCTCCTCTACGATTTTTCATTTGTAGCGGTTTCGTTCATGATTTTGGCCATTGCTGCGGTGATGCTTCGCGTCGGATTTACACGCGGACTTGGGTACAGCATTGACGAAAGTTCCGATAAGTACCAGGTCGTGCGTGAACTCGAAGAGTTTGCCCAGCGTCGCGCCAAAGAAGGAGCATTTGCCGAGCCGCCCTACCGTCAAGTCACGCACCAGCTGACTGAATACCTAAAGAATCGTCGCGACCACTTTAAGATTCTGTACCGAATGAACGGAATCATGGTCGGTCTGCGCCTCGCACTCACGGCCCTTTTGCTGATTGCGGGCGGATGGCTCGTGGTCGACCGTAGCGTGTCGATCGGCCAATTCGTTGCGGTCGAAATCATCTTTTTGACGATTCTCACCAGCCTCGAAAAAATTGTTGCCAGTGCTGAGGCGCTTTTTGACATGCTAACGTCCATCACCAAGTTGGATAAGGCATTTTGGACGGAGTGGTCCGAGCACAGTACGTTTAGTGACTTTGACATCCAAAACTCAGACGTTCCGGCGGAGTTGCGCGAACTCTACCTCCAGACGCGCGCCACAGACCAGTGGGTCAAGCCCCGCCGTTGGATTATTGCTGTTTCAGTGTTTATCGTGCTCGCCTTCTTTTTGCCATGGACCCAAACGGTGGCCACCGAAGGAAGCCTCGTGTTTGATGACCCGATGGACCGCATGATGCCCCTCGCAATGGCCGAGGATGGGCGACTCGCATCGTGGCAGGTTCGCGAAGGGGATCAGGTCCGCAAGGGCGATACACTCGCACTGCTCGAAGAGACCAAGACCGAGTACATGGATCCCAATGTGCTCAGCAATACCGAATTAGGTCGCGACGCAAAGTCTGATGCGGTAGTAGGCTACCGATCCAAGATTCTGGCCCTCGACGAGCAAATTCTGCAGGCGCAGCGGGCGATGCCCCTTCAAATCGCGGCAGCATGGCGCAAGGTGAGCGCAGACAGTGCTAAGTACCAAGCGGCCAAGCTAGAGGCTAAGTTTACCAAACTTCAAGCACAGCGTGCAGACAGCCTGTTTCAATGGGGAGCCCTTTCTCGCCTCGAGTGGGAACAGCGCCAGACCAAAGCACAAGAGGCTGCGTCCAGAGCTGAGTTCACCATGCAAGATTGGCAGTCTTCACGGCTCAATGCGCGCAGTAAAGCGGCGGAATGGAGAGAGAAGGTTGCCAAGCTTCAAAGCGATCGCGCCACAGCTGCAGCTGACCTAGCGTCAGCCCAAGAGGGGCTCGCCGACGCCGACATCAAAGTGGGCGGAATCCAGCGCCGCCAATCTAACAGGGCTTTGGTTGCTCCACGCGATGGATTTGTAGTGCAGCTGAGCTACGTTGCACCGGGTGCTTCGGTCAAAAAGGACCAACCGCTGCTCTTTTTGGCTCCTGAAGGGGCACCGGTGGTGGTGATGACGAAGGTTCATCCGTTCGACATCCCGTTGCTCAGCATCGGAGATTCCGCGCTGTGTGCCCTCGACGGTTGGCCCATATTGCAAATTCCTGGTTGGCCGCGATCGAGCGTCGGATTGTTCGCGGGCAAAATCCGCTTCATTGCCTCTCAGGCTGATGCGGACGGGCTGTTTGCAGTCGTTTTGGAGCCCACCGAGGACTGGCCGACGAATGCGCGTCCTGGAACAACCGTGCACGCCACGCTGCTACTCAACGACGTTCCATTGTGGTACGAGCTTTGGCGTCAGTTTAACGGATTCCCGGCCAATGGCCCGGGTGAAAAGTCCAGCAAAAATACAGCTTCCAAGTAATGCGTGCGCTGTTGCTTTGGTTGATTGCGGTTCCGGCGATGGCGCAAACCATGGCCTGGAGCGAGTTTGTCGCCATGGCGGTGGAACGCGCTCAAGATGTGCGCGTCGCTGAAGCCAAGGTCGCTGAGGCGCGTGCTCAACGTATGGCGGCCTTCGCCGCCTTTGAGCCCAGAGTCAATCTTTCGAGCGAAGGCAAGGACTACGGCAACGACCTGCAGTACCGCTTGGATCGTGCTGAGGCGCGTGTGGGGCTTCCCGGCGGAATCGACCTCGTAGGTGGTGCCAACCAAAGCACCGGTGCCTTCATCAACCCCGAACGGCTCACGCCTTCCGAGGGCCTCGTCAATTTGGGAATCTCTGCTCCATTGGGCGGTGCACTTATTTTTAGTGACCGCCAGTACGAGTGGGGAGCAAGTTCTCGAAATCTAGAAATCGCCGAGTCCCAACTCGACCGCACCGAGCGTAGGGCCATTTTAAACGCGGTAAAAGTCTACACCTTTTGGCAGGCGCAATCTGAAGTGCAGGGAGCTGTGAATGAGGCCCTCGCGGTCGCAGCGGAGCGGTTGCGCTTGGTTCGCGAAGCTTTTCGCCTCGGAGAGCGCAGCGAAATGGACACGCTTGAGGCCTACCTGTCGTGGGTGGACCGCAGAGCGGACGCCGCCAAGCAGGCCAACTACACCGCGGGCGCCATTGCGGAGGTAGAACAACTTCTCCGCGGAGCTGACACCACAGGCGTCAACCTCGCAGGGGTGAAGCCACAGCCGCTTCCGGTCGTCCTTGGAACTTCACGGCTAGAAGCACGTAGCATTCCTGAATTGGAGATGGTGAATTCCGCCCTTCGCCGCGAACGCCTTGCCACCACGACTGCATGGGCGCAGTGGCTGCCGGCTCCGTACGTGGACTACCGCATGCTGCAGTGGGGCGGAAGCGCCTGGAATCCCGAAGCCGTGCAGTGGAAGGTAGGCCTTACGGTGCCCCTGTTCAACCAGAGGGCCCGCGCAGAGCTGGCCGGAGCGCAAGCGCGCCTTCGCGCTGCCCAGGCCAATGCTACGGCAACTCAGAACCAGTTTGACGTAGTTCGCGTCCAGCTTGATCAACAGGTGCAGGCACTAGATTCCGAACTCAAGGCACTTACGGCCTCTGAATCAGCTGCCTACGCGCTGCTTCAGCAGGAACGCCGGCGTTTTGCCCTCGGAGAGAGCACCATGTTCATTTTGGCAAGCCGCGAAACCAAGTACCTCGAGGCCGTCCAGAAGCGAACCCTGACCTCAGCCAAGCTTCAGTCCCTTGAGGCGGAGCGCCGACTGCTGACCAGTCCGTCCCTGTAGGCCGCCAAGGCGTCGGCGACTACAAAACTGGATCCGCCCACATAAATCGCCCTAAATCCGTCGGCTTTCGCGCGGTTGATCGCATCGGCGACTGAATTACATTCCACCACTTGCCGTTCGGCAGCACGAAGTCGCTGGGCCCATTCCTCGACGGGTAACGCCCGTGGAATCGATGGTGCGCAGGCATAAATCGTGCACGCTTGCGGAATGAGTGCCACCATTTCGTCGGTGTCTTTGTCGCTGACGACCCCCAGCACCATAGCGGAATTCAGTCCAGTACGCACCCGGTTCCACTGCTTCATCACCGGAATCCACCCGTGCGCGTTGTGTGCGGAATCGGCCACGACGAGGGGATTCCCTTCTTCAAGCACGTCCCACCGTCCGCGAAGCCCCGTATTGGCAACCACCCGAAGGAGTCCCCGCCGAATCTGGTGGTCGTGAATGTTGGGCTTGGCAACTCGGGCAGCCATAATCGCGGTGCGCGCGTTGCTCACTTGGTAGTCGCCCTGAAGATCCGTGGGAAAAACTTCGTCGTACCGCCCAATCGGGTACACATAGCACCGATCAAGCGAGGCTGCCACTTCGTTAAATACGGGCATGATTTCGGAGTCGGATTCGCCGACGATGGCCATGACCTTGGGCTTGAAAATTCCGGCCTTTTCGCGGGCAATGCTGGCACGGTCCGGACCCAAAAAGGCCATGTGGTCGAGGCCGACGCTCGTCACTACCGACACGAGTGGGGTGATGACGTTGGTAGAGTCGAGGCGTCCGCCCATGCCTACCTCGATGATGGCTATGTCGACTTTGGCGTCGCGAAAGGCGGCAAAGGCCATTCCAACCGTAGCCTCAAAAAAACTCAACTCGAGCTCAATAATGTCGGCACGGTGGGCATCGACGAAGTCGGCTACCCAGCGCTCGGGAACGAGGCGTCCGCCCACCCGAAAGCGTTCGCGCAAATCGAGCATGTGGGGCGAGGTGTGCAGGCCGACCACCTTTCCTGTTTCGTGAAAGATACTGGCAAGCATGTGGCAGGTGGAACCCTTACCGTTGGTTCCGGCCACATGGATGCAGGGGTAGGCGAGCTGGGGATTGCCGAGCCGCTCTAGCCAGTTCACCGTTTTGCTCAGATCGAGGCGGTAGGTAGCGGGGGTTCCTCCCTGCCGCTGAAACATGGGTAACCGCTGGACGAGCCAGTCGCAGGCTTCGTCAAAACGGTTCATGACTTAGGTCCGCTGGAAGTTGTAGCGGATGGTTCCGACCTGCAGCTCAAGGGCTGAGGCATCGCCCTGCCATCGGGTTTTAAGTGCGGCTTCTTCGGCCCGACGAATCAGACATTCTTCTGAAGTAGTGGATCCTTTCTGGCCTTGGCCGTCAGCACGCTTTACCACTCCGTTGCGGTCAACGTACACCTTTACTACCACGATTCCCTCCCCATCGCAATCGTAGCGTGGCTTGGGTCGGTCGAGAGCAGAACGGGTGCCTAATTGGTAGTTTCCGCCACCTGAACCACCAGTTCCATTGCCATCCCCTGATCCGTTGGGGGAACCTTGGTCGCCTCCGCCCTTGGTGTTGCCTTGTCCGCTTCCCGTTCCGCCGGCGGTTCCGCCGGGCTTGCCGAAGCCTTTCAGTCGGTCAGACAGTGCATTGGATGGTTTGGGAGCTTCTTCGGTGGGTTTGGTCGTCGGTTTTTCGGTCGTCGGTTTTTTGGGTTGTTCGGCCGCGACCGAAGGGGCATCGACTAAATCTTGCGTTACTACTTCGGATTCAGAGGCGGTGGGCTGACTTGAAGCAGGCGCATCGCTGCCCTCAGGAGCAGCGACGTCGTTCCCAGCGCCATCAAGCGAATTGCCGAAACTTACGGGGATTCCGTATTCAGGAGGCGGATTTTGGTAGGTCAATCCAAAAAACGCGAAGAGCACGAGAAGTACTGCATGCACTGAAAACGTAGTTACCAGTGCTTTTTGCCGATCTTTTTTATCGTGCTGCGCGCTCATGATTCAGGTTCAACGCGGGTCAGTCGCCAACACAAGTTTAAGACGGTTGCGGTATGCGATGTCCATGATGCGCACCGTTTCGCCAGTGGGAACTGACTCGTCGGCCCTTAAGATCACTACCATTTCTGGATCTTGACTAGCCAGAGAAAGGAGCTGCATTTCAACTTGATCCATGGCGACTACCGTCTCGTTGACGCTCACGTTCAAATCCTTATCAATCGTCACGGTAATCGATGCTTTATTGACACTTTGAGCTTTGCTCTTAGGCAAAATGACATCTAGAGCGCTGCTCGTTACGAGGGTAGAGGTAAGCATGAAAAAGATCAAGAGCAGAAACACGAGGTCCGTCATGGACGACATGCTGAACTCGGCGCTAACCTTGCTGCGGCTTTTGAGGTTCATGGCTTAGATCGGTTCGTGGAGGAGGTCCAGAAATTCGGTCGCACTGACTTCCATCTTGTAGATCACCGATTCGACACGCATCACCAAGTAGTTGTATGCGAAGTAGGCAATGATTCCGACGATAAGACCGGCCACAGTAGTTGTGAGCGCCACATAGATGCCCTCGGCGAGCATGTCTACTTGCACCCCCGCGCCCGCATTGGCCATTTCGCGAAATGAAAGGATCATTCCAATGACGGTTCCGAGGAATCCGATCATCGGAGCGCCACCGGCAATCGTAGCTAGATAGGGCATGTTGCGCTCGAGTTGCTGAATCTCAAGTTTGCCTTGGTTTTCAATCGACGCTGAAATGTCTGAAAGGGGTTTGCCGATTCGCTTAATCCCCTTGGCAATCATGCGAGCCACAGGAGTGTCGCTTCGTTCGCACGTGTTAAGGGCAGACTGCATATTGCCCGCGGCAATGAAATCTTTGATGTCGCGCATGAATTTATCATCCAGTTTGCTCGCGCGCTTGATTGCGGACCACCGGTCCACAAAGATGTACACCATGAGCACCGAAAGTACGAGCATGGATCCCATAATGATTTGACCTCCAATTCCTCCTGAAAACATGAGGTCAATGATGGTCATTGTTTGTTCAGTCGCAACGGGTTCCGTTGGCACCGCAGCAGGAGTAGCTTCTGCTGTCATTTCGATTTGAAGAAAAGGCAAATTCATAGAGCACTAAATTCCGAAGACTTCGAAACAAATTCAGTGCCGAAGTCGTCAAGTTATCAACCGAAGATAATCCAACGTTGGATGGCGTACACCGCAATGCCGGCAAAGTAGCCGAGCAGAGCTAGAAACGAGATTCGCTTGAGGTACCATCCAAACGGAATCTTCTCAAGGCCCATGACTGCAACCCCGGCTGCGGAGCCGATAATGAGAACCGACCCACCGGTACCCGCCGTGAACGCGAGGTATTTCCAGAAGAAGTCGTCTTGGGCAAAGAAAGTTCCCGGAACCATATCGTACATGCCCATGGCGGCGGCGACAAGCGGAACGTTGTCGATAATGGCGCTGAGTAGACCAATGATGCCTCCCACCAGGTAGACTCCCATCTCGGTCGTGGTGTCAAATGCGGAGTCGAGTCCACCGGCAAGGTCCTTCAGTTGACCTGCCGTTTGAAGGCTGGCGACCGCAAGTAAGATTCCGAGAAAGAAAAGTACCGATGGTGTGTCAATGCGGCGAATCACGCCCAAAATTCCGAGTTCGCTGCGCACAGAATCATTTTTTCGACGGTGCATCAAGTCGGTAACGACCCACAATACTCCCAGGCTGAGCATCATACCCATAAAAGGAGGCAGGTGGGTGACTGTTTTAAAGATGGGTACAAAGAGCAGTCCTCCGATTCCAACAAACAATGCGCGCATTTTATCTTGGGAACTAACTACGGCATGGTGCCCACTGTGTTGCACTACTTCGGGACGCTCGATACTGCCTTTGAGCGTAAATGATAGGTAGATAAGAGGAGCGAGCAGAACGGCCACGGCGGGTAAAAAAATGAACGAAATCAAGTTTCCGGTCGAGACGAACCCTCCGATCCAAAGCATCGTGGTGGTGACGTCACCGATGGGAGACCAAGCCCCGCCTGCGTTGGCCGCGATAATCACGATTCCGCCGAAGATCCAGCGCATTTGCTGGTCTTTAATGAGTTTGCGAATGAGCGAAACCATGACAATGGCAGTAGTTAGGTTGTCGAGAACAGATGACAAAAAGAAGGTGAGCCAAGCAAGAATCCAGAGTAATACGACTGATTTGTCGGTTTTGATTCGATCCGTAATTACTGAAAACCCTTGGTGGGCGTCGACTACTTCGACGATGGTCATAGCCCCGAGTAAAAAGAAAAGGATCGATGCGATTTCACTCACGTGCTCTAGCAGGTGGTGCTCGGCATCGTGAATGTCGGCTCCGCTGAGTATGTAGACCGCCCAAAGGACGACGCCGGTGATGAGTGCGGACGCCGCTTTGTCGATTTTAATGGTATGCTCGAAGGCGATGGCGGCGTAGCCAAGCACAAAAATCGCAATCATCAGGGTGTACATGGGGAAGGAGTTTAATTGGGTCCCAATTTAGGGGCTAATGGTTAAGTTTTTGAGTGACTTAGGTTAGGTTTTATCGAATTTGCCAAACACTGTGCCGTCGCATCCGTCATTCTGACCTCCGGCATAGCTTGCGAGGACATTTGGTTCGTTGCGCAAACGCAGCAGCCCCAGATAAGCGAAGGCGAGGGCTTCTTTGGATTCGAGGATGTCGTCAGGGGCAACCATCCAATGCCATTCGGGGGCGATTTGGCACAGTTGGCGCACGAGGTGGGCGTTGCGGGCCCCACCGCCGCTGAGTAGGGCCTTGCCGTGTGGGGCATGTGCCGTTCTGAGGCCGTGGACGATGGACCAAGCGATGTGTGCCGAGGCCGTGGCCAAGGCGTCTTCGGTGCGCTGGGGGCGGGCGGAATTGAAGACGGGCCAAAATTCGCGTTCCATCCACTCTCGGCCGAGGCTTTTGGGGAAGGGGGCGGAATAGTAGTTGAGTTGGCTGAGATTGGCTGAGATTGGCTCGTTGGCTCGTTGGCTGAGATGAGCTGAGATTGGCTCGTTAGCTGAAATTGGTTGGGATTGGCTCGTTGGCTGTTGGCTAGTTTGTGGGTTAGCCAACGAGCTAGAAGCTAACGAGCTAGAAGCCAACGAGCTAGTCGCCATCGAGCTAGTCGCCAGCGAGCTAGAAGCTACGCGGCCTCTGGCCGCATGCTGTCCTTCGGGATCGTAGTCCAGCCCCAGTTCGCCAGCGAGGGGGTTGAGGAGCCCGTTGCAGGGGCCGAGGTCGCCGGCGCGGCGAAGCCCGCCGGCGTCGGTCCATGAGGCGTTCGAGAAGCCACCGAGGTTGACGCAGACGGCGAAGTCGGCGAAGAGGTCTCGGTCGGCGAGGGGGACTAGCGGCGCGCCTTGGCCGCCGCGGGCTACGCTGCCACTACGAAAGTCTCCCACGACTGGGATGGGACTTGAGGCGAATACCAAGGCCTCGTGGCCGATTTGCACGGTAATTCCGCGCGATGGATCGTGCTCGACGGTGTGGCCGTGGTGTGCTACGGCGTGGGCCGCAAAGTGGTGGCGGGATCCAAACGCCAGCCACTGGTCTTGGCACCAGGAGGCGAAGTCGAGGCTGATTTGGGTGCGCAGGGCCCCGCGGTCGCTGTATGCGGCGGCCAAGCGTTCGGGCCAGTGGGTTCCGCGGTACGAAACAGTTTCGAATGCTCGAATTCGGTACGTCCAACGGTCACCTGAGCGTTTGAATTCCGCAGCGCATAAGTCAAGACCGTCCAGCGACGTGCCTGACATGGCGCCGATGAGGCGAAAGGGTCCGTTTTGAGTCCAAATTGGCTGATCCACCGAACAAAGGTGGGGCTTGCGAGTGTTATTTTTGCCGCATCAACCTTTGACATTATGCATTTTCAGCTTACCGAGGAACACCTCATGATCCAGCAAGCGGCGCGCGACTTCGCGCAGACCGAATTGCTACCTGGCGTAATTGAGCGCGACGACCACCAAAAGTTTCCGGCCGACGGCATTCGCAAGATGGGCGAGCTTGGTCTGATGGGAATGATGGTTTCGCCTGAGTACCACGGCAGCGGAATGGATACCATCTCATACGTGCTGGCCATGGAGGAGATTTCAAAGATTGACGCCTCGGCTTCGGTGTGCATGAGCGTGAACAACTCGCTAGTGTGCTGGGGCCTTGAGAAGTTCGGTACCCCCGAGCAGAAAGAGAAGTACCTCAAGCGCTTGGCGACCGGTGAGATGATCGGCGCATTTTGCTTGAGCGAGCCCGAGGCGGGTTCTGACGCGACGTCTCAAAAGACGACGGCCATCGACATGGGCGACCACTACCTTTTGAACGGAACCAAGAACTGGATTACCAACGGAAATTCCGCCAGCGTGTACCTAGTAATTGCGCAGACGGATGTGGCCAAGGGCCACCGCGGTATCAATGTCTTGATCGTCGAAAAGGGCATGCCCGGATTTATCGTCGGCAAGAAAGAGGACAAGATGGGCATTCGCGGCAGCGACACCCATTCGCTCATGTTTACGGACGTGAAGGTTCCGAAAGAAAACCGCATCGGCGAAGACGGATTTGGATTCAAGTTCGCGATGAAGACGCTGAGCGGAGGCCGTATCGGAATTGCCGCCCAGGCACTGGGAATCGCGAGCGGCGCCCTCGAACTCGCGGCGAAGTATGCTACCGAGCGCAAGTCGTTCGGAAAGCCGATCGGCGAGCACCAAGGTGTCGCGTTCAAGTTGGCCGACATGGCCACCAAGATTGAAGCGGCCCGCCTGCTTGTTCTGAAGTCTGCGTGGCTAAAGGACCAAGGCCTGCCGTTCGACAAAGAGTCGGCGATGGCCAAGCTCTACGCGTCTGAGGTTGCTATGGAAGCCACGACCGAGGCGGTACAGATTCACGGCGGATACGGATACGTGAAGGAGTACCACGTCGAGCGACTGATGCGCGACGCCAAAATCACTCAGATTTACGAGGGCACCAGCGAAATCCAGCGAATCGTGATTTCGCGGGCGGTGCTCAACGAAGCGGCGGGTATCTAGCTACTCGCGAGATTATCGCAAAAGAAAACCCCGAGCGCGAGCTCGGGGTTTTTTCGTTGGTAGCGGGGGGCTACTTACTTCTTGGCGGGGACCTCTTCGCTGGCTTCGGGCTTGGGAAGCTTGTTGAGGTACTCGGCGAGTTTTGACGTGTAGTCAAGGGCTTCGCTGCCGTAGAGCACGTTGGTTTCGTATATGAGAACGAGGTCGATTTGCTCTTCGCCTTTCATTGCTTCGATAGCCTTGTCAACTTGTTCTTTCACGACTTCGTTAATGGACTGTTCCATTTGCTGAAGTTCGCCGCTCTTTTGCTGCTCCATCATCTGGTAGCTGCTCTGGATGCGCTGAAAATCCATCTGGGCGCGCTCGAGTTCTACTTTGCTGAGGCCCGGGGCGGCGCGCTGGAGCACGTCGTATTCGGCCTGCAGGTTTTGCTGACCGCGGACGAGTTCGGCTTCAGCCTTGGCTGCGGCGGCCTCGAATTCCTTCGACATTTCTTTGTGGTAGTCGTACATCTGAACGAGGCTGTCCAAGCGAACGTACACGATGCGCGCGCCGCCTTCGGCGACGGGGGCGGAACCGCCAGACTGGCAAGACACCGCGCCAACGGCGAGCAGGGCCGCGGCAGAGAGGGCAATTAGGTTTTTCATGGCCGTGAAGGTAGGATTAAAAATGTTCGGCTGCGACGCGGTCAATTAAGGAATCGTCGGCCAGTGCGGGAAGGGTCACGCGCAAACCAGAACTGCGCTCGAGTTCACGTCGAATGGCGGTCAGCGCTTCGGCGTTGCGGGCCCAGGCGCGGCGCGCGATTCCGTTGTTGACGTCGTAAAAGAGCATGCGCTCGAGCTTGGTGTCGGCCTCAGAACTACCGTCCAGCAGCATTCCGAATCCGCCGTTGATGACCTCGCCCCAGCCCACGCCGCCCCCGTTGTGTAGCGAAACCCAGGTCGCCCCGCGGAAGCTGTCACCGATGGCGTTGTGCACCGCCATGTCTGCGGTGAAGCGCGACCCGTCGTAAATGTTTGAGGTTTCGCGGTAGGGAGAGTCGGTTCCACTCACGTCATGGTGGTCGCGACCGAGGACCACAGGCCCCAATTCGCCCCGGCCGATGGCCTGGTTGAAGGCCCGAGCAATGGCGATGCGGCCCACGCTGTCGGCGTAGAGTATACGGGCTTGCGAACCCACCACGAGGCGGTTCTGCTCGGCCTGCTCGATCCAGCGCAGGTTGTCTTCCATCTGAAGGCGAATGTCGTCAGGGGCTTCGGCGGCCAAGGCGCGCAGCACGTCGGCGGCGATTCGGTCGGTGGTGCGCAGGTCGTCGGCGGAGCCGCTGGCACAGACCCAGCGGAACGGGCCAAAACCGTAGTCGAAGCACATCGGTCCGAGGATGTCCTGTACGTAGCTCGGGTAGGCGAAGTCAAGGCCGTTTTCGGCGATGACGTCGGCTCCGGCGCGGCTGGATTCGAGCAAAAACGCGTTTCCGTAATCAAAAAAGTACATGCCTCGGGCGTGCAGCGTGTTGATGGCGGCGACGTGGCGGCGCAACGTGGCCTGAACCTCGGTGCGGAAGCGCTCCGGGTCCTCAGCCATGAGTCGGTTGGATTCGTCGTAGCTGTAGCCTTGGGGGTAGTAGCCTCCGGCCCACGGGTTGTGCAGCGAAGTTTGGTCAGAACCGAGATCGACGTGGACGTTGCGGGCGACCATTCGCTCCCACAGATCCACGGTGTTTCCGACAAATGCGATCGAAGTATTGCCCTGCACGGCTTGCGCGGCCAGCGCGAGGTCAATGGCCTCGTCGGCCGAGTAGGTTAGGCGGTCGACCCAGCCCTGGGCGTGGCGCTTTTCGGCAGCAGCGGCGTTGATTTCGCTCGTGATGCTGACTAGGCCGGCGATCGAGGCGGCCTTGGGTTGCGCGCCGCTCATTCCGCCCAGTCCGGCGGTCACAAACAGCTTGCCCTCGAGCGGGCCTTTGGTGAACTTGCGGGCCGCGTTCATGACAGTGATGGTGGTTCCGTGCACGATGCCCTGCGGGCCAATGTACATGTAGCTGCCGGCGGTCATCTGGCCGTACTGGCTGACGCCGAGGGCGTTAAACTTCTCCCAGTCGTCGGGCTTAGAGTAGTTCGGGATGACCATTCCGTTGGTTACCACCACGCGCGGAGCCTGCGGCGACGACGGGAACAGCCCCTGGGGATGCCCCGAATGCATGTGCAGCGTTTGGTCCTCGGTCATGGTGGCGAGGTACTGCATCGTCAGCAGGTACTGCGCCCAGTTTTGAAAGACGGCACCGTTGCCGCCGTAGGTGATAAGCTCGTGCGGATGCTGCGCCACCGCCGGATCCAGGTTGTTTTGGATCATTAGCATGATGGCCGCGGCCTGTGGCGTGCGCGCGGGGTATTCGCCAATCGGCCGGGCGTGCATCGCATAGGTCGGGCGAAAGCGGTGCATGTAAATGCGTCCGTAGCGGCGTAGTTCGTCAGCGAATTCAGGTGCCAAAACCTGGTGGTGGCGGGGATCAAAATAGCGGAGCGCGTTGCGCAGCGCCAACTTTTTTTCGTCCGCGCTCAAAATGTCCTTGCGCACCGGGGCGTGCGAAACCGAGGGGTCAATTCCGGGATGGGCGGGGAGCTCGGCCGGAATTCCGGCTAAAATGGATTCAGCGAAGGATTGCATGGCGCAAAGGTCGGATAAAACGCCCTTTGGGGAATGCACGGAATCCGCATCCCTATGGCCTAGGTGCTGCGCTTCACAGTGAATTCAACGTGTGCGGATCTGCTTACTGGGCTGATTGGGGTTGAGCATCTTCGGTGCTTTGATCGGGCACCGAAGCGGTTCGCGTGAGCCAGGGCTTCCAGGTAAGGGTCCAGCGAGCGGTTTCGCCGTCGTCTTCGCGCAGTGTCCACAGATCGCCGCCTTGGCCGCGAAGCAGTTCCGCTTGAATGAAATCGCCTTCGAATGCGACCGGTTCGAGGCGGAATGCTACGCTACGGTCAAAGCGCAGTGTGTCGTCGGTACTAACCCAAGTCGATCCGTACGACTTTGTGTACGCGTACTGTGGGTAGCTCGATGTCCAGCGGTCGTGCACTGAGTCAAGTGGCATCCAGTGCGCGAGTGCCTGGCTGCTGTCGCTCCACGTTTGCCACGAGGCCATGATAAAGGGCTGGCGGCGCACGTAGGTCTTCCAGACGCCTTGACCCGACCCAAGTGTTTCGAGTTCCCGCTCGTTGTCGGCAAAACGGACGGCGTTTCCGCCCACAGAGATAGTGGCCGAATCCACGGGAGGCAACAGGACGGTTCCGCCCTCACGAATGGGGCTGGCGAGGCTGTCCGGGTATTCGTATTCGGAACTCGTTAGGGTGCGCCGACCGTTCCATGTAAAACTCAATGCGGCAGGTGCGCCAAACTGCTGGGCGGCGTCGGAACTCAGGGCCATTCCACCCTCGGGAAGAAGGTCCAGGAGTGCGCGTCCTGAGCTGTCTACCTCTTCTGAGTTTTTGGCGCGGCGAAGCACTTCTTCAGTAAGCAATTCAGAGGTAGCGATCCACACATAGGCGTCGGTGCGCGCAGCGGCCCACCCGTCGCCTTCGTACAAGCTGGTTCCGTTGTAGGTCCGCACTTCGTACGGCTGGCGAAGCAGCGACGGCTGCCAGAGGCCACTGGGCATAGCGAGCATCCAGGCGGAATTGAATTCGCCAATTCGGTGCCGGCTTAGAAGGGCACGGCCCTCGGGCCACTTGGTGAGTGCCGAATGCAGGACGTTTAGGTCTTCAAATCCTTCGAGGCTGTCGAGCAATCCGGACTGGCGGCTTGCGGTGGCCATGGACGGAACATCGACCAGCCATGTGGTATTGGCGGCGAGGGCTCCCGCCATGGGGTGTGCACCTTGAGGTTCGGTGGCGCAGCTCAGGGCGAGTGCAGCCGCAAAGGCTAGGGTGAGGATTCGGTTCACAGGTCGATTTGGAGTTGGCGTGGTTTCCATGCAAAACTACGTCGGTGCCAGGGGCTGGGGCCATGTGCCTCAATGGCCGCGCGGTGGCCCGGACTGGGGTATCCCATGTTGCGGTCCCAGCCGTAGTGCGGAAACTCTTGGTGCAGCGCCGTCATCAGGCGGTCGCGTTCGGTTTTGGCAAAGATGGATGCCGCTGAAATCGCTTGAAACCGTGCGTCTCCTTTGATTTCGCAGCGATGTACAATGCCGTCAAACGGCTTAAAGCGGTTGCCGTCCACGAGCAAGAGGGTTGGGGCTGGCTGCAGCTGCGCGATGGCGCGGTGCATGGCCAAGTAGGTGGCCTGTAGGATGTTGACTTCGTCGATTTCGGCCGGACTCGCGCTGCCAACTGCCCAGTATCTTGCAGGCAGAAGAGATTCGAGCTCGATGCGCAAGGATTCGCGCTGGCGGTGGCTAAGCTTTTTGGAGTCGGTGAGGCCCTCAACCCGGTAGTCGTCGGACCACAGCACGGCAGCAGCCACGACGGGTCCCGCCAATGGGCCCCGGCCTGCTTCGTCGATTCCGGCGATCCGAATCATCGGGCTGGGCGAAGGGTTTCGAGTGCAGCACGCGCCGTAGTGGCGCTCGCGTCCCAGGTAAACAAGGCGGCGCGACGTAGGCCGCGGTCGATCCATTCCTGGCGGTCTTCGGTGGCTGCGCGGTACAAAAGGTCGGCCCAAGCCGCCACATCATCGGGAGCAGCGTAGCGCGCGGCGTCACCCGCAATTTCGGGCATGCAGCTCACGTTGCTGCTGAGCACGGGGCATCCCGAGGCCATGGCTTCGACCAACGGAATTCCGAAGCCTTCAAAGCGCGAAGGAAAGCAAAAGGCCACAGCCCCCGAATACACGGCATTGAGGTCGCTGCCCTCGACTCGGCCCACCCAGCGCACGCTGGATCCGGCGCTCCGCGCCAAGGTTTCGAGTTCTGTGTCGCGGTGCAGCGGATTGCCCACGAGGACGAGCTGCTCGGGGCGTTCCGGGTGGCGCGTTTGAAACGTTTGAAATGCGCGAATCAGGGTCGCCACGTTTTTGCGCGGGGTGAATGCCCCCACAAACAAAAAGTAGGGATTGCCGCCGGCCCAGCGCTGCTGCGCGGCGGCGGTTCCGCCCTGAATCAGAGCAAAATGCTGCTGGGGCGCGTTCGGAGTCACGGTAATGCGCTCAGGATCTATAGAATACGTCGCCACGAGATCTGCCTTTGACGTCTCTGAAACCGTGAACAGGTGGTCGGCTTCGGCGGCTCCGCGCGCGACCACGCTTCGGTAGTACTGACCCACCCGCGGCGGAATGCCCTCCGGCTGGTGCACAAAGTTCAAGTCGTGAATGGTAGTCACCATCGGAAGCGAGCTCAGTCCCACGCGCTTCAATGCCGTACGCGAGGGGAGGAGTCCGTCGGGCGACCAATACGCGTCGGCCTTGATCCGGCGAAGGGCCCAGGGGACGGAGCGCTCGTTCCACAGCTTCCACAGCCAGGGGTGGCGCGCCGGCAAACCCACGACGTGCGTGACGGATCCGGGGTAGTCAAAGTCCTCGACGTCGCGGTCAAAAAAAAGATGAACTTCCCAGCTGGGGGTAGTGCACAACCGTTCCAGCAGCCGGTGGCTGTACCATCCCGTGCCCTCGAGCGCCCCGGGCAGTAGCCATCGGGCGTTCACAGCAAGGCGAAAGGGGCGGGGGTCGCGGGGCATCCCGCCAAAAGTATGACCTTTGCGCCATGCCGTATTCATGGTCAGCTCTTTCGGAATCGTGGCAGCGCCTTCTGCGCCGTTCTACACTGGTGCTCGCGCTCAAAGTTGCGGGTGCCCTTGCCGGCTACGGATTCGTCTATGTGGCTCTTCGCCGTTTGGGCGCCGGGAACTATGGTTATTTTGAGCTGGCCTTTACGGTTCTGAGCATTCTATCGGTGGTCGCCAAGTGGGGCTTGGACGGGCTGCTCTTGCGCGAAATTCCAGCCCGAACCGCATACGCGGCTCGTGAGGTCACCCGCCAAGCGTTGTGGGCATCGCTGCTCGGATCTCTAGTTCTTGCCGGAGCCTTGTCGCTTGCGGCGCCGTGGTTGGCGTCGGCCTACGGAGGGTTTACCGACCTGTGGCGGGCAACCGCCGTCGTGCTGCCGCTTTGGACGCTGGTTCAGGTTTGGTCTGAGGTGCGCCGGGCGCAGCACCACTACCTCGGATTTGGCCTACTTCAAAGCAGCATTTTGCTCGGATTGGTGGCGGCAGCGATGGCACTTCTGCCGTGGTTTTCTACCGTGGAGCGGGTACTCTGGGGGCTTGCTGCCTCTGCGGCTCTGTTTTTGGGTCGCGGATGGCTCGATGTACGACCGAGTTCACTGCGAAGCCTGTGGGCCTTTCGCGGTCCGGCCACCGCAATGTTTCTCACCGGAACCCTTTTTATGGTCATGACCTGGACCGACACCCTTATGCTGGGCTATTTTTTAACACCCGAAGACGTCGGCGCATACCGCGTGGCCTTTAAAATCGGAACCCTCATCACCTTCGTACAATTCGCCGTCAATGCCTCGCTGGGTCCAAGGATTTCTGAACTGTGGTCCCGTGGTGAACGCGCAGAGCTCCAGCGTGAAGTCCGGCGCGTGGCCCTTCTTAATTCCGCCTTGGGTCTACCTGCCTTTGTCGGAATCATGGTCCTTGCCCCCTGGCTATTGAGCTTTTTTAGTCCCGATTTTGGGATCTATTCCGGAACGCTGCGCGTCCTTGCCCTCGGTCAGCTGGTCAATGCGCTATGCGGTCCAGTCATGTACCTGCTCAACATGACGGGGCACGAACAGTCCGCTCGCCGAACCATGACTGTGGCGTCGATCGCCAACGTGATCGGCAACGTTGCCCTCATTCCATGGCTGGGGGTCGAAGGGGCTGCATGGGCGACGTCCGGAACCATGATCCTTTGGAACGTCTGGGCCCTGGTCGCGGTGTACCGCAAGACAGGTATACGAACCCTCATTTTTGTGCGTTGAATTCGATGCTCGACGCTGTCCTCATCGGGGTTCCGAAGTCCGGAAGCACCACCCTGGCCGACTGGCTGCAAACCCACCCAGGGGTGGCTATGGCGCGAATCAAAGAGCCCAATTTTTATGCGGCAGAGTTGGATCCGCAAACGTTTAGCGAATCGTTTCTGCGCGTTTCGCCCGACGCTGGGCCGGACTACTGGGCCCAACCTGATCCGCTACCGCAGCGCCACCAGGCCTTTGTGCGCCGCCCAGAGGACTACGCCCGCCTTTGGTCGAACGCGCAACCTGGCCAGCTGCGCATTGAAGCCTCGACGAGCTACTTCTGGAGCCCGTCGGCTGCACACGCTCTGCCCGCGGCCAACCCCTCAGCAACGGCGATCTTAGTGCTGCGCAACCCCGTCGACCGCGCGTTTTCGCACTACCGAATGGCGCGCAAGTACGGCCTTGTCTCTGGAGGTTTTCTCGACGAACTGGCACGAGATGCCGCCCGGCCTGTCAAATGGGGTCAGAGCGAAAACTTTATCGCATTAAGCCGCTACGCGGACGCCTACCGACGTTGGACGGCGTCGGGAATTCGGATGCACACCTTTATCTACGAGCAAGCCTTTGCGGATCCCGAAGTGTTTTGGATCGAAGTGCAGTCGGCCCTTGGTTTAGCAGCGAATCCGCTGCCGCACGCCGAAAAAGTTCATGCGGCCCACGATGTGCGTTGGCCCCACTTGGTACGCTTTGCCCAGCACCACCCTGTGGGACGCTGGCTCAAGGATCGCTTGCCTGAGGGACTCCAGCAGCGGGCTAAAGCGGCTTCTGCTTCGGCAGAGCCACTCCAACTCAGTACCCAAGACCGTGCGACGGCCTGGACCTACTTTGCCGACGATGTCGCCGAACTTGAGGGGCTGCTCGGCAAGAACCTATCTTTGTGGACTTGATTTCAACCTGACTATGGATCCCAGCTCGCAGAATCTTCTGCTCTTTTTGTTTCGCAACCGCAAGGCGCTGCTCTTGGCTCCGCTCATCGCCGCCGTGGCGGCCGCCATCTTCTCAGGCCCTTGGTTCATCACGCCACTGTACGAGTCAACGGTAGTCGTATTCCCGTCGACCACCAATTCGCCGTCGAAGGCGCTCCTTCCGCAGAATACCTATCAAGATGAGGACTTTTTGGAATTCGGAGCCGAAGAGCAGGCTGAGCAGCTGCTTCAGGTGCTGTCGTCAGATGCAATTTTTGACACCATTACGACGCGCTTCAAGCTCATTGAGCACTACGACCTTGACCCGTCAAGTCCGACGCTCCGCACCGACCTGCACGAAGAATTCAGCGATAAGATTTCGTTTGAGCGCACCCAGTTTATGAGTGTGCGCATCAGCGTGCTCGACCAAGATCCGCAAATGGCTGCGGATATGGCGAATGCCATTGTCGACTTGCTCGACCGCGTCAAGAGCCGGATCCAACGTGAGCGGGCTGCTGTGGGACTCAACTTGGTTAAGAATGAATACCAAAAGGTCCGCCAAGAGCTTCGCGACATGGAGGACGAGATCAAGTCCCTGCGTCGCAAAGGAGTACATGAGTACGAGGGGCAATCGATGGTTGTGTCGGAGCAGTACGCTACAGCAATTGCCGAGGGGCGAGGCGATAAGGTAATCAAGCAGCTAAAGTCTGTCCTCGACACGCTGGCCAAATACGGTGGCCGTTATGTGGCCTTGCGCGACGAACTCCACTTGATGAAAGAAGAGGAAGTCAAAATCAAAACGAAACTCGACCAATCTCGGGTGGATGCCCAGCAGGTGCTGCCTGCGACCTTTCGGGTAAACGCGGCGGTTCCGGCTGATAAAAAAGAGTATCCCGTGCGATGGCTGTTAGTTGTCGTGTCTGCCTTGTCGGCATTCGTTGCAACCATGGTCGTGATTTTGGGCGCCAACACATGGAAGGAGCTCAAGGAAAAGCTTCCGTCCTAAGCGGACGGAACGGGCTGGCAGCGGGCCTTGCGCTCGCCGCCGTAACCGCCGGAGCGGTCGCCATGGAGTGGTATGCCGTGGCAGCGGTTCCCTTTGCGGCAGTCTTCGTTTTATGGGCGCTGTATCATGTCGAAAGTTTGCTTTTGGCAGTGGTGGCAATCACTCCTCTGTCGGTCACCCTCAAAGAATCTGATTTCAATATAGGCCTCAGTTTGCCGGGAGAGGTTCTTCTGGCGGGCCTCACATTTTTTGCGCTCATCCGGTTTCTTCACCAAGGTCGCTTGCCCTGGCCCACGCTCAAGCAGCCACTTACTTGGGTCATCCTAGCGCAGTTGGCTTGGATGGCCGTTACGGTCCTTTTCAGCGAAATGCCGCTCGTCAGCTTTAAAGCGGTGCTGAGCCGGGTCTGGTTTCTGGTTCCGATGTATTTTATGCTCGGGACCGCATTTGAGCGTCCGTGGGCGCGGAACCTCGTATTCCCCCTCTACGCGTTCAGCCTGGCCGTGGCAGCTCTGTGGACATTGTATGTGCACTCTCAGTACGCATTTTCAAAAGAAACCTCCACCTGGGTCATGTACCCATTTTACAAGGAGCACACGGTCTACGGAATGGCGCTGGCCTTCATCTATCCATGGTCGATTTGGGCGGCCTGGCGCCCGCAAAGCTTGGTTTGGCGCTTCATTCACGTGGCGCTTTGGGCCTTGTTGACCGTGGCACTCGTTTTTTCGTACACCCGGGCGGCCTGGTTGAGCCTCGTAGCGGCCGGCGCGGTGTACTTGGTCTTTGCATGGCGGATTTCAGCGAAGCAAATATTCGTGCTCGCCATTGTTGGACTCGGAACGCTCTGGGCAACGCAAGACCAGTGGATGCGCATTTTTACCAAGAACGACACCGTTTCGAGCGACAACTTTAGCGAGCACATTCAAAGTGCCTCCAATATATCGACCGACGCATCCAACTTAGAACGTCTGAACCGTTGGGCCTCAGCCGTGCGCATGTGGCAAGAGCGTCCGCACGTGGGTTGGGGCCTCGGAACCTACCAGTTTCAGTACGCTCCCTTTCAGCATTCGTCCCAACTGACCATTATTTCGACCAATGCCGGTGACCTGGGCAACGCCCACTCTGAATACATCGGACCGTTGGCGGAACTCGGCTGGCCTGGACTTCTTTGGGTCCTGGTCCTCATTACTGTGCTCTATGCCACAGGTGCTCGCGCCTACCATCGAATGAGCCCAGGGCGGGATCGAACTCTCGTGCTATTGGCAATGCTCGGACTGACCACGTACTGGGTTCACGGGATCTTGAACAACTTCCTTGATATGGATAAGGGAGCCGTTCTGGTGTGGATGAGTGTGGCGATGATTGCGTGGGCTGCACGCAGTCACAAAACTGAGCAGCGTTAAACGCTCTCTTCTGGCCATTCATCAATTTTCTTTATGGCCGACTTTCAGTTTTTTCTGATTTTTCAACCATACAGAGTATTTTTTTACTACTTTGCATACACCTTAACAATTCATTAACACTTATGAAACGCAGAGCATCTTTTCTTGCCTTCGTTGCAGCGGCCCTTCTGTCCGTGTCTGCCTTCGCGCAGCGCACGGTGTCCGGAACGGTAACCGACGCAGCAAATGGCGAAGGCCTCCCCTCGGTATCAGTCCGAGTTAAAGGCACCAACAATGCCGCGGTCACCAACTTTGACGGAAAGTATTCCATCACAGCTGGCCAGAACGCAGTATTGGTTTTTTCAGCCCTTGGCTATTCCTCACAAGAAGTTAACGCTTCAGGAGCAGTGGTCAATGTATCCCTGTCGGAATCCACCAGCAAACTTGACGAAGTTGTCGTGACCGCCCTTGGCATCACGCGCGACAAGAAAACGGTGGGCTACGCCGTGCAAGAGGTTGGTGGTGCCGAAGTGACCAAAGTGAAAGACGCCAACTTTATGGCATCTCTTTCAGGTAAGGTTGCAGGGGTTACCATTCGCCAGTCAGGTACGATGGGTGGATCATCGAACGTCGTCGTTCGTGGTTACAAATCGCTGACCGGTAACAACCAAGCCCTCTTTGTCGTCGACGGAATTCCGATTTCGAACGATGCATACAACACGGGCAACCAGCGTACGGGCCGTGGAGGTTACGACTACGGTAACGCCGCCATGGACGTCAACCCTGAAGACATCGATAAGATCACTGTACTTAAAGGTGCTGCCGCAACGGCGCTTTACGGTTCACGTGCTGCCAACGGCGTGGTATTGATTACGACCAAGAAGGGTGCAGCTCGCAAAGGACTTGGTGTAACACTTTCAAGTGGTGTTACCGTAGGTAGCATCAACCCTGACACTTTTGTCCGCTACCAGAAGTCGTACGGTCCAGGTTACGGTTCGTACTACGGAAACACGGACACCATCAACGGATACTACACCAACTACCGTATGTACGACTACGACTACGACGGTGACGGCAACGTAGATATGGTGACTCCGATGGAAGAAGACGCTTCATTCGGTATGAAGTTCGATCCCAATCTTAATGTCTACACGTGGGAATCAGTCTACGAAGGCCTTCCCGGCTACGGCCAGAAGTTCCCGTTTGTTGCGGGCGCCAACGACCCAACTACCTTCTGGGAAAACTCTACTACCTTCAACAACAGCGTAGCTATTGATGGAGGCAGCGACAACGGTTCATTCCGCATGAGTGCAACGAAGTTTGATATGAAGGGTATTCAGCCGAACTCGAGCCTTAACCGTAACTCGTTCAACTTCAATGGCAACCTGAAGGCGTCAAATCGCCTCACGGTAAGCACGATGGCTGCATTCACACAGCAAAAAGGTCGTGGTCGTTCCGGTACGGGTTACGATGCGCGCAACGTCAATCAGTCGTTCCGCCAGTGGTTTAACGTAGGTGCTGATATGGCCAAACTCAAGGAATACTACGAGTTGACAGGTCGCAATATCACGTGGAACCCATACGGTCCACTGTACGACAACCCACAGCAACCTCACTACTTCGACAACCCATACTTTATGGTGAACGAGTCGTACCAGAATGACGAGCGCAACCGCTTGATGGGTAACATGACAGCCAACTACCGTTTGAACGATTGGTTGGACCTTACTGCTCGTGCCAATATTGATACCTACACAGATGTTCAAGAAGAGCGTCTAGCAGTTGGTTCAGTTGACGTGCCTTCGTACGTTCGCCGCAACCGCAACTTCACCGAAACCAACTTGGACCTCATTTTGACGGCCAACAAAATGATCGGAGAGGACATCAACTTCAACGGTAACCTCGGTAGCAACATTCGCCGTACCTACTACGATTTTATCGGAGCTGGTACTAACGGTGGCTTGGTTGTTCCAGGTGTGTACTCTCTGAGCAACTCAGTGAGTGCGCCCGCCGCACCATCAGAGCAGAATTTCGCCATTGGAATCGACGGCTACTTTGCTCGTGCAAGTTTCTTGTACAAGAACTACTTGTCATTGGATCTGACCGGTCGCTACGACATCTCGTCTACGCTTCCTGCTGCGAACAATAAGTACTTCTACCCATCGGCTTCTGTGGGCCTCATCTTCTCTGAGTTGATGGACCTCGACGGAATCAGCTTCGGTAAAGTGCGTGCGAACTATGCAAACGTGGGTGCTGATGCCCCCGCAAGTTCACTTCGCGACATCTACGTTATGGGAACACCGTTTAATGGTACGCCATTGGCTTCGGCTCCTTCTACGTCGAACAATCCAAGCCTCCTGCCTGAGACGACTACTTCATACGAAGCTGGTCTTGAAATGCAGTTTGCCGACAACCGCTTTGGATTTGACCTGACCGCCTACCGCGCGATTTCTCAAAACCAAATCATGCCTGCACGCGTGTCATCTTCAACGGGTACCATTTTCAAGTACGTGAATGCTGGAGTAATCCAGAACCAAGGTGTGGAATTGGTACTGAACGCTTCGGCGATCCGCACTAAGGACATGGGCCTTGACTTCGCCTTGACCTACACGCGCAACCGCAACGAGGTTCTTGAGCTCTTTGGTGATGCTGAAAGCCTTCAGTTGACCTCAAACCAGGGCGGATTCCAACTGCTTGCCAAGATTGGCGAGCCCTACGGAACCATCTTCGGTGTGGCTCACGAGCGCGATGCCAACGGATTGCCAATCGTGTACCCAATCAATGCCAGCCGTGGATACCGCTACTTGCGCACCGCGACTCCGCAGACGATTGGTAACGTGAACCCAGACTGGATGGGTGGTTTGAATACTTCATTCCGCTACAAGCGTCTGACTGCTAACGTGCTGCTTGACATGCAAATGGGTGGAAGCTTCTTCAGCCTTGACACCTGGTACGGCTATGCAACCGGTATTTACGACTGGAGCGCTGGCGAAAATGACAAGGGTGTAGAACGTCGCGAAATGGTCATCGACGGTGGTGGCGTCAACATGGGTGACGTTGCGGTGTGGGATGGCTCTTCAGTTGACGAGGATGGCAACCCCATCACGTCTGCAAATACCGAAGCTATCTACGGTGACATGAACTACTACGGCAACTCATTCGGTTACGCTCGCGCTCCGCAAGAGTACCACGTATGGGACGCATCGTTCATCAAGCTTCGTGAAGTTGCAATTAACTACAGCTTCCCAATGGATAAGAATTCTTCGATCAAAGGTTTCGACGTATCCCTCGTGGGTCGCAACTTGGCCATTTTGTGGAAGAATGCTCCCTACACCGACCCTGAAGCAGGTCTTTCTGCTGGTAACCTTCAAGGATACCAGTCAGGTGCGTACCCAGCCGTTCGCGAGATTGGTTTGAATGCTAAACTGAAATTCTAATACGAGCCATGAAAAAGATTCTTTTATCTGCAGGCATTGCCGTCGTTGTGGCATCGTGCACCAGCGACATTACAAGCCTCAATGGAAACCCCAAAGCACCTGAGCAGGTGCCAGCGGGTGCATTGATCGCCAACGCCACGGTGAGCCTCACCGACTACATGGCGAGCATTAGTGTCAACCTGAACAACTTCAACCTGTGGGCTCAGCACTTTACTGAGACGACCTACACGGACGAGGCCAACTTTGACTACGCCAACCGCGACGTCAATGGTAACACCTACGACGAGCTGTACACCAACGTACTTCGCGACCTCAAAGAGGCCGAGAAGGCGGTGGAGGCTGATGCGTCTCTGCTCGCTTCACACAAGGAGCAGCAATTGGCCGTAATCGATGTGTTGGAGGTCTACACCTACCACACGTTGGTCGACATCTTTGGCGATGTGCCCTACTCAGAAGCTTTGTCTGCTGAGACGGTAGTTCCTCAGTACGACCGCGCCAGCGTAATCTATGCTGACCTCGCTGCTCGCCTTAAGGCGGACATCGCAGTGCTCGGTGGGGACAATGGCCTTGGTAGCTACGACTTGCTCTACGGCGGAAATGCGGATGGATGGAAGAAGTTCGCTTCTTCACTCCTCCTTCGTTTGGCCGTTCGTGTCGCTGACGTAGATGCTGCAAGTGCTACGGATTGGGGTACCTACGCCATCACCGCCGGAGTCATTTTGACTCCAGGCGATGATGCGAAGTTGGACTACGCTTCGGCTCCGCCGCACGCAAATCCATTGTGGGACCAATTTGTGGAATCAGGTCGTTCGGACTTCATCGCAGCCAACACGCTGGGTGACGTAATGAATACCTTGAACGATCCACGTCGCTCACTGTACTTCCGCAACAACGACGCCAACGGTGATGTAGTGGGTGCTCCATACGGACTCGCATCTGCATACCCGCTGTTCTCTCAACCAAGCAATCTGCTCGAGGATCCCACCTTGCCCCACAAGCTGTTGGATCACGTAGAGGTTCACTTCTTGCTGGCTGATGCTGCTTCACGTGGCTTTACGATCCCTGGTGCAACTGCCCAGGGGCTGTATGAGGCTGCCGTGACTGCATCAATCCTATCATGGGGTGGATCAGCAGGTGATGCCGCTACCTACCTCGCCGAGACCGGTGTAGTTTGGAATGCAGCTGATTGGCGCAATTTGATTGGTACCCAAAAGTGGATTTCGCTCTTTACTCGCGGAAACGAAGCTTGGGCTGCCCAGCGCCAGTACGACCTTGCTATGAATGTTGCTGCTGAAGCTGGCCGCGTAACTCCGAAGCGAATGAGCTACGGTGTTGATGAGTACGCTTTGAACAACGCCAATGTAACGGCTGCCGGTGCGTTCTACAACAACGACAGCGATACTGCACCGATCTTCTGGGATGCCCAGTAAGTAGCGCAGTTCGACGTGAACGTGAAGCCCCGCCAGAAATGGCGGGGCTTTTCATTTGGGTGCCCCTCCATAGGAACGAAAAAACCCGCTGGGGTTTCCAGCGGGTTCCGTGAAGTGAGCGAAGTACGGATTACTTCGCGCGTTCTTTGTAGGTGCCCTCTGCGGTGTTGATGACGATGCGCTCGCCGTTTTCGATGAAGAGGGGAACGCGAATTTCGGTTCCGCCCTCAACCGTGGCAGGTTTGAGGGTGTTGGTGGCGGTGTTGCCGCGCATCCCGGGCTCGGTGTAGGTGACCTCGAGGGTGACAGTAGCCGGAAGCTCTACGCTCAAAGGGCGGTCTTCGTCAGCGTGGAACATCACCATGCACTCCATTCCATCCTTGAGGAACTGGGGAGCGTTGATCACCTCCTTGGGCATAGGAATCTGCTCGTACGAGTCCATGTTCATGAAGTGGTATCCGTCAGGGTCGTTGTAAAGGTACTGGTAGGTACGGAACTCAATTTTGATGTCGTCCAGCTTGGTTCCGCTCGGGAAGGTGTGCTCGAGGACGCGGCCGTCGTTGAGGTTGCGCATCTTGGTTCGCACAAACGCGGCGCCCTTGCCGGGCTTCACGTGAAGGAATTCGATGATCTGGTACGGCGCATGGTTGAAGTGGATGCACATGCCGTTCTTGATGTCTGCGGTAGTCGCCATATCGCTAAAATTTTGGCAAAGGTACGGAATCGCCCTGCGGCGTCACGCCCTCAAGGCAGTGGCGCACTTCGACGGCGTGGTGGTTGCTTGCCACGAAGAGCATTCGGGCAGCATCTTGGGGAGCCTCGAGCTCTGCGCCCAGCATGTGAGCAAACCATTCTTGGCCCTCGGCGTCGAGGTGGTTGCAGGGCTCGTCGAGAAGGAGTAGGGGAGCGTCTGTGCACACGGCAACAGCGAGCAGGAGGCGCTGGCGTTGGCCGCTTGACAGATTGCGCAGAGGGCGCGCCCACATCGGATCGGTTTCGCTGAGGTAGGACCATGGGCTGCGGCGCCAGGTTCGGAGTTGCCCGTGAAGATCCACCCATTCGCGTCCGCTGAGTTCCAAGGGCGGTTGTACGTTGGGACCGGTCCAGCTCACTTGGGTCGGCCAAGAATCCGCAGTGATGAATGGAGACGTGAGACTTCCCACTGAGGGGGGCATTTGGCCGCTGAGGAGTTGGATGATCGTGCTTTTGCCGGATCCGTTGGCTCCAAGAACCGCGACGCGGGCCTGAGGTGACCACGTGGCGGACCACGGGCGGATGATTTCGGTTCCCGAAATCTGCTTGCCGATGCCGTTCCAGTGGAGGCCCGTCATGGCGCTACAGCTTGCGAACGATTCCGCGGTCTGAAGCGAGCACGAACTTGATGAGTTCGGTGCGCTCGGGGCTCGCAGAAACTTCGCGTTCAATTTCGCTCACCGCTTGGGTCGTATTGAACCCACTTTGGTAGAGCAATCGGTAGGCATGGTGGATCTCTTCGATGCGCGCGTTGCTGAATCCGCGACGGCGAAGTCCGACGGCGTTGACCCCTTCAAAGGTGAGCGGTTCGCGGGCTACGGTGATAAACGGGGGAATGTCTTTGCGGACCAAGGATCCGCCGCCGACCATCACGTGCGAGCCGATCTTGACAAATTGGTGGACGGCCGAAAGGCCACCGAGAATGGACCAGTCGCCAATCTCGACATGGCCCGCGAGGGCTACGTTGTTGACGAGAATCACTTGATCTCCGATGATGCAGTCGTGGGCCACGTGGGCGTAGGCCATGACGAGGCATTCTTTGCCGAGGGTGGTTTTGCCGTAGGCTTTGGTTCCGCGATTGATGGTGGCGCCTTCACGCACAATGCAGCCGTCGCCCAAAAAGACTTCGCTGTATTCTCCGCTGAATTTGAGGTCTTGGGGTAGGCCGCCAACTACCGCGCCTTGGTGAATGCGGCAGTTTTTGCCGAGGCGGGATCCGGCGAGTACATGGCCGCCACTCATGATCCAAGTGCCCTCACCGAGCACCGTGTCGTGCTCGACCACGGCAAAGGCGTCTACGCGGACATTGCCTGCTACTTTGGCGTCCGGATGAATCGAGGCTAAAGGTGAAATCACGGCTTACTTGTCTTTGGTGATCATGGCCGTGAACAAGCCTTCAGTGACGAGTTTTTGACCGACGTAGGCGGCTCCGCGCATCACGACAATTCCGCGCCGAATCGGCTGGGTGAGCGTGAGGTGAAAGTACAGGGTGTCGCCAGGGCCGACCTTGCTCTTGAACTTCACCTCGTCCATTTTGAGAAAGTAGGTGAGGTAGTTTTCAGGGTCCGGAACCGTGCTGAGCGCGAGGATTCCCCCCACCTGAGCCATTGCCTCGAGCTGCAGAACGCCCGGCATCACGGGAGCGCCCGGAAAATGGCCCGGAAAGAACGGTTCGTTCATGGTCACCGCCTTGCTGCCCCAAATTTCGTCTTCGGTCTTGCTGTGGATACGGTCCACGAGCAAGAAGGGCGGGCGGTGCGGCAAGATGGACATGATCTGAGTGACGTCCATGAGCGGAGCCGCATTCGGATCAAAAAAGGGTACCGGGTTGGTGGTTTCGAGTTGTTCCATGATGCGTTGGGCCAATAGGGTGTTGATGCGGTGACCAGGTTTAAAAATACGAACTTCTGCGGCAACGGGTCGGCCGATGAGGGCGAGGTCTCCGAGAACGTCGAGCATTTTGTGCGCAGCGGGTTCTGCTGGCATGCGAAAGGGGGTCAGAGGTAGGGCTCCGAGTTCGGTGCTGCGCTCCAGAGGTTGCTGGATGAATTGGTCCAGGGCCGTCCAGTCTGAGGGTTCGAGTTCGCGATCGATGACGACGATTCCGGATCCTTCTTCAGCGCCCTGCAAGAGGCCGCGGTGGATCATCGGCAAGAGGTGGCTCGCCAGCGTGAAGGTTCGGGCTGGAGCAATTGCAGTGGCGTAGTCGCCTCCGTAGGTGAAGTGTGCGGCACGAGGCCCAATGGCTTCGGGTTCGTGGCTCAGGGCGACGTGGTAGCTGGGGATGGTGGCCGGGTTGGCCTCGGCCCACGAGCCGGTCTCGGGGTCTTCGACACGAATCGGAGCGCGGAGTGAATAGCCCCTCATGGGCCCTACCTCGCTGCGACCAGCGGCTTCAATGGCCTCAACCCAAGGCAAGGCGGATCCGTCCAGAATCGGTAGTTCGGGTGCGGAACAGTGAATCTCTGCGTCGAGGATTCCCAGTCCAAAAAGGGCCGAAAGCAGGTGCTCGGCGGTGTGCACTAAGACGTTGTTCTTCTTGAGCGTGGTGCAACGGTCAGTCTCGCACACCAAGTTAGGGTGGATTAGGACCGACGGCTCGTCGTGTAAATCACTGCGAATCAGTAGGTATCCGCTACCTAAATCGCCGGGCTTGACCACTACATGGCATTCGGAACCGCTGTGAATCCCGCGACCATTTGCGCTAAACTCTTGAATGAGTGTGTATTGAATCAATCTCTGCCTGACTTTTGGGCTGCAAAGAAACGGCGGAAATCCCGCGCATCGACGGCCGGACTGCCAAGTACCTCAGCACCAGGGGCAAGCGATTTGGCAACCCCGCTCTGGGCTCCAATTCGAGCGCCGCGTCCGATGGTGATGTGGCCGGCGATTCCGGCTTGGCCTCCGACGACCACGTAGTCTTCGAGCACGGTGGATCCGGCGACGCCTACCTGACCTGCAAGCACACAGTGTGCGCCAATTCGCACGTTGTGCCCAATCTGGCACATGTTGTCGAGCTTAGACCCATTGCCGATGACGGTTTCGCCCACCACCGCGCGGTCGACGCAGGTTCCGGAACCCAATTCAACCCCGTTCCCAATGAGTACGCGGCCGAGGTGCGGAATCTTGGTCCATCCCGCCGAGCCTGTGTGGGGGGGAACAAATCCGAACCCGTCCGAACCCAGCACCACATTGGCGTGCAGGATGCAGTCGGCGCCGATGACGGTTCCAGGATACACAACCACACCAGGGTTGAGGACGCTGCGCGGCCCGATCACGACGTCTTCGGCGAGCTGGACACCCGGCGCAAGTACCGCACTGGGATCGACGCCCGCGGGTCGAACTAACGCCCAAGCTACATGACGTTGGCCGCTCTCGAGGACCGTGGCCCACGCTGCGTAGGGATTTGCTACCCGAAGCACGCTTCCGCGGTATTCCGCAGGTGGTTCGGCATCCTGGCCTGCAAGAACTACGGATGCGGCCGACAAGCCCCAAGCGCGGCGGTAGCTCGGGTTTGCCAGGAAGCTGATTCCGCCCGAGGCACCGGCCTCGAGCGTACAGGCGAATTCGACGACCGTATCAGGGCCCTCGAGGACGCCGCCCAACACCTGAGCCCAC
>JACCDM010543286.1_pt1 | contig 104783 bp, 85 predicted proteins | sample 7445851 | NCBI WGS metagenome assembly JACCDM01 (sample SAMN15323438, study PRJNA562643) | freshwater metagenome | isolation source: river surface water | place: USA:Blue River Watershed | collected 2017-08-16
TTATTTTTTGCGGAGTATTACATGATGTGTTTATTCTTGGGCCAGAGCTTCGATATATGCTAGCGCCTGGGACTGTGTCTTCAATCTATACCCTCGAGATAAATCTTGGTCTTTTGCCTGAGAGTATAAGTGTACATATTTCTCGAACGAAGAGGACAAGTTAATGGCTTCTAACCCGGCCGCAGCCACGTACCATATTATTTCTTCCCCGCGCAGGTCATCACTAGGGGGTCTAGTTTTCCAAGCGGCAGCTTGGCGTTCTACTGTGCGCAAGTATATATTGTAGAACTGATCAGGCGGGATAGATATGAATATCTTTACGGCACCCATGCGGTGGTGATATATTGTCTGAAACATGACTCCGCATACAACTACTACTCGTGCAGGGCATTCCTCAATGAAAGTCTCCATGGCGTCCGCGGCTCGTTCTCGAATATCTTCCAAGGGCCCAGGAGATTTCTTATACTCGGCAAAAATAAAATCATCTGTATCCACGCAAGCAACACTGAGTCCACCAGCGGCCATATCATTTATAGCTTGACACATCCATGTTTTTCCCACGCCTGGGATTCCGCGAATGATAACTATTGTTTTTCTCGGAGGTTCGGACATGTTGTAAGAGATAACAATTTCTATTCTTTGCCGGTCAAAAAATATATTGTTATTAACGAGATGGGGTGTACTTATGCGATTCTTTTCTCTATGCTAACAATCTCTTGAGCTCCTCGCGGGCCTCAGGTGTGAGCATTTCTGGGTTAAGATTCTTCAACATAGAAACTACTTCGGCATGATGTTCTTTAGCCAGCTCGGGTAGGATTCTTAGCTGTGCAGAATGGATGGCCTGTTGGATATTGTAAAAACGATTAGCTCCTGGGCGTGGGCGAGTTAAAGTATGTTTGGTCCCGGCAGCGTGAGTTTCATCGGCGCTCATAGGAACGAACATGAACATGCTCGAGTTCACAAAGAGACCTATTTCTGTACTTTGTTCCTTGGGCCTAATATGAGTCTTCAGCGTGGAAGGATTTACTAGTGTCCTGAGGTTCGCCCGGGAAGTTTCATTGGATGCATTCAGGCGATCGCCAATGTAATTCATCATGTAGTTGAACCTGCCAACATCAAAACTATGATCGGCCTCGAGATCTTGGAATTGTAAATACATAATGTACCTCAGTTCATCTTGAGTAAGCTTCAATCCTGGGTTAGCGCTGAAATGCCTAGCTAGACCATCAGGATATACATTATTCACTGATCCGATAGAGTTTGAGACTTCCATATGTTTGTACGCCGCCACAATTGCATCGGCGGACTCCATGGCGCGACCATGCAATATCTTAACGCGGATCTCATGTATAGCCGAGACAAGTGCTCCTCGTTGGGAATAAATTGCCGCGCTAGAAGAATTGTTTTTACATTGTATCATCATTATTTTTTCCTTGAGGTCTTGAATGTCAAACCTGCGTGACCCGGCGTCGGCCCACCATCCTTGAATAGTATGATCATCAAGCAAATATGAACCGTGTGCATTGTGCGGCTCAACAAGATAATAGAAATCCATATTGTCGAATGCAATATTAGGTAGAACCACATCGTAAACAGTGTGATCATTTCCGGTATGCACCAGATAGTTAACAATGCTGAGCGCGTACTTGACAAAGCACATGGATGGCGTATGAGAGTTCCCTGCGCGGCGATTAAGTTCCTCGCGAGCATATTCATTCTCTACGATCTGGCCAATTTGAAACCTAAGTGAAGATTTCTGAGGACCCGTTGGTTCATACATCCCAGTCTTGTTTGATGGATGGTTAGATAGCCTCGCGGGTTTATCATGAGTGATAGGAATCTCGCCGGAAATAAGAGTCCACACAGCCAGGTTTTTCTTTCGTGAATCGTCAATGAAGTTAGGATCCAAAACTGCCCGGGCGCCACTCTCAAAAACTACCTCCTTATCATTAGAGGATTTTACGCCGACTTGTTGGAATGGAAATAGTGAGTTAGCAACATTTTCCCGTTTGGATGTCCAGTCCCTGCCAGTCTTGAACGTATCTCTGAGGACGAGAGTCCTGAACATGTCTTCTGCGGCGGTCTTGTTCGTGGCTATTAGGCCTGAGAATTTAGAACGCCACTCAGGAGATTTTGGATGTAAGAAAGTGAGCCCAGTCTTAGCTGGCATATCTAGCAGGTGGGTCATACACCCCTCCTCCATCCAATCATATAGCTCTGAATCTACGCGGGCAATATACTTTCCGATGCTACAAAACGTGGATTTACTTGCCATTTGGGCTTGTTTATATAGTGATTCCGCTAAGCTTTTCCAGAAGATAAAATTTAAACTTGTTCGGTGTAAAAAATGCTCTTCCGCGCATGGGTCAATCCAGGCCAACCTTAGGAAAATTAACCAAGATTATCTTTTGGATCGCCAGTTACAAAATATGTTTGCGCGCCGGCCCAGTTATAGGTGAGAATATATCGCATTTCACTTAGGATGAGATCCATTGATGGCCTTGATAGCTGTATGTCTTTCCCGAGCTTAGATTTATATTTTTTATGCCTGATTTGGAATTTTAAGATTTGAGAAAAATTCGGCCGGATTAACATATTTGCCCGCCGCCAACATCAACAAACTATGGCAAGCATCGCAAACGCCAAGAAGCAATGTGTGGGCATGTGGAGCAATGGCGTCCCTGTTTACGCAGAAGAGCGTGAGCAAATCGAACATCTCATATCCAACACACCTCATCAAGTCGTATCCCCGGATGCGGGCCTCGAAGCCGACCAGATTCCTTGGCTCATCTTCGAGGGGAGACTTTATTCAAAAGCAGGTGTCGAGCAGGCACTCGTAGATTTCGCAACAAAGACACTTCATGGAATCCCGGGCGCCGACAAAATGGGCTCGCCGGCTATTCACTTGTTGACCCACTGCGGGAAGAACTCTGCCATTGCAGCTATGGAGAAGTTCTTTCCTTCGAGCAAAGATCAAGCAAAGAATATAGTCGAAACACTCGAACATGCTCTGCCAGCACACGCAAGGCATGCCCCAGGAATGCCAGGTCCTCACGGATTGGCATACACTGGATCACACCAGAAAAAATATGGAAACTCTCGTGTGTTTACAGGTGGGTGCGGGTGTAGCGGATCATTTGTTGGAGCCGGTCAGATGTCCCTTGACTCCCTCGCGGAATATAAGGGAACAATCAATTCCTCGATGAAAGAGAAGATAATGGATGCAACGATTCATGCAGCCCAAGGCCTAGGAATCTCTGTCTCTGGGAGCTCTCGTGATGAGAAGATTGAGTCTGTAATCAAAGGGTTGAACGCCGCAGCAACAAAAAATTACAAACCAGAGATGTTCCCTAAGATTTGCGTCGGGATTGCCACGAAGATCAACGAGGCGTATGGAGAGACTATCGTCAATACCTCCATGTCCCCTGAGGTAATTTGCCAACAAATATCTGAGTTTCTCGTATCTCTCATTGCCGGTATGCGCGCCGAGTTCTTGGCAGTCTACATGGACGTAAGGAGAATCATTCAGAATCTAGAAATCCTGAGGCATGAGCTCGCCGATATGGAAAGCGATTCCGCAAAATATATCGAGAAGATAGAAGACCCTGGGGTCAAGCTAAACGTCATGAAGTTCAAGGAACTGAAAGATCTCATCTCCGAGGAGACAGAGAGACAACTCGGCATGCTCGAGAATCTTATGAATATTCATCTGGCCCCAAATGAACAAATTCTCTCGGAAATGCTCAGAAGTGCGGAAAGTTACAAATCATTTATTTCTAAAATCCAACGCCCTCCCGCTGGGACTTCCAAGAGTGAGTTCTCCAAGATCATCTCTAAGATTCTCAATAGCCAAGCAGTTTCTTTGTCTAGCGCGAGACTTATTGAGAAGGCCCTACAAGGACTTGGCATAAGCCTCGAGGAATATAGAAAACTGGACACTAGCGAGAAGTTCCGCGGAAGACTCGCGGAGATCCTAGCTAAGGTAAACCCTAATGATGCTAAGGCAGAGCTCCTTGTAAAATATGCAAAGCAGGTCGCCGATATGTATCCTCAGCAAGAGGCCATCCTCGAGAAACTAAATGCTGCCAAGTCCGGCTCGGCAGAAGGAACAGGAGATACTTCCTCTATGAAGAAGATGAAGACCCGCGAGGTCATGAAGTCTTTGGTATTTGACGGTTTCGCCAAGCAAATAAGCAGCCTATTTGATAACTTTGTTGTCGCGCTAGATGAGTTGACCAAGCATATCGGGGATGAGATTCCCGTCTCGGGAGAACTAGAAAAGTTTATTGATGACCTGGGAACTTTAGGTTTTGACTGGGATATTTCACAGAAGAAGAACACTTATTTTGCTCTCGTAGGATTCTACAAGGATGCCAAGTCCCGCGAGGTCAAAGATAGATTCTTGCGAGACATGAGGACTATTGACTCACACATTGGATCGCTCATGGGCCGTCCAGAAAATAGCCGCGGGGCTGCTCTTTTCCGCGGTGTAAAGACCGTTGTGGAAAGTATGATCACTCTCGTATCTAGATATTCTGATGAAGTTGCTGAGAAGTTCGGACGTGGAGAAGGAGATATTCTCAAGAACTACAAAAACTTGACTGAAGGAATGCCTAGGATTACCATTCGACGAGAGAAGGAAATGAGTGAAATTCTTGATCAGGCCTATTATCGATTCCGTGTGGCGCAGATTAAGGAAAACCTTCGAGCAGAGGCCACCGAAGTCGAAAAGTATAACGAGAAGTACGAGGATCTTGTAACGAAGACAGTGGCAAGTAAGCTCAATAAAGTAGAGGAGGACTTTGATACGTGCCGAAATTACGTCGACAAAAAATTTGACGAGTCCAAAAAATCAGAAGCAAAGGAATTCATTCAAAAGTTCTTCTCTGTGAAGAAAAAGTTCTGGACGGTCGTAGAGGCTATTGATGCGTATATGCGCGTGTTCACCGATGCAATTATAACACATCCTGATGACATTAAAGAGATTAAATCACTTCTTGACGGTGTAGATATTATATCAAAATGGTATGATGACTCCACCGGGGATGCAGTAGGATATTTCTTTGACTGTTTTCCAGATGATAGTGGTAGCGAGGTGAAGTATAAAAATACAGATGGCTCATACATTGAGCGCCTTGATAACAATTACGGAAAGATAAATAAAGCTTTGAATCCAACTAAGCACATGGAGGCTTATGAAAAGGCCAAAGAAGTCTTTTCTAGCTTCATGGCTCTCAAGAATCTGTTGAACTCGTTCATTAACATTGGCCGTCAGTTTGGAGACGTGGAAATTCATAAGAAAATCTTCATGACACCAGTGCAGATTTACAATGTTCTTGTTGAGTTTATTGCCATGTTGTCTCTGCGAGGAGAAAAAAATATGTCAAAGGATAACATTAAGGTTAATGCTAGTGTCTGCCAGTTGAACCAACTAGATGGTTCCGAGGTCGAGTTTAGCTTGCAAATGGAGAGAGAGTATTTTGTTCTTGTAATGAAATGCTTGGCAGCTAAGGTTTTGACTGTAACCGGTACTTATGAAGTCTTTCATCATGATGATGTGCCTTATTTGCCTCTCAGGCCAGTCCGTATGATTCTCGGGGCAGCCGAGACAGGATACCCACATATTGAAGATGGTGCCACAGAATTATATTTGCGACTTCCGTTATTGGCAGAATATTATAAGAAAATATTCGACTGGAATGGCACCGGTTATCAAGATTACAGCATTCCTCGTAAATATACAAATGTGAAGATAACCATGGTCCCAGATATCGACGGTATATTCTCTGGTTTGATTAACATTGTCTTTAGAAAAATGGAAAATGTTACATCCGAATTCTATAATGATGCCGACATAAAAGACATTATTCGAGAGGTGAATCTTATTTACAATAAATTGAAATCCGCACACTCTCAAGATGTGACCCGAGGAATTATCAGAGAATTTGTACACGAAGTGAATCGTAGATATTCATTGGTATCAGACGCTGAACATGACGTATATGAAGTTTTGAATGGTGATCTGTACAACTATCAACGAAATTATGATGAAGAATCTGGTAACAGAAAATATGCTATTCTTCCCGGAGAACAAGAAGATGACTTATTTGGAACACCTTCCATAAAATCTCCAGCAACTAGATTGGCTGGAATGAAATCTAACTTGAAACTTCCATCGGAGGACGCGAGTAAGAAGGAAAAATATACTTTTTCCAATGATTATAAAAAAATTGTGGAAAGCTTCCGGGAACAATTAGATAAAATCGGCAAAGAATCATACAAAATGAAAAACGCATATGGGTTTAAAATGGCGATAAGAAGAGCCCAATCCGAATTGAAAACAACCTCTGATGAAACTCAGAGGTTCCGTATTATTTCTAGATTGATTAGAGGTAAAGATATGGATTTCCTTTCTAATAGCAATACATGTATTGCGTTACATGAAACGGTTACAATGGGCCTAAACTTATTAAGTGCCATACATTCCATGTTGGTCAGATTTAAAAACACCATTATTGCCTTAGATTTGAATGAATGTCATAATTTGATTACTGCGAAAAAAATAAGTGATTATGCAGGATACATTCAATATATACAAAACGAATTGCGCATCGATGTGCCGGATTCAAAATATTTATCTCAATTAATACAGTTTATTCAAAGTACTGATGGTGAACAACCACATACGGAGCGTGTTCTATATGTTTTATTGGAATCTGTAATAGGGTTGAATCAATACGGTGGAGAGTTATTGAATATATCGTTTGATTCCGGTAGATTCCAAATAAATTATGGGAAATTAAAAGATCTAATTACCAATCTATTTGATGTCGTCTTTGGTTCAATTGACATTTTAAGACCGCACATTTCACGGGAAGAGCTACATAAATATCTCAATAAGGAGACGCCTGGTAGTTATTATTGGTTATATGAGCAACTGATTGAAAAAATAATAACTGGTCGTAAAGCAGCCCCAATCGCGACTAATACAAGTATTGAAGATTATTTGTACAATATCAAACCGAGAAATTCAGGTAGTCTCATTGAATATGAAACACTTGATAAAATCATGATGAGACTGAATAAAACATACGAGATTCTTGTCTCAGAAAATAAATCAAGCAAAGACGCGCAAAAAAATGCAGGCGATATTTTCCGCCATTTGATTTCCATGAACGACGTACAAACATCAGAAACCAGTGCGCCATATCTTTCTAATATATTGCATAATCCATTTGATGAAATTTTATTCTATCATGAAGGAAAAAATAAACTGGTAGATCTAAGAGTTGTTCCAAGATATAAAGAATATTATGATTGGAACAAAGATCTGAAACCCAACAGATCGGTTATGATTATGTTCAATCAAATAATTGCAAAGTACATACAAACATTTTACGACCCGGTTACAAGCAAAATATACAACGGATTAATTGCTCCTATTGCGGCATATTTTTCCAGAGCGATTAGTGACATGTCATATACTTATCCAGACATTTCTCCGGCTTTTTATATACAACAAACAGATCCAGTAGAATACGTAAATCCAATAAATGTAATAATCAATACAATTGGCGCCGAATTAAATGATCAAAAATATCCAATACCGGAAGTATTTTTCAATGATACCTACTTCATCAGTTTGGGATCATCAGATGATCACATGGACACTATGGTTAACTTATGGGCAAATTTTTGGAAAAATATCTATTATCCTTTTATAGGCTCTCCATTTATCGTAAATGCTATAGATATTTCGTTATTTACAATTTTAGAGTCTTATTTTCCAAATGCTTTGGATGAGTTATCAATTATTGAAGATGTATTAAATGAAGAAACAATAAATAAAGCTTTTTCTTATGAAAACATAATTGCTGATTTGTACTTATCTGAAAGTTTATACACAATAGTCACATTACTGCCTAAATTGCCAGGATACACCGAAGAAATTTTGACCAAGTTGAACAATAGCGAAGCAGCAGCCATAGATGATATATTAAAAATTTTGCTTGATGATTTATCTTTTAAAATTGGTAGAGAGTTCATAATAGATGGTGCATCTGCGTACGATAATTTGCGCACATTAGTGAGATTATGGGACATAAGGTATGGTAGGTCTGATCAATTAAATATTAATGAATTCAATGGATTTTTAAAATATATTTACACATTGATTGTAAATGGTTACGATGATGATGGATTGCGGAATAAGTTGATGGAGATAATAGGGCCAGTCATAATAGCGTATAAATCGCTTGGTAATAGATTATATTTTCCAAACATGCCTAGAATACATAAATACATAGATGAGACTGTAACTTTTACGTCCGCAAATTCTGAATATGAAAAGAAATTACAAGGATCCATGTACGTCATGGCATTTTTGAAATTTTTACCATTGGTAATGTTAGACGATTCATTTCCCGCATCTGAAAAGACGCCAAATAAAACATATAATAATTTAGTCCAAAACACTAAAAAACTATTAGAGAGCAGGAAAGTTTATTCGCAGCATCCTTCCGGAATAGAGTACATTATTGATTATGACGTATATCGACTAGCGAACAAAGAAAGTATATATTCTAATGTGAATATCGGCACCCATAATTCACCACATATACTATTAGCCAGGTACGAACAAATACAAAACGGTCCTAATAAAAGCATTTACCTATTGGGATATTCCGGGTCTGACAATACCCAACAAAGTTCTTTGGGAGATATAGCAAATAAGGTAAATAGTGTTGACGGAGATGCAAATCACGTATTGTTCACGTCTCTGGCGGCGAGAATAGGGAACTTAGTAAGGCCAGCCATTACCGCGGAGAAATCCAGGATTTATGACAACGTTGCAGATATTCCAGCATATATGAAGGAAAAAATAAGAGCCAATGCTCCTGGGTTCATCCAAATGTTGAAGGCATTAATTGCCCGCTCAAAATTATTAGGCCAATTTATCGGAACTGCGAACATGGACATTGGAAAGACCTCTGGCAAAAAAGTACTGTGGCCGTTCACTACTACTCCTACGGGAGATAATTCCGGAGAAAATAAGCGCAGATTCATGGGAATATTAGACTCCGTAATTTCTGGATCCAACTCCATAATAACCGCGTGTGAACAAACTTTGCGAGAAATAGGAGATGATCCTAAGTACATGGAAATGCATCAGCACTCGCTTCGAGATTATAAACAAAATAATAACATAGAGCCATTTGCTCCTTTATCTTCCTCAATGTACGTGTTGCGAAATTATACAAACTACACAAATACTTCATTGCTTCCCGTGTATTCAATTGGGGATGAAAACTTTAAGTTTGCATACGGTGTCAGAGGATTGCTTAATCGTCCAATGATAAAACCGTCTCTATCACTAGTACCATCTTTCAAAAACACCTTAGAAAGATTCAATATGTCTTCAGACTCTTCAAAATTTCCCGATGATTTAATGGAAAAAATGGCTTCTAATTACATTACAGCTTTACGCTTTTTGAATGATTTGAAAAATTATAACGGGGTGGTAACTGGATTTTTAACTCTAGAAGCCAAATCCCTTGAGCGCATTGAGCCATACAAATCAACTCCAGCTTTAGGAAACATAGTACGTCATGATTTAATATTTGTTAACGTCCCCGGTGTGCCTCATGTTCCCGGTGAAGAAGACGTTCCTGGTGAGATGTATCATCGTTTTGATGAAGAAGACGTTCCTGGTGAGATGTATCATCGTTTTGATGAAGAAGACGTTCCTGGTATTCCTCATGTTCCTGGTGAAGAAGAGGCTCCCAGTATGCCTCATTTTCCCGGTGAACGGGGTGATCTTTTTGATGAAGGAGATGTTCCTATTCAGAAAGGTAGTCCCAGTAAGGAACATGTCTCCCCCGGCAAAAAACCTAAGGGAAAGGGCAAAGGCAAGGGTAAAGAAAAATTAAATGAGCGTAATATCGATATGCCTACAAAAAATGTATCAGGCGTTAGAGAAAAGCCGAAAAACAATGAAGGTATGAAGCTCGATGTGAAATCTAAAGAATTCACCCCCACCATAAAACGAAATGCCCCAGCAAATAAAGAAAATATCAAGGCTCGTGTCACAATTGATACATTGCCTGTTTCAAATGTTAAGGCTCAAAAAATCACAACTGAAGATTGTTTCGATCAGTTTGTAAATATGTTTGGAAAAAAACTGCCGGATTGGGATGAAGTAGAAAATATATTTAATCAAATGGATCAAGATTGTGCCATAAACTCATTTGCTTATTTGATTGATATAATAAACCTATCTTCATCAAATTTTATAAAAACTATAGGGTATACCGAGGAGTTGTTACTCCAAGCTTCATTAAAGAGCGAAAATGCCAAAAATTTTGAACATGAGCAATTAACCATTTACAATAATATACTTGACGATAAAAAAAATAGTTTCCGAAATTTTGTGGTAAAAATAAGAACTTATTTGTCTAAGTTTGGCAGTATATTACTACAATTAAGAGTTAGTGAACAAACCATTGTAAACCTTGTAAATGGTTTATTTACAGCCATTCGCAGCATAAACAAGGCGAGTGCATCTTTATATGAAAATATGCAAAAAATAATAAAAATGCATCCTGGTTTTACATTCATTTCTGAAATAGAAAAATTATTTCAACACCCGATGCTATTAACTATACCTAAAAAAATAAACTTAAATAACCCTAGATCCAAAAATAAAAGTATACCAACACCAGCAACAACAGCAGTACAACCAGCACCAGCACCAGCACCAGCACCAGCACCAGCACCAGCACCAGCACCAGCAGTAGCAGTACAACCAGTACAATTCAAAGGAATGAATTTATATAAGGGGCAACAATCGGAGGATGTTGAGTTTACGGATGAAGAATTCAATAATTTTCTTGATAATCAAATCATACCAGATAGATTATCAAAATTAGGATATACTGCCGAACCAAGTATCAAAGGTGAATATGAAGGTAGTGGTCCAGAAAATGACATCTATCACCCTAATAGAAATTATACAGAATCCAGTAACCGCATGACGGCCAGTATTATAGCCGATAACTCAAATGGAATAATACTATTTTCACTCATGCCGGAAGAAACAATATTTTCAATTCTGGACCTTACTGAAAGCTCATTTCAAGAAGAAAATATTAAAAAGTTTGTTGAAAAAATATGTAAAAAACACGATCTCGTACAACAAAGAGAACTGCAAAATATACTAGATCTCGGTATTGTACCCATCAATGTTCATGCACTTCGCCGAGAAATACCATTAGTAAATATATATAATTATGCTTACACGTATGATCACATGATTATGGAAATGTATGGAAAAATAACAGGAAATGAATTTTCCGGTGGTATAAACAATCAAAAAATTACTGATCCTAATATAGCTTTAGCTGCCCTGCTTTATGATCCATATAAAATTTTAGAAAACACTGAATATTTTCATTGTTTAGATATGTTAAATGGATTTCCAACAACTTCTGATCAAAGCCGACCTAAGTTCCTATCTGATCAATTATTAGGAAAAGCGCTAATGGTAAAAGGTTATGAGTTACATAGGAAAAATGAAGACTATCCAACCCCCAATTTTCCTTCGAAGCACCTCGACAAAAAAGAAGTATTTGGCCCAAACGGTACAATATATAAATATGATAATGGAGATAGAGGGAAAAATACCAAGCAAAGGTTTAATTCAGTGTTAACTAGGAGTCTTATATTCATTGTAAACTTACAGAGGTCTATTCGCGCTAAACTCCATACCGATCTTATGTATGTTCCTCGCACGGCAAAGATCATATCTTCATTGCCCATCACTGATGTGAACGTAACGGAGTTCTACGGACACGATACAAACATATAAATATCATACGATTTACACAAACCTATGACAACATCGCAAGTCTCAAGAAAACACTTTTATTTTTTGCCCCGGCAGATCCAATAAGGAAACACTTCGGACGCCTTGTTATATAACCGTATGCTTCAAGGATTGGCTAACCCGTCTCAGCGATGCTGGTTCAATGCTGCGTTCCAGGCCTGGTCGGCCTGTGTGCGAGCCCTCCGCTCGGATAGCTCTACTAAAATATCACTTCCCCGGGACAAATATTGCGTAGCTTTGATGACGGCCACGGACTCCTCGGGGCCTGACCGAGCAAACATATTCTTTGAGGTCTTTGCAGATAAATTCCTAGAGATGGAATCGCGGGAATCCCAACATGATCCAGTGGCTGCCTTGTGTGCCATCCCAGCACATACAAATCATACAAACGCTAGAGTCCCGTTTGTAGGACTAACTACGAGGACAATTTCATGCACACGGTGCCCTGCCAAGACATCCTCAAAGTATATAGACCCTATATACAGCATAGATGACCCAAGCATTCTGGCGTGGCCAGAGCAACTAGTGACTCATTTACTTGCTAGCGAATCTACCGTATCCTCGTTGGAGATCCCGACATGTACTTGCCCACCAAATACACCCCAAAAAATAATAGAATCTCGGCGGCTCCCTAAAATAATGATCCTTGCAGTGAACACGCATGAGCCATCAGCGCACAAAGCAAACATCCCTCGTGTTCTTGTTACACCGACGAATACTCATAGGTTGATCGCGGTCATATGTAAATCTGGACCACCTGCTGGAGGACACTGTTGGGCACATGTGCGCGGGCAAAACTCATGGGTACGAGCCGATGATTTATCTATATCTTCTAGCACCGGCCCAGACGAGTATGTTATTGCGGGAATATATTATCGCGGCGTATCCTAAAGATTCAAAAGGCATACAAGCGAGACCAAACAAATGAAGCAAGACACTCAAGATAGTCCTATATGATATACAGATACGCACGCACGCGCATCGGGAACCTTAGCTAAAGGTCAAAATTTTCATATCTTTGGAAACTATGTCCCACCAGGAATAATAACTGAGCCAATGACAGAAAAAGCTTATTGTTTACACTGCAAGACAAAAGTTCCCATCAATGGAGCTAAGTGGAGCGTCAACACCCGGGGAACCCCAATGGTGTCTGGAACCTGCTCGAAGTGCGGAGGTAAAGTCTATGGGATTGTTGCCGCCAAGAATGCCCCAGCGGATATTCAGCATAAAGCAGAGACCATCAGAAAATCCCGATCGGGCAAATCAAAGAGAAAATCTGGGGGACGCGCAGTAGGACGCCGCACCAAATCCAAGTCCAAATCCAAGTCTCGCGGAAAGAAGTAAGTATCTTATGTTGCGCGAGCTGTAAAAACACCTTTATTTTTTGACCGGGCTCTAGTAAAAATGAATGTCTCGAACATGATTTTATAAAATCAACACTATGGATAGTCACTTTGTAGAACTTCTCAGGACACACCCTCGTATATGCGCCCGGTGGACTGATGCTGACTGGGCGATCTTAGCGTGTTCATTCCCTGATATATTGGCTAGCGACTTCGAAGAATATACACTAAGACCCCCGGGAGCCAGGCCTATAAAAAAACGAGAAGCCTTTGAGGCCGCCTCTACATCATTGGCTATTGAGGGTACTCGCGCAGAGATAAAAGAATATCTTGCCGTACCTCGAGGGATTCAGCGCGTCATCAATCCAACACTTATCGCGGCAAGGCATCTCAACGCGGACTTCTTCTTAGAGCTAGAAAATTCTACATGTCTTTCCAGAATGATAGATGCTGACTCGCAGATCCTAGAGAAAATACTGGCTAATTGTGCAACAGCTATAAGACAATTTGACCTCCAGGATGCAAATAATCTTTACGATATCTACGCGGCACAAGTCATAGCTAAGATTGTATTTGACCGAGCCCCCAAGAACCCATCTATGAAAACAAGATTGGCTATTATCGCTGCTCGCACAGGCCGCCCAGAGATCACTAGATTATTTACTGCATACCCGCGGCTCGACTGGGAGTCCATGTTGAATGCCGCGAGATCAGACGATACAATAATAAGTATACTTGCCGGGCCCATGGCTGATCAGGCGTATGACCATATTATGACCCGCTTTGAGGACAAGCGCGAGAAACTAATGGAACTTCTAGAGCGCATATCTAAATATGTTCAACCAGAACATCCAACACTTTACTTGGCTGCCCGGGATGCCCAGATTATAAAATGGTTATACCTACATGACTGCCCGGTGTCCCGAGCCGTCCTTGGGCATCAATTAGTTGGCCCAATACTGCGCGACCTCATGCAGTCTTCGGAATAACTGCGACTATAGCGCATTCATATAATTTTTTCCCACTCTTGAGCGGCAAAAAAAAATGAATGTATTCTAGAATATACATATACCTTGTCTCTGTGCTATATAAGGAATGTATTCTCATATTGTTTGCTTTTGCGGACGCGAACTGGGCGCCATATGGAAACTGTTTTGCGCATTACGTGAAATATATGTAAAGAAAGCCCTGGAAGACGCAGGCATACCAGCCGATATAGCTATCGAAGTACTCCAGCTTACCCCGGCGCAGACAAATCTCTCTGGGGTCTTCGAGGCACTAGAATTACTTGAATGCTGCCGGACAAGAATAAATACCCAACATCTATACTATCAATCCCGATAAGGTATACGGTAATCACATGTACGTGTAAGCGCATAGATGGCGCCGCCCCTTTTATTTTTTGATCTCGCTCAGGTAAGACCCCCTCTCTATGCTATGCCTGCAAAAAATTGAATGTCTCGTTGATAACAAGTAAAAATCTTCAAGTTAGACAAACACGCATTTAACAAATATGAAAGCCTTCAAGAACATACCATTCATGAATACTCTTATTACCCCTGAAGAACTCAAAACAACTCTAGCGAATCCTGAGCAACAAGTATTCTACTTTAGTGATTTTCGCAAAGCCGGAGCCTATGATACGCTTTATTATAAAACAGTTCTATTCATAGAAGATCCTGAAGGAGACAAATCCATGAGAATGCCTATGTTCCACATAGAAATGACCGGTGACAATCCTGCCACTTGGCTCCCAATTACTCGTGGAGCACCTGAAAAAGGCAACCTAAATGACAAACGCAATCCAAAAGATGGCAAATACAATCCAAGTATTTCCATTGGCCTTTCCGATCTCAACACTTATTGTAATGGTTTCGGGGAAACATGGGTTGAGTTCAATAAACGATGGGTTGAACAATTCAATAAAGATTGCGACTCCGGGACGATTAAGAAAGGCAGTAGAAATCTCAAAGACCTCTACTACCATATATCCCCTGATGGTGAAGAGATCCCCAATCCCATGATCACGTTAAAGATATTCCTTGACCAAAAGCACCCAGACGGCTGTCCAATACGTGAAATAGCTGGAAAGCCAAAGTTCACCGTGTTGGATGCCAGGTCTCCTATTTATGAAGTACAATCAAAAAAGACTAGAAGCGGAAAAACCCGTAAAGTCAAAGTACAAACTGGATATGAGCCTTACATATTATATGATAATGGAAAACCAGTTCCCATCACATCTGATAATCTTCATATTGTCCTCAAAGATGGCACCAGAATCAAGCAAATTACCTGGATTGGAAACGGATTGACTGGGGCACAACATACATTCTCGATGCCCATGATCTTACACGAAATCGTAATCTTCCCGTTCATACCAAAGCTAACGACAAAAAAGAAAGACGATGATCTTATCTCGGACGGCGAAGATGAAGATGAAGAACTCGAGGAGACCCAGAGTCCCAACAGGATAAACATTCCTGGAGATGCCAATACTTCCCCGGATGATGAGGACGAACCATTATCTGATGAGTAGAGAAATCATTCGCGCCATTATGCGAAATTCTCTCATTTATTTTTTTGCCCCCTTGGAATCAGAGTTATAATATTATCAATCCGAGTCAGTTATGGCGGTATAGTCTTTGTACTGATTCACTGTAAGTATAACATAGTCCTCTATGCGAATATGATATAAGTTCGCCATCATATCTCCGCGGACATCTGGCTGATATTCAGCTACATCATGTTTATCAACATAGTTCTTCCCGCTCCAGCCACCCATTCCAGCCCTAACTGAAAAGTTACATCTAGCTGGCGGTTCGGCAAAGGATTCAAATCGCTCAAGCATACTCCCTAGCGCTACGAGCTTATATAGAGGAATCTTGCGATGCGTGTGGTCCATCATATAGCTGACGTGCACATATTCCAAGGAGTATCAAAAATATGTATCAAAACTGAAGTCTCGCGACATAACCGAGAAAACCTTCACACATATATTGCTATCTGGAAATGCAGTCCGATGGATTTACTATAGTTACAAGGGGAATGCGCGGAAAAGGAAAAGCGAATATATCCCGAGCAAACTTGGAGAACAACAATCAATCTAGCAAAGATGATATCGTAATATCATTTGACCCCTCGGTGCCCTCTCAGATTTTACTAGGAGTGTGTTCTAGTTACACGGACACTTTCACAAGTGTACACCCGTCCGGGCATGTTAAATGGCATCATTGTCCCCGAGTCAAACATAATAAAGTAGGATTTTATGCTCATCAGCGAGCCGCTGCGGCTAAAGAGTCGGCTAAACGACAACAAGTAAACTCCCAATGCCTAGAGGTATTCAACAGCAACGATTCCGATCATCAGCTGGCTCCCCGGCCAGATTCACCCTTCCAAATGGAGCCTTAATTACGCGAGCGAACGATTGTTTTTTTTCGTCCTCATGGCGGCGTAGAGGCACCCACACTTCTCTTACAACATGCCAATCAGTATACGGGAACAATGCTATTCCTTGATCACCCCAAGAAGAACCCCAAGAACTCACAATATAAAACCCATCTGGATTATACCCAATCACAGCCACAGCATGGCAGTCTCCATAAATATCTCTAGTATAGTCTCTCTTTTGCCAAGCTTTCTCCCTCCAGAAATCTTTATACTTTCCCCGGTAAGGTAATAACATATATGCCGGCCCTATCTCGACTATGGCCCGCTTAAGTGTTGAGGCCGTCCCGATCTTGGCATAACCAGAAATTCTGCGGCGTCCAGCAGATCGATAAGCCTGTGAGGAAGGCTCTTCGGTTAGCTCGCGGGTAGGTGTGGGATATCGTTCCTCAGTAGAGACCCCAATCTTACTTAGTATCTTGAAAACATCCCGGCCAAACATCCCTCGGGCCGGAGAATTTACTCGGTGATGATATATAAATCCAGCACTGAGCCTTCTCTGCCGTGACTTCTTCGTATGACTATCCCGTGTCATTGGCGATCCCGCAAAGAGCCCAAGTGATTCATGTATTTCCATAAGTAAAGCCCCAACGCATGCGCCACAAGAATGATTATTTCCTTGATCGAATGGCCCAAGAGGTATGTCAAGCATATACGACTCTGGCAAATCATCTAGTAAACCCCCGGGGACCATACTTATATCATCCAACACCCAATCCCTAGGATCCTCCGGGGAGATTTCGCCACCAGGACAGTTTTCTATAGAATCCCTGAGTAGATTTGTACGAAAAGACATTCAAAACAAGTATATAACACTCTCAAAAAATAAAAGCCAAAGCGCCGGCACAAGCATATATCAATCTATTCTGCGTTCCATTCTTGTACGACCTTGTTGTGGTACACCGTCCTTGGATTTCTCGGCAAACATAACAGTTATCTTTGCGCCGAGCCAATGATTCTCAAAGTATGTTATACCATTAGATTCTACTTCTCCCATACGGGCTAACAGACTCTCTCGCACAGGTATCTCTAGCGCCGGAGAGACATTAAACTCCCTGCCAGTCTCTGTCTTACATACAAGCATTAGTGACTTGGCGGATTTTCCTTTTTTCCCTGAGGAGTAGCCGATGATTTCATACTCATCATCAAGTTCTGGTTTCATCTTAAGTAAACCATTGGATCTACGGTTGTTTACAGAAATGACATATGGCGTATCCAGCCTGAGCATAGCGCCTTCGTATTTTTGTACAAGGTACGCATCGTACTCAATATACGCCTGTGTGAGGGAATTCACTACTACGGTAGACACAAGCAAAACATATGGTTGCTCGAAAATGTCCACAAATATATTCTCTGGATATGCTAGATCATACTTTGACCCGCCACGAGTCTCGGCAATATCACCACTCATCCGCGCGGCCTCAGAGAATATATTATGTAACCTGGCGAATCGTTGTGAAAACACAAGCTCGGGTTCGTTAGGAAAATAACAGTCGTACACCATATACTTTACCGGTACGGTTTGTGTTGACTTAACCCTGCGGGCATCCCCAGAGATGTCTTGTAGAGCGACACCGTGTTTGTATGCTTCCCCGTCCAAATGAATCTCTCCCGGGTAAAGATTCTTGGCGGTCTCAAAGATGGGCCTGACAGCTTCGCGAATATGTTGAAGCCCAGCAAACACAAGCCTACCTCGCGAGTACAAGATTATATTTGTGTCGTTGGCCGATGTGGCCATCACTCTCAATCCATTAAATTTTCTCTGGACAAATGCTGGCGAAGTTTCTTGGATATTTACTTTATCTAGTTCAACACTGAGGACTTTGGCCAACATCGGATTGTACATGTTTATACTTGGGCCCTCGATATCACTGTTACTATTTTCTTGAGGTCTAGCAAAGGATCCCTTGGATCTAGCTTGTTTATTGTGTTTCCCCAGGGCATCCCTCAGGGCCTGACAGAACGGCGTGGTTTCAGAGATTTTACCTACGTTCTTCCCAGAGGAGACAATTGTTGGAACAACGGATCTTGGCTCACGTCCGATCAGCCCGGACTCAACAGAAACCCATCCATAGATATCTTCCTGTGATCCGCCAGGAGGATTATCGAACATGCGCGGGACAAGTTTCAAGAAATACTTAATCGGTGCTCCGTCCATGGACACAGTCTCAAGATTTTCCTTGTGGAATGCTCTCACTATGATCCTCCAATACATGGACGATCCTGAGGCATGCTTTGATGTGATTGTAGGAAACTCCCATGTTCTATCGTTGTCCCTCAGACCTCCTGGGATTTCTGTAGCAAAGTTAGTTATATTTACGTGTTTGGACGCCATGAAGATATTTGTATATATGAGGAGCCGTCTTTCATTTTTTCTCGAAGGATCTCATTGAGTCACAAAAAATAAATTGACCTACGAGCATTTACTCGAGCGGGGGTGTTTTTAGAAATTCCCATCGAACGGGTTGTTCATAGTGTATCTATTGCATTCCTCAAGAATTCTGAGATTTCCAGCGGTAATATATTCGCACTTGGCCGGCACCTCCTTAAGTTCGCGCAAATCTGGCGTGAGCATGTTTGTATCTGCTTGAGGAGCCTGATCAGCCGGGCTTTCCATTCCCCATGGATCGCCAGTGCTTTTCCATGGATGGACAGTCATATCTTCATAGGGAAGATTAGGTCTCTTGGAGTTCATGCCCAATAATAGATTTGATCTGACCGGCAATGAAGGTCTATCATATGTTGTGGCTCTTTCTATCTGCCACGAAGCATCTGGTGTCTCGAGAGATGTCTTCCCATTTCTCAAGCATTTTCTCGGGTTAGCATACGTGGACGCATCAGCGAATAAATCATATCCTGTTGATTCGCCCGGCTCGGCAAAAGAACGTGATGGTTTACCTATGATCTGGCTCGACCAAGCATGTAAACTGGCAGACACTGCGGCACACTCATCATTATCCTGAGCACTCTCTGGTAGTGGTGCCTTAGATAACAACTCTCGGGCTTCAGCGTTAAGAGAATACCAACTTTGAGACACATCCTTGGGCCTAGAATGCCTGTTGAGGGTTTCTTCAAGCAAACTTATTTCTCCTAGTTCCAGCCGTCCCAAGCTGGACCCAATGAATGGGCTTCCAGAAGTATCATTTGAAATCATTTCTATATCTTGAGACGCCCCAATGTTCGGAGTTGAACCATCTGCATTCACATATCCGCCATGCATTGCCTGGCTAGCAGCCTCGGTGTCACTCATATTCTCTGAGCTACCCAGCCTTTTGGTATACCATACGATCAGGACCACCATGATAATAGCCCCAATAAGCCAAACACTGTCTATCATAGGATCTATATTTTCCCGCACAGAATCCGCGCGGGAGGCTTATTTTTTATAAATTTGATTGATACTCTATAAGTAATACAATAACTCAACCAGAGAATGTCTCATGCAAGCATTGCGGGCGTCCAATTCACCCTTAGGGGTACCCCTGAGATTAAGGACAATTCCTCGGTGCAAGTGAAGAACTTCAATGAATATGTAAACAATAACCCAGCCCCAGGAGGCGTGCGAGACCTAAAAATGGGTACGACTATTTTCAAATTTCGCTGCCAGATTTGCGATAATACCAAAGGAAAGTGCCTGGGTCACAATGGGCACTATATGTTGAAACATCCTATTATTAATCCAATGGGATTCGAGAGATACAAAAAATGGCTAAAAGTTGTCTGCCATGTTTGTGGTGCCCCTGTCGTGGAACCTCCTGCTAGGGCCGTCGATAGACTTTCAGCATCGGCATCGTCTACTCGCGAGAAGAATAGAATTTGCCCCAAGTGCGGATCAGTTCACCCTATTCTCAAACCCGATGAGACAGAGAAAATGTGCATGGTCGCATATATTTATGATGACACCAAGGAGAGGACTATCAAGAACAAGTATAATATTTACCCGCACAACGCAGAGAAAATATTTTCTCGAGTTACACCTGAGACTATAAAATTCTACTGCGGATCAGCACCGATTGAACAGGTTGACCCGAGAAAGACAATAATAACAGCCACAACAGTTCCTACAAATATTATCCGCCCAGACGTCCGTCAGACCGGAGAAGACAGATCACTTACAAAGTCCATAACGAGTTTACTTATGGTTCTTATTCGGGCTAATGAGAAATTTCCAGAAAATTATGAAGAGATATTCAACGATGCCATCGCCAAGAAAGACTGGGAAATTAATAGGCTTTACTATGAAATGCTCCGAGCCTCTGGAAAGGAGACCGTCAGCATTGTGGGCGATTTCAAGGGAAAGACAGGACTTTTCCGAGGAGCTATATTAGGCAAACGCTCTCGTGGAATTGCTAGGAGTACAATAGTGGGCGACCCAACTCTGCGCATTGATGAGATACGAATCTCTCAGAAGTTCGCTACGACTATTAAGATTGATGTGGCGTTTCAAGATTACAACCGGGCTGAGCTCATGCTCTTGCTACAAAACGGCTCCAAGAGATACCCTGGGGCCAGCACGATAACAAAACGCAACGGTAAAATGTTCGACGTGAGTGAAAATACTGACCTTTCATCATTGGAACCCGGAGATATTATTTCCCGAGATGTCCTCGATGGGGACTATGTGTATTTTAACCGTCAGCCATCCCTGATGCCTTCTAACATATCAGGCTTTCGCGTGTATGTCTCCAGGGATCCAAACGATAACACCATAGGTATGCCTCCCGCAGTGTGTCCTATGTTTAATGCCGACTTTGATGGGGACGCCATGAACATTATCTTCGCTACAAGTCCTGCCGGGATGGCCGAGATAGAACTTTTAGGATGGATGGGCTTGAACTTTATTCATTTCTCTACGTCCAATTGTATGATTGGCCAGTCCGAGGATTCAGTCATTAGTCTTTTCGAACTTACTCGCAGGAATACTCGCCTGGATAAATTTCACGCGTGCTTGACACTAAGCACCATAATAAGAATGCCTGATTTGAATAATCTCTTTGCCGATCGCCAGCTTATAACTGGTAGGGAATGCGCATCTGTGTCCCTGGAAAATATTCCCATCGACTTGACCCGAAGTACAAATTGGTACAATCCTAGTTTCATACCTGCGGTAAAATACCACCCGGATGAAATTACCGCGGTCATTCGCCAAGGAAAACTAATCTCTGGAGAGTTGGACAAAAAGACTGTTGGTCGAGGCGCACAGAATAGTATTTATCAAATCATTGCCAACGATCACGGAAACAAGAAAGCCATAGAGGCTATTTATGACATGCTTAGAATCGCCACTGAATACATGAAGATTCATGGGTTCACAATTGGTCTCCAAGACATTCTCCTATCCCGTGAAGCTCGAGACCAAGTAGAAAAAATAACGGGAGACACGATAACCCGCTGCGAACTTATCATAGAACAACTTATTCGCGGAGAGGTTGTGCCTCCAATGGGCGTAACTGTCGCAGAGCAGTATGAAAAAATGCAACTGGCCGCCGCGCAAGTATATGACGGATACATAGATGTATTGTTACAGAATATAGATCACGATAAGAATCACCTATTCAAGTTGGCTGCCTCAGGGTCGAAAGGCTCCATCAACAATATGGCCAATATTGTGAGCGCTGTCGGACAGAAAGTGCTCAATGGCCAGAGACCCCCAAAGATGTTCGGGCACCACAGAACACTTCCTTATTTCCAGCGTTATGATATGTCTCCAGAGGCAAATGGATTCATCAAAAATTCATTTGTTCAAGGTATTAACACCGCAGAGATGATCTCTGCTGGAATGTGTTCTCGCTGGGCACTCATTATCAAAGCATTGGCTTCATCAATAAGCGGTGCCATGAGCCGAGAAGCCATCAAATGTATGGAGTCTCTTGTGGTAAACTATTTCCGACATATAACTATTCACAATAAGACTCTTGCGTTCTCGATCGGGGATGATAATCTTAACCCACAAAAAATAGAACCATTGAAGATAGCGACCGTATCATTGAGTGACGCAGACTTTGCTAGTAAATATAAGAATGATGAAATAGCCAGCGAGTTTGAACAACTGTCTGCCGACCGCAAAAAGTACAGAGACTTATTCTTGCGCTTAGAGTCCGCTACAATAAATGAGCCATTCCAAGACACTCGTCAATTAGCCGTAAACATATCTCGCATTATTGATGGAGTTCTTGGGAGAGGCACATCAAAACCTCTGGAAAACTCAGAGCTATTAACTGCTTACAATATTGTAAATGAGTTCTGCGCGGCGTTGCCATACGTATACTATAATGCCGGATACAAGAGGGCGGGTAAAGTGATAAGTGAGACTTTCAAATGTGCGACGTGGCTGCTAAGCATGCAAGTCCGGGTTTCACTTTGTACTCGAGAGATCTCTAGAAGAAGTATGAGCCTATCGCAGCTCCAAGCCATATTGGCCCGGGTAGAATATATATACTCCCGCGCACTCGTAGACCCTGGTGCAACTATAGGAATGTTAGCCGCCATGGGATTCTCTGAGCCGAACATGCAGATGATGATGGATGCACACAGGGCCTCTGCGACAGGAGGTAACTCCTTAAGCGGCACAAAGCGAGCCAAAGAAGTATTTAGTATTAAGCCGACCAAAGATATGGCCGCTCCCGAGATGATCTTACAGTTTACCCAAGACATCGCCTCAGACAAATCGAAAATCCAGCGGATCGCCAATAATTTGGAGGTCATGAGATTCTCTACATTTATTTCAGGCACGGCTCTCATCTTTGCAGAAACTTATGGTGTGCCGGTCCACCCAGATTATAAACATGAATCCGAGTTCATCAAGGAGTTCCAACATAGGAATCCGCTATTGGCGCCCCCGCAAGATTTGCTACATTTCTGTATACGCTATGAACTTGATAAGAGCCAACTCCTCCTTAAAAATATGGAAATAGATCATATTGCCACTCGCCTTCGCGCCAGCAATAATAATCTATATGTCATATACACACATAAGAATGCACCTAGAGTCATCATGCGCGTATATATCCGTGGTGACCAGTTCAAGACTACTCCGGGAAAGAATGATTTAGAATCTCTTGATGCGACCCTGCAAGATATAATCCTCCGAGGGATGCCTGGGATTGTGCGGGCAAATCCTATCAAGCTTGTCCGTCACAAAGTCGCTGAGAACGGCTCGATAATACAAGATAACAATAATTGGGGTGTCCAAACTGTGGGCACGAACATCGCTGCCGGACTATTAGTCTCAGGAGTCATCCCAGAACTGGTATTCAGCAATTCAATCATGGAGATTTATGAGATGTTTGGAATTGAGGCCGCTCGCACTGCCTTAATTAATGAATGCCGCCGAATGATGCCTTCATGTAATTATAGACATTATACCGTCTATGCAAAAACCATAACTAGGCTAGGTTATCCGACAAGTATCAATAAAACCGGAGTGAACTCTCGCGAGCCTAATAATGTTCTCCTAGCAATGGGATATTCCAATCCAGCCGATGCTCTTGGGCGCGCTGTATCCGATGGAATATATAATCCTATTTACGGCATATCCTCCGCACTTGCCATAGGGACAACGCCGAACATAGGATCCAAGTATACAAAAATACAGATCAACAAAGAGTTTATCGCGGCTAATTCAAAATCAGTCAACAAAGAATTTAGCGATCTGTTCTCAGCGTAAAGCATCATTATGATCTCCAAGCGCGGCAAAAAAAATATTTTTTTGTCCCGTATGAATGAAATATGCAATCCAATAAATCACTCAGGCTTTCTTCTGAAGAATCACGATCCTATGTAAACCAGTGTATTGTTTATCTACTGGAGTCAGCTTCTCAAATAAACTCGGCTGTATCTTGGCAAACTCAGAATCTAAGTAATCCATTGTGTCATTAGATATGGTACGCAGTCCGAGTTCCTTAGCAACCCCTAGGAGGTATTTGATATTACATAATGGTTCCTCTCGAAGTTCTTTGGTAAAAGGAAGTTTGATCTTAATCATCTGCCCGGCATCGGACAGCTTATCCTCAGAGTATAACCTTTGTATTCTGTACTTGGGCTCGGCATGGTCGTGTTCCCGCAACTCCCAAAACTGTCCAACGCCGACATTAGATAGTTGTTTATGAATTGCCGTACCATCCATTGTGGTAAATATAAATACCCCTCCGGGCCCAAGCAACTTTGAGACTAACCCGAGAACACGTCGGATATTATCTGTTGTATCGCACAAATAATGTATAGCAAACATACAGGACACCCCTTTGGCAGCACCAGGGAAAACACCAAACTGGCACATGTCTGCTAGAGTTTGCTCCACTGGACGCTTGAGGTCTCCAACAAGAGCATGAGTAATCATACCGACCCTGGAGAAATTCCCCATGCGTTTATGAGCCCGCCCCCTGGAAACTATAGAGAACCTTCTGCGAATGAGCTCCGCTATGGCGGCAGAGTCAATATCCATAGCAAGTAATTGCTTGACCCCAGCATCTGCATACCTGGCTAGGTCTGCGCCTTGACCCGCGGCAATATCAACAACAAGATCCGCCTCATAGAAATGAGCATTGATTGCCTTGGTGATGACATATCTTCTAGCTTTATTCCCGGCCTTCGCGGATTCGTCCGCGGTCTTCATGAAGTAACTATGTGGCCTCTCCCAAAGACCAGAAAGTTCTAGTGGATCCCAATAACCAGACACTGTATTTTCAGCCACGACCCAATCATTTCCAAAGTATCTCTTCTCGCCTTTTCTATCATCGCGGATTCTATGAAACTTCCAGTTAATAATCTTGATCTCACAGCCTCGTAACTTAGGCCCTGGGGAACTGATATTTTTTTCATCCGGCCCAAGCTCAACAACGCTCCCGTCCAAATCAGGATTCTCTGAATACCATAAGTACGCATACGGAGACATGGCCGGGCTAAATTGTATAGGAGCATAGTCATCACCGACCCCGGGGAATAGATCAGCATAACCTACAGGATATTGAAGTCCTAATTGGCTCTTCGTCTTATCAGAAATGCCAACAAAGAGCCAATAAAGTGTCATTGATTCTCTTGTTTCGTACGGGGTCATACCTATTAATTTAGCAGGGCATTTCCGCACAAGAAAATCCACAGTGCACATTCCTATCGGCTTCCACTTGTATGAATCCGTTGTAAAATATCCTTGCGAAGCCCCGTTGATTGCTGTTTTTCCTCGGACTAATATTATTCCATCATCTGGAAATGAGAACTTTGTCTCCCGTAAATTCTCTAAAGCTGGCCTAGCTGTCTCGGGGCCGTTGCCGAGAGCAACATATTCTTTTGCCTGCACATCCCATTTATCCATATGTTTCGCCAAAGCATCCACACATTCCTTAAGGTGCTTGATGCGATCCTCAAACGGAAGGGTCGTCATATTTTTCCCAGCGCATAATAGGACATCGAAAACAAGGACTAATTTATCTAGCACTTCCGCATCTACGATATAAGTATATGCAGCGTCGGCAGAATCATTACCTATAATTTCTAATGTGTCTCCATAAATAATTGAGACCTTTCCTTGAGATTTCAAGCCGATGATGGCTCGTTTACCATCTGCTTTTACTGTGGCGTAGAACCCCCAGGGAGGAAACACAGACGTTCCAACACGTACATCTTCTGCATAATATGTGGCCGCGGTAAGGCCAATAACAGCAGGGACAAATCTCTTTTGCCTAAACTTAGGATCTCTGAACTTCTCAGCTCGGTTCTCCGGCATGACTGCTCTAGCTATGTTGTAGAGTTCATACTGATAGTTTTTCTCAGTTGTATGCATGCTTGCGGAACTTCCCAGGATGGTCTCTGCAACATTTAGATCTTTCTCGGATAAACGTATTCTCTTACCGGCCAGACCTCCTAGGTGTTCTATCTCTATCTCATATCTGGAAATGAGGGTGTCATCTAGGCGATCAAATACACTACTATCATTAGGTCCAAACATGAGCGCTTGCTTCAATGTCAACATTGAGCCAGATAATTCCTTGTATTCATTCTGACGTACAGCTGTAAAATCATATCTCCAGACACCTATTGTAAAACTGGCCCGCACTTTGAACCTGATTTGAGCGTCGTTACAAAGAGGGAACTCATCCACAGTAGATTCACGGGCCAGGGCTATTTTATATTCTATTGGCCCGCCGCGCACAAATACAGGCACACTTACAGGCGTCTTCTTGGAATAATATTGTATCGGCGTGTCCTTACTATAATCGAGCGTGCGCAAGTATCTGTCCTGTATGGCCGTGGCGTTCCCATAAGGTGATCCACAAGATCCAACAATGGTCCTACTAATTTCAGGCTTACCGTGAGCGACAACGAACTTATTGAAAGCATCCATGAACACTCCTTTCGAAATGCCAATAAATCTGATTTCTAGTTCCGCCTGTTGCTTCGAAGTTAATATCATTTCATTGTATTCTTCGATGATTTTAGCGATCTGGCGAGTCTGTGTTTCGACTTGATATCCTCCAAAACGATACATGTATACGTATGAGTGATTGGTTTGGTGTATTATATTATTCTAATCAATTTTTCAAATATAGACGGACGGGGCACAAAAAATAATGTGATGTTCCTAGTAATACCTAGGTAACCCATTCGCTACCCTGAGATTGTCAGTTTCCTGGCGGATTTCAGAGCAATATTTTTTGATGCTGGTTGCCATATGCTTGGTGATTTCAGATGCATTTTTTAATCTCGACCGTAAATAGTTTGTTTGTACTGAAGCAGTATTTACAGGATGTTTGCTAGAATCTAGCAAATCGCCCACTTGCACATACATCAATCTTATAGCTTCTAAGATTTGCATTTGTTCCTCATCGGACGCATCAATGCAATGAGCTTGAATAGCAAAGTAATAATTTTCCGCAAAGATTACCCAGGGCAATCTACAGGCGCCTCGAGAACAATAAAATCTAGCCACATATTTTTCAAACCCATCAATATGTCCTGCGATGACGAATAATAACTCCGGGGCTTCACGGTGAATCCTAGAAATTATTTGATCTCCTATGAGACTCATACTGTTTTACTTGACTGTGAGCAGCCATCATTTTTTATATACACCACTTATCCCTAGAAGAGTTCTTGGCATCAATAAGCCCATGGAGTCCACTCATATCCCATCTCCTATGCGCTGGAGTAATGATCTCATACCCGTCCAAGCCCGCTGCGGCCTCCTCGCGGTCATAGTGCCTATGATGAGCCTGAAATCTATAGTAAGGTATGCCGTTCTCCAAGCGACTATATGCTCGACGTGTAAGATTCCTACTACCTATTCTAGCATCCGCTGCAGGAGTAGACACGCCAAGAGGCGTCCGTTGATATTCTTCAGCGCTGGCATTCCATCGTTTAGCGGTATTCCCTAGCCAGTTCCTAGTGATAAAATCAGGCCCGATTATTTCTGGCTCGGCACCAAGAACAAGGATTCCATGTGGGGAAAAAGCATTGGCGTGCATATCAAAGTGTTCCGCTTGTTCAACTTGATCATGAGTGCCGCCAGGTAAACCCCATGTAGACGCCCGAGTAGACATCGCACCTCCACGATACACATTTTTTTGTGAACTTGCTGGGAGTGCGCCTAAGTAGTTTATAGAATCACTCGTGCTTGAGCCAGCACATCCTAGGCCTAGACCGTCCCAGCCAGAAACTTTAGACACATCAATAAGATAGTCCGCATCTCCCGCTGATTTCTTATTGTCCCCGTGGCGATCATCTCGAGTTTGAATAATCCTTGTACCTCCTTTCCACCAACGATCAAGTAAGTCATCCGCGGATATACTGGCAGCCGTCTGGTCAAACCTAACTACAGGCAACCCATCAGAGACTTGATAATATTCCGCGACAGGCGCCTCTGGAACGCGCTGATCAGCCATGGCCTTACCTGTATGTGTATTTGAATAAAGCGTGTTGACAAACTCAGCATTGTAATGATGAAGTAGTTTTGTCGAGTTTGTCCCGGAGAGTTGGTCAGTCCAGCGCAAATCATCTTCTATATTTTTCGAATACCACATTAGTTCCTCGAGCAACATATCTTCACTAGGCGCACTACCTAACCTGGACGCAATCAATGACCGCACCCTACGTATGTTTTCTGCCGAAAGGAAAACCAGAACAAGATTGCGAGTATGTGTTGAGCTCATATTCCTATATATCCTAGCATGCACAATATATATTCAACAATGGAAACACTCACATTATTTGTACTAATTCTTTGCATAACACTAGGAATAATGATGATAGCCATCAGGCAGGCTACAATAAATCATGGGCGCGTCATTTTGTCTCGTGGTTCTTACTCGGGAGGAAAATCTGACGTGGTCAAAGACCTTACATCGTCCCCTAGGTCAAAGTCAGAAGCTATTGCTATAGGCATTCTGAAAGATATCACTGGATTATCTTTCCCGACGGTCAACCCGAGCTGGCTTGTTTGGGGTGGAAAGACGCGGGAGCTAGATGGTTATAATGAACCAGCCAAATTGGCCCTGGAGTTTTCAGGGCCGCTTCATACAAAATGGTATCCCGGGAAAGAATCTTATGTAAAGTACTTTTCTAGAATCGTAACTGATGTAGCCAAGCGTAAACTTTGTGCCAGGCATGGAGTCGATCTTATAGTAATAGACATGTCTTTGCCGCAGATTCACTGGAAGAATTATATGTTATCTCGATTATATGACTTCAAGCGAATCCCTCAGCGACCATATAATTACATAGAAGAGCAGACGGCCAAACCTTACCGGAATAAACATCTTGAAGCCGAGCTAGGCCTAAGAGAGGAATGGAAGGCCGTTAATAGATTGTAAACGCACACCCCTGCGCGGACAAAAAATAAGTGAGTAATAACGCGCGTGTTGTTATAATTACATCCCTAGTAAATCATCTGCAGTAAGCGAAAGGGTAGCTGGTGAAACTGATGAAATGTCCCGTGATAGAATTTCTTGAGGCTCAGGTAACGCTTCCGTGACCTGGACGCGAGGACGACCATCTCCTACACCTCCTGATATTGCCGCTCGGAACTCTTTACGAACAGCCTCTCGCCGTTGATGTTCTTGGACATCAATATCTTTTTTGGCTTGATTGTAAGTGTTCTCCCATGCAGAATATTCTTGTCTAAGTTCCCCGAGGACTTCTCGCTTGAGCTCTCTGGCAGCCTTCCCAGACAATTTATTTCCCGGAAGGACACGAGCAAGTCTCACAACATAATCTGCCTGGGATTCTAGAAAGCCATCTATTTTCGTAACGCTCGCTGGAGATTTTGATATCTTCGCCAAGTACCCGGCAAAGGCATTCGAATCATAAGATCTCATATAACACATGTACCGCACTATCACCGGATGTGTTGTAAAGAAATCCCTGTGCTTTTCAGTTATGTTCGCCAGGAGGTTCGCACAGGCGGACAGATCCTTATGATCTATTCTAGATGCCAGGACTTCTTGAAATATCTTCTCCGCCATGGCGATTTGCTCGCTTGCAGTTTTACTATCCCGGTAAGATTGCATGACACAGTATATATGATTAAGTCCAAAGAGGAGGTTTCAATGTGTTTGTAAGGGGCCTAAATTTATGCATCTATGAATGCTTGAAGTTGGAAGTCGTTCATGGTGTAATCTTCCACAGCATCCTCCAATGTAAAACCTTCTTCAGTTTCTTTCGCGATGGCCTCAGACAATGTAAAATCACTGGCACCTTCATCATCTTCTAGCATCATCATTAGTTCACTCTCCATGTTCCCGGAATCATCCGCGTGCGAGGTCTCGATAGTTATTTGTTGGTTTGATCCAGATTTAGAAAACATCTCCCTGACATCATCTTCCAATGTTGAAGCTGTCATGCCGGCATCATTACCTCCAGTAAAATTTCCATACACTAGTATTGGCCGCTGCATGGCCTCTAGCCGGCTAAGTTCTGCTTCTTCATCATCTGATAACGCATATCCACCGATTTTGAACCCGCGATAATACTCCATAATATAATAATAGGAAACCCGGCATAGCCAAAAAATAAAAACATAATCGCGTGCACTTTCTAAAAACACATTCACCCTCTTTTAGCTCGGACGTATGTAATGAATTTATACGCGGACAGGATGGATTCAACCGGCATCTTTTCTAGATTTATTATTACCCCCTCGGCGCACTGAGAAAATCCTATATTGGCGCAGCTGTCTTTGAATAGCTTGAGAAGTTCTATGCGATCTGCAATAGATATATTATTTGTATACTTGAGAATGAATGCAACCATTTCTTCCCGAGAAATAACTATGGCTACTGGCGCTTCTTTTTTTACACCAAGTAAAGCCTGCAGCATCTTACGTTCCATTATTTCCGTCATTGTATAGAATTTGTTATTACGCATGCTCAATAGAAAAAATAAAAACTCCTACAAGAGACATTATTCTTACTTGCGAGCTAGCCTCTTGCGCCCCATAATTGACACCATAGCACGAACTGATGGATCCGTGGGGTTTTCAACAATAGAAGCAGCATCAATGATCGCCTGGGACATATTAATATATCTCCATAGTAATTCCGCATAGGCGGCAGTTGATTCGAGTGGGCTAAATACTTTTACAAGTATATCATCACGAGGCTCTTCCAAGTAGGACTCTGGATATAATGTCACCATACATTCTGTAATGTTTGCCCGATTGTCTCGGGCAATATGTAAATCTCTAGATCCTGATAAAGGTATTAATTGTACAGTGGAACTCCCTTCCGGTAAAGCCAAAGGCACTCCTGAGTAAGAAGATGCAAACACATCTTGCCAGCGAGTCTTTAAGTTCTCTAATGCCTGCTTGATGTGTTTGGCCCTCTCTACCAAATAAGCCACTTCGGCAGCACGAACTTCCGCAGGGTTAATTTTATAAATCATCAACACTGCTGAATGGCCGAAGAGCTCGGCTTGGCATGTAATGCTTGCGCTTCCTGGTCCGCACTTAAGAGTCTTTATAATAATGATTATCTTATCTCCGCTCCTCAACGCGGAATTATATGGTCCATTAACAACTACTCCAGCAAGAGGCCATTTGAGAAATGTCACTAGCCCGGAAGATTTATTATATTCAATCACCTCGCAACCAGATACAATATCCCCAGGAGCATATCGAAGAGCTAGTACTTTCACAATAACATCTACGCGCCCTTCTCCATGTCTGGAGTTAATATCGAGCATACACTCGGATACCCTCACTAGTTCCAATATGTCAAGGATAAAGTATCCGTTCTTACACTTATGCTTATACTCTTCGCGAATACGCCCCATGATAACTCCTGGGTTATCAAAAGCCCCAATGGGATCCAATAAAACCACGGATGTGTTGAATATCTCTTCGGTTTGCATATTTTACGCGAGATTATATCATAGCTTGTGACGTTTATTCAATTTTTTATTGACCTTGCTTGTTATCTCTGGGATATCATCCCACCATCCATACATATATTTGACCAGACCGTTATTAGCTATCTCGGAGACTTCGCGGGAAAGAATGGTCTCGGCAATGCGCATGCAAATCTTTGGGGTACGCATTGACTTTAAATTGGGGATATCTATCCCGAGCATCTTGGCGATTTCTTCAAGAGATTCTTTGGTTTTCGTGGAACAGACTATCCCTCGTTCAATTGTCCTAAAGTCAACATTATTTCTCAGGACTCCCCGTATAGATTCTATTTGTCGGCCGCTCTTTCCTAAAGGGGCTCGGAGTTTGAACTTTATCAAGTCCCCATGTTCAGCAAGAATCCCAACAACATCTGGGGCCTCTTTGCCAGTGGATTGCCGGTTAAGAGCCGTACGGGCAACAGAGAACCACTTCCTAGCGATCGTATCATACAAATGAATGGACTTACCCTTTGTGTACCCGATGCTAGCCTCTGGATTAATAGAAGAACTCTCGGTGAACTGCGCGGCTACGGCGCGATATCTTAATATTTCCTCTCCGTAAATAAAAACACCTACGCTCTTCAAGGCACGCACGGCCACATCAAGATTCTCAACATTAATCGAAATACCCTCGATGGTATTTCGCACAACCCATTCTTGAAAGTGAGCTGGCACGTCCGATAAAAATCCTAGTTCTGCATATTTCTCTCGAGATCTTCGAGCCCACTCGGCGATCCATACAGATACGTCCTTGTGAGGATGTTCGAGTAGATATGCCGGAATGTTTATGGATATTTCGCTAGACGTTGCCGGTGCCCTAGCGAATATATCTACATCCAAGCGTTGCCCAGCCGGAACAAGAACATAATATTTTCCAGCTCGCGTTACAAACGACTCACCATAAGAAGTGCGAACTCCGCGATATTTATAATCTGAGAGCATTTCTTCGAGACTTAGCTTAGGAGTAGCTATCAATGCTTTTGTCGCCGAGCTCTGGACAACAACGGGGATTGCTTTATCGGTTAGGTTTCTCAGCGCGACAATGAAACATTCTTCATCAAAATATCTTGGATCCATAGGGATTCTATATTTTACACTACGCAGGGCTCCCAACAACTCATCATATGTCCATGCGGGCCTTTCCGCAAATAGCCTCTTCAAGCAATATGATATAAGTTCTATTTCTCGAAAGTTTCCACCGTATGCCAACCAAGACGCGCGGGTCATAGAATCACTGGCTGGCATCTTAGACCAATCCGCGGAAGCCTCAGGATAATAATATAGCCCGCGGAGAGTATTGGTGGGCTTACATGGGCATATTTTCCATGGGTCATTGTGACACTCTGGGCATCCCGGGAAAAACTCCCGGAGCCCCGCGCGGGACATAATTGTATTTCTATGAATGAGACCATCAATGGCCACCTCATGCATTATTTTTTCTATCTTTTGGATCACAAGAAAGTCTGCCATTTTGTCTGCATATTTGTACACCTCTGGGGCTTCGCGAAAGGAGTGTGGAAACTTGTCGTTGATTACATTGATTATCAAGTGAATTTTGACGTTTCTCTTTTCAGCAGGAAGATTCACGTGGGAGTTCGTCCTGATGACTCTCCCAAAAATCTGTATTTCCATACTGATATCTAGCGGGACGCTCAACAGATATAGGTTACGTACATCTTTGAACTCATAGGATTCACGGATGATCTTGGCACCTATCATTATGGCGCACTGATGCCCCAAGTAGTTCGAAGGGAGATTATAATTTTCCATCACGGTAGTCATCTCCGAGCGGTCAATTTCAGAATGCACAATGGAAAATCTGGCGGGGATGAATAAATGGCTTGCTATGTTCATGCCTGGTTGTTCTCGATACCATCTAGAATCCGAGTGAACCCCAGCGCGCAAGCCACAACACATACATACGGTAAAATCTGTGGGGGCGCTATACATATCGATAATCCCATTCTCCCGAAATATCTCTTGGATCAATATGACCCCTCCGGTCACAATCATGTTGTGATAGACCAGAGATTTTTGGGTTTCCATAGGATCACCGCGGGCAGAAGTAAACACTTCAAACAACATCTCCATGAGCCTCGCATGTTTGCTAGAGAACATAGATAGGCCTGGCATTGCCAGCCATGTTCCACCAATAACAAATATACCGTTCCACGTTGTGGCGGTTATTCCTATTTTTTGCTTCCAGGAATCTGGTGCGGACATAAGGTTATGCTTGAGATCTCCACTGCGATACCATCCTATTTCTCCGAGAGGAAGTTCATGTGCACCATCGTGATCATCCGATTCTTGATAGTTTTCCGGTAGAGATGGGAACACAAGATCATATAATCCATATGAGTCCGTGGAAATAATGTAATGATCTGATTCTTCAACGGTAGAAGAAATATTTCTCTGCCGTGTGTGATCCTCGAGAGCCCTCTGGTGATATTCGCTCATCGGCACGAGCTCGAACTTCAAGTAAGGTATTTCACCTCCAGCCCACACATTCTGTATGTGTTGAACGGACAGAGTCGACCCAATTATTTCATGTGATGGGTAAAGTTCCGGGTTATCATCTATGAAATAAGAGACCCATCCGCGCATTCTAGACCGCAGTATTTCCTCTGCGCCTTCTCGGAGCTCCCGTGTACTAGTAGAGAATATATCCTTGCGGCGCACTCTGAGGTTCGGAGGTAAATGATAGTCCATCAAATCCACAAATTCAGCAGGAGAGTTATTGGCCGGAGTTGCACTGAGAGTAATTATTCTTACTGTCGGGACGGCATCAAGTAAATACTTGAGTGCGACTCCTCGAGAGTTCTTTGAAATGGAGTTGTAAGTATTGTGAATCTCATCGGCAATAATGAGACTATCCTGAAATGACGCAAGTACTGATTTGTTAATTGTTATCTTGTTCTCGCGGATGAGCTCTGCGATCTTATCTTCTGTAGGCGTACCTGCGGCCAGGGCCTCGGCTTCAATATCAGAGAGCTTCAAGTCCGTAATGAATAGCCGATTAACAAATTCATCATAGCCAAAGAATCGCAAGAATCCCCCTTGGGACTTCTTGAAAACTCTACGTTTTAACATCAAGTAAAACTCCCTTACACTGTCTGCCGCTCCAGGCACACCTTTGTCTTCCAGCCGTTTCCTGGCGGCTAGCTCTTCTATTTCTGCCGAGTTAACAAATCCAAACTCAGGACGACTCAAGAGATCTCGTAGAAATGCCCTCTTTGTACTATCAAAACCAAACACGAATATGTTAGGTAGTCTGGCATCTATTTCCTGATACATCTTTTTTCCACGTACATGCGTCGCTACTTCCCGGGAGTAGAGTGTCTGATACACCTGTGCGAAAACATATGCGGGAGAAATGGCCCCGATTGTTTTGCCGGCCCCAGTGTTGTGAGTAATAATATAGTTTCCTAAGAAGTAGCGGGGACATTGCGAACCTAGTGAAAACCCACAGTATTCTCCTATGCCTAGCGGCTCAATAGTGAACGTCATAAACTCAAGCATGTCCACGACTTTGTGCGAGACGGGCACATAAGATCTGATCTTACCTTTGCGGATTATGTGTAACTCCTCTAGGTCAGGGACATACTTACAGCTAACCCCTAGCGACCAACAAATTCTACAAATATCCGAGATGATTTGTTTGCCAAATGTTTCCACTGTGCAAATAAAAACATCATTATCTGATCCCGATTTGAATAACCCATCGATGAACCTTTCCCGAGTAGACCTTGGGGCTAGCATGCATTCGCTAGGAATTCTAGCTAGGCTTAGTCGAGACAAGTTCGCCCCAAGAAATTCTGCTGATTGGCCGCTCATCCGCGGAAGAGTTGGTTTCCGCGCGGAAAACTCATCAATACCCCTAGAATACAATAGATATTCTGTATCTGATGTTCTCTCCAAGTACTGTCCTACTGTCATGTCTACACGGTGGGCGCTATAGCAATCATTATCCCAAGAAATCAGAGATAATACATGTGATCGATTGCACGTAAATTCTCTCGAGTCGCTAGATATTATTTTATACATCTGCTCAAATCCGCTATGAAGGCATTTTATTTCCACCGGGCCTAACTCACCCATAATAAAGTCTCCAACATGTAAGTCCGCACAAGCTCTCTGAGTTCCGTCTGCCATGAGTATCATTTGCCCAGGGGAATGACATGCATGCTCTAAGAATACGCCACGCCAAGGGGTGTGCGGGTTCAAAAATGTCTGTACAAATGCCTGCTGCGAGGCTAGTTGAAAGAATCTCTCTGGATCCTGAGAGGGTTCCTCGCGCCTGAACGCGCCAAATTCTTTCCTAGAAGCTAGCTCTTCGGATAACAAAGGATGTGTCGTCGTATTGTAGCTCATGACGTATATGAGATACTGCGCGGGAAAGCTTTCTGGGATTTTAATGAATGTACGCAGACCACACATAGTATCCAAGCAAAAAATAATGGGTGATACCTTAGAAGATATACAGGCGTTGGAATCTAAAATAAGCTCATTAGTTACCGAATTTTCTAAGAATCTAAATGATTTATTAGCCCATGCTGGGGACCTACTTAAAACCGACACTCAGCCGGTCATTAATTGTAACACGTTCACTCAAAGGGCTAAATTCCTAGAGCATCTTAAAACAGTCCGAAAATCCATCGGAGAGTGCATCACACAAGTAAATAACGCCGGCGAGTCAATTAATAAAATACATATCGCCGAGACAAACCGCGCGGCAGAATTGCTTGGGGGCAAATCACAGAATATCTCATTAGTGCCTGTATCATATGCTGGGAAGGCAATAAAGCCCTCTCGGGTAAAGGCCCCTGTGACACAACCGTTTCAAACCATTCCGGCCGATATGACATTCATAAAAATAACTGCAGGTGCCGGTATTTACGCCAAGCAAGTAGAAGTCCCTTCGGATGTTAAGGCGGACGGTGTCATATATTACCTGCGAGGAGCTGATCATTTTGCAGTTCGCTTAGGCCCGCTGTTTCTTCATGGGAATATAGGAAATATATATGATAGAACTGGCGAACCACAAAGAATTAAGTATTGCCGGTATGGACCCAAATGTCTGCGACCAGAAATATGCACGTATTATCATGACCCGCTAGAGACCATTGGCCAACGAGATTGTAAAAACTATACAGCGACTTCATTCATGTATAGTCCTACTCAGGATAGTCGAGGATGTAGGCGCATAGGTAGCCGTGATAGATTTGATATTGATCTGGCGCAACTACAACCGGAGGACATTAGAGATTTTTACGATCAGGTGGCCCATGAACTATTCTGCGCGGTAGTGATTAGCCAAATGCAAAAAACATGAGCACACAAATCACAAGTATATTTTTTTTGTCTACTCGTCACTTGCTTCCACTATTGGAATGTATTCTTCGGATAAGTCCGAGAAGGAAGAAGAACATGACTCGACATAGTCGTCCTTAAAATATTTACTAGTTTTAGCCCGACTTAGTCGAGATGCCAAGTATGTATCTTGGTATTCCACCGGAAGCTCACTTGCTATAAGGACTGCATCAATGACTCTTTGGGCGTCCTGTCTCCATATATCTAAAAACCCTTCTTCGCGCTCTACAATGTGTGAATTCACACTGAATAATTTATACGGAACAATTCCTAAGATTTTGCCGGGAGTCTCTGAGACTTCAGAAACAAATACACGTCGGTCTTCTAATAGTTCACCTAGCGCTTTGGCATCCCGGACGACTCTAGAATAGTAAATCTTGATAGCCCCTGCGGCAAATCCGCAGAATAGAGCCGTAAGTTCTTGATTGTTAAGATCGTTTACCAAGCATGGGACAATAGTCTCGTTTGAATCCATGGAATCAGATGGCATCGCGCTTCCACAAGGAATCCAAAATCCCATAAAACCCCAAGCAATCGGAGGCCCACTAGGAATTCTCATTGTATTCCTGAGACTTAGATGACATGCCGTGGTCGTGTCCAAATCATCATACCGGCATAACCTAAACACAGCTTCGACATAAAGAGTCTGCTCGAGCCCGAGAAGATCCATTCCGGACTTCATCTGTGCGACATATTCTTTAGGAATTACCTTACCAGGAACGCGTGTGAAAGGGCACTTATACTCGAGCAGGCTCGGAACGGCTCGTCCATCTGAAGATGGTAAGAGAGTTATTCCGTCCGGGGAATATGAGAATGGCCCTGGCGGGTTATAGAATTTATTCTCACAGTCAACCTTCAGATTATATGTCGCTTTCATGTATTCATTAATGACATCCTCAAAGGCAGTCCCCCAATGTTTAGCCAAACCACAATTAGTATTACTATCGCACCTATGCGCAACAAGGATACTCCAGATGAGACTAAATATCCGTTTATTCTGAGTGCTCATTGATACTTTTCCAAGAATAGTTTTTTGGATTTGTTCGTTCAATGCAATTTCTTCTGGATTACCTCGGAGCTTCTGGATGGCTAGCTGAAATGCTGTATCCTTTCCGGGAAAGCCCATGAGCTTATGTATTTCACTTCCGCCTATAGTTCCTCGGCGAGCCTGATGCCAACTATCATCTCTTTGCTTGATACTGGCGACGCACATAGAATTTATCCTATCTACTAAGGACTCCCACTTTGCCGCAAAAGATTCGTCATGTACAAGAACGTTATTTTTTACTGATCTATGAGACATTGTTAGGATTTTAGTATCTACGATGTATATGTATCAATTTTAGAGAACTTAACTAGCACACTAGTAACTTGCGCGCATGAGCCAGAAAGCCAAAAAACAAATTCAACAGACTCGCAAAGCTCAGCCAGTCAGAATCTCCGAAGGGATAGCTTGTTTGAGAGTTCGATCCGATGGGGTTCAAGAAATTCTACTCATACGCCAGAGAAATACATATGCTTTCAGCACTTTTGTGCGGGGTGATTATGATGCGGCGAACTCAGACAATATGATAAAGCTCTTCAACGGCATGACTGTTGAAGAAAAGATCATCATTGTTAGTCGTGACTTTCGGGCAATCTGGTACCATCTATTCTTAGGTATTTCTCCGCGATGGGCGAACATGGTCACATGTCAGAATAAATTTATTAACTCGTTCTGCTCACCGGGATCAGACACGTTGGAAAAACTTATTGAGGGTTCAGTTAATTCGCATCCGGTATGGAGCATTCCAAAGGGCCGGCGAGATGCTAGGGAAACCCAGTTGGATTGTGCCGTTCGTGAGTTTAGCGAGGAGACCGGAATAAATAAATCACTATATCAACTTATCCCGTGCGTACAACATTCATCCAGCCACATCTCCGCTGGGAAAAAATACATCATACATTCATTCTTAGCAATTGCCAAAGGAACCGTAGGAGCTCTTCAGCCTGGTCAGCAGCCAATACATTATCCTAGCGTTTGTCCAACTAATCATTCGCAATGTCATGAGATATCGGACATTTCTTGGATGAGCCTAGATCAAATAAAACATACTCCAGGGGCCGAACGAATCCTCCCCCATGCACAGGCTGTAATGAGCAAGTACAAAAAATATACAAAGCAAACAGCCAAACCATATTCTAGAAACAACACTATGAAAAAATATAATACTGTGCGCGCACTATGACATAAGTTCTCCCTAGACACATAGTCTATAGTCTATTGATTCTCCAGCGGTATCGCTAGGATAAGTTATTCTTACAACCTGCCCGGGCTTGGCCCCACACCATATGCATGCTGGGTCGGTCTGCCACAAGATGAAACTAGCAATGTTTTTTTTGTCCAAGTAAAAGTGCCTTTCTAGCACATTCACTTGTTCATCTGAAAGCGGTTCATGCTTAGGGACAAGCACATTTCTAGGAACGACCGCCTGGAATAATAAATGTTTCACAGCTCTTCCGAGATTTGGGCGGAGAAGGGCATTACATTTTTCGAGATACTTATTCATTGTAGAATCTCCGAGGCCCGGCCCAATAACAACAATTACTTCCCGACTTAAGGATGGCTTGAGGCTAGCCACACTTGCCAAGAAATTCTTGGGCGCTTTGAGATGCTTTGAGCCATCTAAGTAAACTGCGACAACAAGTTCGCCATCCGCGCCTTTTCCAGATATTATATATGGGCCGTCTCCACTAAGAAATTTCTGGACTTGAGCCTCTGGTAATTTTGTCTGTTCCGGTGAAACCCCACGGTATTCAAAGAAGGTATAAATATTTTCATAGATCACAGAGGGTTTGAAACTCGACATTGTATATTATCTTCCGTTAGGTCTTTCATTTTTTATTATTTTTGTAGACCATTTCTCTGACGGGTTCACTATACCGATCATGTCGTTTAACCTTGATGATTATGAATACGATGGCGGAAGTGAGACCATGGACAAAATTCATTCCATGATTAGCAATAATTCCACACTAGTCTTTGGACTTTTAGTTGTTCTGGGAGTGTTCGCAATCTACTCGATATATAAAATGTATACGGCCGTCCCGGAGAAATTCAACCCCACTGTTATGGGCCAATTTATAATGCGTGATGGAATCGGGGAGTCTGCATTGGAACCATTTGACCCATCCAAGGATTGCTCTGGCGTGACTGACCCATTAGCTAATGGTTTATGGAGTGCTCTCAATGCCACCGCACATTCCCCAGACTCATTCTCATCTCGCGCTCCATCACCTATTAGCGACTCTCAGTTCGCCAAGAATAGCGGTGGATATATTCCTGCATAAGAGCACATCCATGTACAAACTTTATTTTTTGGCGCCTTGTTTGGAAAAATAATTGTATTTTGGACAGAATTCAAGTTGACATGAACTCATATAGATCTCCCGCGATGCAGATATTCGGCTATGACTTGAGTGAAATCAGTACCACGACATGGATTGTCGTCGTTATTGTTCTGTTGTTTTTGGTCGGCATGCTCGGCTATAAGTACTGGTTTCCAGAAGGAATATGGGGTAGTGACGACGATGACGACTCACCATGTACAAAAAAGAAATCCAAAAAGTCCGAGGAGGAACTCGATGAGATCATTGATGAAATGAACGCATGCCAAAAGAGGAATAAGCGCAGAAAGTAATTATGAATCTTATTAAACCATGTATTTGCACGGATAAGTGCAATACTTTATTTTTTGTCTCATATTCGTGGAAATGTATCATCCACATACAAAAAATTGAATACTTGTCATGACTCTTGATAAATAACCTTATTCCTAACATGTCGACCGATGAGATAACTCAGGCTAAATACCGATATCTTACCGATATACAGGCCCTAATGGAAAAGTCCTGGGCGGCAGGTACAAAATCCCCAGTGGAACACCATGAGCTATTGTTCACCGAAGAATACTTGGAGACGGTATCAAAAACCCCAGAAGTCTGGCCGCCTTTCGCTAGTAAGTTTATGTTTGCCCCTTGTCTGTCCAAGATCATAGATGAGATTATAGTTAATGCTGTGGATCATATTGTCCGCACGCTGGATGGGCCAGCTCGGGCAAAAAACATATGGATAACTATTAATGACGACCATTTCGAGCAAATCACTATTGCCAATGACGGCCCCGGTGTAGAGATACAAATACATACTGAGGCTAGCCAGAAACTAGGTAAACCTATTTACATCCCAACGCTCATTTTCGGCACTCCTAATCAAGGCAGCAATCACACTCCTGATCCTTCTAGGATTATTGGCGGGATAAACGGCTTAGGCTCTAAGATAACGAATGCGTTCTCTCGCGAGTTCACTGTGGACACTGTCAGCTCCGGGAAAAGATTTATACAGACTTGGCGGAACAATATGCAGAAAACTTCCAAGCCTAAAATCTCTGATGTCCGATCGCCAGATAGAACAATCATATCTTTTACCCCAGAGTACACTCTGTTCTCAGAACAAGGCGTAAACATAGGGAAGTCTGGCATCATTGTGGACCGCTCAGCTGCCAATCCCGTGGATCACAATACACTAGTGAGCGTAGTAAAAACCAGAGCGTATTTGGCCGCGGCATATGCTGGATATACTAGCTCAGATTGTCGCGTGCATTTTAACGGGAAGCATATTCCCGTCGCAGGAATAAAAGATCTTGCGAACTTAATGTTCCCCCCGAGCACGCCTAAGTTCTATGCCAAGCTTACACCTGAGAAGATATACGCACATCAAAAGTACACATGGGAGGTTATGATCGTAGTTACGCCCAATATTACTAAGGGGCTGACAGATTTGACAATCGTAAATGGAATGCTTGTCCGGGAAGGTAAACATATTTCTTGTTTGCGCGCACAGCTTCGGGCTGATACCAAGGCATGGTATGCGGACAATTATAAGAACCTACAACTTCCCAAGTTTGACGAGGCATTCTCAAGCTGTACATTCTTGCTAGCGAATTGCAAGATCCCAGGGGCTGATTGGGATAGTCAACGCAAAGAGAAACTAGCTGCACCAGGACGATTCCCACATTATGTATTCCCTGGGAAATTTGTGGGAAAGCTCTCCCCGGCGATCAAAGAGTATATATTAGCCAATGTCAAAGCATATACTCCGCCAAAGAGCAAACCCATAGATATGACAAAGTACATCCCTGCCGCCCAGGCGGGTCGTACAGAATCCAATCTGTGCTCACTTATTCTGGTGGAGGGTGATTCCGTAAAAAATCACATTGTTGGACCCGTTGCTGAGTACTTACATATGGACCACTATGGAATCATTGATACTGGAGGTGTGCCTATGAACTCACGCAAACACGCAACCTTTGAGACAATTAATGGCTCCCGGATAGTCTGTCCGGATAAAAAATTCATAGAGAACAAGTTCCTATGTAAAATCTACAAGGTGCTTGGGCTTAACTATAATCTTGACTATTCCCGAGATGCCGACATGAATACTCTCAATTATGGACGGGGCATTATTGCCTGTGTTGATCAAGATGAGGACGGCAAAGGAAATATACTTGCTCTAGTAGCTGGATATATAGAGCAGTTCTGGCCAACGCTAATCCGCCGAGGGTGGTTACGCTGGCTCCAGACACCAATTATACGAGTATATCCTAGGAATCCTAGTTTGCTCGTGGAGGAGTTTTACACTGTAGAAGACTTTGAAACCTGGCATAAACAGAACATATCCAGGACAAGTTCATATCATGACCCAAAATATTACAAGGGTGTTGCTAGCCACTCCGACCGAGAGATCAAAAACATATTCATGGGATTCTCAAGGAAGTTAGTGACCCTTATTTATGACTCAGAAGCCGCTAGAAATTTTCACATATTTCTTGGACCTGACCCAGCAACGCGCAAGGTTGAGCTCGCCTCACCTATAGTCCCGCTCACACCCCAGGAGATAATTCTCATGGATCAGGATAAGCACCTGCGAGTATCTAGTTACATGCGTCGGGATGTCAAATCCTATCAGTTGGATAATCTCGATAGGAAACTCCCCAATGTTGTGGACGGTATGAATCAAGTCGGCCGCAAAATCCTAGAGGGTCTGATAAAATACTTTGCTGGCTCGCGCCCAGAGGCAAAAGTCTCCACATTGGCCGGCGATATAACTACCCGCACAGCCTATCAGCACGGTGAGGCATCCTTGTTCGATGCCATACGCAATAAAGGATTTATTGGCTGTGGCGGTAAGCAATTACCAATCATAGAAATCCATTCGAACTTCGGGACTCGTATTGAAGGCGGCGCAGACGCAGGTAGTCCCAGATATATATACTGTAAACTCAACACTCGCTTAGTCTCCGCGCTTTATCCAGACATTGACTACGCGGACTTACCTATTTGCTATGAGGAGGGTACACGTATTGAGCCTCGCTATTTTGCCCCAATTATCCCAGTGTATTTGATGGAGTCTATGAAAATCCCAGCGCACGGTTGGAAAAACGAGACTTGGGCAATGTCATATCATAGCGTATTCCGCGCAGTAAAGGCACTTATGTTGGGCCACGAAGTTTCCCCGGGATTCCACTTGTACACCTATGCCGGAACGCCCCATGCATGGACTGGTCAAATAGGCGTATATGCTGGAAAGACCTGTACATATGGTAGGTACATGCTAGACAGGGAATCAAACACTCTATCTATTGTGGAACTACCTCTTCGCAAGTGGACTGGTAAATACCTCAGAGGTCTTCCTAAAATTCTGGATCCTACGTATGTCAGCGAAGAAGAAAAATCTAATGGTGCCCCAAAAGCACATAAATCCAGCAAAAAAGACAAACTCTCAGAGACCATCTCTAGAACACGCATACTTGCCCGCGCCGAGGATATCATTAATTCCTCTACACGGTACAATGTAAATATAGTTGTTCATCTGGCTCCTGGCGCGATGGATTACTTGGAGTCTCTGCGCGGGGAAGAGCGTGACCCCTCTCGAGATCCACTTATTGAATACTTCAAACTCCGAGGGATTATCTCGCATGAGCTCAATTGTATGAGCCCTCTCAGGGACCGGGTCAATCAATACGGAGATGATTACTTCGCAGCCGCCAAGGATTGGTTTGTAGTTCGTAAGCATCATTATGCTCTGCGAGTCGTCCGGCAGAAACTATTACTTGAACTTAGGGCGCTGCGACTTGAGCAAATCATAAAATATTGCGAATATTCTGAGACTCATAGCATGTCTAAGCTCCCTAAAGCAACCATGATTGCTCGCTTGGAGGCCGCTGGATTTATAAAAATAGCAACTCAGCCGCTCAAAACACCGAAGGACTATCCAACAAAAATCCTCCGAGAAACCATCCTTGAGTCACCCAAATCTACATATGATTATTTGCTAGGAATGGGAGACATTGATAAATCCCGAGAATCCATAGATAAGTATCAGGCAAAGCTAGCATCTGTACAAAAAGAGTATGTTGACTTGACATCTCGCAAAGAATCATTTCCAGGAGAATCTCAGTGGTATCAGGAACTGGATGCTCTGGAAAAAATAATAACTGAAGAGTCAGCTCGCGGATGGGAGCCCCCAGGCGCAGAAAACTTTACATTCCCTGGAGAAGCTCCAAATACGACATGCGCTGACAAGCCATCATCCCGTGGAAAACCCCGAGGACGTGGCAGAGGTCGTGGAAAGGTGCGCTCATAATGAGTCAAGCGCAATGATCTTTATTTTTTTCCGCGTAAAAAAAATGATAATCACCCAGAACAATAATAAAAACAATAAATTACATTGTATACTTGCGTATATCCAACAATGCAACTCGGTAAGCCAAAGATAAAAGATGTGATTATTCGCGATCTTATGAATAAATCCCATGAATCTCTGAAAGTCTTACCAAAACAGCTCTTGGATGATCTCTGGCCGGACGCGCTCTTGCCAGAACACTGTGAGTTTACAATTGATGGCGCCCCGGCAGTCATCGGGAACCTATTGCGGGTAATACTTGTAGGAGAGCTAATAGCCAAGGGTCTCTGTATAGATATGTCCGTAATAGGATTTGTTGAGACAAACGACCCAGAAGTATTCCCATTTCACATCGCCGAGAGAATTTCGCACATTCCTATTTCACAAGCAATCCCAGAAAATACCGTGTATTCGTTAGATGTTGTAAACAATAGCGAATCCGATAGGATGGAGGTTCTAACAGATCACCTCAAAGTTGTCTCGGGGTCACCACCTCCAAAGATGTACAACCGAAATACTGTTATTGTTGTTCTGTCTCCTGGGAAATATATCAGGATTCCTAGGATTTCTGTTTGTAAAGACTCTCCAACAAAATCCGGAGGAGCACCGTACATGCTAGCGACCAACGCCGCAAGCGTTCCTTTGGATGATGCTGATGCCGTCATAGGACAAGCTGACTCTCGGGTGGTGCGCGTTAGTTTCAATACTCGCGGAGGCTCCCTTTCCGCTAAAAAGATAATTGCCCTAGCATGTGCTCGCGGGATAGACCATATGACTTACATATTATCGCAGGTTCCCAATGTTCGGGCAAGTTCTGCCGGAGATGCAACTGAATATGTTCTCGGGGTTCCAGATAGTTTCTCTGCCGCTGGGGCGACCATTGTAAAATATACAACAATCTTATATCCGAACATAGAGTTCATAGGAATAGATTATGTCGCGCCAGTAAGACTGTTAACATTGAGAATAAAATCCAAGATTCCGGCAAATACGATACTCGAGAATGTTTGCTCAAAGATCTCTGAGGCAATGAAGGTCATCGCTGATCACTTCAAATGAAGTCACATCGTCGGCAGCATAAGTGAAGTTTATATTTTTTGAATCTCGAAAAAACAACTTTTATAGCTTATTCTTATAAAATGGGAGAGTTTGTGCTTTTTGTCTCACCGACTGCCAACTCGATTGGCTTATGTCGGATTATTCTGAAAAATCTGCAAGATATAAACGCAGCCGGATGGTCCATCAAGATTTGTAAAGTCTTGCTTGATGATAAGAAACAGCGGGCCAACTTGCGAGGATTAGGAATATCTTCAACCCCTTGCTTGGTCATTCCTGGTTCGGAAAAAAGAATAGAAGGGGTTCAGCCTATTATAACTGTCCTTCGAGGCATCACTAGAGATAATAATAATGATGATATTCTCCCGGGAGAATATTATTCCAGAGGTGGCCACAGGGGAGACCAGACCATATATCATGAAGGCGATGACATGTCGGCATATTTAGCAGCTGTCGCAATGGAAGATATGAACTCTGATGGCGCCAGAGATTCTGTCGGCGAAGATGATTGGAAGCCTGATGAGGCATTACTTGCAGCCGCGCGGGCTAGAGAAGAGTTCAAAAAATCTAGGCAGCCTGCCAATTATCAAGAACCTCGCGACACTATGGACGAACCTATTGACATGCTCGAACCCCGCGCTAAGAACAATATGCCTGGAGCATACGATGGTCAGCCAACACAATCTTTGCGCGGGATGATGGATGAGGATGATGCCGACACGGCATTTTTATTAGATGCTCTAAATTTAAACTAATCGAATTTACGCAAAAGGTCTAACATGGATTAACAAACATATACCCATGAGCTTATCGCGATTCACAGAAAATCTAAGAATCGACACTGCAAAGACCATAGCGGCCAAAGAATTTATACAAGGAGTCAGGTTCGCATTATCAACATTGTGTCAACTGGCAACAGATGAAATAACACGAGAGACCCTTGCGAATTTGCTAAGGAAGATAAGAACCGCTTGTGACCTCGGAGCCCCGGCACATTTGGCATTTGCCCGAGTAGCTCAGCCACATATATACAAGTATAGTCCCCGCATAGTTGCCCGCGACGAGGATTTTCTCCATACAGTTGATCTACGCAAGGAATGCGCAGAAGCTGGAGTTGAATTGGACTCCGATGACGAACCGCTGGCGATATTATTCGAGAGCTTCCGTAAAATATATAAACTCGCCAACAAGCAGACACAAGATGAACTCTATCAGCTTATCTTATGCATACATAACTCATGTATTTCGTACATGCTTGCCGACTTATCCTAAGAGATGAAAAACTTCCCAGTAAATGTTAATCATCTTTTTTTTGCTATTTACCATCAAACCTCTCTCGGGAAAAAGACATATATTTTTGACACAATGAAGGCCCGCGTTAAGAAACAGATGAAATCTGCTGGATTCAAACCTGAGGACCTAGGCGATATGTTTAACGAAATGATCGGTGCTAAGAACATCAACTTGGAACTTGCATGGCCGCGCTATCAAAAAATAAGAAATATGACCCGGGAGCTCTTGGGGTATTTACTTGAAGTTGCCAAACACAAACTTATTCAAGTGTACTTTTTAGCAGACGGACAAGATCTCGAAGACTTCTGCGCGGCGGCCTCGAAGAATGTCGAGGAAATGATGAGTATTAATATCGACATATCTGATATTACCCCGGAGGCCCACCAGAATTTCACGGAATGTTATAATTTGCTGATGAGTTCTAGACTTATGCAAGAAATATCAAACACATGTAAGCACTTACATGTCTACTCGAAATATATAACAGCTTCTCCCCCTAGCGCAAAGTTCTTAGAGACCATTCCGGGATTAGAGTGGTATCCTATTAGCGTAAGCAAGATCAACTTCAAGGCTCTATTTGTTGCCCCGGGGGTTGGTGAGCAAACTACTCAGTGGCTCTTGGAAGTGTTAGCTAACATATATGAAACCGCAAAGGATATATGTAAAGAATTACAGACTCCTAATATTGACATTGATAAGTTCTCGGGAATAATTATAGCTTCACTTGAGCAAATACAAAAAGAGCCTAAGTTGTCTCGATGTTCTGGGGCCTTTGCTAAAATCCGAGAATCAATTGGTCTTCTCAAAGAGAACTTCAATGAATACTATGCTGATTTTATTGATTCTGCCGCTGACGGCAAAGGAAACCCATTTATCATCATGGAACATTTCGTATCGGACGTGTCAACAAATACAAAGGGCGGAGCTAAGCTGAAACGCGAGTTTACGCAAATAATAAGATTTCTTTACGAGATGATGGACCGCCAAAAAGCAGTGGGAGGAAACTCCAATCCCGCTATGGCCGCAGCTTTATCAAAAGTAAGCGGAATCTTTGAGGCGTTCAAAGAGGCCCCAGAAGATTTACATATTGACACTATCTCTGGCGAGAGCTCTGAAGATGCCATAGATGAAACGGTTGCTGATTCTGCCGAGATGACAGCTAGGAACCGAGCCGCTCAGATGTCAGTCGATGATCTGGCCGCAGAAATTGAAGCTGTCGGATCATCAACAAAATCTAAAAAAGCCCAACGTGCCAAAAAATAAGATCTCATTGTGCCAAAAATAAGACCCTATTATTCTGGTGCCGTCTCCATTATTTTTTGTATGTCTGTGTGAGAATCTTTATCTTCGTCCATGTATAAGTATAGATGATCTCTGCACAAGCAATTATGTTCGGTGTGTTTATTGCGTTTATCGCAATAATAATTCTTGCGGATAATCCAACTGAGGCCATTTTGTACCTGGCATTGATGACTAATTTTCTTGTAGCGGTCAGTATATTATCCAAGTGGAACAAAGTATCTCCTGGGTATATTCCAGGAGACGGGTTCGAAGATACTGAAGCAAAGTCAATAGAATCTGATGTCGCACCGGCAGTCTCATTTAGCTCTTCTCCAATAAGCCCTCCTGAAACTATGGAATCACAATATAATAATACCGAACCAAGCCCGCGAGGAATTCTCCAAGCAAACTCGACAGATTATGATAAACTTAATGACATCCCTGTAGCGGCTGGTTCCGAGTATGGGCCAAAGTACGAAGAGTATGACTTGCTTAGACAAAATCATTTGGATTTAACTCCTTCAAAAAAATACCCTGCGGAACTGTTTGCAAGTGGCGACACCGACTCAAAGATCGCTATTGATAATATGTCGCGCAACCGCAGCAAGCGAGCCATAGATGATATGCTTACACGCGATAATAAATGGTTTGAGTATTTGTATGACGGCGAGATGCAATACTATGAAAATTTACACTGGATGTCCCAGTACGAATACTAAGACATAAAAATTACGAGGCAGTGGCATTCGATATAAGATTATTTTTTGCCTGAAATATACATTTGAAATGTCCCGACCCGCAACCACACAAATTCCAAGAGAACCCATGCAAGCTCGTAGGCGTATGGCCGTAGAAGCAGAGACTCAAGAGTATCTACAGAAGCAAATCACTTCTCAGTCCGCCGGGTACTTTAATGCCGCCGGGGACGCAGCAGCCAAAACAGCCGGCCAGGCCTCAGGTCGCCCCCAGGACATACGAGGTATATACGATATGTCTCTGTGTTTGATGTCTCCGCATAGGAGCTCAGAGGACTTTACTCGCGGGGAGATTTCTTGGTATATTCCTCCGTTCAACTTGAACCAGGCAATCAATAATTGTACACAAGTTCAGTTGAATCAACTAACTATTCCTAGGACTCTTGACAATGCTGCAATACATGAGCAATTTATTGGTCGGCGAGTCTATGTGGAAATAGTTCAGCTTCCAAACGGTTCTGGCGTTCGAGCCTCGGACGGAACAAGATTTCACTTTGAGTGTGATGTCGACTATTCAACATCAGAATATGTATCTCTGACCCCGCTCAATGGGCCTATTATGCTTAGGTCTCCCATTCCGAGTCTCGACGAAATAACTTTGAGGTTCTACCAGAGAAATCCTTACCCAACATATGGGTTACGCCGGGTTCCCCTGTATAATGATGTGCTAGCGATCACATTGACACCCGGGACTAATCCGGCATTATTTACTATAACTGGCGGAGACGATGTGCTTCCCATTGGCCCCCCATCTAGTGCATTCATATCTCCCACGGTAGAAGTATATCCGACGGGGTTCTCAACAAACGACTCCACGTTCGATATACTTATTAATGGACCGTATAATAATGTTCTATCTACTCTTCCCGCGGGCCCTTCCGGACAATCATTTCAGTTTACAATGGATGGAGTAGATGCCTCGCTGGTAACGACTGGCACACTTAGTGGATCAATGTATATTCCAAAGAACTTTATTGAGGCAACGCTCAGGTTCACTTGTCTGGATGTCGGTCAGACAAATCTCATTACGCCGGTTCACATATAATTTATACAATGTTTGACATCAGCGAGAGAAAATGTGCTTTATTTTTTGTGCTTTGTTTCATAATTGCCAATTATTGATTCTCATTCCACACATGCTTACAAAAAAAGATCCAGATGGTTGATATCAAATACATATGAGCTTTACCACAAGACAAATCGCCGAAGCGCACACGTATGAGTATTTATCTCGGGAAATAGCATCCCAGACAAAACAATCATACAATGCCGCACAGGACTTGGCCGCAAAAACATCGGGCCAATCTACTGGTCGCTCGGAAAATATGCGGGGAATTTATGATATGTCATTGTATTTATTGTCATCACATAGGAGTTCTGCTGACTTTGAGCGCGGTGAGATCACATGGACTATCCCACCATTCAACTCTGACCAGCCGATTATCAATTGTATTCAAGTTCAGATGTCCCGTCTTACCATCCCTAGAATATATGATTATGTCAGCAAGCATGAACAATACATCGGCCGCCGAGTTTATGTAGAAATAGTTGAACTACCTGCCGGATCTGGCGTTCGAGCCTCTGACGGGACAAGATTCCATTTTGAATGTAGTGTATATTATTCCACTCCAGAATACGTGTCTCTACAACCTCTCGGAAATACCATTTTACTCACTAGACCTCTTCCCGTGTTAGATAGCGTAACTCTTAGGTTTTATCAAAGAGATCCATATAACAAAAGAGGTCTCAAACGAGTGAGATTATTCAAAGATGTGATACAGGTGCAGCTTGTTCCTGGATCTTTCCCGGCAGGGTTCATCGTGCAACCCCCAGATGACGTTTGGCCGGTTGGTCCGCCTGAGTCCGCATTTGTATCGCCGGCCATAGAAGTATATGTAAATGGTATTACGACGAACTCGCCAGCTTTCAACGCCCAGCTGGCTGGCCCATATTATAATATACAACTTATAGATGCCGTCGGCCCAGATGGAGTTGCCAGGGGGATGGCCACTGACACAACTATGAGTGCTATTCCTGTCACCAGCGGAGATCTGATCGGGGATATGTACATACCAAAAAATGTAATCGGGGCGATCCTGAGGTTCACCTGTTTGGACTCGGGCCCAACCAATTATATAAAACCAGTTCATGTTTGAAGATTCTCTGGCCGAGGCGCGCTTATTTTTTGCTTGAGTTCTCTTCGAGAATTTTATTCAATATCTTTTCGAACCTATCATCGTTTTCTGGCATTTCTTTGAAGCCGCCGATGTCCTCTGCGGGAACATATACTTTATATTCATACAATGCGCTAGGATCCGAGGCGTAATGATAAACAACACCATCAACTTCTATAGTTTTTACAGCTCGCTTACTCCTTGTCGCGGACAAACATGGATCATGTGAGATAGAATCAAGTTCTACATTGTCTGTAAAGATGGGCTCATTTGTCGGGGCGCATACTCTGCAGTTCTTCCCGCCATTAGCCATACATTCAATGCTGACTTCTTTGAGCGCATCAATGAAACTATTAATCGTAACTTGTGATCGCAACGCTTCAGTGTATAGTTCCACATCGGTGGTAAGAATATATTCATTGGAATCTTCTGGATTGGTAAACGTCTCTTTGCCCCGATATATAGGATTGGAAGTGGCCGTCTCGGTGGCCGGAGGGATCGATAAGTAAATATATGGCTGGACATTCTTCTGATCCGCTGGGAGATCAATATGTGAATCATTTCGCACACCTCGAGCAATAATCTGAGCTATTCTGGCATAGTTCCAATAAGGTTCCATGATGTGAATATGTCTGATGCGGTGTAAGTCCAATCCTTCAGCTCCTGTAGCGGACACGAGCAATAGACTTATTATGGAGCCGTCGCGGTTGGACTCCGAGTTGAACACATCTTGTATATAAGCCCGAGTTTCTATAGGGACTGACCCAGAAATGACGGCATATACTTTGCGACTTCCCGAGCTGCCAACTTTATCATCATCTATAGCTTCACCTAAAATACTATCTGTGGATATTGCGGGATCGAGAGTGGTTGAACTACTGTTATTATTTACTCGGGTAAATGGTTCCCAACCAGATTGCTCCAAGTAAGTTCCGAAGCTTCCCAGGCCTCCTGCTCCAACAAACTGACTATAGACGAGCCCGACGCCTGGGGAAGCTTCTATGTTCTTAAGTATTGCATCATATTTCGGGGATTCTATTTGGATACCCCCAGAGACATCTTCAGTATTTATCTCTCCGTCATCGCCAGTCACAGTAAGAGATACGCGCGTTTTTGCGTCGAGCATCATCGGCGATGCATAGTTACTATATTGTCTGGAACGGACTCGATATGTGCTGGCGGTTTCCGCTTTGGGCTTAGTCATTGCTGGGTTCTCCCGGATAGGTGCGCGAGACTTTGGCCCAGAAGCTTCTTCATGTTCCTTGTCGCGGGCTAGAGTATAGATAGTGTACTGGCGCGAACTCATATAGACTCGCACTACTTTCATCGGATACTCTTCTGGGAACTCCCCGGCTATGCTTGTTCCTGTGGTCTGACTAACTTGCTCGCCGAATCCAGAACCTGGTTTGGTCTCGCGGGAAATATAAGAAATCATTCCTTGAATCCTATTCTGGAAACGTCCCTTATTTTGTATTCCTCCCGCTGGGTCAACATATAACTTAGTGAACTCCCGATATGTCTCAGGAAGCAGTGGCACATATTTATCCGAGCTCCCAATAGAGCGCCCAGGGGCTTTCTTCTTTTTTGGATCAGCCTTGTGTTTTCCAGGATGGCCACTGTTAGCCCCAGCTAACATATTGAAACAAGGAACGAGCTCAAATGGGTCAGTATTAATCGGAGTCCCGGTAAGGAATATTAGCTTTACATCTTGTGACCGCATTATCATGTCGTAAAAAGCCAGCCCATTTTTACCCCCATTGGTTATGGCGCGGAATAAATTATGTGCTTCATCCACAATAATGAGGCGCTTATTGAGAGTAGATAGTTTAGATATTTCTCCGAGTTGCGTTTCTAGTGCCGGTATGGCTATTCCTTGAGAAGCTCTCCCCATTTGATTAGCCATATTTCCCGCATTGGAACTTACAAATGAGAAGTTCTTCGCTATCCAGGCGTCCAGTTCGGCCTCCGACATAACGGCTAAATAATAGTTAGGCTCGACTGCCGCTCTGAGCTTTACATATTTGTGTATTCCGGATATCATGTTCTCCCGCAGAGACTTAGCAGAGAGGATAATTGGAGAATACTCGCGGATCATATCTATAGCTACAGCCAGGGCCTGGATGGTTTTGCCTAACCCCATCTCATGCATGACCAATAGCCCTCGAGATCCCGATACGACTTGACCTAAGTAAATGCGAACCACATTTTGAAAATATCTCAAGAACGAATACTCGCTGCCCCACTTCAGCTGACGGATGTATTCAAAAATCTGTAAACTGAAATTGGTGTTTGTCCGATCTATGACTGGCATATGTGGACAAGTATTACTTGCTTATAACAATACCTGCTTGGCTGAAAAAATATGTTGTACCTGACCTCAGGACTGGGTCGGCTTATTTGCGGATCATAGGAATCGGCTGTTTATCTTTGACTGGTATGATGTCAGCAGGTTTGTCTGCAGCTAGGCCTACTTCTATTATTTCTTCAGGCGTATCGTCCGCTATAATACTTTCATCATTATGCGTAAATCCAGTAAAGATATTTTTAGGCGGAGCAGCGCTATGGAATAATTCATGTAATGGTGGCTCTGTGGAATCATGTGACCGGGTATTTTCTTGGGCTTTTTGCCGTTTCTTCTTTTTTGATGATTTCTTTCGATGATGTGTCTTATACAAGGAATCTGTTGAACTGTCGTTGATCTCTATGATAAGATCGTCGGAATGACCTCCCTCTAGATAATCTAGCGAATGGTTTTGCCCGATGTACCCAGAGCCACCAAGTCCTATGGACGAAGATCCTTTACCGGCACTAACAGCCACACCCTTGTCCGTGGATGAAATTAGCTTTTCCACAGAGGTCATAAATAGATCGAACTTTTCATCAGGGTTCATGTATCGACTATTGTATTTCCCAGAGCCAGACACATACATCCAGCCTTCGCTCTGGATCTTGCTAGCGGATATGGATTCCAGCACATACTGTTTGTTTACTCCGGTAAAATACAGGAGCTTATTAGCGATAGTCCCTAAGAATGAAGCCACGAGCGCCACCCAGAATATGGCACTTCTTGAAGAAACGCTCAGGCCAACTATTTTCTCTAGTGAGATCAGCGCGGTAACAAGAACTGTGCTGATCGACACGGTGAGCATTAAGCTATTGTATTTGATAGCAACCCACTGATGATCCGAGATCATCTTTTCCACCGAGGTCACATACCTATTTTCTATAATCTTTCTTTGCCTCGGGGATAAAGCGCACCCATTCAGTGCCTCCAAAAATAGCTCACGGAATGACATGTATAAATATGTAAATACATGTATAGTTTTTGCTCACCGCAGGTAAACACTCGGGTCAAAAAAGAAGGTGATTTCCAAAAATAAGGGGTCTTGGGATTTGCGAGTAAGCAACTTAGTGCTTGGACTTTCTGTGCTTTCGCTTTCCAGATTTGGTTTTGGACTTACGATGGGATTTTCTTCCTGATTTTTTCTCGGCCTTGTGAGAGGACTTACGGGATCTGGATCTTGACTTTGGCATGACTAGTATATAGGCTATATCACAATCCGGCGAAAGAAAAAATAATTACCCTTTAGGGCACACAGGCAGGCTCTCTAGTTGGTTAAAACAACATGGTCCGGCTCATGTCGCAGCTCCGTTCGAAATCCAGAATATTGAGCATCGGGATAGTCGACCTGAAAGCTCTCGCCACCTCGCGGGTAAACAAAATAATCTGAAGGCGTGAACGGGGGCTCCACCGGAGCATAATTATCTGGCTCATCCTGGGCGTCAGGCAACATTATGTTTCTCGTGTATGTGCCCGCTGGCGGTAGAGACTCTCGAGGTTCTCGCTGGGAGCACGGACAAATAGCCACAGTAAACCCATCAGCACTTGTACATTTACATGTATCCAAGCAGTGACATTGGCCATCTTTGGTAAATGCTCCACAACTACATAATTCGCCGCACATACAACAATGATCATTTTGCCCTCTCCATCTAGCGAGCAAATACACGATCACAAACACTATCAAAACCCCGACTATCACAATGGTAATCTCCATCAAAGTATCTATATTTGCCGTTCGAATTCCTAGCAGGTATAATAATTTTCATGCTGTTTTAGTACCCTTGTGCGACCCAGAATAATACATCGTCGGTTGGCGTGCCGTTTGCATATCCTGTCATGTGTTCACTCATATATGGTGCTCGCCCTTCCCGTGAGCACATTTGCACACACGTTGTTCCCTTAGGAATATTATTTGACATAACCCAGAGAGGCTGAGAGGATGCGCTATACAACAGCAAAATTACAAGTACGACCGCAATTGTCAAACCTATAACTCCGGCGTTATCTCGGACAAAATCAATAAAGGCCATGAAATATAACACAAAAAACAAAGAAAACCACGAGCTCAAAATATATGAGGGTAAACTATAAAGTATAGACTTAATGAGATGGCCGGGAAGCTTCCCAGGAAATTGGCACTCGCTGTTGATACTCGGCCCAATTGAATTTGCCGGAATCATCTACTGCAATCTCCCCGGTGTATAAATGTTGACGAAACTCGAACATGTATTTGTCCGGGATTCTTACTTTTTTGAACGTCTCATATGGGATGCCAGCGAGGCGGGCCCAAATATAAAATAATGAATAAACTCCGCACTCAGACTTACTATTTTGTTGCCTGAGACCTACTGCGAGCCCGATAGTTACCTTAGCAGGTATTTGTCTTGATTCCGCTAAGGATTCAAGTTGTGACCGGGATTTTGATAACCAATTTACCCATTCTGGGGCCGGCGAGTTCCCAGAAGAGTTGAAAAATTCCACGGACCAGTTTGTACCTCGTGTGTCGACAAATAAAGCCATCCAATGTTTGCCGGAGTTTTGATATGAATCACTGTTTATCACGCAACCTGCCGTATTATATTTAGGATTAGTCAAAGGTACGCCTGGAGAGACTACTCCTTGACTAAGCTGGGCTGGATTACAATCGGTACATATAATATCCTGTAAATTTATAGTCGCCAGGGTGTCCGGGGAGTTACTCACTGAACTGTTTCTCCAAGAGTATTTTGCGTAATCAATCATATTGAAGTTGTACGCAAAGAACCCTGGAATTGCCCGGCTCCATTGCGCGAGAATATTATCTATATTTGTATTACTAAGAAGTTTATCTGTGGTAGGGCCAGATATTTTGTAATCCGTGCTCAGGGACTTGCTTATTTCTATGACGTTCTCACCGGCAGCCATTTTTGCAACACTAGCTATAACACATTTCTCATTGTCGCAACCCGTCTTCTTTTTTGCCTCGGAGAGGTCCTTGGCTTTTACGGATTTAAGAGCGATAGATATAACCTGAGTTGGCGCGCAGGTGTTGCCTTCCCCTCGAGCCGCTAGTGAACATTCTGTTACAACATCACCTACAGCCTCGCGGAATATCTTTGTGGCCGGGCCGGCATCAGCGGTAGTCTTATCTAATGTGGACATGGTGTATTTATACTTGCTGAAAATTGCATTCTAGGCTCAAACGAATAAACTCCCTGCTCGCATAATTATACAACTATGTCTTGCCCGATACTACAGGAAGTGGCTCTCATACGAGGTGCTGGGATATATGATGAAGACGACGACTCTCGGGCAGTCTTCTTGGGCGGCGCAGAAATAATAATAGATGCTGCTTCTGCGGCATTATCTCTTGTGCGCTTGGAACATGCTAGGTTTATTGCAGGTAAACCTACTCGCGAACAGGCCATTCGCTGGTGGGGGTTAAGATATGCTGAATACTCCGGAAAGCCATTGTCGCAGGTACATGTAGCGCACTCTTCTTGCCCGGCATATTTTGAGATTATTGGGTCTCTAGCTAGACTGTCTGAAGAAATTTCTCGGGCAATAGAGAGACATGTCGCATATAATCAATGCATCACTATCACAATACCGGCAATACCCAGCGTGTATGAATATATGGAACCGCATACCAACGGGATATGTAATATTGATTCCATGGTGCGGCTGTTTGAGCAATGTCTCGATTTCGCGCGAGGGGTCACAGTTGGATCAGTAAAGTTTGACCGCAATAAACTTCCCAAGCTTCCTCGGAGACCTAATGTAAAACTGCGCGGGAGCTTCCCGGAGTTAGACGTGGCCAACCCAGTGTCGAGTTGCATACTCGCGGCAGCTTCTTTGGAGAAAGTATGTCAGCACAATATGATACTTGAAGAATATACGCTAGAAATAGCCAGGGCCTCGGGGAAACTCATCAGCGAATATGCCCGGGTTCTCAATCGTTTACTCGATCAGGCAAAAAAATAAAAGTAACTACATGTGCATTCTATAACCTATATATTAATTTGAGCATCCCGCGCATAGAAACCTGGCTCGGCGAAGCATTCCCGAGAAAGATATCCTACCGGCCCCTCTGGAGTGTAACAAAGGGCGAATTCTTTTACGACACCATCATAATTTTTTGCCCGTACAAAATCCACATAGGCTGCATTTTCCACTGGGGTTACATTTACGTCTGTTGATGTAAAAGACATTTGATGCCGTGTCCAATCCTTTGTATTCGAGAAAATCCTAATGATTACGTTGGACTTTACAAGAAGCGCACCATGAATCGGCATCTCATCCCAAAACGGAAGAATCTGATCTGAGCTTTTTGGATCAAGTTGAACTACGTCCATGAGACGATCATTTATATATAGTGCAGCACCCTCTGCTCGTTTGCCTGTAAGCGATATTACCGCGGAGAAGTCAGCATCAAACTTGTAGTCGAATGTAGGCATGCGTGAAGTAATATATTTTTTACCTCTGGCGCGGCTACAAATGATAATAGCTTTCAGTGTGTTTCAGCATATCCTTGAACATTAATAAGTATCTCCATAGTGAACCCATACACGTTGGCTCGCAGTTCTGTCTTTGATGAGAAACAGATTAGTGGTCCATCATAAGCAGTAATTACTACCCTATCCCCGAGAGACGTAGATGCAAATGGTTTTACATTGGCCGACCCGAACGACACGGTAAATATGTCAACATTTTCCGGGTAGTTCTGCTCAAGTAATATATCCACATCTCTAGGGAATCTATGGCGAACTGGGACACGACCTTGTTCAGATTCCATCTGTAGAAATTTATCTTTCTCGCGGGTGATTCGCATAATTTGGGAGACTTTTTGGATTTGCGTTATTTCAGTTTTGAAGAGCTTTGATTCCAGCGAGAACTTTAGGACGGGTTGGACGCACGCGTCAGACAAACACATATCAAGATACTTATTGGGCGTCGCGGTACAAAATCCCATGTTCGCTACAGGAATTTCAAAGTCTGTTATAACTGAATGCGCTGATTCGAACAGCGATATATTTACTACCTTTGGTCTGGCTCGGGCTACGGAAATAACAATCTTATTATGTGTCTTTCCGATCGTGCCAAAAGACTTATCAAAATCAGCCAAGTTCGACACAAGTTCTATCGGGGATTCACAATAATAACTCTGCATGGCCTTACCATCAACAAAGATTCCTATTTTTGTGTCTTTGGTATGGTTATCTCCGCGAATAACTAGCCCGTCTGATAGCATATACATCTGGAACTCTCCTGCCACATAGGTTTTATATAGCTGTATGATCTTTTTGAAAATCCCAGTGCTAGTGGAAATGAGTTCAAAGATATTATCTTGAGTAACCGGCGAGGTTACGACCCCGGCTACTTCTTGGGTCTCTAAAGAAGTACTTTTCCTTGGCCGGCCCACAGGACGCTTGCCATCGGGAGGGATTGTTTTCTTTGGTATGGCCTTGACAGGGCTTTTTTTACTGGGAAGCGGTTTAGCTTGCTCTTGGATGTCCACAGGGTTCAAATCTGACATTTTCCAAGGGAATTATATTTTATCGCGGAAGAACAGGTTTAATCGTTTCTACCAATGAGGACAAAAAATATATGGTGTTTCCCTGGTTATAATGCATTTCTTTACAACGACCGCATCCAGAATTCCTTTGGGCCAATCAGGAAACTATCCCAGAAACTATTTTTTGTCATGTCCGCCACTGTGGATGACACAAGTATTTTCAAAAAACCCAAGAATAAATCTATACTTGCTGGCGAACCATCATAACTATCGGGGTCATATTTATCCTTGCGCCATCGATCATCATAAGTCCTAAGAAAGACATCTACTGTGTTTTGATGCCGGTACATCCTAGGGAGGCCTAATTCTGGCTCGGGGCTATTTGTCGGACCGGCAACTTTATCAAGTTCCTTCATGATCACTCGAGATAAGAACTCTTCATCTCTGACTATGTGCATGAGACCATCATACGTAGTCGCTTTTGCGGATCGGACATCGCGAGAAAGAGCAAAGTAAATAGCATCTTCTATACTGGAAGCCACTCCGACCCCAGAGGCCATTTGAATTATATTATCTTCATAAGCTCTCATCATAGTAGTGCTAAATGGATTAATGGCTATTCGTAAAATCTCCTCGCCCATTAACCATTGATATTTCTCCGCCCGAGTTGGTTGAGACTTTATAACACTAAGAATCCTAGAGACAGGTATGACAGGTTCTCCTAAGTAAAGACCCCAGCGATATAACTCGCCATTTATAGTTTCCAATACATACCATTCATTTGTTCCACTTCGAGCAATAATGTTTTCTCGGGGAGTCCTGATGTCTATCACGGGTAAAACACGTACAGTGTCAAAGAAATCTATTACTTGCTTGTTGAGCCCGCGCGTTCCTTCAGGCGGGTCAGCATTAGGAGATATTATTCCGGATAGATCAAAGTCAATTGCTGTCCCGGCCCCAGAAAGATCGATGAATAAAATCCCTCGTTGCTTCTCAGCAACGACCCGTTTTATATTTTTCTCGAACGTTGCTTCATGGTAATCCGCATGGATATACTGAAATGCTTCTCGGGCAGTCATACTTCTTGTCGGCACAAGGCCACACCGAGAAATAATACTGTGTGCGCCGGTGCGAATTATTGGCTGAATCAAGTTATCCATATGTATCGCAGGCATTCTAGTGATAGGGCTATCAGTGTTGAGAGGTATCCTTGGGGAGCCTAAAACATTATCTTTTTTGTCCTCTACAACACGAAGAAGTTTGAATCGCTTATTCCCGCGAGTCATAGAAATGAGCTCGCTAATACATGTAAAAATCCATTTATTTGTATACCGCCTGTTCTCGAGAATCCATTCAGAAAATCTCTCGGCGGTCATTGGGTCGGATAATAGTTCCCGAGTGGACTTCAAAGCAATATCATAAAGCTCATTGTATAGCTCGCGACCTGCAAGTTGAGCTATTTTCCATGCAGCGTCTGGCTCAACTTTATTTGCGTCTTTATATTGTTTGATGAAGTTCTGGAGTGTCTCATGGAATAACTCTACCTGGTCAAAGAAATCAAACATATGGCTAATTGACATCCAATCATGTTTCTCGGGCGCGCCATCTTGATAAGTCATATCCTTGGCGAATATCTTGTCCGACTCACGGATAATCCCGTTTAGCTTTTCTGAGTAAGATGCGTCATTGGACGTCACTACGGCCATATAGGCGGCATAGTATGATTTTACGCTATCGCTATAAGATACAATCCGAGGCATATTTTCCCGAATAAATGTGATGAGTTTCTTCATGGACGATTCTAAAATTTTTACTTGATGACAGTTCCCACGGAAACTCTATAAAGATATGAACGAAGAAAATGTTCCTGTCGTCCCGAGATTAGGGTCAGTACTTGGTCCGGCAACAGCACATGTGGAGACCCCTACAGCAGCCCCTCCGAGTAATAATATATCACCGGCCGTCCCTGGTGTGGCAAAGTCACTCATGGAAACAATGAGTGAATACAAATACTATATCATCGGGGCCCTAATAGTATCTCTTATTCTTGTGGCGGCTATATGGTACTATACCCGCGAGGACTCCAAGGAGCAACCGTCCAAAAAAGAAAAGACTGGCTCAGGCACCAGCACATGCGCAACATCAAACGCACCTTCCGCATTGCCACCCCAGCTTAGCCAGGCAGAACGCGAAGCAAGACGTAAAGAATATCAAGAAATGCTCCATCGCGGACAGGCAGCATCGGCACAAACAACCCGAGCAGGCACTTCTGTAACTACAGCAGTAACACCAAAGAAAAAACAAGAGATAGTCGCCGAGACAAAACAACAGAAACCTGAACCCCCTGTGGCTGTTTTAGTTTCCATTGCGGAAATACCCAATCACGAACATGAACATGATTATGACCGTGACTATAACCACAGCCATGACCATGATCTGGATAGAAATCAAGCGCGCATCGAAGAAGTCCCTTCTGAGGAAGAATCTCTCGCTGACATATTACATGGATCAAGCTCTTCCGGAGAAGAAACCCAAACAAGAAACCCTATAAGTGCAGGGACTTGTACGGCAATCACTAAGAATGGGCAGGGTCGCCGATGCACTCGTAAGGCTGTTGCTAATGGAAAATGTAATACGCATCAATAAATCACTCAGGTTCGCCATTTTCCATATTTTTTTGACTCATCTTGTGATAAGATTGAAATTGTTCTAAAGCGCGACACACGAGCAATGTATATCCCAGTGATAAATGTCTCGCCGCCCAAGAAAGTCAAAGCAACAGATCGCCGCCGGAGTAGAATCAGTAGCCGATCAGCAAACTCAATCCGCTGTACCAGTTACAACTCCTACACCAGTACCTGAACCATCCTCAGGATCAACACAAGTCACTGAGGCCGTCCCGGTGACCCCCAAAGAGAAGAAAATAAATCCTCCAGCCATTGCTGTGTCTCGCGTCAAAAACGCAATCAACAGCGGTTTACTCAATGCTAGCGTCTCTACATTGAGTAAAGCTATCAAAGCAAAGATGGAAGGCGTTGATGAGAATGCACCACAAATGACTGCTTTACGAGTACAAGCCGGGGCTCTTTCTCGATCAAAGGTCAGATTTTCTAGCGATTGCCCTAAAGTACTTGCCGCTGCCGCCACAGTACTTACCCGCTCGCTAGTACATAAAGCCATGCAAGAAGCCGTCTCCAAGAAAGTCAAAACCACCAACATAAGACATCTGTATGCGACGGACTTTCTACAATATGAATACTATGCATTGATACAAGGTCTGCCTGCTTTTGAAGTTGAGCGCAAGAATCAAGAACTAATAAAAACTCAAGAGGATTTCAATGCTAATCTCAAAACTAAAGCAGCCTTCTTAGAGAAGGAGTTCAAGAAAAAATACTCTGTGAAGGGAGTCAAGAATAAGAATAAAGTACAAACTTCTGCTGAGAATGGCAAGAAGGGCAAATCCAAAGAAACATCCACTGGAGAACAGCCAGCCGACAGCAGCGTACCTTCTCAATCTACGGACCCTACAAACGATGCAGACGCTGAAGTTGATGCTGAAACTGAAGATGACTCCAAGGACTACCCATTCTTCTACTATGTTGGGTCTATCTGTGAGGATCTCAAGCGAGAGGGCGCATTCCTTGATAGGAGAACCGCCAGAGTATTCCGCACACACGTATCTCAGATTGTCTTGCAGTTCGTCCAAAGAACGGTTCAATGGGCGAATGCAATAACTTGCTGTATGGACAATAAGACTATTAGCGGTAAGACAATTTACGAGGTCATAAAGATGAAGCTTCTAGAAAATGAGAGCTATACTGAAGATATCACATTTGAAACCGTTGTTATTCCTGCCACAAAGACAGCCCCAGAAGTACAAGTATACGAAGCCCAAAGAAAGCCTGTATATACTACAGACGTACACGTCAAATACTTCGCGCTAATCGAGGAGACCTTGGAAAAACATTATTCCAAGCCAGAAATTCTAGAGAAAAAAGAAAATACTTCCGAAGAGGCCACAGTGTAAATGTAATCACGTATATGAATGTATATGAATGCATGTTCGCACATGCATTCATATACGTTTATTTTTTTGTTATCCCGGAAGAGATCAAATGCTCTCTAATAATGCGGAAGAATAATCCGCAGAATCTCATGCAATCTCCAGGAGTAGTAGAATCTCCCAGGGAAATGCGCAGAGCCCCAGCCCGGATGAACTCATCGGCTCCAAGAGCATATAACACGTGGCTGGCACTAGCGCTGGCAGTATTACACGCACTTCCTACAGAAATTATGCATTTTTCCCGCGCAAGAGCTTCTTTGATTTTTTTATTGCATACCTTGGGAGACCCTCGGTGAACGACCGATAATAAGATAGTATTAGGCAAGCAATTTTTGATTCCGCTGATGAAAACTATTTCAATCGGATGAGTTCTCGATGGGTTTCTAGCCGCTGGTTCCTGAACATATTCCGCATAAGTCCTAGTAGGATATGCATCTGCTAGTGTACTCATAATTTGATGTTTCCTTGCAAGAGTCCAAGCATTCTGCGTACTTCTTGGAGTCTGCATTGAGAACTTTAGCGCGGCAAATCCGCTAGCTATCCCAACAATATTCTCAGTTCCTCCGCGCAGGCCATCATTTTGGGTCCCAGGAATAAGTGCTTGTAATCTATGTCCCATGAGTAACTGCTGTTTGATAATGAGCGCTCCGGCCCCAGCAAATCCATGGAATTTATGGAAACTCATACTTGCCGAATCAATCCCGGCATCAATAAAATTAGGAGGAATGCGGCCGGCAGTCTGAACAATATCACAATGAAATGGGATATTAGCATCATGGGCTACAGCGGCTATTTCGCGGATAGGATTTATAGTGCCAGTTTCATTATTAGCATGCATAATGCATATCAGGCACGTGTCCTCTCGAATGGCTTTGGCGACATCCTCAGGTGAAACTCTTCCGGTTAAGTCCACATGTACTAGAGTGTAGTCGGCATCCCCTCGGGACTTTAAGATATCGAGCTGTGCCAGGACGGATTTATGTTCTACTTGGCTTGCGATGACATGTGGGGTTCCACCTCTATATTTTTTAGCAGAGTACACGACTGACTGTATGATTGTTGCATTTGCCTCAGAGCCACCACTGCAAAATATAACTTTATATAAACTAGGATCTTCCGAGCCAACCCCAAAAACGACATGTGTTGCCGCGCTCATCACATCGTCTATCCTAGCGGAATCGCCGCTGGATTCTTCTGAGCGTGATGGGCAACAAGTGGAAATCCCATAGACATCTCCTAAATATCTACGGAACTTCTCCATCATGGCTCGAGCGGCCTTTCCCCCAGAGTGGTCTGCGGATGGGTTTCCTATATTGACCCAGCGGGTAGCCTCAACGCATACAGATTTAGGTGAGAGAGTAGTTGCGTTGTTGTCAAAGTACAGCATCTCAATATACATATAGTAGTACGCGATAGAATAATTGAGTTCTTGCCGGTTCCACAAAGACTAAAAAATTGATTTGTCGTGACGCATAGTACTAACAACTATGGAATCAACAAAGGTAGCAACCATCAGCGCTAAGGTATTGTACAACATAGACAACATATTATCTATGGAGGAAGTACATGGTATGGTGTTAGTACCGTGCTCGGGAGGGTCACATTTCATGCCAATTGATGATGAGGAATGTGCACTTTGTCAGGCCCAAAAGAGATTGGCAAAATCAAGCCAATATCTAGAAATCTTAACAGACTGCTACATTGGCAGGACATCCCAGATAGCCATTCGCTGTCTAGATCCAAACTGTGTCCGCGGGGAAATAACTGGGTTCAAAAAACAACTCGTACCTACCGCACATAGACCAACAGTCTTTCTGGGATTTTTAAGGAGTCTATCTGGCACGAGTACTCAGGAGGACCATTTCAAATATGTTCCTGACTGCTCGAATATGCACTGGAAATATGATGGAATCTTCGGGGCGGCCGAGCTAGCACTAAGGATTCTCACCGTGTTCTTCAATAGAGTCATAGTTGGGCCAATAGCTCGACAGATACTTGTACCTGTACCACCTAACCGTTCTCTAGCCGATACTGATGGTATGTATTTACCTGTAACATTCACTTCTCCGGTAGATTTTGGAGAGGACTTAAATCAGCATATCCTGGGATATGCTGGTAATGTGAAAAACATTGCAACGGGACATCGCGGTCTAGCAGTGGTATTTAAAAATACAATAAACGCGGAAGCATTTCCCTTGGGTGTCACACTCGTGACAGTTAATCCGCGTAAATATATGTGTAAAGATAACAAATACGATACTCGCGCATATGTGTTTCATGTAATTGATAAACTTGCTCAGACCGGCATATTGAGCAATGAAATATCTATTGAGTCCGTTTATGACTTGGCCAAGACAACTCGAGAAAAGATGGCACACGGCAGGGCCATCGGGGATACGGCCGGACTAAATAAGCACTCAGCTTATTTGCGCACAGGACACTAAGCATTAATAATTACGAAGTTCGTTTGCGCACAGGACACTAAGCATTGACAAGTATGCGCTTTACTTTTTTGGCCATAGCAATAATGTATGGTTGATTCTTGAACGACTCCAAAAAAATATATTGTATGTGCTGCGTAATCTCAACGAATCGCATGACCGCATATACTTTACTTCCTTGTGAGAAGCTCAGTACACATAGTATCCACTCTGGCGTTACCATCAAATAGGAATGCTAGCCCGGGATCGGCAGGCCTAATTTTTTGATGGCTTTTGATATGACGCAAGGTCACTCGGGGAATCATCGGAAGTATCCATGTCCTGGCTGGTCCAATCATGTCCCAGTTTACCCGCGCTGCCCCGCTCGAAGATGTCGGCTTACCCCACGCGGGATTCGTTAGAGATTGTGCGGCGTACTGACTATCATAACATATAGTAATGGGTTTACGCGGGTCGGCATTAATGGCTATTTCAGCAAAGGCAAAACCCACAATCATTGCCTGGAGCTCAGCCCGATTATTTGTGCCACCTCCAGATACAAGACAACTCCTTTCGGCTATCGGTATCTGCGCGGATCTGACGTGTACACCCCAAGCGGCCACCCAAGATGGTCCTGAGTTAGTATAGTTATTCCCGTGGACAGCCCCACCATCTGTAAATATCCATATTCTTTCCGCATCTTTGAGTATTCTCATTTCTTCATCAGATAGCTCTGGCACATAATAGGACTTTTCAGAAAATAAAGTGCCGAGAGGATTCACTACTGATTTGCTAGAAATAATTTCTGGCTTAATGGTATTGTTCGAGTTTTCGAATCCACATATGAACTCTTCTGCCTCGACTAGATTCTCCTCTGGCTCAGTAAGAATACCCCAGTTAACCGGAAGAGTTCCTTGAGATTCTAGTAGATTATTGGCTTGTTCGAAACATGGGCAGTTAATAAACGCAGCCGGGGAATTTGCTGGAATACTTGTGGCCGCTAAAGGAGATGGGTGCACCCATGAGAAGTAAGTCCCTTGATGTTTCAAGATGAGCTTTTCGTACTTTTGAGCATGTTTGCCTAATAATATGAATCCCGGTGATGGCCTTCTGGATGCGAGAGACTCAATGAGCTTCTCGGTAAATTTCTTCCAAGCGGCAGAATGTGCATCGGCTTTTCCTAGACGAGTTGTCAATGCGGTGTTCAATAATAAGACTCCCTGCTGCGCCCATCGTGACAAGTCACCATTCGCTGGAGTGCCATTCATTAACTTTTTTGCTTCGAGGCAAGCAAATATGGCTTTTACAGATGGTCTAATCTTTTCACAGCTGAAAGCCAACCCATCGGCTCCATTTGGATATGGATCCTGTCCAAGCAAGACTAGTTTTATATTCTGCGTCTCGCGGAAAACCCTAAGAACGTCTTTGGGAGCAGGAGATAATTCATGTAAATCTGCTGAAATATCTGATATTGCTTGCTTGAGTTCGCTCCAGGCTGGCGCAAGTATTTGTAAAGCATGCTCGGGCAAATCCGAGAATATTTCTTGTATTTGTGAGCTCATTATTACCAGTGTGTATGTAGTTATTCAATTTTTGATCGCCTATATTTCTATACTTTTCTACAAAGATTATAGATATGTTTTCTGGGGTTTTGACTGCAGTGATGATCATCGTGCTGGCCTATTTAGCCTATATGTACTCGCGTACTCTTGGGTCATGTTCGCAAGAACTATTTACATCTACCCGATCTAAGGCCCAGGCCGCCCTGTCTTATTTCAATTCCGCATCCCCTCCTAGATATACTGAATATCGTGACTACATGGGACGCCAGAGCAATAACAAGGAATACTATGAGCTCGCCAAGCTGAAAAAACAAAACAACTTAACCCTAGAAACAGCCTCGAAAATTCTACAATGAATAATATACACGGAATGATTCCTTCGTATGTCGTGTTGTTATTTCTCGCTCTCGCTGGTTTGCTGTTGTTTTACATTAGTTCTCGAGCGGATCCATGGCTAAGACATAAAATTAACCGGAGCCTAGCTAAATCTTGCGGGGCATTTGATGAAGCCGCCGAGGAAGCTCTTCGGGCAAATATACAATTATCCAAACCTAGACCGAGAGATTTGTATACGCGCGGGAGAATACTTCAACATTGGGTCGCAGAGAATAATCCTAGACATCCAGCGATTCATCAGGCCAGAGATGCGTATGCTCTTGCTGTGAACGAATTAGCCGCCCAAGATCATTTGGATCTTGCCGACGCTCTCATGCTGGAGGAAATATTCTTTGCTGGAAATGCCGCCCCTGATACACAAAATGAAATGTCCCGAGCGCGCTCCCAAGTTGTCTCTACAGCGCTCAATACAGCTACAACGAAACTAGAAGTAGCCGAACAGGCCCTTGAGAATTCTAAAGGGTTTCGAGATGACCCGCAAAATGTCCATGACTCTGTTGTTGTCTCTGGGCTGGCCGACACGTATAAACGGATAAGGATTCCTGATTCTGACGCACGATCCGCAAGAATCCAAGAATTGCTAGATTCATTAGTGAGTTTTGTAAGGAAACGAGGACTCCCTGAAGATAAACTGGCAGTCATCACTCGAGCCAGAGACACCGAATCTTATGTGTCCGGGTATAAAGATACTGAAGCAGCGATTCTTGCATCTGTGTGGAACCGGGCCAATGATAAGTCTCAACAGTTTCCCCGCGAGGCCAAGATGGCTGTAGTGGATTCTATAGATTCTTGCTTCGAAGGACCAACTAGAGGGCTTGTGTGTGCAGGAGGAAGGGCTGCCAGATACCTTGGGGCCTTAGCTGGAATAGATGTTGATCCAGAGATAGGTTCCGCTGGAAATCTAGACGCATACAAGAATGAAATATATGATAACGCTATGACGATCATCAAACAATATTCGTCTCTAGATAACCCAGCGGCTAAGGAATATGCCGGGATTTCTGGGTTGCCTGAACCAACTGTAGCCGAACGCACCAAATTTGCAGAAAGCCTGAGAAAATCCTTAGAAGAAATGGTGGCCACATATTCTGATAAGCTCGGCCGCGACCAAATCAAAAAATTAACTGATGACTGTATTGTCTATGCGATGATATGATCACTTTCACTCTTTTCAAGCAACCCAAAAAATAATAGTAAATTTTTTGATTTACTCGTCGTTGTTAAAGTATTCATCATCATGTCCGGCATAAGGACAGATGGAATAGTATGGGGCAAAATCATCCCTGAAATACTCGAATATTTTTTTGCTTTTCATCAAAGATGAAAACCTGCATATGTGCAATGTTTGATGATCCATCATTTTACTTTTGATTAGTTTCTTAATTGCTTTCAATGTATCTCGGTCAATACATTCATCACATTCACACGGTAGTAAACATTCACTTCCACATGTATGTGCGCACGTACATACACACATACATGCTGCATCGCATTCACACAACCAATCACACGTACACTTATTCCTAAATATCCACTCATAATCATCCAGACACCCAATACCTATCCCAGTATACTCAAGCAAATGCTTGGCTCGCATATCGTCTCCAGTGAACATATTCCTAGCTTCTTCATGAGTAAACTGTTTCAAGATCGTGCCAAGATCGTCTCCTTGGGAAATATATTTCGCGTGCATGTTATGTACGTTTTGATTGAAATCCGAATGTTCATACGGGTCAAATCCTAAGAGAATACCATTATATATTGCCTGATGAAGAACCGTGCTATCTTGCGGCCATTCTGAACTTCTTGATGTAACTATTCCTATCTCTCCGCAGACTACAAGGTCACAATAGTAGTCATAGGACATGTCAATGTACGGTTGTACATGTGGAAGACACACAAAGATATTCCATTGTAGATCGTATGAATAATCTGACAATAACTGCGTGGCATTATTAGATATCCATTTGAAACCCGCAGGAACATCCTGGGATTTTTCATGGTATTCTGCAATTTTCTCGGCTACATCACGCACGGTACACTCTGCTTCGAGAGTGCCTTGCACCATTCCGCACATGCACCTATAGTCAGGTCTACATGTACAACAATGATTTTTCCAATCATAGAAATAGGTGTCAAGAAAGCGGGCAAGATCTAGAATAATGTCTTCGCCGGTAAGATAATAGTTAGACGCCAGAGATAGAAACCTTTCCATGTACAATATAGGTGATGTGCCTTGACATGCTGATTGAATTATGAAATCATAAGTGTTCCATAGGAATCCGCGAGGAAGATTAGCCAATACAGGTATTCCGTCATATATACTGAAGGATGGAACATATTCATGTGATTTACGAGGGGTTTGCTTTGATTCTTCAAAACACGGACCGAAAATAGAAATACAATCGGACGATTGTTCTTCGGACTGTTCTTCTTCGTATGATTCAGCAGTGTAATCGAGGTTATCCAAATAGCGGATAGCTTTGCCTATGCGGCTGGTAGCTTCATGACATGTCATATACATCATTGCCAAGGTTGCTTGGGATATTCCTGATTCTATTGGGTTAAACGCAATAATCTCAAGAATAATCAAGGATTCACTTTGACAGATATATTCCGACATTTCGATAAAGCTGGTGGTGAATCATTTGCACGTCGCAAAATCATTTTTTTGCGTGTCACTTGAGTGTGGCAAAAAAAGAAATATATGGTAAGTTCCAAGGCATATTATGCAATCATATCCATGACTATTCTTGGGTGGGGATTATAGTTTGTAATGATCACGTCAGAATAATCTAATGTGTGCGGAATATCTCCCGGGTCCAAATTGTATAACGCTTGAGAAAATCTAATCTTGGGAAACGTCCGAGGGGCTCGAGATATTTGCTCGCGAACGGCCTGTACATGGGTAGTGTATATGTGGTAGTTAGAACATGCTAATATTAGTTTACCTGGAGTATACGCTAGAATACCAGCGACAATATATGTAAGCAACGAATAGCTGGCAACATTGAAAGGTACTCCGAGCGGGGCGTCGGCTGAACGCATGTTGACAACACAAGATAACTCATATGATTCTCCTAGAGGGCTACAAATAAACTGAAATGAATAGTGGCACGGAGGCAACGCCATATGGGAGATATCTAGAGGATTCCATGCGCAAACTATATGTCGCCTAGATAAAGGCTCTTCTCGGAGAGACCTGATGACATTTTTTATTTGATCTACGCCGCGCATCCCAAATGATCTCCATTGACACCCATAAGCAGGCCCAACATATCCTATTGGGGCCTCATACAGACCAGCTTTATCAAGTGCATTCCTTGTGGTATTTCCATCCCAGATAGGAACTCCATGTGACTTCAGCCAAGAAATGTCTTGGTCCCCTCGGAGAAACCACATTAACTCATAGAACACACTCCTTAATGCGACTCTCTTTGTCGTGAATAGTGGGAATGTATTATTCGACAAGTCAAACTTGAGCGTTTCAAATAAACTAGTATACGCTGGGGTATCCGTCCTATTAGGTATGATCTGACATTCTAGGCATCGCTTGAGCGAATTAAGATATTCCTGTTCTTCTAGATTCTCTGGCGTATCGGCGATAGTGCTCATTATTTGTACAACCGCGCACATTATATATTAATCGCAAAATGCTTACTTGCCTTTCCGGCATAATATATCATGGCCACGCTTACGACACCGGAAGAAATAAGAAAGGCTCTTTTGGAGGCAACATATGAAAACTATTCTCCGGAGTTTGATTTCTCAGAGATCATTGCGGCAATTCAGGCTAACTCGCTACAGTTTATTTGTTATGCTGTGAACTGGCCGACCACCGGGGAATATAGATTATGGTTCGCATATGCGTCGGATTTAAATTTGCCCACTAGAATCATAGGGTTTTCTGCGGCCTATACTTCCGGAGCTTTGTCTCGGCTAGACCCAGATTACATACTTATGCAGACAAACTCATACCCGGAAATACCTGAACAATTACTCTCTCTATTTTCCGATGGTACCATAACCATGACAACCAGCTATGTATTGGAAGGTCACTATATTTCTACAGCGGATGGTGTAGGCTATGCCGCTTACTTGGACCGATCTATTCTTGACCCACCAGTGTCGACGGTCTCATTCTTGTCTACGGCAAGCAATAGTAATACCAATAGTAAGCGCAAGGTCGATAAAATATAATCATACTCCAGAGTTTGAGATTCTTTTTTGCCCCCTAATGTATAGATTATGCTGGCAAGCCTGTGCATACAGCATCTGGATGAAATATTTCATTCTTGGGACCCCATAGAACGTAAGATCGCGCGGGCGATATGTGAAGAAGTGATCTCCCCGTCCGAGCCGAGCTGTCGAAGTTCTGAAGTGTCAACTGTTAGGTTTCAAGTAAATAATTGGGCTCCCGGAGACCCCAGAGGATTGAGAGCGTTCGACAGGCAACTATTAGATGAACATAAGATCGTCACATTACGGGCAATCATACAAGATACATGTGACGATTATTTCTTTGCTCTGGCTGCGACTGGGTTTTATCGCGGGATCATACATGGAGCAATATTATCTTGGGGATTATCCATGATTTCCAGGGATTTGTCCAACGACGAGCAAACCTCAGCACACATTGTGGCCATCATAAGTCAGGATAATCCCAAGTATATGCGGAGAATCTCCAGGCAAGGTTATTTATGTCGCGCCTTTGCGGCAAAAAATGAATGTTCCAATTCCAAACTATAAAAACTATGGAACCAGAATTTACGAGAATCAATGAACAAATACGCATGTTATTTCGAGAATATGCTCTGGCTTATGATGCCGCCCAGGAGAAACTAAGAGAAGCTAGGGATTTAGCTAAAATCCAAGGATCCAGAGAGGTGTTTGAATTTCTATCTCTGTTAGAGGCTCGTCAAAATAGCGATTATCTCTCACCGGTCAGTCTCGAGACGGCAAAGCAAATGCTGAGAGATTCAAAAGGATATGGTAAAGAGTTGCTCGCCGCGGTAGACTTGGGATACTTAGAAATATGCAAAGAGTTCTTGCGGGCTGTTGCCAAATCTAAATCGACAATTGTTGCTCAAGGATTGATTGATCGAGGATATTCATTTCCAGAAGAATATCTTGAGTTGGCTTGTTCATGTGATGAAATGTTAAATATCCTATCCAAGCATATATACAATATGTAGAACACATATGGATAAACCAATACCATTATTTTTTTGTGCTGCAGTATGATAAAGAGAGGTTGATCAACAACACTATATTGTTTACCATATGCAAGTTAGATTACTATCCAAAGACGCCAGAATACCTACTCGCGGCTCTGCTGAGGCGGCAGGATATGATTTATATGCTAGCGATGACGTAAGAATCCAACATGGCTCCCGGGCAGTTGTCTCTACCGGAATAGCTCTGAAGATTCCAGCAGGGCATTATGGAAAGATAGAGAGCCGCTCAGGACTGGCACTGAACAATGGATTAATCGCACTCGCTGGAGTTATAGATTCTGATTACCGCGGGGAAGTAAAAGTCATATTGGCCAACATATCTTCCGAGACAATTACTATTCTCACAGGGACACGCGTTGCGCAAATCATCATAGTCCCGTATGTAAATCCAGACATAATGTTGGTTGATTCCCTTGAAGTTACACAAAGAGGCTCGGGAGGATTTGGGTCAACAGGAGCATAAAAATGATTTCCATCTTTACAACTATTCACCTACAAAAAATGCAGAATATATTTGGACTATCTTCGAGCGAACTCAGCAACATCATGGATGTTTCTCTTGTGCATGCGGAAGAAGAGTACAAATTTTATTCTTGTCCGGTTTTGAATCCCATTTGGGACTTCCGCGCACACCCACTTAATATATCCATACCGATTCCTGGCCCGAACTTACTTGCAGTATCACGTTTGCCTTACTTGAGAACACGTGCTCTAGTGGAACATATAAGCAAATCGAGTCCGCAGTCATCCTGGTATTTATGTCGCCGTACTCATACTTACAACGGCCCGACGGATTATTATAACTTGATATTTGCCCCTGCGCTAGAGCAAATCTTCCCGTTAGATTTGATCAAGAATTCCGAAATAACTCCCAATGATTTCAAATTCACCGGCCGCATCTGGCTCGGATGCCCAATTAGTTGTAAAGATCTCTCGGAGTATCTGAGGAATATCATTGCGAGAGGCCGATTCAAAATAATAGATTCACAAGTATTCCTATGTTATTGTTTAGCCATGGGTAATAATGATCAAAATAAGTTCTTCGATGACCATATGGCTATTGAGTAAATGATGAAAAAATAAAATCTCCGCGCAAGGAGGATTATTTTTTGGCGTCTTGATTATATGTGAGATTAATCGAATCATAATGTCTTCCTATTTTTTGTACAGGAAGTCCGGCCTTTCTATATGCGACATCTCTTATTTTGAACTGTCCCGCTAAGGCCGTCCGCGTGTCGACTATATCTACTATGACCCGCTCAATACTTGCGTCCCCACCGGTCCTAAATATTCTACCAACAATCTGATCCATGTTGGCTTTACGGGGCGTGAGAAATATTTCTGCCGTGGCTCTAACAATGGACACACCAGTCCCAGCGAATGGATAAGTCGCAAAGAATACTCGGCAGTGTTTAGTCATTTCATCTATTTGCGCATCCGGAACTCCTCCAGTAAACATGCCCGCTGCCTCTTCATCCAAGAATAAAGTCTGATCTTGTGAAAGTGATTGAGATCCCACTGTAGAGGAATGGTAACTCTCAAGCAAAGCCGCTCGGACACATTCTAAATTATTCTTTTCTTCCGCAAAGGCGAATATGCAATGTCGCTGATTCGCCGGCCCGATATAATCAAGTAATCGCCTGAGTTCTTCAACGCAGAGCGCAACTCTGTATGGGTCGCTAGCAAATTGTTCATACATATAGTGTACAAATATCTTCTCGGTGGACGCATGCATGAGATTTTCTGTGTACTCGCCGGGCCCATAATATTTTACTTGTCGGACCTTGCCTCGAAATGATGTTGAGGCTTCATATTGGAACCCAGGAATGTCTAGAGCATGAATTACATTGCCAAGCTGCTTATCCACTATGGCGTCGTGGCCATCTTCTCGGCTAGTTGGAGTAGCTGTCAAACCTAAAACAGCATGTCGGCACATTTTGAAAACATTTCTATTTTTTGCCGAATGATACATGTGGGCTTCGTCAAGTATAATAAATGAGAACTTCTTAGCCTCTGCTTCACTGAGTTTCAAGAAGCTATTGATCACGAAAAAGGTTATTGATTGCGCATCGCTTGGTAAAGAGGATATCTTTTTTGAGAACTTACCTTCCTGGCATCCAACAGGCACGGGAATATTTTCTGATGTGAGCTCGCGGCCACCATAACTTAAACAACTCAACGCGTCGGCAAGTCCTTGAACGGCTAGCTTTCTTCTAGGAACAACATAAGCAGTCTTGAGGCCGAGCCGAGCGGCAAGAGCAACTCCGACGAATGTCTTACCAAATCCTGGCTTGACCTCAAGATATAAACATGCCTTTCCAAGTTGGATTTTCTCCGGGGTAAATGTTTCAAGTAGGTAATCTAATAGTATTTGCTGAGGCTTTCTGAGTCTTCCTGAGAATATTAATGGAACTGGAGCAGGCCTAGGGGTGCCTAGTTTACTTTTGTATTCTATGCCGAGTCTATACAATTCCCCTCGCGGTAAGATGATACAACTTCTAGAAAATGCATCTTGTCCCTCGGTGTATAAATAGGTTGTCTTAGCTTGGCCTATTTTTGGGATCCAGTGAATAGTTAGAGTTTTCAAATACTCCCGGTAAGTCATATTATGGCTTTTCAGTATCTTATGTAGGTACTTTGTAGTAACGAACGCACCTCTGTAAGAAAGTGTCGCTCGCGGCAAATTAAGCACTTCTATACTTTTCTTAGAGGAAGTGATACTCTGATCAGACATAGTCAATTACTTGTATATGATGATGCTCCAGATGTAAAAACAAAAAAAGACGCTCATTTGTGCGCATTTTTACACACTGTAGTTTGAATCTGTCTGCATTTGTTTGGCCATAGCTACGATATGTTCCGGGACGGCCACTATCCTATCAGAAACTATCTTATCGCTGAGTACACCTGATATGTACCGGGATAGTGTAAACTGTAAACTGAGAGCACCGTATTCAGTGTAACAATTTTCTGGATCATTGTAAACATCCTCGGGGAGCTTCGAGAAATCATAAGTTATTTCATGGTCGGCACAGCGGTAACGTGCGACTAATATCTGGCGCTCAACTTCTATTTCTTCTGCGGTCACTTCCTCTGGGACATGTGGGTCAATAGATAACATGTCTTGTGCGGACAAAATAGGCTCATATGTGTCCGTGTATAATTCGTTGAAGTTCATCAGTATACGGTTCGGGTATTTCTTAGTTTTATTTCTTCATACCATGTGGACATGGAGAGATTATTTTTTGAACGTCTGCTAATATTAGTCTTTGCTAGAAGTCATATATAAGAGCTACACGCATGCAATTAGGCTTTCACGTGAATAAATCACTTGCTGGCTCGCGGGCAGATTTTGCCGAATCGCTAGAAGTTGCCTCGGAAATGCTCGAGGGATTCAAGGGATTTGCCCAGATATTTGTACATGGTCCCAGAGACCATCATCCTATTATTACAACCGCTCAAGCTAGAGAAATTGCTAATACAAACCTCAAGTTAATAATCCATGGATCTTATCAGGACTATCCTTGGAAAAAATCCGCGGCGGCCATTGCCGGGATAAGAAATGAACTCAGAATCCTAGATGAACTTGATGGTGTTGGACTAGTCATACATCTCGGGCAGGAGGCAGAATCCAGAGAACTATTCTTAGAAGTGCTTGAACATATAGACGAGAACTTAGAATTGTCCCGGCCTCGCCGGCTATTTCTCGAGACCAATGTTGTAACCCCAGAACAGGCGATCTTTGCCGATCCGAAACGGCTAGTGAAACTTATGCGTATAGCCAAATCTAGAAAATATGCCAACATTAAAATTGGCCTTTGCTTGGACACGGCACATCTTCATTCTTGTGGGGTGAGACTCTCCACACGCATTCAGGCCAAACAATTTCTTCAGGCCCTCCCGACAAAAGTAAAATATATACTTCACTTGAATGATAGTGCTTACCAACTCGGTGCAGGCAAGGACCAACATGAACGGCTCGGGACTGGCAAGATTTGGTCGTCGGATATGTCCGGGTTAGAATATTTTATCTCTTGGGCGCGTAGAACAAATACGCCTATTATTTTGGAGAGGCACCCAGATATTCTGGAGGCGGACTTACGGCTGATTCGCAAGATCATAAAAAATGATTAGATGCCGCACGAGTAGCATATAATATGAATACCATGGTAGATAAGCGCAGGATTATTCTTGATAGGATTGAACAAGCCACCCGCGCGGCTCATGTTGAGGTTCCACGAGTAGGAGAATTACTAGAAAGGAGTTGTTACAATGCCGCTGTAATCTCCTGTACGTCTCAAGGTATAAATCCCACATGGAAGAGCCCGGTGTTAATGTCCGAGTATTCAGCATGCGCGGATAAGATAATCTATAATCTAGAGCAATTTCCTGGAGGGGATTTTGCAACAGGACTTAACGCAGGTACAATAAACCCTAGGATCGCTGCAAGTATGACCGTAGAAGAACTTAACCCGTCCTCGCTGGCCCGAGAGCGCAATGAGATTATAACGCGATCCAGCATAAAGATTCAAGGAAATCTCAGTACAAAATACAAATGTCCAAAATGTTCTGAGAAATCAGCTCGTATTCGAGAAGAACAGATTAAGTGCTCTGATGAGGGCGCGACAGGGTTTGCAGACTGTACTGTCTGTGGGTTTACTTGGAGAATCTATGGTTAAACTTTGTTGAGCCACGATATATTTTTTTGTATTATTGACCTCGAGAGGAAATGCAGTCATGTCAAATATATACGTGTAGATGAGTGCGATCATAGAGAAACTATTTGATTGTCATAATTGGGCAGCTATCGAATCCCATATTTTATACAAAGTGTTCATATCTTCTAGCGCTTGGGGTGGAATAGTGGAAATAGGAAATGCTGAGTTCATGCTGAAGGTTGCTGGATATAATCGCTGGATAACTCTGGACCCAAGTAATATTCCGGAAGGTGCTCAACATCATGTAGCCACTGAGATAGCGATGCTATGGGAGATCAAAAAAAGAATAATCTTGAAGAATTACTCTCCGGCATTTGTAGAAATAGTTTACTCGAAAAACTGCCCGCTTGCCAAAGAACTTGCTGAACCTCTTGATGGCTCTCCACCGGGATCATTTAGGAGCGTACTAGCCCGGGGTGTCCGAGCGGATACCGAGCAAGTAGCCATTGTAGTCTTGGAAAAATGTACGGAGACGTTCGGAAGATTTGTCCCTAGGCTGATCTTTGGAGAACAAATAGTAATATTCAAGAGTTTGTTATTCACACTGATACATGGATGGTATGTATTGCATCAAGTCATTTCCGATTTCCGACATGGAGACACTCATGAGGGAAACTTCATGGTAAAGTTAGAGAAAACGGCCGGCCTATCTCGCGAATCTAGTTTTAATATTTTCTACGCTGATGGAAAGACATTTGCCGTTCCATATTATGGAATAATTCCTAAGGTGATTGACTTTGATCATGCTCGTAGTGAATCGCTAGGAATAATAACCTATACGGCCAATATGCAAATAGTCAACATGTATGCCAATGAGCTGGCTCGTCTATTCTATGAACTCGCTAGAAAACTCACTAAGTCTGGAGGCCGCTCGGAGTTCGCCAAGAAAGCATTAGAACTTCTGCGTGAACTAAATCCCGCCAATAACCATATCGAGAACACACATACACTCTCTGAGAAGTTCCCCAGTATAAAAGAACTAATATTGTCTCCTAGTTTCAGCGATTATAAGTTATCCGATAGAGTGTTGTCGCGTGCAGATCTTGAGGAATCTTATCCGAATATAAAGATAAATCACATTTACACGCCTGTGCCGGTATCACGTGTAAAATAATTGTTTACTTGATTAGGCTCAATGTAATTTATTTTTTGTATGATGATCATTGTATAATGTTTATCGCATTGTTACTATTTGTCCTGCTACTGGTTACGTTTTTCATTCCAGTACAGAATATATCATCATCTCCTCGGGATCTGGATGAATCATTGAGGCCCGAGAATGAGTTTGAGAATATGTTCGCCGAGGCTCCATCGTGGAAAAAAAGTAAATCGGTGCATTTCTCAGAGCGGAGACAAGAGAGAATCTTCGATAAGAAGACCCGCAAAATTTTGAGAGATCGCCGCGGGAAAACATTTACAAAGAATGCCACGGCTAAAGAATAAATACACGGAGCCCCTCGGGGAGTTCTTACTTGAACTTTAACTTCCCTCCTGAGCTTCCGCTGGATCCACTACTCCCTCCTCCGATCATACCCATTCCCATAAGTATTACAAACAATAAGATAATCCCTCCAATCACCGCAAATACAGCCATGCCAAACGAGCCCAATATATTAGCGAGAGCATCCAGCGGATTTGTGATCTTGGCCGAGTTGGTTTGATCTATTGAGGATTCTATCTTGTTGAATATTCCGCTCTTTGACAGCTCTTGCATAGTGGCGTCAGCAAATACTTGGGAGCCTTGAATGACTGTGTTCGTTGGAAATAAAGCCACTCCCGAGTTGGAGAAGTTCACCCCTTGAGACATGATAATGCTGTTGTAGGTTTGTTGAATATTGCTCATCTTGACAGTATTTTTCACAGAAGTCTCCACGAGAGTCTTGGCATCGGCCACACTAGCCGATAGGATCCCCAGGACGCCTAGACCTTCAGACGTGTTATAGTTTTTGATAGCCTGTATGAGGTTATTCTGCAGCTCCTGTTCTTTTTGGACATTACTAAAGCATGTGGATTTTATCATGGTTGATTGTTGGACATTTGTGGTTCCCCAAAAAGAGAATCCCGTATTGGCCGCGTTGACATACTGGGATTGGCTCACTTGCGTGACGCATTCTTGAATGGTCTGCATGGTTACTTCTGTGAGGACTTTTGTCAAGCTTGTTACTTCTGATTTTGCGTAGCTGACACCCATAGAAATTATCAAGTATATACAACTATTGAGAAATGCGAGCCAGGCATCAAAAAATATATTTTTTCATTTCTACACATGATGAATGTGCATTTACTCTTGTTCATAATCGCGCTTGTGTTTGCTTTTGTATTTGAGCGAGTAAATATAAATCACTCCGAAGATAATTGCTAAGAATACGCCAAAGAACAATAACACTGCTAAGTTCATGCCGAATATTGTATTTGGCGGGGGCGCGGCCATAGTAAGTGCATCTGTGGATGGAGCGGATGGAGCCGATACAGGAGTAGGGGCGGACATTATCTTATATCTGCTCGGCTCTAAAAAATATGTTTGACTTTAATCTTTGTCGTAAATAGATGTCTTGACTTATGCGAAGAAAACATAGTAGATGACTGCGATGAATAAAACAAGTAACATTATGGCTAACATCATGTTGGCGTTTACCCATTGTTTGGCTCGGTCAAACATAGGTGCTGGGGTACTGGTAACAGATGGAGGTGTGCCTGGAGTAGTTGACTCAATAATGACACTTCTGAGATTGTCATTCCAATTTTGGCCATTTGTAGTAGGAATTGTAAAAAGTGTCAAATTTGGCACATTAATAGGTCCTGTGAAAATAGAAGATGCGCCAGTGTAGTCTGGGCCGGTAAATACAGTTGCTTTAAGGCCGGCTGGGACTACTAGAGAGCTAACTTGAGCATCTGGGATCAAGGCTGGTTTATCTAAACCACTATACTTTCCTGGGCCGAGTGAGACAATATATTTGCCATAATTTCCATCCGCATAGAAATCTATAAAACCAGGTTTAGGTGCAGGTGGCGTTGCTGTAGACATACTAGTTATAGAAGAAATGTCAAGAGAGATTTGCGGGTGAAAATTATTTCTACTGTGTGGTGGCACGTTGAAACCAATAAAAATTTATGCGCGACGAGCATTTATTTTTTGCTCGCTGGATCTCGTCTTGTACGCAAAGTATCCGAGCAGTATAACAACAAATAGGAATACAATAAATAAAATCAATGCGATCATACCCGAGCTCATACTTATTCCGCTCGAGGCATTCCCTGGAATCGTAGAAATTGATGTTGAGCTTGGGTTAGAGCCCACGTTTGTGCCACTGGTGTTAGTATTTCCGCAGTTTTGCTCGATGGGTACGGTCTTTGATATTTCCACTCCTGAGTTCGCAAGATTTGCTTGTATTGTACAATTTATAATATTAGGACAGTTTGCTTGCTGCATGTTGGTCGTTAGATACCCTGTAGAAATACAAGACCTGTCGGCGCATTTTGGATTAATTAGTCCCTTGGTCGTAGCGGGAGAGTTGATACATGTACAAAATGGCGTTCCTGTACCGGCCCCGGCGCAATAATCTATGGCGGCCTTATCGCATATGGTTGGATTGAGTTTACACCATGATTGACACGCTGGAACGTCCATGTTAGGTGTTCCAATAACTTGACCTTGAGAGTTCGTCCCGGTACAGTACCCTCGTAGAGCTTCAGTACACACCAGAGAGCCAGCGACATATTTACCACAATCTGTAGAAGAGCCTCCAGACACTCCAAGACAACATGATGCAATCTGATCCTGCGTCGGAGGAACTGAGATGACTTGGAGGCTACTCGCGCGATCATCCCAGTTCCCACCGGAATCTGTAAGTGATGATAAGTCTGGGATAAGCCTAGGGCCTGTAAGAGATATACTTTGCCCGCGGAAGCTAGCGTCAGTATATAATATCACGCGAACGAACGGGCTTATCTTGACTGAAGATATAGCATCATCTGGTATTCCTATGGCGCCCATAGACGAATAGCTCCCGAATGTGAGAGGCCAACTTGTGCCTGTGTAATTGGCGGAATCATAGAATACAACTGGGAATGACATGAGGGATATTATATGTGGCGGTAATTTGCTGTGATTGTTGTCGGATATGTATTATGAGCCGAATAAATCCGAACTATGAACTTGCCAGAAATCTATCTAGTCTTGCAGAGGCGAAGCAGATTATTAATGACAACCCATATGAGGCCGCAGCATATTCTCGGGCAATAAAATGGGTTCTCGGTCAAAGCAAACTTTCTTTGGCGAACATCGAGCAAAGACTTCCTGTAAATAAGCAAAAAACAAAAGATGAACCTGCTAGACCAGGAGATTCTATTCGAGCAAAGATCATTGAATTTCTTAGCACTGGGAAGATTGAAGAACTTGAAACTTTGCGGGCGGACTCGCGAATACAATCAGCTCTGAGATTTCGCGGGATTCTTGGAGTTGGCCCTGCAGTTCTTAAGGCGTGGCTCGATGCTGGGTTTGAAACACCTTCTCAAGTATATGCAGCATACCAAGCTGGAAATATACAGTTAACCAAATTACAAATAGCCGGTCTCAAATATAGAGATGATCTAGCGGATAGGATTCCTAGGATAGAAGTAGAAGCCATTGCCGGGCAGGTGGCGCATGCGGCCAAGATAATCCATGCGACTCTCATAATCAAGACACCTCCTAGGATTATTGTCGCTGGAAGTTACCGAAGAGGTGCCCCGACTTCCGGGGATGTTGATATTATTCTTGAGCTGCCTCAGTACTTGAGGTCTGGACATAAGGATTATCTTACGTCCATTGTTGATGAGCTGAACCCAGTTGAAATATTATCTACCGGCCCTACTAAGTGCATGCTATTAGTACATAGTGGGTCTCGCGGTAAAGTCAGGCAACTTGATATATTACTTTCATCTTCTGATGAGTTACCTACAATGCTATCGTATTTTACTGGCCCGGCATCTCATAATGAAATGCTTCGCGGGCTGGCTAAATCCAAAGGATTTCATTTGAATCAATATGGTCTGTATCGAGGGACAAAAAAGATACGTGTCCTATCAGAAGCAGATATATATGATGCACTAGGTATTCCATATGTTGCTCCTAAGAACAGAATATAGATGCGTGACACAAGTATATACATGTCTAGTCTTGTGAATGATTTACTATTAAGACTCCCTGCGAAATGGTCCCCAGTGGTTGACTCGCACGGGAGGTATTTACATAGCGAGTCATCTATATGGGTGCTATGTCCGAGGGGACATCATGTGAAGACATATTTTGCAGTAATATCATCGCCGGTCTGTCTTGCGTGTGCGGAAAAACGAGATGTAAAACTCAGGAATAGTTTAGAAAAACTCTTTGAAGAGCCATTCTCAAAACGCGTTCCAACTGAAGGGTTTATGAACGTACATATGCGTATCGGGTTCACCCATAGGATTCCAAAAGACTGCCATCTTGTGTCTGCGTGGCCTTCGCAGTCTTATTTTATTACATCTGGCGTCATATGGATAGTTATCAAAAAGTCCCGATCAGCCAAAGTGCTACGTGGGGTTATTATGGGAGTGTTGACTAAATGGATAAACTCACAGAACCTTCCCGCGCTCAATGTAAAGTTTGTGGAAAAAATAAAGGCCGCGCATAGTGAACGCCGAGCCCGAGCAGAACAGCTAAAACCTCAAAGAGATACAGCGCCAATAAGCCTTACTAAGAATAAATACACGGGAGGGCTTATAGACATGTCTGAATTAATGTTCGAGTCGGCTCATGGAGTTTAATCCTTGGAACTATATTTGAGCTGTCTATCTACTGCCGAGCCAACTAGAGTTTCTAGGATTTTCTTAGATTGTTCTTGTTTATTCTCGGCCATTCCTAGAATGAGAGCGTCGACACTTACTTTTGGATCCTTAGCGGCAACTAGAGCTCGGAAAGACATTCCTTTGGAGCGTTTAGTAGCGGACACATAAATAAACACCGAGACTTTGCGTTTATCCGCGGGAAGTGATTTATGTGAACAATATCTCGATGCCCTTCCGTAGACTTGTTCTATTCTAGAATAATTCCAATACGGATCTAATATGTGCACCTGGCGAATCCTAAAGAACGACACTCCCTCCTTTATCGCTGGGGAGCCGACAACAACTTGTATTTTTTTACCCGTGTCATTATCGCGTGAATTGAATATCTCACGAATTCTCCCTTTTTCTTTGGCCGTCTCCTCACCGGAAAAGACAGCAAATGACTTTCCAGATCCAGACTCTCTATAGTCTTTATATCCATTAGCTCGTAGGGCCTTTGTTATGAACTGTACGCCATTAGGCCCAGCAAAGTTACTATAGATAAAAGACAGCTTTCCAGATTTGAGGCGGCGTATGAGCTGATATAACTTTGATGAATACTTGGCAAGAGGCTCGCCGGTTAAATGCTGTTTCTTCATCCCGGCTAAACCGGTCTTCCCACCTACGCCATCAGGAAACACGGCAATGGCCTTTGCACGGGAAGCACAATAGAAACTATCAGATACTTCACGATTCGATAGTTTTCCATTAGCTCTTATTTCTTTCTCTACTTGAGACAGATACCATCTTGTCTGGAATGAGCTCATATAAGATACACTATATTTGATCTTTGTTTCCGGGTAAGTGCTAGGAGGTGCGCCGGCATAATAAGATATTAGGCCTTGTGACACCACAGATAATTTCTCTGGATCATTTAGGTCCTGCGCGGTAAGCTGTCTGCGAGCAAGAGCGAATAGTCCAATGAGATCCTCGGGTTTATCATATACTGGCGTGGCTGTCATCAGAAGTATTTTCATCCTTGGATGTGACTCAATAAATTGCCGAGCTGTGCGGTTATAACTTCCGGTAAGGTTACAGAAATTATGTGCTTCATCTACTATCAATAGAGGGACTTCTAGGGAATTTGCTGTCTTGCCACGTATCTTCTCTTGCCCGCGCAGGAAACTTAGGAACTTGTTATAAGATGTAATGATTATTTGCTTATCTATGGCCGCATCAACTCGGGCAAGTGTACGAGAATAATCGGCATGTGAGACATCCGACAAGATTTTGCGATCGGATTCAGTGGTAAATAAATTTCGAGCACATGGCCCTCTGAGTTCTGCCCGGAAGCCGGGAATGAGTGAGGCTGGCGCGACTATCATTGGGGGTCCTGCGCGAGAACCTGACTTAAGCCAAGCAAGCACCGCCTGTATTGCCGCGCATGTCTTTCCCGAGCCAATCCCATGGAATGCAATAAGTTCCTTACCTTTTCCAGACGGGCCCAAATAAGCCCCAATGAATTTCTGCGGGCTGCTTAGCTCGAAGCTCTTCGGGAAACAGATGGAGTTAAACGACCTCTTCTTTTTTGGGACTAATGAGTGGAACTGGGAGCCTATTTGTTTTTGAGTCCGGCTCAGAGGAATGGTTTCTCGTGCGCCAGTTTTATCTAATGATGCGCCGAATGCCAGCGAGGCCCCGAGCAAGCCCAAGAACACAAATAATACAAATATTACAAACCAAGCATCCATTATTACTTGGAGCATAGAAGAAATTGTACAATGTTGTATCAGCTATAAATTTCTTAGGTGTACATCTGGTATAAACTGCACGGCATATGGACAATACAATCATACCGTATGGGCTCATCTGGGCTCAAGATTCTACAGGAGGGATTGGTCGTGACGGGTCTATACCTTGGAGAAAGACTCCAGAGGGGCGAGCAGATATGATATTTTTCCGGGCAACAACAAAGGACTGTATTCTAATTTGTGGCCGAAATACCGCGGAGTCATTTGGTTGGACTCTCTCACGTAGAAGAATTATAGTAGTGTCAAGCAGGCCCATTCCAGAAGAAGTAGGCGCTCTAGGTGTCATAAGGGTTTCATCACTAGAGGAAGCTCTCGCGATTTCTTCGGGGATTTTACAGAGTATGAAGCTTGAATGTTCATCCGCTGAGGACCCAACACGCATACGAGTATGGGTCGCAGGGGGTGTTCAATTATACACTGAGGCTCTCTCGCGAAAAGACTACACTCGATTATGTATTACTCACATTCCTGGGGACTACGCGTGTGATCGCAGGATGCCCCGGGGACTTGTTTGAGAGCATAGAAATTGAATCAATCTTATATACAGTTACAATAAACACAAAAAATGATCCAAGCTGCGACAGGTTATAAAATATATGTGCGTCCGACGACTTTGTGTCGGCTCATTCCGGACGTGCTTGATGTAATAATTTCATACTTGGACGACCTGAGTATTTTATCGTTACGGGACACATGCTGGGAAATACGAGAAAAAACAAAACTTCCTAGTAAAATCTACAACAGAGCCGTTGTTGCGGATTATGCTATGCGAGGCTCCATATCGTTACTCATGTACGCAAAGGACACAGGATATTGTGGGAATTGGCATTCCATGATTTCCGATGTGGCACATAGTCGTAGTGATCATTATGGTGTAGAAATATTATATGCTTGTTCGCACGCATCACTAAAATATCCTGCGGCATATACAAGCTACCCGGTCGCTGTGTGGAAGTTCGAACAAGGGTTTCTAAGATTTGTAGAAGTTGCTGAGTTGTTTGATAAATGTATTTACTCAGGGAACCTACTTACCGCTAAGGAAATAGTTATCGAATATCCAACCAGGCTCAACTTGGATATTATATTTGGACAGCGATATCCACAGAATCTAAGCCGGGACATAATTGAAAGTTTTATTATGTCCGTGTTAGACTTGGTTTGTCTGTACGGGAAGAAATCTGTTGCGGCGAGATACTCACGTTTGGCCCGACAGTCAAAATATATGTTGGTCGTGAACGCGATAAAACAAAAAATAGAATCCGTGTGAAGAACAGTATCAATTATAGTTGTCTCGCATACGATCAGCGACAATTTTTAACGCTGCTTCTTTTTTGAGAGAATAATACTCATCACTAGAATCCTCATGGTATTTGTTGTCGTAAATGTCAGCATAGAATGCCTGCTCTGAAGAACTGCTTGAGTAATCCGAGTGAGATTTCCAAAAGTTATCCTCGAAAAGTCTAGGAGAATACTTTTTGCGAGTAGATTTTATATGTTTACTCGCGCTTGAGCCATATTTATAATAGGGGGTGCGTTTTCTAGGAATTACCGGGGATGGTATAAGGGAGTCAATGCGTTTTCTGGCGTCCTCAAGTTGAGCTTCAGATATACATGTTACTTTCGAGACATTCTTAGGAGGTGTAGCGGTATCAAGAATGCATATGGTTTGTAAATAGTTACATCCGCTCACCCAAGAAACGTCATAGTATTCGCAAGCCGACCCGAGATATCTAAGAATTGGTGAAACTTCTCGTAGCGTGGCCTCACGCAAGTCTGTCCCTGAAAGCTCTGCACTAATTAGATTTGGACATGCTCCTAGGCTGGCATTGTCGCTTACTCGGCTAAAGCTAAAGTCCACACTTTGTAAGTTTGGAAGAGACATTGATTCTATCGCGCGCAGATCGCAAAATTGTAAAGTCAAGTTCGTTAGCGTCTCAGTGTACATCGCATATGGTATTTCCTTGGGATTTCTTGACACATATACGAGCTGTAGCCAAGAATGATGGAAGTTGCACTTGGATGCTACCAGATGTTTTAACTCCGGGACGCTAGATAAATCTAGTTCTTCCAAGTAAACCCCAGAAATGTCAAGGCTTGTGAGAGATTCTAATGATCTTATGTTTGCGTCCTCGGGATTTAAGCGGGCTCCAACCATACTGAGACTTTCCAAGCCGGGGTGATCCAACATGATGTCTTTCATATCACAGCCGTCCACATTGAGCTCTATTAATGCGTCATGATAATTAGCAAATCGGGCGTTATCATTGTACGACAGGTCAAGCCTACGTAGTCCGACGAAATGCTCTAACCATAGTAGTACACCTAAGAGGCGTTCACCTTCAGTTCCAGTCAGACTAAGATTAGATACTTGTGATGAATAATATTTTCTGAGGTCCTCGTCGGCATACGGATGCGTATATAAGTCTAACAATTCTTCAGTGGGCTTACTTTGTGAGTCAACTAGCTTTTGCATGATCTTATTAGGATGTTATTCCTTTCTGATTGTGATTTTCATTTTTTGACATCTCTGTGACTCACATGTAACACGCAAAAAATGAATGCCCGGCGCTTAATAGTAGTACCAAACAACTATGAGCAAAATTACTCGTAAAAGTTACTTGTCTGATGAAGCCCTTGTTATGACGCATAACCGATCTAGCTCGAAGGCCAAATCTAGTACGCGCCATGATAATTTTACACGTATGCAAACTCGCTCTATCACTAAGAAATTGAATACACGTCCAAAAAAGCCGGCACACAATAACAAGAGGGTATCAGAAATAATAGATATTGATCTTAATGTAATCCCTGTTGAGACAACTACTCAATGCTATGAGCCGCCACAAGTATACGTTGCCGAGCCAGTAGTTGTTGCTGAGCCAATATTCGTCGCGGAAACAGTCGCATCGCAAGAAGATATGGTAAGAAGTTTACCGGCGATCCCAATTATTCCCATGGGGATCACGAGACAAATACCTATAACTATTCCGAACCCGGATTTGCTTCCTTGCGCTCCTGTACCAAAGTCCATATCATATTATGTCTGTAAAAACATAATCGAATCTGTCAATCCTCTACAGGTAATGTATATGTATATATGCACTGTGGAGGGCACGCTAGGAATCATTAACTTATTACCTGGAGGCCCCGCAAAGACTACAATGTGTTATAATAATTTCATGGTGTTCGCCGGGATATTCATGTGTATTGATTGGGCAAATAGTGAAATGTCTGCCTTAGCCTCTAGGTTAGTCCAGAGCCTACCAGCGATTATTCAGGACATGGAGTCTATACACGAGCTAAGGGGCGAAAAAATATCCATAGTCTTGATAAGGAAGAACGAGCATGCTCGCAATAAGTATATATTACGATCATTGAGCGCCGTTGATATTTCTAAACTTGACTTTGCGGAAATACACCCTACAAATTGTAAGAGTTATGCCGGGCAGAACATCTCACCTCTTCTTAATTTTAGCGGAATGCCTCAGGGAATTATGTCCTTATACATTATGTTGACAACTCGAAAAATAAGAGTTTACTCTTTGGCCGCTTTGGAAAAGTCCAAAAAATAACTTGTTCAAACGACGAAATTTATTTTTTTGACCCTCATGTCCTATCAAGCAGGATAATTGTGTGTGGCTAAAAAGCATTAATCCATTCCGCTCGAGATAAAACTATTACTCTGACATAATCCTCCGGGCCCCCTTGGATGTGTTTTATTTTATTCCGTTTATCGCGATGTGCTCAATTTTTCCAGAGTTTGTATAACTATATACTAATATGTTGACACCGATAGAGATATTCATATTGTTTTTATGCGTGTTGGTTATTGCGCTGACTACTCTCGTTGGAGTCCCAGGAAGTATTATCACGGACTTTAAACAGGGTTCTCATGAATCTACTCGGCAAAAGTATATTATCGTCGAAGATACAAAATACATTTTTGATGAAACAAGGAAAAGACTTTCTGGGTTTACATTTATGCTTCCTGGGGATTTCTTGAAGCTACGCCCACGCCCGGATGCATCCCATGTTTGGGTGTTTGGAGCTGGCTTATCCTCAAGGGCTACCGAGCAAATACACGCCAAGTATAAATCAAGGTTAAACTGCTTAGATGTCGCGGACAAGGTGAGGCTTCATGCACTGCTTCAAGCTGACCCGGAAATGGCAGATTTAATAGCGCCCACTGTGGAAATAACCGCTGACGATATCATGCCTGATGGGACTTTACGAGAAGGGCTTGCGTTACCTTGTCGGAAGCTTGCCGGAGAAAAGGCATCATTTAGTGTTGATGCGGCGGGCCCGTGGATAATGCGAGCTAACTGGGGCTGGAAAGGGGCAGCTTCTGGAGTTGCTGTGGACAAGCAAGGCATAGTTGAATGGTACAAAAAATTATCACATAGGCCCAATGATATTGGAGGAAGGCCCAGAGGTATCCCGCGAATAATAGCTTCTGACTATATACAAGACCCTCTGATGTACCAAGGGTACAAGTTTCACGTAAGGCTTTATGTTGTGGCATATGTTATAGGGAGGGTTAATCCTGAGAGAGGTGCCATTCTATGTAAGACAATGTTTGTCGTACCGGGCGGGGTTAAATGGCATGCTGGTGATTGGGGTAATGAATCTATGCATGACAGTCATTGGGATAGGAATGAGGGGATAATAAAAGTAATCGGTGAAGGCGTACCTGATCATGAGATCATGACTGATCGCGTAATAGAATTAATGCGTAAAGTATTTTGTCAAGGCGGGCCCGTGCTTGAATCCTTGAAGTTATACCCAGAATGTGATGCTGCTTGCGAAGTGTTTGGCCTAGATGTTATGTTGCGTAGAGATTTTACTCCGGTTCTTATTGAAGTAAACGATCGTCCCGGAGTGGAGGCAGATGACATTGGGCATGGCATGGACGTCTGGGAGATTATTAATGCCATACCTTACGCTGCTGAGAAGATATTCCCTAGGGAGTTATTCTCTGCCTCGCCTTCACTGACTCCGGACAGACATGTTATACTATAAGCGAATCTGATCTTAAGCAATTTTCTAGAGATGTAATTATACTTTGGTGCTAAAATGAGCGAGGACATCCAGCGAGTTATAGAGGTATTGGAATCTGAAGAGGAAATTGCCCCCGAGCAAAAACCAGAGACCGTTGAAAAACTATGCATTATGTGCGGCAGCCCATCCGAGGATAAGCACATTAACGAGTGCACATACATGGCATGCTCGCTATCAGATATATTCAGTGAGGAATTGCCTAAACCAATACAGGAGCTATACGAAATAACTGAAAATGATCACACGGTTTCCGTTGGAGCGCTAAAAGTCATACTTGCATCCATTCTTGCCCGCCAAGAGAAGATAAATAACATATACCAAATGCGTCTTGCGAAATTAGGCCTGAGGGCGATCGGGCCAGGCAATGAATCTGAGCCAAACAAATGGTCGAATGTATAAAATTAGGGACTCAAAAAAGAATGAGTGAGGTGAGTTTATTTTTTGGCCCTCTCAATCGCCAATAACACTGGCTGTAACACAAATATGTGCTGGCAACACAAGACCATGTATTCTCATCATTTCCAGAAAGTTCACGACTGGCCCGGCCATAATCAAATCTCCAATGAGTTCATCTAGCATTTCAGGATTGGCTAACATTCCTTGAATAGCGTCAAAGGGTCTGCCGAGAGCAGCCAAAGACAATATTTCTACATTCGAGAACTTGCTAAAGTCATATAGCGGGATGAGCTTGAATACTCGTGCGCTATCCCCGAGGATTAGTGAAAATATGAGAACGCTTGGGTCAATATTTTCCCCTTGGGAACTAAGATAATGCCCGAGGATTGAATGTTTACATGTGATCTGATGCGTGGGGTGCGGGTATTTAGCCGAGGGTTCAATGAGCTTCCCAGAGGCGTTACGAATATGTGCCGATTTAGTACCTCCTGCACCTCCTACGTCTATGCTGTTGAGCCCGGCATAACATAAGTACGCTGCTAGATTCACATGAGGCGGCTTGATAGTTCCGGCAGGTATTCCTGTGTTATCAGTAAGGCAGTGAGTTGCGATAAGATGAAATCTATTCTGCCGCCCAGATGTAATGGCGGCTATGATCAGATTATTTTCGAAAAGGACTCTTGAATTTTTCTTAGGGGTTTGTGGTTCATCAGGCTGGTTTTCTATCGTGGATTTTGAAATCCTTTCTGGCCCGATGAGACATTTGTCCGGGCAAGGAATGGATGCCTTCTCGCGAACAAACCCATACCATATCGCATTATCTGAAAAATCTGGCAAGACTCGGCCTCGAATAGATAAATTCCAAAATGAACTGTTCGTAGTCAGTTTTGCCATAATAGTTTGATCATAATGTAAACACGCGGCGACATGTCTGGCTATTTCCGATATGTATTCCGCGACGGGATGCAACTGCCATCGGTTCAAGTGTAAACCATAATGAGTGCCAGCGTATTCAAGTCCCTGCCGGGCCATAATGTAGTCTAGCGCCTGATTGTTGTCAGTAAGATCATAATTATTGCGCTTGTACTTGATTATAAGCTGAAACATGGTCTTTGAGGTGATTGCATCTTGGATCTTCAGTTTTTATAAAAAATTGAATACCGTACACGTAAACGATTAACCATCGATTTCGTAGAATGTACCAAAACAATTCAACTCAACCAGCCCGACCAAGACCTAACCAAAGGAAACCCCATGTGAATCGGCGATATGCTGAAGCCGTGGACCTTAGTAAATCTTGGGCTGACTACGAAGTCCCTACACAAGCTAATAGCTCTAATGATGAGCTAGAAAGTTTATGTGCAAGCTTGCCTGTCCGCAAGGATCAAAGGCAATACCAACGCAAACCCCGAGAACACTACGCTCGTAAAACTGTAGTCGAAACCGAAATTCGTAAAAATGAGAACTCACAACCCGATAGGAGAATTGCTGACGTACCTGTCGACAATACCAATCCTGCCGAGGTTGCTTATGGTAAATACTATGAGCTAAACAAGCAAATCCGTGAACTTAATCCTTCACACCCGGTCAACATCTACGCTGATTGTAAAATCGCGGAAATGTCCGATCATGCACGCGCAGTTAAATTTGGTTTAACCGAGGAAGACTTGAGGTATTTGATGAAAATACCTTTCAACCAGTTCAAAGATTATCTACAAATTATGGTTGACGGCAAATTAGTTTATCCTCCTGCTACTGGAAACCTCTTCAAGATATTGTGCGTACTTATGCAATATCTTAAGGGATGCCAACCAGATATCTGCGAGCAGTGGAGATCTGGATTTCCAGAGGTGTGGGTGTCTAATGGTGCACTTCATGGAGAGTTGTTTAGAATTTCCCGCCGTGTCGAAACTAGACCTCCATTGCTGCCAGTGCATATTGAAAGATATGTGCCGGCAAGAAGGTTTGACTTGAAGTTGCTTCACAGCGACTCCAAGTATGTGCGAGAACTGTTCACAGGTTCTCCCAAGTTAACACATAAGGAATTAATATTTATCGCGAGCCAAGCAGTAAAATCAGTAGCACCAATCCGCCACTTGTTATTTAAGTATTTGTTTGATAACGCTTGTTCTCCTGATGGTTTACCTGTAGAAGAGTTGATTACAAATCTTATTTGTAGTGACCCTTCTGTGAACATGGCGTTGACAATAGTTGACTGTGTTAGCACATGTCCTAGCGAAATCAAGACGAGAGCATTTACCAAGATAGCTGAAGAACACGATGTACATCCAGGCGTTACAACGGAAGTACTCAATCTAGCTGCTGAAAAGCTGATAGATTAATCCGAAGTCAGCCCGGAAAAAGTAAGCTGACATTTTATTCTTAATATTTTTTGTGTTGATACCCGATGTCAATATGCTCTGGGGACAAAAAATATGCATTGCTAAATGACGCATTGCTAGATGATGCATTGTCGCTAATCTACATTAAGTCTAATATTTTTTCTATGGGTGTGCTAGGGACAGGCGGCTTCACTGTGATTCCCGGGTAAAGTCTAGAAATAACCCTGGCGATTCCTTGTGGGAGAGCATCTTCATCATGCCCCAGGTGAAAGACTCGATTGGCCGCGCGGGCAACTTCGACTAACATTTCTGCATGTATTGCTGATTCTATCTCTGGAGTTGCTTTTATCCCTGGGTTATTATTGATCTCTAGGATGATTGGAGTACCATCGAGCTCAAACATGACATCAGCCCCAAAGAATGTGTGTGCGTTCTTGGCGTCGGGGAATAGTTTGATTAAATGTTTTGTATGATGTAGGAGAGTCACTAAGGCCTTTATGGCGTTATTCCGTAGTTTATCTGAATTAGGCAATTCCTCGATGAGTGCTCGGAACCCACCGCGATATCTACCGTGAGTATCATGTAAATTAGGATCAGACCAATTGGATTGCTCATAAGGTTTCTCGCTGGACATCAAGTAAATAGTGTGTAAAATAGAAATGCTTGGGAGCGAGGCGCTCTCTAGAAAGTCTGGACCAAGTGAGACAAAAGCATGTATTCTTGCATGGAACTTATGTCCGGTAGGAAGTAGAAGTGGGTTAACAATATATCTACTTGCTATGATCCGAGCCGGCTCGCGATTCTTTAGAAAATCTGGCTTAACTGAGAATTGCTTGAACGCGTCGGTTAGCTCGGCATCTGTTGTAACTACACGATTACCTGATCCCGACCAGGCCCAATTAGCTCGGACTATCCATGGGGCGCCACCAGCGGGTAAATGTGAGTCGGCATTCACAGCGAATGTTTCTGCGAGGGGCCACTTTGGCTCAGTAGGGTTGAGTGCGCTCCATTCATTAGCATGGGCATGTAGTCTAGATTTATCTGTTATTTCATTATCATCTAGTTGTCCTTTGAGAATCGCGGGGGTCTGCCAGAAACTTTGATAATTAGTCATACATACCATCCAGGTTATGGGTGATTTAGGAATAGGTTTGCGTATTTGTTTCCAGCCGCTCACAAGCATTTCTATAAATTCCTTTGGGATATAGTGAGAGTCTATGATCAAGTAAGTATTTTCCTTAGTGGTGTTGTTTGCACTCGTATCGCCGGCGCCTCGTTTAGGTTTATTTTCTTTTTTGGGCCTGATTCCGGCATATTTACCAAAAGTGAGTGCTTTTGCTTTCTTTAATATCTCTGGGGTTGGCTCGGTCAACTCATAGTGATCTAGGGAATGATCGAGCTTCATGTGTGCCAATTCTAATAATGCTAGACCACATTCTTGATGTCGGCGAGTTACTTTGTTTGAATCCCAAGCCCAGTTACTATCAAATCCAGAGAAATAGAACTTTCCCGGAGTGACTTGGACATAATGTCCGATGACGCCATCGTCTATACGAAGTTCATAGGATTCATTATCTCTGCCAGGGGCTATAGAAACATAATCGTATCCGCGAAGCAGGTCCAAGTATTGAACCAAGGATGTATTTGTATTTGCCGTTGTGGATAGGCTATTAATTTCTTGGGCGACTTCAGCGACAATTGGGGATCTGGCATAACTGGTGCAAAAATGTTGCCCTACTATACTTTGCTTGAGCCAAGTGAGCCATCTACGTGAAAGGTTTTCATATTCTATTTGGTCTAGCTTTTTCATGCCGAGTCCAGGCCGATCATTCACTTCCAAGATAACCGCCTGAATCTTATTCTCCGGGACAGTTCTAAGAGCATCGTTGCTCCTAGAAGATACTTCAGCGTCGTTGCTCCCCCTTCCGTTATCCCTCTCTAAATCCTGAGTTTTGAACATGACATCCACGCCAAACACATGGAAACCAGCGGCGACCTCTGGGTATTTATATAAAGTCGCGGCGAGGGCCCGAGCCAATCCAGCCATGGCTTCACCTAATGACTCCTGTGCGGTACAGGCTTCAAGCCATGTACAATCTATATCTCGAGGCCAATCTAGGAACTCGCTAGTGAATGCGCCTCCAGAAATGTGAATATCCCGGTCGGACCAATTACTGGCAATATATTTCTTCTTTGCCGTCATGATCTTACTTGCATCGCTGGCATAATATACCCGAACTATTCCTCCAGTGATATATGCTGCCATATAGACCCTGAGATGCATCTTTTTCCCGCGAGAAAGTAGTGGGTTCTTGATGTATTCTTGTACGACCCCTCCGGTTTTGGCGCACTTGTCTAAGGCCGCGTTATATTCTTTGGCGGTTTCAGCAAGGTAAACACCTTCTTGGCCTGAGGATCCTCTCTGCTTAACTATAAATATGTCTTTTCCTTCACGGAAAGTCGGTAGAGATTTAGTGCTGTCTCCTGGCTTGAACTCCCAAGTGGCCGGCAAGAACTGATCGGCAAAAACACGTTTCATTGTGGCTCTTAGGCGAGTCTTATCACAAGTATGTTCACGCCCACCGAGAGCAGAATGCATGATTGCTTTTACTTGCTGAAAATCCTTTCCTAGACCGCCCTCCATTGAACCAGGTTCGGCATAGGCTAGGTGTACGCCTCGGGACTTCGCCGTGGATAGACTCTCTCTGGTCATATTCATTTCACGGAACCATTCTGAGAGAGTTTCCTTAGTTGTGGCTGCATCAGGAGCATCTGGTGGTAGGACCCAGGCAGTTCTCTGGGGATATTGTTTCTTCACAGTTGGAATACTGTGTGTGTCTTTCCAGGACAATCCTATTGGGGGTTCGAATGGAAAATCATTCATGATTTTTTGGCGGAAATGTAAGGGCTTAGGAAGTTCTCTGGATTTTATGGCTAGCTCTTTGAGAACTTTGGCAGCCTCGAGGTTTCCCGTGTAGGCCCAATTAGTCCCGGGAATGCGAGAGGAACTATCAATAGATGTTTTTTCTCCAAATTGCTGTGTGATTTCCCAAGCGAATGTATTCATGAGGTCGTTTATGTATGGCGTGAGTGCCCCGGGGGCCGAGCCAACAAATACACCATCTGGTTTTTGAGTGGGAGATGCGATTCCAAAGAATGGCCTAATGATGTTTTCCACTTGGAAGCGGCCATGCATGGCCGAGATGGCTGCCGAGCGGGAATCATAATTTTTTGCTAACCATGAGGGTCTGCGGTTTATCTCAATGAACCAGCATTTTCCAGTTGCGTCCGGGAGAATGTCTGCTCCAAATAGATGATAACCCGCTGGAGCCTCTGGGTAACATTGAAGTTCGCTTGAGGCGACATCAGCGAGCTTGAGAATGCATTGTTTTGCAGATGCTTCTACGGCATCCCGGGCAGGCTTAGTCATTCTCATATGCCATGCGGCATCTCGTTCCCACCAGAATTCTTTGAGTGTTCTGGAACCACCAGTGAGGTGAATATCTTTGTTCGCATAATCACTGGAGACGAATGGAATCTTTGCCGTCATGATTTTCATAAAATTAGGGATCCATGTATATACGACTCCGTCTCGGACGAGAAATATAACAAAGACTCTCAAGTGAAACTTCTTGCCAGCATTGGCATCTTCTGGCTCTGGCGATTCTGCGGCGCTTGGTCGATCATACCATAATAGCGGCGGGGAAATATATTGATTTATTGTAGTCCTAGGATTGCCTTGTAAAGTATGTGTGCTAGCGACGAGTTCTTCCATTTCCTCGCGGGATTCTACGACCCAGACCCCCATCTGTACGCTAGCATCTGGGTCTTTGACCAGCACCGGGAAGTAGTTTGATGATGGATTGTTATCGAGCTCTTTGATGAAGTCTCCTATGAGCCAACTACGCGGGACGATCTCTAGATTTTCTGGTTTGCGTGCTAAAAGATTGAAAACTTGACTTTTGTCGACCATAACGGCCATTTTAGATTCGTCTAGCTGATTTTTGAGCGAACACGGCTGGCGACCTTGATTATACGTATATACATATTCTCTTGCGGGGTCTGCTATTGGGCTTAACCACCAGACTAAATGAACTGGCCCGGTATAGTCTGCCGTGGGCCATCCTATACATCTACGAATAACATCTACTGGGGCATATGCAGAAGCACAGCAAATACTTGCGGTTCCTTTCCATGCTTGGACTTCGTTAGATTCATTGCCATGGTACGTATCGGATTCTTCGGCCGAGCCAGAGATTTGTTGGCGGTCGAACATAAGTGCACTAAAAACATATGTCGCGCTGATGATGAATGTGATCAACACCAAGCACGCGACTACAATCAGGCCAAAGATCATTTCTATGTTTTACCAGGCGTATATATGATGTGCGCCGTATATATTGTATATTTTTTGATCTGCCGTAGGACAAAAAAATAAAAACGCTCAAGCGCAATCATCATTCGGTGACATTTCGTGCGGGGTATGTTTTGATGCTGGCCTTAATATGAAGCTGTCGGTTTCCGGTGGCGGCTACAAGGAGCCTCATCATGGCGCATATTTTCCGAGGCATCGAGTCAGATTCAGATATGATGTTAGATAATGTATACACATGGGAGGCCTCGCGGGCTATAAGATATTCTTGGAATATGAGTGATTCCACAGCGCAGTCATTACAATTATCAAGATGTAGACGCCTTGCTTGGCTTGTGGTTTCTTGAGATATAGCCGATACATACCTTGGGCCTGGTCTCATCTGTGTGTTATAAAAGAATAGTTTGCCATCGTATTCATCCGGAGAAGGATGAGTTATTACAGGCGCATCTTTAGTAAATACTAGGCGTGTCTCCGCTGAAACCATTCCGGCATATGGCTGAATATAGACAACTCCGTTAGGATATCTGAGCGTTTGCGTCGCATAATCGGCCAAGAAGTCGACGCCAAGGAATCTATGCTCGGCACCAGTAGAATCTATGTAGATTCCTTGGCGGCTAATGTCGAAATCATCTCGGACAAATTTAGGAATGTCTGCTAGCTTCCGGGATGTTGGGGCCTGATAGCGAGGGCGGGATGCGGGATGCCCATCACTAGAAATAGTTGGCGCTCCGAGCTCATTCGTACCTAGTTTATCCCAAATATATAGAGACTCATCTTCGGACAAGTAGAAACATCGGCGCCACTTCATCATTGTTGCAGCAGGGACTAGGAGGCTAGACCAAATGTATTGTTGGGCCATATTCCATGTGATGTCGATGTCTCGCGGGAAAATCTCCTCTCGTATATTAGTTCGTATGTCTGAGAAGAAGTACACATCTGGGGCAGGTTGAGAGCTCATCTTGTTTATAGCATGCCTAATGGCGATGCTGTGTTCTGGAGTATATATAGTATTGATAATGAAGATTCGTTCTCTGGGGTCTTTGTTAAGGGGAGTTTCAGAGAGGCTAATGATATTTTGTAGTTTTGCAAAGACCTCGCCAAGAGAAAGATCTATTTTTTCTCTTGTGAGTCCATTGGATTCCGAGCGGCGAATAATATATCTAGGAAGTTCTGCGCTATCACCATAAGGGCTGTCACGGTCATACCAGCTCGGAGGAAATACATTAAATGGGTTCGGGTCGACCAACAAGAATACTGCTTTTGGGAAAAGGTTAGCTAGGAATGCTATTTTGTTAGAGGGCGCCCCCCCCCGGCATATACGACTAACCCAGGGTGATCTATTCCCACATGTCTGGTCATAAATTGGAGTTCGCTCAGGAATAATTTGCGTTGGCCTATGTGTTGGTTCAAGCGAGTTCGCGGATCTCTAGAAGTATACTCGGTGCGTCCCGGTATATCCGTGTATGTGACTACGGGCGCCGGTAAGGTCTCATTAGTCTGTACATTGAAGATATTCCTTAGGAATAGCTCTGGTGGCGGCCTCTTATTTGCCCGTTCTGCCGCACCGGTGTACTGCCACTCAGCAGCCTCGTATAAGACTAGTAGTCCTGCCAAACATATCACTATCGCCACACAAGCAATGGCCGCGAAAAACATCATTTACTTCGTGAAGGGATTCATATAAAACTCGGCTGAAATTTTGCGATAACTATGTGCAAAAAATAAAGAAGATCGGAAGCGATACAAAAAATAGTTTTTACTATTAACTTGAACTATTTTTTTGATTTTTACCTTTACTGATAACCTACATAACCAAACGAAAACAAACAAACTCACACATTAGAATCTACTCAAATACTCTTCCGCTAATCTTTCCCTTTCAGGATCGCTATCCGGATCACGCCTTAAACTTTCCATCATTTCTTCTCCTAGTCGTGCGTAAAATGCATCATCGGAATCACTGTCGTATATGAAATTAGGTAAAGGAGGGATAAAATTACTCTCTCTTTCATCATAGTCATATTCCTCTACGTTATAACCATACGCCGTAATATACCTATTATTTCCAATGCCGTCATCATCCTCTTCAGCCCAATCGTCCATATAATAAGGATCAACCGAGACAATCACGAAATTAGGATAACTATTGCGATAATTCTCATCTTCAGCATGACCACTCATCAAATATTCCTTCAAAAACTCCTCACCTTCGGACACTGGAACTTTACCTCTCTCTAAATCACATACAATCCCGTTCAACTTTAAGGCCCTCGCGAGCCTCATTGCGAAATACTTACAGTTAACCAATACGTGGAACACATGATTGAAAGTATCAATCAGGTCCATATCGATCAACAGATTAATCCAGATGTCGGCAGCATAATCAAACTTAGCTGGACTGCCGGCAGAACCAAAGTATCTGCGTGACCCTAGATTAATATGTGTGAAATCATGATAATACATCATTTCTTCAATTCCTCCTAATCCCATTAAAAATGCCTCGAAATGCCACATTAGCAACCGCGTGGGCGGTAAGCTAATGAACATCTCCAATGTGAATCTATGACAGAACATATAGAAAGCACATGAGTCATCAAATAAATCTCTGAATTGCTTCAGATAATCTTCAATGTAAATTGACAAATCCTCTATTTCCTCCAACCATTCATCACATTCCTTCTCCCGTCTTAGACGCCACATCAAATCCATTGGTGCATCGCAGAATTCGTAATAGCGCATATCCTGCGGCCTTCTACTGAGATTAAGGTTCCACAATCTCTTCACTGTATTTATATCGGCTGCTTGCGCAGTCATTGCCTTGATGTATTTATGGACTTCATTAAGGGAAGCGTCCTCGTTATCCAAACCGGCAATCCCCATAAGGAAATTGCGGAAAGATAGTGAAATTGCTAGCGGGTAGCCAGCCTTTGTCCGTTGTATAAACGCACGAACATCGTTATCAGTTGCTCCGGAAAACCTAGCGAACTGATCCGTGGAATTACCCCCACGTAAGGTAAAGTCCTCTAGAGGACTATTGAGTGTTCCCATGTATACAGATCGCATATATGGGACGCATAGTTTCATTAGAGTATATAACTCCTTGCATGTTTGCGCTAGAGTAACGGCGCAAATTAGATTTTTGCCAGTAATTGCTTCTGGAAAAACGGCTACTACAACGTCGGAGAGGCGGTAAACATTAGTGTCTGGAAAATCGAACCCTGCAAATTCGATTTCAAACACTAATGCGTTTTGCGCCTCGTCAATCATCATAGTTCTAAATAGGTTGCGCGGGCGGAAATCAATTTTATTTTTTAGGCCGAAAAAATGAAATCTGCCTCGTAAATGTTCAACAGTGGACATGTCGGAGGCGCTTATGAGCAATTATGCTAGAGATTACTTGTTTGGATTATATTCGATTATCATTTCCGAGGAGTTTCCTGGGATTTATGATACGAAGAAGTGCATATGTATGTGTCTGTTAAGCCGCGTGGACTTTGAGTTACTGGAACATCTTATAAAGCACACAGGTATATTTTACTTGCCGGTTTGTCGTTATGTTATATCGGGGAACCGCGCGGACATAAAAAATCTTCGGGATCGGCTATGGAGCGTTAGAGAAATAGATCAAATCCGATCCATTAGAACCGCATATTGGGGCCTTATGAATATCATATCGCAACGATATGATGACGAGACAATCGCTGGCGATATGGCGTGGGAATCAAATACATATCTTATGGATATTAAGTATGAGTTTGCTCATGCGAAAAGACATACCTCACAAAGATTGATTCGTATGTTCTAAGGATGTACACTTAATTCAAACAGGGCTCGGTGTTATTTTTTGATATCTTGAGATGGAGATTTCCCGGTCAAGTACCTTCGAGAGAAGATGGGTTTTATCTTTTTTACCTCGATAGAATTAGCCTATCAAATAACACACTATGGACGCCCCAATAATAACCCTAGGAGATATCTCTGGTAAGGCTAGTTACACCCCTTACTCTCCGGACACTCGAGGAAATCGCCATATCGGCCAGAGAAAATTATTCTTGAATGAAGTGCAGTATTTGACCCGGTCGGCCGGCTATCAGGATTATGCTATTATTGTATACGCCGGGGCCGCGCCATCTAATAAAACAGCATTCTTAGCACAGTTATTCCCGAAATGTATTTTTATTCTTGTAGATCCTAACCCGTTCGCAGTATTCGCGCCGACATTCTGGGATAAGAATAGCATCTTTGGGCCAAACAAGGAACTACCAATGATGCTAGTGACTGGATCGCAAGAAGATGGGCTAAGACGACATGTTATTGAGAATGCTATGAGGAAAGTAAAATCTTTCTGGGACTCGATGATCCACACAGGGGCTCCTGCTTCAGATGACCCCAGAGCGAGACTATTTATATTCAACACTTATTACACGCCTGAGCATTCTGCCGTAATAAAAGAGACTTTTCCCGGAGAAAGGATATTCTTCTTGTCAGATATAAGGACGTCAATAAATGACACGCGGCACCCATCTGATCTAGATATAATATGGAATGGCGCACAACAATATATCTGGACGGCTATCCTCGGGGCGGGCAAATCTATGATGAAGTGGAGGTACCCACATAGAAATCCAGAGGACACATCTATGGTCTCGCCGAACCCATTCACACTAGAGGACTTTAGAATATCGGAATTGGGCAAATACATAGATGAAACTGGAAAGTCGCATGAGTTTGCCCCAATAGATTTTCTAGCGAATTATTACGCTGGTGAGTTAAAGTACCCTGCTGGGGAGACATTTATTCAACCATGGGCTAGGATTGACTCAGCGGAGACTAGACTTATATTTTCACCTACATCTCCTATAGTTGTCTATCCTGAGCATAAGGACTATGAAGAGTCGCTATTCTTCTACAATTCACGATTGCGTTCTGGGCCTAGAGATAATCTAGCGCTCTCTGGGGCTTCCGAGAAACAGCTTGAATATCTCGGCATAGATAATTGTAATGATTGCGCTCTCGAGACGCGAATCTGGCTTGAATATATCTCGAGCAACATTGGGTCTAGTTTGGATGAACTGCGGGCCGATTCTCGGACGCCGAATAGACTCCGAGGGCTTATTAAGCTACTCATAGATGCAACTGGTCGCAGGCCTTGTCATCCTAATAAGGTTAACGGGAAAAAATAAATGATTATATCTTTCCCGCTGATGTATAAGATTCAAACAGGTGAAGAACCATATATTTTTTATGTCGTGAATGTGATTGTATAGATAGGCCGTATGGGTTAGAAAAAATGAATATCGTGCATCAAAACTATTACCACATAATGTCAGGATTAGGATCAGGATTAGGATCAAAATTGGAATTACTTTCTGAGATGTTGACATCGGCGAACCCTGCCATTCTAAAAGGTGCTTACTTTGAGGATTTGCTAGCGCTATGCATGGTATCTAAGAGCGTATATTTAGATACTCGACACATTCCCCGGGATGAGTTTAACTTTGGATTGGCAAGATGGGAGCTAGAACTTTATGAAAATCTCAAAGAGAGTCCCGAGATAAATGAGAAATATATAGCCCTGGAATCTCTGGATATCTCTGGGGTTTACTCGGTAGCCGCTCGGGTTTTCTATCAATTATGCGAATCTATTTGTAAGGGTATTTGTCCGGTAAAGTTGAATCAAGGTATGTTCCTTGATGAGGAGTTTTTCAGACTTTACTTAGCTAAGAGTCGCACAAAAACTCTTATTCGCGCAAGATCAAGCAAGGAATGGTCGGATCCGGCAGAGATGACGGCAAAAATATATTTATGTTTGCGCAGGGTCTACTTTTGGAGTATATTTGAAGAAAAAATTAAGGTTAATGACATTTCGGAAAGGTTCAGTTTAGATGACGTGACGTGTAAATGTATGAATCATACAGCTATGTGCATGAGGCCGGCGGTGGGCTTTCAAATACTGGAATATGGTATTCCTGGAAATCTAGATAAGATGAATGAACTATTTGTAAATTACGATCTATGGGATTTATTCTCCGAGAAGTTAGTGTCTACATTATCACCTGGCCGAGTGGACTATGAGACTCAAGCGGAGGATCCATATTATGAATGGTTATGCGATTGGGCAGAATATTTGCTGGCTCATCCAGGGGAAGTACTAGATTTCTTCATGCATGCCGATGACACATATGGGAGTTTCACTGATGCGTGCCGGCATGCCATTATAATATCGCGGATAAACAGAGACAAGACTCCGCTCAATGTCCCGGCGGGGAATCTATATGACGGCCTAAGAAAGGCAGTCAGTAAATACATCATCTAACTTTTGCAGTTGGGCGGTTGTTCTTATTTTTTGCACACACTACGTGTTATCAAAAATTGATTTTCGCACATCTAACCTATAACGATCTACTCTGGGATGTGCGACACTGAAGTGAACGCTTGTGAAACTGTATTCAGCTTGCCTGAGTTGGTCACAACGATCTGTTGTGGCATCAGGCATGAAAGTCTCAAAGTGCTCTTATGTGTTTCTCGCGGTATTAACAATATTGTGAGTGATTCTATTGATCAAAAAATTAAACATATTACTCAAGGCGATCATCCTGAGCATGTGTTGGAATTATTTGAAAAGTTGTTCACATTGTGTATTTGCGATGATAAATGGGATGATTTATGGGACTTCAATTTCATAAGTGGTTATTTAGCAAGAAAGCATCCTGAATATTTGGTTAATCGATACAATATGGAAGATTACGCGGATGAAATCATTGATTTGTATTCGAGCAGTGATGATAATTGCCACGCATCTTATTTGATTACTTTGCCGGAAAAGTATTATATTAATTGGATGAAATATGCTGTAAAAATGCTAGTTAATGAAGCGCAGGTTTACAAATGGATAGATCTAGATATGACTGATAAGTTGACGATGGATGGGATGGATAATTCGGCATTTAAGAAGTTGATTAGCGAGGAACTAGATAATCGTAAGAAGAGGTCGAGTGAGTGTCAATATGCGTTTAGTTGGAATTATATTGCGCGTGATGATTCTGAGGAAAGTTATTAGAAAGTTATTAATGTTGTTGGAAAAA